>JAAUXY010169729.1_pt1 | contig 11648 bp, 7 predicted proteins | sample 7278121 | NCBI WGS metagenome assembly JAAUXY01 (sample SAMN14350117, study PRJNA611818) | marine sediment metagenome | isolation source: surface marine sediment (1.8m) | place: French Polynesia: Moorea | collected 2018-08
GCCACACACCAGGTTCAGGTGAGTCGCGTGCAGGTAGAAGAAATCGCAGAAGGCGAACGCCAGCGTCGGCACGACCGCCTCTTCCGGCCGGAAGCCGAGCTCGCGGAGAAAGCGGTGGGTCAGCAGCAGGTTCAGAAAGAAAGACAGGTAGATGATCAGGCGAAATGCGTAGAAGGGGTAGAAGGTATCTCCACCCGTCGCCAGCTTCACCAGCGCCGTGACCGGGAAGAATCCCGCGGCCAGGGTGTGGGTCGAGAGATTGGCCCCCACCGGATGCAGGATCATCGAGGTCTCGAGGGGCGACTCGCCGCGCGCCAGCGATTCCCAGACGATCCATAGATTCCAGATCATCTGCCCGACATCGCGATCGAGCTCGGGCAGACCTCGAGGAAACCCGACCGCGGGGTAGATCATGAACCCGGTGATTGCCGCCGAGGCGAGGACCAGGAGCAGCCCTCGGCCGTGGGTCGCCCGGCGGGTCGTCATGGCAGACTTTCACGCAGGGTCACCCGACGCAGACACACCCCCAGCTGCCGTTCCCAGACGCCTTCGCCGACCGTCACCGCGCCGGGAATCTCGAGCTCGAGCTCGAAGATACGCGCCCCTGGCGCCGGCCGGCGAGCGCTTCTGAGGACCTCCGGAGCCAGCTGCCAGCGATAGATCTCCGAATCCCAGTTACGCTCGCTGACGAGGTATCCGACGACAGAACCATTGAGCCGTATCGCCACCTCCTGCAGCTGGTAGGTTCCGGCCTCGATCTCGAGCACCACGGGGGCCTGGGGCAAGGGCTCGTTGACCTTGAAGACGATGCGCGCTTCGGTGGAGTCAGACCAGCGCCAGGCGTCGTTGCCCTCGGGAATCGACCAGCCTTCGAACACCACATGGGTGCTGGTCGGCAGGATCGGCTCGCCGAAGCCATGGGCTGGGCCGGCGAGCAGCCGGTGCTCGCGGGCATGGGCTCCCAACGACTCCGGAGACGCCAGGAACTGCGGATGGTGCCAGTTGAAGACCCGGCTGGGATCGCGGTCGATGCCCTCGTTCCACAGGATGGCGTAGGTGTTGTAGAGCCCCTGATGGCTGTGGACGAAGGCCCCGAAGGCCGCGCCGGCGAGAAATAGGACACAGACCGACCGCCAGACCACGGGCCAGAGCCGGGCGCGGGCCACGGGAACCACCCGCACGGTGAGTAACAGGAAGGCCGGCAGCGCCTCGGTGAACAGGCGGGCGCCGAAGCTCCAGCCGCCCCACCAGTTGTGAAAGTTCGAGATCGTCAGCCAGTGCAGAACGATCCAGCCGAGCGCCAGCCGGACCAGGCGATCGCCCAACAGACGCCGAGGCCAGAGCACCAGGCCACCGAGCGCCAGGATCAGGAACGGCGAGCCGACCAGCAGGCCGCGCGACGGGCTCACCATGTGCCCGACCAGCGCCTCCCAGAACCGGTCAGACCCCAGGCGCGAAGCCAGATAGTAGGGCGGCAGCCAGCTGCCGTATTCGCGCAGCGAGAAGAGCACGAAGAGGCCGAACAGCCCACCCGCGGTGGCGACGAAGATCGCCGTGCGGCGCTGGCCTTCGAGCGCGGTCCCCGAAGTCCACAGCCAGATCAAGAGCAGCGGAAAGAGCAGCGCCTCAGTCGGGCGGCAGAGATAAGCGAGGAACATCAGCACGCCCAACAGCCCGCTCTGCCAGTCAAAGTCCTGGATCGAGCCGGCCATCGCCCGGAACGGCCACCAGCGTGCCGCCGCGGGAGGAAAGGCGCCGGTAGGAAAGGTGCCGGCCGGCGCGGTCAAGATCAACAGACTGCCGAGCCGGAGCAGCAGCGCCAGGTTGGAACTCCACAGGGCGGTGCCCAGGGTGCTGGCGATCGTCGTGCCGAAGACGAAAGCGGCGGTCACCGTCAGCGACGCCTGGCGCGACAGAAAACGCCGACACAAGAGCTGGATCAAGAGCACCGCGACGACCACGGTCAGAGACGACAGGACGTTCTGCAGCGCCTCGTTGTCCCGCGGATAGATCATGTCCTCGCCGCGCTGCCGCGCCAGCCACACCGCCGGCAGGGCGAATAGCGGACTGCCGAGCGGGAAAAAGCTGTAGACGTGACCGTTCGCCGCCGGCACCACCGGCTCATAGTTCTGGCGCATCTCCTCGGCGTAGGCGTCGAGACGGATCGTGCCGTGCTCGAGGATCGCCTGCGAGGTCAAGAGCGTACCCCAGGGATCGGAGAACGAGGCATCGATCGCCGCGTGGTAGGTGAGCAGGAAAGCGCAAAAGCACAGCGTCGCCAGCCAGCCCGAGCCGTGGCGTTCGAGGTGGCCCTCGAAGCCCTTGCTCGCGGGCTCAGGGGAGCTGTGACCGCCGTCGCTCATCCCGGCGGATTGTCGCACGATTCCGGGCCCGGTGCCCGGAGCCACGTGTCTCGGGCTGTTAGCCCGGCATCGGCCCTTCGAAGGCGATCTCCGAAATCTCCTTGCGCCCGCTCGGCACCTCTATTTCGCGCAGGTCTTCGGGTAGCACTTCGACGGCCGCCGGAAGGCCGACCGCCGCCATCGCTTCGACGGCGTACTCTGTCGGTACCTTGAGATCCCGCCGGGCCCTCTCGTAGTCGAAGCCCCCCATACCGTGAACTACCAATCCCATGGCCCGGCCCTGGAGTGCCAGGTTTTGCCATGCCGCGCCGGTATCGAAAGAATGGGTGGGCGCGGGTTGCCCGTCCTCCTCCCGCGTGATGCGCGACAGCATGACGATCAATACTGCCGCCTTGTCGGCCCACTGAAGGTTGAAATCGACTAATAGGTCGAGGAACGTGTTCCAATGGGGCGAGTCCCGATGCGCGTAGAGGAAGCGCCACGGTTGATCGTTGTAGGAGGACGGCGCCCAGCGGGCCGCCTCGAAGAGTCGGGCCAGCTCAGACCCCGGGAGGCTCTCGCCGCTCATGGCGCGGGGCGACCAGCGCTCCACGAAGAGGGGTGTCACCTCATGTTGCGGAGAGCGATGTTCGAAGACGTCGATCTGGTGGACTTTGATGGCTCCTACTCCTTTCTGTCCTGACAAAGAGACTCAAATCCTCTCACCTATCGTCAGATTAATTCGCCGAATACGGCGAGACGGTTCTCATCTCGTTCCTATCGGTCCCTGAATCGAACCGGCCCGTACCACTCGCCAAATCAGCTGCACCCCGAATGCTACACTGCATTCTGTCTTCTCGATCTCGACTCGTCGGCCACCAACAACGCCCGATCTCTTCCCAGGAGCCCTCTATGACTCGCTCGCGACTCACCGCCTGCGCAGCCCTCGTATTGATCTTCGGACTGGCCACTCCCAACAGCGAGGCCTGCGTGCTCGCCAATCGCCTGGCCGCCGTGGCTCCCCATCTCACCGAAGAACAGATCCAGAAGCTCGCTCATGATCCGAGCCACCGCGTCAACATTCCGTACTCCCTGGACGGCCCGAGACTCTGCGCGGACGGCATGGCCGATATCTTCCCGTGCTCCGGCGTCGACCTGCTGGGCTTCTTTCAACCCTCGGAGCTGGGCGGCGCCAGCGGCAACGACCTCTGGGGCTGGACCGATCCCGAGACCGGCACCGAGTACGCCCTGATGGGGCTCAACAACGGCACCGCCTTCGTCGACCTGAGCAATCCGGAAAGCCCCGTCTATCTCGGTCGCCTGCCGAGTCGCAACAATGAGAGCTCGACTTGGCGCGACGTCGGGGTCTTCAACAACCACGCCTTCATCGTCGCCGACAATGTCTCCAACCACGGCATGCAGGTCTTCGACCTGACCCAGCTGCGCAACGTGACGTCGCCGCCGGTGACGTTCTCAGAAACGGCGCACTACCCCGGTTTCGCCCGCGCTCACAACATCGCGGTCAATGAGGACACCGGTTTCGCTTATGCCGTGGGCTCGGACACCTGCGCCGGCGGCCTGCACATGATCGACATCAACACGCCGACCGCCCCCGTCCAGGCCGGCTGCTTCAGCGGCGATGGCTACACCCACGACGCTCAGTGCGTGCTCTACCACGGTCCCGACGCCGAGTATCAGGGGCGAGAGATCTGCTTCAACTCCAACGAGGACACGGTCACCATCGTCGACGTCACCGACAAGACAACTCCTGTGATGCTGGCGCGCCAGGGCTACGACAACTCGGGGTACGTTCACCAGGGCTGGCTCACCGAAGATCACAAGTATTTTCTGGTCGACGACGAGATCGACGAGATGATCTTCGGCCACAACACCCGTTCCTACACCTGGGACGTCACCGACCTCGACGCGCCGTCGCTCAACGGCTTCTACGACGCCGCCGGCCAGGCGATCGACCACAACCAGTACGTTCGCGGTGATTATGTCTTCCAGGCCAACTACATGCGCGGCCTACGCATCTTGCGCATGGACGACCCGAGCACCGGCGCGATGTCCGAGGTCGCCTTCATCGACACCGTGCCGGAGCAAGATGCGATCGGTTTCGCCGGTGCCTGGAGCACCTATCCCTACTTCGAGAGCGGCGTCGTGCTGATCAGCGACATGGGCCGTGGCCTGTTTATCGTTCGGCCGAGCGAGTTGGCGTCGCCTGAGGTGTTCGTCGACGGGTTTGAGTCCGGCGATGCCAGCGCCTGGACCAACCGGAACAATCGAGACGAGCGAGAGTAGCGGCTCAAGAGCTGAGTACAGAAGGCCCCGAAGCTCTGTCCAGGTTCAAGATTACCGTGGCCGGCTGACGGCGGCCGCTGATCAGCCGGTCAAGGCACAGTCGCGCTCCTCGTTCTAGAAGTTGAGGCCGGTCGCGGTCTCGGCGTCCCGGCCGTCGATCACCGGCGAATTCCCCTCTCTGGTTCCTCGGCGGACTACCTACAAGGCGGCTCCCGACGACCGGTCGTGCTGGTATCCTCGGCACGAAAGAGCCAACTGCAAAGTTGAAGTGGCTGGGGCCCAGTGGCCATGGACTTGGCCTCGGCGAGAACTGCAAGCGAAGAACAGATGCAGGGGCACCCAGTCTTGAGATTGTTGAAAGACCAATCTTGAAGATCCGTAGACCACTGACCGAAGTCCGCAAGGACAGCGAATCGGCATCACGCTTCGAGCAGGTCTTCCCCAGTGGGGCCGAGAGGGAGGCCTGACATGGACGTTTTTAACCTACGCAACAACGTCATCGAGGACTACGGCACCTACGTCCGCAGCTTCCTGACGATCAAGGACGCCGATGTCCGGCGCCTTGTCCAAGAGGAGATGGACGGCGGCTTCCTCTGGCCGGACCCGCTGATCCAGCTCAACCCCTCGTTCCAGGAGGGTGAGACACTGAAGGAGCTGATCGAGGGCGGCGAGCTTCACCCCGAGTGCATCAACATCTTCCGCGACAAGCGCGAGAATGGCACCGTCGGAGCGCCGTTTCGGCTTCACCGCCACCAGGTCCAGATCCTCGAGATCTACGACGCGATGCAGAAAGCCATCGAAACTGGCGAGCCCTACCAACACCCGCCCGACCTCGCCGAAGTTGCCGAGCCTGCCCCGCCCTACGGCGATCCGCAGGCCTCCGGCGTCACCCCTGCCGATCGCATCCTCACCTGGCTCCGCGATCATCCTGGCTGGCACGCCCGCGGCGATATCCCCGCGGCGGCGGGCGATCTGTCGGCAGGGGAATGGAATTCGGCGATCCGCAAGCTGGTGGAATTCGGGGAGGCGGAGAAGAAGGGGGAGAAGCGAGGGACGCGGTACCGGGCTGCTCTCGAGCGTAGCGAGTCTGGAGAATAAGCCAGTGACCACGCTGATTCCGACTTCGCCAGCATACAATGCCTTTCTCCAGGGCATCAAAGACCGAATCCACCGTGCCCGGATCGGCGCGGCGCTGGCGGCAAACCGCGAGTTGGTCCTCCTCTACTGGGACATCGGCCGTGAGATTCGTGCTCGCCAGAGTCAAGAAGGCTGGGGCGCCAAGGTCATCGACCAACTCGCCGCCGACCTACGCCGCGCCTTTCCCGAGCTTAAGGGCCTCTCGGCTCGTAACCTGAAGTACATGCGAGCTTTCGCGGAAGCCTGGCCGGACGAAGCATTTGTGCAACAGGCTGTTGCACAAATACCCTGGGGGCATAACGTCCGCATCCTCGACAAGGCGAAGACACGCGAAGAACGGTCATTCTACGTCAAGCAAACCTCCCGACACAGCTGGTCAAGGAACGTGCTTGTCGCCCAGATCGAGAGTGGACTCTACCACCGCCAGGGCGAAGCCATCACTAACTTCGAGCGCACTCTACCGGAGCCCGGTTCCGACCTGGCGCAGCAGGCTCTCAAAGATCCCTACGTCTTCGACTTCCTCGCGCTTACCGCCGCCGCTCGGGAACGCCAGCTCGAGCTCGCGCTCGTCGAGCACATCCGTTCGTTCCTCCTCGAGCTGGGAGTTGGCTTCGCCTTCGTCGGCCATCAGGTCCATCTCGAGGTGGGCGGCAAGGACTTCTACCTCGACATGCTCTTCTACCACCTCAACCTGCGCTGCTTCGTGGTGATCGACCTCAAGACCGGCGGCTTCCGGCCCGAGTACGCCGGCAAGATGAACTTCTATCTCTCGGCGGTCGATGATCAACTTCGCCGGCCGGACCTCGATGGGCCAACCATCGGGTTGCTCCTGTGCAAGAGCAGGAATCGGCTCATCGTCGAATACGCACTACGTGACACCGTCAAACCGATCGGGGTTGCCGAGTGGCAGCTGACCCGCTCCCTGCCCGCCGATCTTGAGGCCGACCTGCCCTCGGTTGATGACCTCGAAGCCGAGCTCGCCGACCCGAACGGCGAGGCTTCGGAGGCTTGAGTCATGGCGGCTTCCTTTTGGACGATGGCGCGAGAGTGAATTCGGGAGACACTGTCTCCCGAATTCACTCTCCCCGGGGCCGCCCTTTATTAGAGCCGACAGAGAGATCAGATGAGCCGGAAGGTGGTGGACGTTTCAAGAATGCAACATGACGGAACTGCGCCGGAGATTTCGCCGCCGGCGCCTGATCCACCTGCGTCGATGGCGGTTGATACCCGCTCCGGCGGACTCACGATACGATGCGGCAGCGTAGTCCGGGTTGTGGAGCAAGCCGAGGTGCTCCCAGTAGAATGACTCGCCGGTGAATGTCGGCCAACTCGGTGCCAGCTGTTAATCTTCCCGCGGAATGAAGATTCGCGCGCAGCTCATCGTCGCTCTCCTGCTCCTAGCAGTGCTGCCGCTGACCGGAATCGTCGTGTTCTCCTACACCACGTCGCGCCGGGCGGCCCACCAGACGGTTCGGGCGGAGGCCGAACAGCTGACCGCCGACATGGAGAAACGCCTGGCGTCGGTCAAGAACGATCTCGAGCTGCGACTGAATCGTCTCGGCGACCTGTCTTTCACTGAGCTCGCCGGCGCCGAGGCGGCTGAGGGCACGGAGAGAATGCTGGTGAAGCGGTGGCTCTCGGAGCTCGGCGACGCCGCTCACCTGGTCGAGTCTTTCGAGGTAGTGCCGGTGGCGCCACAATCGCCGGAGCCGCCGGTCGCCCCGCTGCCGCCGGAAGCAGTGGTACCACCGGAGGAGTCCGCCGAGATCGAGGCGATCATCCTCGAAGTCACCCGCGAGTTTGAAGAGCACCACGACGCCGGCGAAGAGGGGATCTCGAATGGCATCCAGCTCGGTGTCGACGTCGCGACGGCGGTCGCCGAGGCGCTTGGCCGTGCCCAGGCAGAGGGCTCAGATGAGATTCTGGTGATCCGGGAAGAGATCGAGCACGAGACTGAACGCAAGGTCGCGGAGCGGGAGGCTCGGATCGCCGATTGGAGGCGATGGATCGAGCGCCAGACCGAGCGGGCCGAACGCCTGTCGGCTCGCCACCAGCGCGCCGCCCAGCGCCGAGCCATCGCCGAACGACGCCGACGCAGCGAGCTGGTGCTGGGCTCCGAGCTGGACTTCGCTGTCCGGGAGAGCGGTGCCGCGGTCGGCCGGGTCAAACCCCACTTGAGCGCTCCTCGCCTGCTCGGTCAGGTGCTCCGGCAGACCCGCCGCGACCAGGGAGAGATCCCCTACGCGCTGGACGCCGACGATCGACTCTATGTCGCCGACGAGTCCGACCGGCCAACCCTGGAAGGCATCCGGAAAGGCGGATCCCCGGCGGGCGACGCGAACCTCGACGATTGGGTGGTCGCCGAGTCGCCGGATCCCGAGACCGGTTTGCGCTTCGGCATCGCCCGGCCGATCGGCGACAACCTGGCCGCGATCAACCGCGCGGCGCGGCGCAACTTGACCTACGGCCTGAGCCTGATCGCCCTGGCTTGTGCCGGCGTGCTCCTGCTGTCCACCCGCATGACCCGCTATCTCAAGACCTTGACCGCCGGCGCTGAGCGCATCGCCGCCGGCGATCTGCAAACCCGAGTCCCGGTACGCACCGACGACGAGCTCGGCCAGCTGGCGGCGGCCTTCAATCGCATGGCCGGCGAGCTCAGCCAGCAACAAGAGCAGCTGCTCGAGCAGGAACGCCAGCGGCGCGAGCAGCTGATCCAGCAACAGGTGCTCGAGGCGGACCACGCTCGCAAGACCCGCGAGCTCGAGGACGCGCGGCAGTTCCAGCTCTCGCTCCTGCCCAGGAACCTGCCCGAGCACCCCTCTTTCGAGCTGGCGGTGCACATGGAAACCGCGACCGAGGTCGGTGGCGACTACTACGACTTCCGCCTGACCGACGACGGCACCCTGACCGCCGCGGTCGGCGACGCCACCGGCCACGGCGCCCGCGCCGGCACCCTGGTGACGGTGATCAAGAGCCTGTTCTCCGCCGCCCCCACCGAGGCCGGGCCCAGCGCCTTCCTGAGCGACGCGGCGCGCGCCATGAAGCGCATGCACCTGGGGCGAATGAATATGGCGCTGGTGCTCGCCGAGCTCCGTGGGCGCGACGGCGGGGCGACGCTGACCCTGGCGTCGGCAGGCATGCCGCCTCCCCTGCTCCACCGCGCTGATTCGGGCGCGGTCGAAGAGATCACGGTGCCCGGCCTACCGCTGGGCACCTTCGCCTCTTCTTACGGCCAGCAGACCCTCGAGCTGACGACCGGCGACACGCTGCTGCTGATGAGCGATGGCTTTCCGGAACTGCCCGATGCCGGCGGCGAACCCCTAGGTTATGCCCGGGTCCGCGAGCTATTTGCTGAGGTGGCGACGAAGGCGCCGGCAGAGATCATCACCGAGCTGAGCGCGTCGGTCACTCGGCGCACCGGGGGTGGCGCGCCGAGTGACGACGTGACTTTCGTGGTGTTGCGGCTCCGCCAACCAGCCGGCTCGCTGACCTTCGAGTCAAAGTAGGCTCCTTCACGCTCGAAAGACCACCAGGTTCTGGCCGGAGCGGGCGCCGGAATACTTCCAGCTCCGCTCGCAGGTCAACAGACCGGTGATGGCATCGAAGTCGAATTCCTGAGCGGCGAGGGCGGGTCTTAAGAACCGTCTCCCTCCGAGTCCCCCCTTGTTGGTGACAGATCAACCTGGGGATCGAACCACACGTCTTCGTGCCCTGGTGCGATAAGAAACCGCCATCCCGGCGGGAGTTCAAGATACGGCAGCACATCGGGGCACCAGTCCCCCAAATGCGAAAGGTGTAACGGAACGAAGAAGTCGGCATCGTCGGGCATTGTCTCCCCAGCCCAGATGTACCATCCGCTCGTGCCGTTTTCAGGCAGACATCGAACTCCATTGATCGGCACTTGGCCGGTCTTGATGTTACGAGCAATGCCGACCTTGTCGTCCATGACAGCAGGGCAAGGTTCGAAACTGTATTTCACCGCCAAGCGGGCTCGTTTCTCGTTGATTTCCTGCGGCGTCATCATTTCAACCTCAACAACTCCTTCATGCGTCTGCTAAATGCGCTCAGTTGACCGCCTTGCGAGGCTGAGCACGTCGGGCAATGCGGCTGGACGGCGTCGATAGCCGTCTGCCTTACGGTATCAGTGATGCCAGTGCGGTAGTGCTCAACGACCAGCGGATCGATGTGATCGGCTACCTGCCTTGGCGTCACGGATCCGCAGTCCACACAAGGCTGGCCTTGAACTGCGCGCTTCTGGGCAGCCGTCGGTCCAGCTCCGCTCGGGCGTTTGTATGGTCCGGCAGCCGGATTTGGTACAAAGTCATCACCGGGTACGCCCGACTTGAGTCCAACCCTTGAGCCCCCACTCACCTTGCCCGCACTTCGGACTACATCGCCCGCCTTGTCAGCCGCTCGAGCAGCCTTGATCGTGGTGCCAGCGAATCCCGGAACCCCCGGAGCGGCGGCAGCGATACTGTCGACGGCCAAACCTAGTGCATCAAGAGCCGCGCCCCCGATATTGCCTGTACTGAGGTTCGCCACCAAACTTGCGGCTCCCACAGCAATATTGAACCCATCCCATGGTGTCTCGGCGACGAGACCGTCGGGATCCACGCGCCCTATTGGATTCCCATTCACATACCCATAGAGATTCCACCCGTCCCTCGCCGGATCCGGGGTCATGAACCGGCGCAGTGGATACGCATAGGTACGCCCGAGCATGTAGTCGCTGAGGTTGTGCGGGTCGCGCTCGTGGCCGGTGAATTTGGCCATGCGCTGGTCGTACTGGGTGCTGCCGTCGCGGAGATCGCGGCCGTAGGGGTAGTAGTCCCGACGCCCGACCCGGGTTCCATTGGTATCGGTGATGGTGCGGGTCGAGCCGAGATGGTCACGGTAGAAGTAGTGGACCTCGCCGTTCTGAGCGCGGGTGGCCCACATGCCAGTCGGGCTGTGGAGGTAGTCCTTCTGGTGTACCCAGTCGGCGGCGGGTCCAAAGCCCTGGACGTACCACTCCCGCAGCACGCGGGCCTCCAGGTCCCGCACGGTGACGGTGCGTTCGCCGGTCAAGGAGTCGAGGGTGGCGATGCGGTAGTCGCCGGGGCCGTAGACGGAGAGGAAGTTCAGGTTCTGGGCGGCCGGGTTCTCCACGTAGGCGGTCTGCATGTCGAAGGCGTCGTAGCTGAGCTGCCATCGCGGCTCGCCCGTCCCCAACAGGCCGATCGAGGTCACGTTGCCGGCACCGTCGTAGCGGATGTCGCTGGCGCTGCCCCGCAGGCGATTGCTGTTGCCCCAGTAGACCTGGAGTTGAGCCGGGCCACCATCGACGCTCACCGACACCAGGTTGTCCGCGGGGTCGTACTGATAATCCTCGCGCCGGGACAGGCCGGAGGCCTTCACGGTGCCCGAGAGCAGACGGCCCGCTTTGTCGTAGGTGTAGCGATCGGCGCCGGCGTGCCACAAGTTGCCGGCGCCGTCGTATTTGTATAGCCCGCTGCCCCAGAGCTTGGTCGAGCCTCGTTTGTGGGTGATCTGGCGAGGACGCGGTAGGCCCCACGGGTCTTTCTGGTAGAAGCTCTCCGTGCCGTTGGCGTAGAGCACCCGTTGGACCTGGAGATTGTCCGCGTACTCGAGGTCCGCCCGCAGGAGCGTCTCCGGAAAGTTGGTGGTCACCGCCCGCACGAAGTCGTGGTTGTAGGTCTGGGTGACGGTCAAGGCCGGCGCGGACACGTCGCCACCGCCCCCGTCGTCGCAGTAACGGGTGCCGTTCGATGCGGTGGTCACGCACTCGGGATAGGTGACGCCCTCGAGCTTGCCCAGAGGCGTCCAGGAGAAGCCGGTCGAGAAGGTCTCCTCGTCGGTCCCGGC
>JAAUXY010139662.1_pt1 | contig 11646 bp, 9 predicted proteins | sample 7278121 | NCBI WGS metagenome assembly JAAUXY01 (sample SAMN14350117, study PRJNA611818) | marine sediment metagenome | isolation source: surface marine sediment (1.8m) | place: French Polynesia: Moorea | collected 2018-08
CCCAGGACCTGGTCCGCAAAGGGCTCTCGTGCGTGCGTTGAGCGCTCGGCCTAACAGGCCTCGGCCAGCCGGTTCTTGGCGCGAAACGGCGGAGGCGGCAGGCAAGCGGCCCGCCGGACGCGTGAATCCGGCGCATCACCAGACTTCGCACGCGCCACCTCTTGAAAATTGGAATTATTCCAATAAATGGCAGATATGGTTGGTGCCATTGGCATCACTGACTCTTACAGCCACGATGGAGAGGAGAACCGATTCATGCTCACTGTAGGCGACAAGCTGCCGGCGTTTTCGGTCACCGGCGTCAAGCCGGGGGCGATGGAAGCCGGCGACGAGGGCGCTTTCGAGACCATCACGGAGGCCAGCTTCGAGGGGAAATGGAAGATCATCTATTTCTACCCGAAGGATTTCACCTTCGTCTGCCCGACGGAAATCGTCGAGTTCGCCAAGCTGAACGACGAGTTTGAGGATCGCGACTGCGTCGTGATGGGCGGCAGCACGGACAACGAGTTCTGCAAGCTCGCCTGGCGCCGGGCGCACCCCGATCTCGCACGGCTGAACCATTGGTCGTTTGCCGATACCACCGGATCGCTGGTCGATGCGCTCGGCGTTCGCTCCGAAGAGGGCGTGGCTCTGCGCGCGACCTTCGTCGTGGACCCGCACAACACGATCCAGCACGTCTCGGTCAACAACCTGAACGTCGGCCGCAACCCGGCCGAGACCCTGCGGATCATCGACGCGCTGCAGACCGACGAACTCTGTCCCTGCAACCGCCCGGTCAGCGGCGAGACCCTGAAGGCGGCCTAGAAATCGCCCTGCGTGGAGCGCGGGCGCGATAAGCCCGCGCTCCCGAGACGAAGCCACAACGAACGTAGGAGTGAAAGAAGGTGTCGATCGAAACCCTCCGGGCGCGCCTGCCCGAATACGCGAAGGACCTGAAACTGAACCTCTCCAGCCTGCTTCGGGAAGATACCCTGACCGAGCAGCAGCTTTGGGGGACAGCGCTTGCGTCGGCGATCGCCTCGCGCGATCACGAGACGCTAAAGGCAGTCGAGCGGGATGCCAGCCAGCACCTGTCGGCCGACGCGATGTCGGCTGCGAAGGCCGCCGCCGCGATCATGTCCATGAACAACATCTACTACCGCTTCGTGCATCTGGCGGCAGACGATGCCTACCAGTCCATGCCCGCGCGGCTTCGTATGAACGCCATCGCCAACCCCGGCGTCGAGCGGTCGGATTTCGAGCTTTGGTCTCTGGCCGTGTCCGCGATCAACGGCTGCGGACTGTGCATCGATTCCCATGAGCAAGAGCTCCGCAAGGCCGGCGTCAGCCGGGAGGCGATCCAGGCGGCCGTTCGCGTGGCCTCGGTGATCCATGCGGTGGCCGTCGTGATCGGATCGCAAGCGGGTGCGGAAGAGATCCAAAAAGACGCTGCCTGAGTATCAAGAGTGGAACCACACGCAACTGCCGAGGCCCTGACCCATGCCGAACCGTAACCAGATGCTTCTCGCAATGATTGCCGGCCTGCTTCTCATGCTGGTGCTGGGAACGTCGTTTGGGCCGGGGCCAGGCAGCACGGCGAGTCTGTCTTTCTCCGACTTCATGGACCGGGTCGAGGCCGGTGAGATCACCGAAGTCTCGCTCCGCGGCCAGGAAATCGTTGCGCAAAACGAGACGGGCGAGCGCTTTCGCTCCTTCGCGCCCGCCGGCGCCGATCTGGTCACGTCGTTGCGTGAAAACGGTGTTCGCCTCGAAGTTCAGCCTCCGCCGGGGCCGAGCATCTTCGGCTCGCTCTTATCGGTACTGCTGCCCTTGGTGCTGCTGGTCGGCGTCTGGTGGTACATGATGCGGCGCACGCAAGGCGGAATGGGCGGCGCCTTCGGGCTCGGCAAGAGCAAAGCGCGCCTGCTCACGCAAGAGGCGGGGCGGGTCACCTTCGAGGACGTCGCAGGCATCGACGAGGCCAAGCAGGAGCTCGAGGAAGTGGTGCAGTTCCTGCGCGATCCAGGGAAGTTCTCGCGACTGGGCGGCAAGATCCCCCGGGGCGCCCTGTTGGTCGGCCCGCCCGGGACCGGCAAGACCCTCTTGGCGCGCGCGGTCGCGGGCGAAGCCAACGTGCCCTTCTTCACGGTCTCCGGCTCGGAGTTCGTCGAAATGGTGGTCGGCGTCGGAGCCAGCCGTGTCCGGGACATGTTCGAGCAGGCCAAAAAGAACGCGCCCTGCATCATATTCATCGACGAGATCGATGCCGTCGGCCGGCAGCGCGGCGCGGGCCTGGGCGGCGGCCACGACGAGCGCGAGCAGACGCTCAACCAGTTGCTCGTCGAGATGGACGGCTTCGAGGGCAACGACGGCGTGATCGTCATGGCGGCCACGAACCGGCCGGACGTGCTCGATCCCGCGCTCTTGCGGCCGGGCCGCTTCGACCGGCAGGTGGTCGTGCCCAACCCGGACGTGGTGGGGCGCGAGCAGATCCTGAACGTGCACGTGCGCAAGGTCCCGCTCGCGCCCAACGTGGACGTGCGCACCATCGCCCGCGGCACGCCGGGCTTTTCCGGCGCACAGCTCGCCAACCTGGTGAACGAGGCGGCATTGTTGGCTGCGCGCGCCGGAAGGCGCCTGGTCGGCATGCAGGAGTTCGAGAACGCGCGCGACAAGGTGATCATGGGTCCCGAGCGGCGGTCCATGGCCATGACCCAGGAGGAAAAGGCGCTGACCGCCTACCACGAGGCCGGCCACACCCTTGTCGGGCACTACGTCCCGGGCAACGACCCGCTGCACAAGGTCACGATCATCCCGCGCGGCCGTGCGCTCGGCGTCACCATGAGCCTGCCGGAGCGTGACCGCCTGAGCTTCAAAAAGGCCGAGGCGGAGGCCCGGCTGGCGATGATGTTCGGAGGCCGTGTGGCCGAAGAAATCGTCTACGGGCCCGAACACGTCACCACGGGGGCGGCCAACGACATTCAGCAGGCGACCGACCTGGCCCGGCGCATGGTGACGGAATGGGGCATGAGCGACGGGCTCGGGCCGGTCCGCTACTCACAGACGCAGGACGAGGTCTTTCTCGGGCGGTCGGTGGCCCAGGCGCAGAACCTCTCCGAGCGCACGGCGCAAGCCGTCGACGAGGAGGTTCGGGCACTGGTCACGGCGGCGGAAGCGAAAGCGAGAGAGGTGCTCACGGAGCGTCGCGAAGAGCTGGAGCGTGTCGCTGGCGCGCTCATCGAATACGAGACCCTGACCGCCGAACAGGTGGCGCGCATTCTTGACGGGGAATCGCTCGAGCCGGGCGGCAATGACGCAGCGCGGCAGGCTTCCGTCATACCGCTGGCGGGTCGTCGCAAGGACGGAGGGACGGCGGGCCAACCGGACCGCAAGTCGGCGGCCTAATCTCGGCCGAACCACGATGCAGGCAGGCGCACAGCTCGTTTCCGGGCTCCATCGCGGCCGGCAGGCGCCATGCCGCGTCTCGTCGGGTTTGCAAGCGCGCGGCAGGGGGAGGGCCGAAGGATGATCTTACTTGGCCGCCCCGCCGGCCATTGGCTGATGCTCGCCGCGCTGGTGGTCATGTGGGGAAGCTCTTTCGGGCTGACGGAGATCGCGATCTCCAGCGTTTCGGCGGAAAGCGTCGTCGCCGCCCGGATCGTGATTGCCGCCGCGGTGCTGCTGGCTCTGGTCGTCGCTACCGGGCGCCGCATTCTCATGGACGGGCGCCTTTGGGGCTACTTCGCCGTCATGGCGGTGCTGGGAAACTGCCTGCCTTACTGGCTGATCACATGGGGTCAGCTGTCCGTCGACAGCGGTCTCGCCGGGATCCTCATGGCCGTCATGCCGCTGGTGACGCTCGTGCTGGCCCACTTCTTCGTCAAGGGCGAGCGCATGGGCTGGGTCAAGGTGGCCGGGTTCGCCTTGGGCTTCTTGGGGATCGTCGTCTTGATGGGCCCAGAAGCGCTGTTGAAGTTCCAGGGTCAGGGGTCGGCGTTGCTCGCCGAACTCGCCATTGTCGCGGGCGCCGTCTGCTACGCCGCCAACACGATCGTCGCGCGGCACTGCCCGCTGCGAGACGGCCTGATCGCGGCGGCGGGCACGGCGCTTGCCGCCAACATCATCCTTCTGCCCCTGAGCGGCGCCGAGCTGGCAGCGAGTCTGGCGGATCTGGACCTGCCGGCCCTGTGGGCGATCGCCGCGCTCGGCGTGGTCTCGACGGCGTTCGCACCGGTGCTCTACTTCAGGGTGATCCGCGTGGCGGGTCCGACCTTCCTGTCCCTGATCAACTACCTGATCCCACTGTGGGCGGTGTTGGTCGGTATGTTGTTCCTGGGCGAATCGCCCGACTGGACGGCCTTGGCGGCGCTGGCGCTGATCCTCGGCGGCATCGCGCTGTCGCAGTCGAAGGCGCGGACGAAACCGGGCGAGCTGAATTCCTCCGCGACCGCCGGGGCGCAGTGACGCTCTAAGGGACGAGCCACATCGCGGAGAGCTTGACGTCCTGCCAGGCGAAGCTTGCGCGCCGATGACCTGCGGCTGCGAGATAGAGCCACTCCAGGCGATCGACCTCCACGCGGATGACGGCGAAGTTCTCGCGCCCGGCGTCGGCTGCGTCAGGATCGTGCTCGACGCGGATCGAGCTTGGATCCGCGATCTCCCGACCGGGGCTTGGCTCGTTCCTATAGCACAGACGGCTGAAGGGTCTGGTGGCGTCCCAGGCCGCCGCCGCGATCGCGTCATCCCTGTGGAGCCGGGCGCGGCCGTCGATCCGCAATTGGATCTTCCGCTTCGGGTCGTAGAAATGAAGGGCGACCCCCGGCCGCGCCATGATCTCTCGAAACTTGCCCGAGCGCACGTCGGTGTGCAGACGCAGGTGCCGGTGGATCGGGTCGACGGCCCTGAGCACGAGCGTGCGCATCGACGGCGAGCCGTCGTCGCGCACGGTGGCCAGGGTCGGGGTGTGAAACGGCGATCGACGATCGCCCACCCCACGGCACAAGAGGCGCCAGGACTCGCGCAGCGTCTCATCGAGATCGTCGTAGAAGGCCGGGCCTGTAAGCGCGTTTTTCGTGGGTGTACCAATGGCTTCGTGAGGCGCGGTGCGAAGCTTCGAAGGCTGGCTTTCCATGGACTGCAATTCCAACGGGTTAGTTTCCGAGGCTTTTTACGCGAGACACGCAATTCGGTTCACCTCCCCGTTTCGCCGCGTGCCCCTGACCGTTTGTGCCGAGGTCGGCAATCCGCGAGACGCCGGAATCCGTATAGAGATTCAAATTCCCCTTGTGCCACGGTCAAAGCAGCGAGGATGACATGAAATTTGAGCTCCCAGATCTGCCGTATCCCCAGGACGCGCTCGAACCTTACGTCTCCGCCGAGACGCTGCGTTACCATCACGGCAAGCATCACGCGACCTACGTCGACAAGCTGAACGGCCTGCTGGCCGACTCGCAGCTTTCCGGCAAGAGCCTCGAGGAGATCATCCTGGCGACGGCCGAGGATCCGGCGCACAAGGGGGTCTTCAACAACGCCGCGCAGGTCTGGAACCACAGCTTCTACTGGAACTGCATGACGCCGAGCGGAGGCGGTGAGCCGAAGGGCGATCTCGCGGCCAGGATCGCGGCCGACTTTCACGGTTTCGACAACTTCCGCAGCGAGTTTCGCACCGCGGCGGCCAATCAGTTCGGCAGCGGTTGGGCCTGGCTCGTTCTGGACAAGGGTAAGCTCCGGATCACGGCCACGCCCAACGCGGAGCCGCCGATGGTGCGCGGACAGCACGCCTTGCTGACCTGCGACGTTTGGGAGCATGCCTATTACCTGGATTATCAGAACCGGCGCCCTGACTACGTCGACATGTTCCTGGAAAAGCTGGTCAACTGGGACTTCGTCGCGCATCAGCTGGCGTCCGCGCCGGGTCAAGCCTCGGCGGCTTAGACCGGCGCCGCAAGCGTCACTTGGGCAGGAATCAGAGGCAGGCGGCCGGCTAGACGCCGGCCGCCGGCTCTTGCGTACGCCATACGATCTGAAGTGCTACCCTCTGTCGCACATTGGTCCCGGCAGCAGGAAGCACGCGACATGAAGCCGATCGTCACCCTGACCCTCAATCCCAGCATCGATTACTCGTGCCAGGCCGAGACGGTGCACCCCTTCCGTAAGATCCGGACCTCGAAGGAGCAGTACGACCCGGGCGGCGGCGGCATCAATGCGGCGCGAGTCATCGAGGAGCTCGGCGGGCGCGCGCTGGCGGTATACATGGCCGGCGGGCTGACCGGGCAGGTGCTCTACGATCTCGTGGCTGCGACCGGAATCACGTCCAAGCGGATCATGATCGAGGGCGCCACGCGGGTCAGCCAGGTCGTCTACGAGACCTCCAGCGGCAGCGAATTCCGCTTCACCCCGGAGGGGCCGGTGCTGCAGGAATTCGAGTGGCGCGCCTGCCTCGCGTTCCTGGAATCGCTGGACTTCGACTACATCATTCTGAGCGGCAGTCTGCCGCGCGGCCTGCCCATCGAGAGCTATAGCGATGCCCTTGCGCTCGCCGGCGAAAAGCAGGCGCGCGTGGTTCTCGACACCTCCGGCGAGGCGCTCAAGCTCGGCCTGGGCCAAGGCGGCGTGTTCCTGGCCAAGCCCAGCCTCGGCGAGCTGGAGAGCCTGATCGGGCGGACGCTGGACGATCCGGAAGAACAGGAGGCGGCGGCTTTGGATCTGGTCCGCCGCGGTTGCGTGCGGATCCTGACCGTGACGATGGGTGGCGAGGGGGCGCTCTTGGCCACCGAGTCCGGCACGCTTCGTCTCGCGGCCCCGAAAGTCGAGGCGCGCAGCGCCGTCGGGGCCGGGGACAGTTTCATCGGGGCCATGACCCTGGGCCTGGCCCGTGGGAGTCCGCCGGAGGAGGCCTTCGCCTTGGCCGTCGCGACCGGCGCGGCGACCGCCATGACCACGGGGACGGAGCTCTGCCGGCGCCAGGACGTCGAGCGCTTGCTCGAAGGACTGCAGGCGGCACCCTGAGGCCTCCTGCCTGGCTCCGAGCGACGGCAGCGCGGGACCGGTCGTGCCGCGTCGAAGCCCTTGCCCTCCGCCGACTTCGGGCTAAATGGCGGATATTGTCGGGAAGAACCTGGACGGGCTAAGGTGTGAAGACCCGGCGGGCCTGACCGTCCGCGATCGAGAGACGCCAGCACCATGGTCCTGCGACACCGGATCACACCGCCTCGAGACATCTTTCCCGTCGACCCCTGGGCCGTCGAGACCCGGGCTTACATCGGGCAGTACCTGCGCGAAGCCGAGACGATCTTCTCTCTGGCCAACGGCTATATCGGCCTGAGGGGGAGCCACGAGGAGGACTATCCGGTCGGCGAGCCGGGGACCTACGTGAACGGCTTCCACGAGCTGCGCGATATCATTTACGGCGAGGACGCTTACGGCTTTCCCCGGACCGGCCAGACCATGCTCAACTGCCCGGACGGCAAGATCATCAAGCTCTTTGTCGACGACGAGCCCTTCGATATCGATACCCGTGAAGTGGTCAGCTATCAGCGCCGGCTTGACTTCCGCCGGGCGGCCCTGGAGCGAAGGGTGGTCTGGCGGACCCCCAACGGCAAGCTGGTGGAGCTCAAGACCGAGCGGCTCGTCTCGCTGACCCACCGCCACCTGGCGGCGATCCACTACGAGGTCACCGTCCAGGACGCCGAGGCCGACATCGTCATCCGCTCGGAGCTCGTGAACCGCCAGGCCATCAGCGAGGCCTCTCGTGATCCACGTCTGTCTCACGCCTTTCAGGATCGCGTCCTGACACCGGTCGACCGGGACCTCAATGGCCTGCGCGCCATCCTTTGTTTCGAGACGAGCCGATCCGGAATGGGTTTGGGTTGCGGGATCGACCATTCGATCGAGACGGACTGCCATTACAGCGCCGAGAGCATGGGCGACGAAGACACGGCCGCCTTCGTGTTCAAGGTGAAGGCTCATCCGGGCGAGCCGATTCGGATCAGCAAATACCTGTCCTATCACCACAGTGCCTACCGTCCTTCCGAAGATCTGAAGGATCAGGTCGGCTGGACCCTGGACCGCGCCCTGGAGGCCGGTTTTTCCGAGATTCTCGGGGAGCAGGCCCGGGCCGTCGAGCAGTTCTGGGCAAACGCTGACGTCACGCTCGAGGACGGCGAGGACAAGCAGCAGGTCATCCGCTGGGACCTGTTCCAGCTCCTGCAAGCCTCTTGGGCCGTTGAGGGTAACGGAATCGGGGCACGCGCTTTGACCGGCCAATCCTACGAAGGCCATTACTTCTGGGACACAGAGGTCTACGTGCTGCCTTTCCTGATCTATACCAATCCGAGGGTCGCGCGCAGCCTGCTCAAATTCCGCTACGACAAGCTCGACAAGGCGCGCAAGCGGGCCCGCGAGCTCGGCCACCGGGGCGCGTTGTTCCCGTGGCGCACGATCAACGGCGACGAGGCCTCCGCCTACTATGCCGCCAGCACGGCGCAGTATCACATCAACGCGGATATCGCCTACGCCATCCGGAAATACGTCGATGTCACGGGCGACCGAGAGTTCCTGGAGCGCTATGGCGCCGAGATCCTGGTCGAGACGGCACGGCTCTGGGAAGACCTCGGCTACTTCAACGAACGTTTGGAGGGGCGCTTCTGCATCTCCGGCGTGACCGGACCGGACGAGTACACGACGGTCGTCAACAACAACTACTTCACCAACATCATGGCGCGCGAGAATCTCAGCTTTGCCGCCAAGACGCTTCGGGACATGGATCGCGAGGCTCCCGAGGTGTTTGCCGCCGTCGCCCGCATGACCGCCCTCCAAGACGGCGAGATCGATGCGTGGGAGGCGGCGGCCGCGCGCGTCTACTTGCCCTACGACGAAGAGTTGGGCGTGAATCCACAGGACGACAGTTTCCTCTCGAAAGAGGTCTGGGACTTCGAGAATACGCCAGAGGGGAAGTTCCCCTTGATGCTCCATTTCCACCCTCTCAACCTCTATCGCCACCAGGTGCTGAAGCAGGCGGACACCCTGCTCGCCATGTTCCTGCTCGGCCACGAGTTCAGCCGCGATCAGAAGAAGCGCAACTTCGACTATTACGATCCCATTACCACCCACGACTCCTCACTCTCGGTCTGTATCCAGAGCATCATCGCCAATGAGATCGGCTATGCCGACAAGGCCCTCGACTACTTCAGTTTCGCGGCCATGATGGACCTCTCGGACGTGGGCGGGAACGTTAAGCACGGTGCCCACATCGCCTCGATCGGCGGCTCCTGGATGGCGCTGGTCTACGGCTTCGCCGGAATGCGCGACTTCGGCGGGGACATCTCGTTCGAGCCGCGGGTGCCGGAGAGCTGGGGCCGGCTGGCCTTCAGGCTGCAGATCCGCGGCGCGACCCTGCAGGTCGAGGCGCGGCCGGCGAGCACGAGTTACAGCCTCGTCGCGGGCGAGCGGGTGGAGCTCATCCACTGCGGTCACCCCGTGATCCTGACGCCCAAAGAGCCGGCATTGACCCTGGACAATTCGCGGGCGGCGATGGACCAGTATGGTGAGGAACAGCGGTCCACCGCTTGAACCGGGTAGGCTCGGCCATCGGGCCTTAAGCGGCTGGATCTGTTTATAGATTTCGAGAGGAGGCAGAAAATGGTGGAGCCAGCGCTGAAGGCGTCGGGCGGACTCGAGCCGGGTGTTGTGACCGGCGAGGCCTACAAGAACCTGGTCGCCGCGTGCAAGGCCGGCGGCTACGCCCTGCCGGCGGTCAACGTCATCGGCACCAACACGGTCAACGCGGTTCTGGAAGCCGCGGCCGCCAACCGCTCGGACGTCATCATTCAGCTGTCCAACGGCGGCGCGCAGTTCTTCGCCGGCAAGGGCTTTCCCGATGGCGATCTGGCCAAGGTGCTCGGCGCCGTCTCCGCGGCGCGCCACGTCCATCTGATTGCGGAACATTACGGGGTCTGCGTGGTGCTCCACACCGATCATGCCAACCGCAAGCTGGTGCCCTGGGTCGACGCTCTGATCGACCATGGCGAGGCGCATCTGCGCGAGACCGGCAAGCCGCTGTTCAGCTCTCACATGCTCGATCTCTCCGAGGAGCCGATCGAGGAGAACCTCGAGCAATGCGCGCGCGTGCTCGAGCGCATGGCCCCGCTCGGCATGAGCCTGGAGATCGAGCTCGGCGTCACGGGCGGCGAGGAGGACGGCGTCGGCGCGGACCTGGATGCGCACAGCGATAGCTCGCGGCTCTACACCCAGCCCGAGGAGGTGATGCAGGCCTACGATCGGCTGACGCCCATCGGGCCCTTCTCGGTCGCCGCCTCTTTCGGCAACGTCCACGGCGTCTACCAGCCGGGGAACGTGCAGCTCCGCCCGGAGATCCTGCGCGACTCGCAGAGCCTGGTGCAAAAGGAGCGGGGGACGGGGGCCAACCCGCTGGACTTCGTGTTCCACGGCGGCTCCGGATCGGAGAAGGAGAAGATCGCCGAGGCGATCGACTACGGCGTGTTCAAGATGAACATTGACACCGACACCCAGTTCGCCTTCGCCGAGCGCATCGGGCGCTTCGTCGACGAGAATCCGAAGGCCTTCCGCTATCAGATTGATCCGGAGGACGGCACGCCCTTCAAGAAGCTCTACGATCCGCGCAAGTGGCTGCGCGAAGGCGAGGCGGGCGTGGTCGAGCGTCTGGGTCAGGCCTTCGAGGACCTCGGTTCCAAGGGACGATCGCTCGCCCAGGCCTGAGACCGGGTTTCTTCACGCCAACGAGAAGCCCTTGCCGCGCACGTAGGCGCCGAAGTCTTCGCGCTGCGGGTTGGCGTATTGCCGGGCCTTGTCCTCGGACCAGCCGTAGAAGGGGGCCGTGCCGAAGCGCTCGGGCTCGCGTTGCTCCGCGAGCGGCTTGACCCTGTCGCGCCGGCGGTCGTAGGCGTCGAGCGCGGCTTCCAGATCGCCCTCGTCGTAGCGGTCGACGTGGCGGGTGAGGCCGAGGGGCAGGCGCGGCGAGATCCGGCCTTCATCGGCCGGGTAGCCGACGCAGAGCCCGGCCAGCGGGAAGACCAAGTCCGGTAGCTCGAGCAGATCGCTGACCTCCTGCGCGTGATTGCGGATCACGCTGATCGGGCAGCAGCCGAGGCCCACCGCCGCCGCAGCGCGCAGGAAGAAGGCCAGGACCAGGGCGGCGTCCACGGCGGCGTTGAAGAAGGCGTCCAGGTGGTCGTTGGGAAAGGGCTTGTCCCTGAGCCGCGCGATCTCGCGGATGCGCCGGCCGTTGCCGCAGAAGATCAGGAACACGGGGGCGTCGCGGACCCAGGGCATCGAGGGAATCAGCGCGGCGATGGCCTTGCGCTTGCCCGGATCGCGCAGTTCGACGATGTCGGCCTGTTGCAGGTCGCTCTTGGAGGGCGCCGAAAGGGCGCAGGCGATGAGCGCGTCGAGCAAGGCGTGCTCAACCGGCCGCTCGGCGTAGCGCCGGTGGCTGCGATGCGCCGCTAGGCGCTCGAGCTCGTCCAGACCGGGCCAGGCGGGGTCGATGGCGATGTCCTGGCCGAAGCGGGTGCGGAGGGATTCCTCCACGCGATTGGCAGTTGCCTTGTTGTCGGTCATGGTTCGATTGGCCCCTCCAGGTTTCGGCTCTTTCGATCTGTCATCCTCGGGCGGAGCGTAGCGCAGACC
>JAAUXY010051865.1_pt1 | contig 11642 bp, 12 predicted proteins | sample 7278121 | NCBI WGS metagenome assembly JAAUXY01 (sample SAMN14350117, study PRJNA611818) | marine sediment metagenome | isolation source: surface marine sediment (1.8m) | place: French Polynesia: Moorea | collected 2018-08
CGGCGGTAGGCTCGAAACAATCGCTCCTGATTCTTTCGCGGTTCCGCGCTGCCGACGTGGAGGAAGTAGCGGCCGGCGGCAAACGGCGCCTCTGCCGGAGTTACTCGGTCGACGTCGGACTCCCCGTTGGACGCGGTCTTGAAGCGACAACCCAAATGAGCCACGGCGACCCGATCCGCCGGATAGTGAGGAAAAGTCGCGAGGAAATGCTCGCGGCTGGCAGCGGAGACCGCGACCACGGCATCGGCGTACAGGCTGGCGTTCCACACGCCCCGATAACAGGCCTGTCGATTCTCTTCGTCGGTCCAGGTCGGGTCGACCAGGAAGCCCAGGTCGTGGAGCGTGTAAACCAGCCGTGCCCGCACAAGCCCGGTCGGGCAATAGAAATTGTTGGCATGCACGATATCGGGCGCTCCGAGCTCGATTTCGAGCTCCTGACCCGGCTGCTGCCAGAGCTCCTCGGCCTCGGCTCGGCTGTTCAGCTCCAGGGCACGCTTGAAGCGAGGCTGGTCCAGCTTGAGCGTCGCCTCCGGGCCCAGCGGATCCCAGTAGTGGTCACCGAACGTCGTATAGAGCAGGTAGCGATTGTCTGGATCGAGACGTGAGAGGGCCTCGATCGTCTCCGCCGCCACCGTCCCGCAGCCCTCTCGCCGGGGCCCGGTCTGGCTGATATCAAAGCCGATCGTCAGCCCCCGCGAGGCGCTCTCCCCAGGCGTCGGTGCGGCGGCCCGACGAGACTCGACCCCGGCGTCGCTAGCGTGCCGAAGCCATGCGCGAATCATCTCGCGCAAGGAGGCGGGCACCTTGCGATTCCAGCGCAGCGCGCCGGCCAGGGTGATCAGCACCAGGGCCGAGACATAGCGACGACGGTCGCGAGGGCTCACCCCCCAATGCTCGAGAACCTCGGTCGCCCAATTGGCCAGCCAGCGCGACGGCGTCGCACCGAGATGGCGTCGAAACATGGCGTTGGCCTCGGCGTGGGCGGCGACCCGCTGGCCGAGGGTCTTGGTCTCGGCATAGAGCCGCGAGCCGGCGAGGGGGCGCGGCAGATGATGGAATCGGGCGCCGCCGCGGGAGAGCCGCAACCAATACTCATAGTCCAGGCAATAGTGAAGCCGCTCGTCGAGCGGACCATGCTCCTCGACCACCCGACGACGGAAGAACACCGCGGGTTGGCATAGGAAACAGGTTTCGAGCAGGCGATCAGGCCACCACTCTTCTGTTGGATAGGCGTCGATAAAACGATCTCTGTCATCGATATGAAAGGCGTCACCGTAGAGGACGTCGACGTCCGGCCGACGGCCGAAGAACCGGCCCACCGCGTCGAGAGCGCCCGGCAGGTAGACGTCGTCGCTGTTGAGCCAGCCGATGATCGGCGCCGACGTCAGGCGCAGCGCCTTGTTGACCGCATGGGCCTGGCCCCGGTCGGGCTCGGAGATGAAACGCAAGTGCTCCCGGTATTGCTCCAACACCTCCAGACTGTCGTCGTCCGAGCCACCGTCGACCACCAGATGGTCGAGCCCGACGATGCCCTGATCGATCACCGATCGGACGGTTCGCTCGAGAAAGCGGCCCTGATTGTACGAGGGCGTGACGACGCAGATCGGCGCGGTCATCGCGCCTCGGCCAAGAGATCCAGCACCGCTCCGTTCTCGAGACACTGGAAGCAGCGGCGCATCATCACCCCCAGACTTCTGACGTCGCCGTCGGCGTTGCCGGGCAACAGCGCGGGGGTCACCCGGCCTTCGATCCAACCCCCGCTATCGAGCAGATCGCAGTGCAGCCGCACCGCCTTCTCGGACGGCACGACGATCTCTCCGACCTGACTTCCGCCCTCGAAACAAACGGTCACAGACTGCTCGCGTGGATTGCAGAGTTCGATGACCAGAACGCATCGGCCGCTGTGAGTGATCAAGAAGCGTTCGGCGGTCCAACCGTCCGGATAACGCCCGTGGATCTCAGCACCGCGGTGAGGTCGGGACGCCGCCCGCTCGAGCACGCGCCAGTAGTCCTCCCCCATCGCCCGGGTGTCCCCCAGCCGCCGGGCCTGCGCGAGGCCTCGATCCCGCAAGCGATCGAGGAGCTCAGCGTCGGACTCGATGCTCTCGAACACGGAGTGGATCGCTTGTGCCGAACGCGGGTCAAAAAGGTAGGCGTCGCCCCGCGTCACCTCTTGATGGACGTCGAGCTCGCTGGCGAAAACCGGCAGGCCGTTCGCCATCGCCTCGACCAGGGGCATGCCAAAGCCCTCGAACAGCGACGGAAAGACCAACGCTCGCCCGCCTCGGTAGAGCGCCGAGAGCTGTCGCTCGTCGACGAAGCCGAGGTAGCGCACCCGGGATTCGAGATCGAGGCGGCGAATGGCCTCGAGCACTTGCGCCGGATCGGGACGCTGAGCGCCGGTAAAAACCAGCCGCAAAGAGCTGTCGCGATGCGCCGCGCGGAACAGCGAGAAACCATGGAGCAGAGCCTGGTGGTTCTTGTGTGGCCAGAAATTGGCCGGATAGAAGACATAGCCTCCTTCTTCGACGCCGAGACACGCCAACTCCTCGCGGACCTCTTCGTCGCTCAACTCGGGCAGCCGGCCGGTAATCCGGTTGTGGACGACCGTCACCCGCTCGGGCGCCATCGCGCCCTGGGTGTCAGCTACCCCGAGCTGGCGAGCGCTCGCGACCAGGTGACGCCGAGTGCTCGCGCTGACGCAGATCACCTCGTCCGCCGTGGTGGCCACGCGCTCGAGCGCCCGCTCTCGCCCGGCGCGTTCGGCAGCGTCGAAGAACCACGGCAAAAAGCGATGCTGCAGGTCATGGACGACACAGACCAGGGGTACCCGCGGGTCGATCCAGTTGGAGAGGGTCATCGGGCATAAGAGAGCCTTGATCGCGTGTTCGTCCACCAGGCGCTCGAACGTTCGATCGACGCGCTCCGGCATCTCCACCAGCTCGACGTTGGCCTGTTCGAGCCCGGCCAGTTCAGACGCGCAGGCTTCATTGGTCAGGACCAGAAACTTCTCGTCCGGACGTGCCCGAGCCAGCTCCTTGACCACGGCCAGAGCCACCGTCTTGGCGCCGCCGTTCTCGGCACCCGGCAGCAGGGATGACAGATCGATGGCCACGGCCCCTCCGCTCGACGGCTGATGCGAGCGCTGAAACTCGAGCCGGTCAGCGGTCTGAGGAGCCGGGAAATGGTGCCATTCGATACCCTCCGACCGCTGCAGCTCCATCCCCTCCTCCTGGCGCCAGCGCCACAGACCGCAGGCCACCAGCAGGCGAAAGAGCGGTGAGGCCCTGAGACGATCGAACCACCGTCCCCACTCCTCATTGCGCTCCTCGGCACGCGCCAGCCGCGACTCGAGCTGTCGTGTCCAGACCCCGGCCGGCACCAGCTCCGCGACCTCGGGGCGGGCCTGTTCCTGATCTTCGTCGACTCTTGGCGTGTCGGCAAGCTGGAGCGGCATAGTAGGAGGAGACTTTGGACCTAAGACAAATGAATCGGTGGGGACGCCATTTTAACCGGCGGTCGCTTGATGGTCACGCCTGGCCGGTGACGTTAAAGATCTCCGCCGACCCGAATCAGGCTCTTGCCATAGAGCTCCCGAGGCTCGAAAGCACGGTGAGCCTCGGCGGTCTCTTCGAGTCCGCGACGATCGCTCGCATGTCAGTCATGTCATGACTCCGTTGCAATTGTCATAAGTCTATGACATTATCCGCCGCACATCATGTTCATGCTCTACCTGCTCTGGATCACGATCGTCGGCGGCGGTTTCTTCATGGCCGGCGGCGCGGCTTGGACGATGTTTGAACAGGGCTTCGACCTCGCATTGGCGCTCAACGTCGCGCTCTACCTGGGCTGTGCCCTCTATGGCCTGCCCAGGCTGGTCAAACTGTTGCTGGGAAAGACCTGATGTATCTCTGGGGTATCGATGTCATCGACGTCGCCTTCAAGGGCATTCACGCCTTCATGGCCGCCGCCTGGCTGCTGTTCGACTTCATCGTGTTCTGGCTGCATTTCGACGTCAAGAACCCCAAGATTCCGATCGAGCGCCGCCTCGAACGCGCCCACATCATGCACGGGATCGACACCGTCGTCGGCTACATCTTCCTGCTCATGCTGCCCACCGGCATCGCGCTGTGCTACATCACGGATACCGCGATCTTCACCACCGACTGGCTCAACTGGAAGCACGCGCTTTACGCGATCATCATCGTCGACGCCCTTTATCTGATTCCGATCTCGGGAGCGTCCCTGCGCAACCTCGAAGCCATCCAGGGCGGTGCCGACAACGTCGATGAGCTCAACGACGAGATCCGCGGCAACATGAACAAGGCGATGCCGGCGGTGTTCCTGGTCTGGACTCTGGTGTTCGTGGTCAGCGTCATCTCGCTGCTCAACCTCAAGACGCCCGATCAGGAATACATCTTCCGGAAGACGGCCTCGGAAATGGCGGTCGAGACCTCCCCATAGTGGCCTGCGTCTTCTGCCAGATCATCGCCGGCGAGCTGCCGGCGAGCGTGATCCATCGCGACGAGATCTGTTGGGCGTTCCTGGACATCCGCCCAGTCAGCCGCGGGCACGCCCTGGTGATCCCGATACAGCACGCGGTCCAGCTAGCCGAGCTCGACGCCGACACCCGGACGCACCTCTGGCAGATCGGCCAGCGGATCGCCGCCGCCCATCGAGCGAGCGCGATTCCCAGCCGCGGGCACAACTTCGTGCTCAACGACGGCAAAGCCGCCAATCAGACGGTGCCCCACGCTCACCTGCACGTCATCCCCCGTGCCGGCGGTGACTTCTTGCGTACATTGTTCAACCTGGTACGCAATCTCGCCGGTTTGGGCACCACGCCGCGGTCGCGGCTTGACGCTGACGCAGACATGATCCGGCGCCATCTGGATATGACTCTGAGCTAGCTGGTTGGCCGGCTTCGACGGTGGTTTCGTATGTCGTGCTGGTACGCGTCGCCACCCACTGGCCGACATGAGGTGACACTCACTTCGCGAGGGGGGCTTGGCGCTTCGACGCTAGCCCGCCGACATGAGGTGACACTCACTTCGCGTCAGGCCAAATGAAGCGAAGGGCGCCGGAATATTTTCGTGGTCTTTTTCTCCGTTTGCTGCAGAACGGAAGACCAGATTACGTCTCATCTCTTATGAGATGAGACGCAGCCTGCCTGGCAATGACAACGCCAGAAGACCAACCCTACCCCGCGGCCGACGATGAGTCGGCCACTACGCTACATCCCCGTCGGGGGCGCCCTGGTCGAGATCACTATCAATATGATCCAGGGTCGTTATCTCCTGCGCCCTGACAAGCGCGGTCGCGTCAACGAGCTTATCCTCGGCGTTGTTGGCCGCGCCCAGCGCCTCTACTCGATGCGGATTGTCGGCATCTCGGTGCTCTCAAGCCACGCTCACGTTCTGGCGATCCCCGAAGACGCCGAGCAAATGGCGGCCTTCATGCGTCATGTCGGACGCAACATCTCAGACGAGATCGGCCGTCTCAACGACTGGCCGGGCAAGAAACTCGAGCGCCGCTACCGGGCGATCCAGGTCAGCAACGAAGAAGAGGACCAAGTCGCCCGTCTGCGTTACTTGCTGGCTGCCGGCGTCAAGGAGCAGCTCGTCGAGAGAGCGATCGAGTGGCCCGGAGTTCACAGCGCTCGCGCCCTGACTCGCGACCATCCCCTCCGTGGCTGGTGGTTCGACCGTAGCCGAGAATTCGCGGCCCGACGCCGCGGCGAACACCACGGCCGCTACGAATACGCGACCGAGGAGACGGTGCGCCTGGACCCGCTTCCGTGCTGGAGCCATCTGCCGATCAGAGAAATACGGCGTCGGGTGAAAGAGTTGATTTGGGACATCGAAAGAGAAGCTGCGGCAGAACGGCGAGAGACCAGCAAGCCGGTTCTCGGTGCAGAGGCCGTCATGGAGACCGATCCCCACTATCGACCCACCCGACGCGACCGTTCCCCGGCGCCCGACTTTCACGGCCGGCGCAGAGATGTCCGTAGAGCAATGCGCGACGCTTACACATGGGTCGTTGTAGAACACGCTCGAGCCGCCGAGCGCCTACGCGCCGGTGAACGCCTAGTCAACTTTCCCGAAGGGACCTTTCCACCCGGTTTGCCTTTCATTCCTTTTCCAAGAGAGCGCCCACCGCCTTGACACCGATCCGCGGAATTCCAGTCGGATTCCGCGGACATCAGATCCAAGTTCTTCTTTCCCAGCCACCTATGCCCTGAGGGAGAGGTTTGCTCTCCGCGAGCCCCTCGAAGCCTGCCTGCTTGTTTTTGCCCAGCAACTCGCCCGTCTTCAGCCCTCGGGCATAGAGAATCCGAGATTTCAGCGCCGCGTGAGGGCTGTTATCGCCAAGCAGGTAGCTACGAGTCATCTCTTCCACTATGTGAGTGTCACCTCTGGACAGCGGGTTCGGTGTCAGCGGCGCGTTTCTCACCCTCTACGGTATCGGCTGCCTGATCTTCTTGCGGGTCGTCCTCAGCTCGACGGCGTATCGAGCCGAGGACGACTGAGAGTCACCGCCGCCGGAGGTCGGTCGGTGGGAAGATAGAGCTTCGGGCACGTGAGGGGCCTTGTCGCCAAGCGGGGAGCCGCGAGCCATCTCTTCCACGATGTGAGTGTCACCCTTTGGAGGAAAGCGGCGACTACTCCGGCCTTCTCCACCGACGACTACTCCGGATGAAGCTCCCCCATTCTCCGACGATACTCCCGAGGGCTGACCTTCAGCATCCGCTTGAAAGTTTTTTCAAAATGGCTCAGATCGCCAAATCCGACATCTAACGAAATATCGGTAATGCGATATTGCGTATTCTCCACCAACAGCTGTTTAGCCTTCTCCACCCGCACCATGCCGAGGAGCGTCTTGAACGTGATTCCCAAGGAACTCTTGAAAAGATAACAAAGATGCGAAGGGCTGACCCCCGCGGCACCCGCAAGCTCTCCCAGGGTAATTTCGTCCTGAAAGTTCTTGCCGATATGTTTCAAGGCGCGGCTGACGCTGACGTGCATGCGTCCGAGCTCATCGAGCTCCCCTTCGACGATCGCCTTGGCTAGCCACTCGACAGACATGTTGTCCGAGTCGGAGCTTCTATTGCCGCGCGGGGCAGCAGTCGCGACCACCGACTTCCGAGCTCTCACCCCGGCGCCTCGACCGCGACCTCCGGCGAGCCGAGGAGCGAACTCAAGAATATCTTGGGCTCGAATTCTCCGGCGGCCACACATCGCAATCAACCGACCTAGAACCCGCTCCATTTCAAAAACATTCTGTGGCCAGTCATAAGCCTCGAGCAGCTCCAGTACTCTCGAATCCAGAGCCTCGTCCGCCGACGGATGACCGTACCTTTCGAGAATATAGCGAGCCAGGTGAGGAATGTCACCACGCCTCTTGCGCAACGGAGGTAGTCGGACGGTCAGAAAGCTAAGCTCTGCAAAAAGAACTTTCGAAAATCGTCCCTGGTCGACAAGTTCTCTAAGGTCCCGGGTGGTCGAAGAAATCACGCGAACCGCCGGTACCTGGCTCGAGCCGCGCCCTATCCACTGACTGACCCGGGATTCCAGAAACTCCGGCAAACGAGTCTGAATCTCAGGATGCAAGTCGTCCAGGCCGTTGAGAAAGAGCGTGCCGCCTTCAGCCTGTTGGAACCACTCCGATGGCCCCGGCGAGGATCCGGGTTGCTGACTCAAACAGCGTATCTCGACCAGTGGACCGCCGCGTGCTGGGCTTGCATAGTGCAAGGCGCAAGCTACCTGGACTTTCTCTGTTCCGAACTCGCCATCGATCAAGACTGGCAGATCGACAGATGAAGCGCTCTCCACAAAGTCTTCGACCTGTTCGAGCTCCTCGCTCGCCCCGACCAGCGCCAACTCTTTATTCAGAAAACGGCTAGAAAAACAACGTAAACGGTCGCGATGAATGCGCAGAGCCAGCCGATGTGCCAATCGATCGAAAGGTTCGAAGGTAGCAGAGCGTTTAGACCTGGCGCTGGCCTGCCACTTGAGCTCACCGAGGACATCATTGCCGTACACTACGGGCGCCGCGCCGCAACTATCGCCGCTGCCGGCTGAACGAAGCAGATGGGCCGTTAGATATCCAGACTTTTCTATCGGCCATTCGACACAATGGCCTGGCTGGTGCCCAGGGGGCGCCGCGACGCCCTCTCGACGAGGAGCTTCCGGTGAGAAATCAACGGAAGGGTTTCTTTCATTCCCGAAGACTTCGAAATCTCCGAGATGATGGACTGCTAATGCGAGCCGCTGCGCCACACCACCGACAATAGCCGCTTTCAAATATGACGCTAGATCGCTTTCAAGATCCCTGGAAGGAGGGTACTCCTGGCAGGTCAAACCGCCCACCTTTAAGTACTTGTTCTGAATTTTCAGCATCTCTTCTTAGAGTCATATCGTCCCCAGCTCGATTGAGCGCTATTTCGCCTAGACTATACAAGATATCCAGCGAAATACAAGACAGCGTCATCCGAGAGACGAGTCTGGTGGGGCGGCGTCATTGCTGGCGGTGTCAGTCGGGTGGACGGCCTGCTCGACGACACTGTCGGTCAAGGCGACCGAGCCTTCATCGAGCGGATAGTCCGAAGAGCCCCCAAACTCTGGGGACACCCCCGCCCCGCCCTCTTCACCCGGGTCGACCGGGGGTGCCTCGGCCGCAGCTTCAGCCGACGCCGGATCGAATCCCAGAGACGCCAGTCGAGTGCTCTCGATCGCCTGCGTCGTGGCTTCGATCGCTTCTCGGCCGGCGGCTTCCGCTAGAGATGCCAGCTCGGCCGGCGGCTCGACCAGTGGCGCGGTAGGGACCTCGCCCGGATCCGTCCACAGGGTCCCGGTGACCACCGCGTCACTGGCAGCGGTGGAATACTGGTGATCTCTCAGATCACTTCCTGGTGGCGAGACCTCTGGTTCCTGCACCTCAGGCGCTGGGGCCTGGTTTTGTTCCATCGCCTGCATCAAAGCGTTGGTGTGGGCTTCCTGCATTCCCCGCACGGTTTCCGTCACGTGACTCCGCACGCGTTTGAGCTCACGGCCAAAAATCCGCAGGTCTTTCTGGATCTGCTGCTGAGTCGCCGCCATCATCTCCTGGATCGAGCTAGTCACCGCCTCGGTTGCCGATTGAGCGTCTTCCGCGGCGACAGACGCCTTTGTCGAAGCCGCGGTTCGTCGCCGGGCAGCCGGCTTGCGGCCCTTTCTCTTACTGCTATCGCCCGTCGCCATATCAGACTCCTTCTTGAAGGTCGCGGGCCGTCGCCCATCGAATCTCCAGGTCGATCATTACCTTTACGGTTCTTTGCGCAGATTCTCGATCGTCAGGGTCTCCGCCCAACGATTCCTCACCACGACCGCTCGAGCCGTATTGCCGGCCACCCGAAATTGCTGAATCGCGCCATCTTGCGAGAGCTGTGCGTCTTCGGGCTGGTGGTGGTTCAACAACTCGCGCATCGTCCGGTTGTAGGACTCGGCCGCCTCGATCGCCGCGGCCGAGTCGCGAAAACCACCTCCGGCGAAGCTGACGATCTCCTTGAAGCCCAGACTGAGCCTGCCGAAGCCCATCGGACGGCCGGTCTCCAGCCAGGCCCGCCAGAGCGCCGACGCCTGCGACGGCGACAGGCTGCGCGGAGCGAAAGGACTCCGGAGCATCGGCGTGACCATAGGCTCCAGCAGTTCGATCGCTTCTTGAGCCGCTGCCCGTCGACGCGCCGCCTTGGGCTTGCCTCCCAACGCGTCGGCGACCGTTCGATAGAGCTCGAAATAGTCCACGAACTCGACCGGGCTCACCGCCAGATCGACGGCAAACTTCGCGGCTTCGGTATCGACGATGGTTTCCGTCGCCAGATCGAGCAGCCTGCAGATGCTGATCTTGTCTGCGAGACCCATCGCCTGAAAGACCGGCTCCTCCTCCACCCCCCATCGGATCAGGAACTCCGTCCCGGTGGCCAGCTCCGCGTGCGGCAGCAGGTCATTCGCTGCCAGCGTTCTCTTGGTCTTGAGATCCGGCCGACGTCCGCCGTTCTTCTCGGCGACGGCCAGCACCTCCAGGGCCTCCAGACTCAGCTGCCAGAGACGCGTGATGGCGACTTCCAGGCCCAGCTTGGGAAGTAGAGTCATGCCATCGCCGTGGATTCCGGACTGCACGGCTTCGATCAAAGCCGCGTCGTCGGGCAGACTATAGGCGTCCTGGGGCTGGTCTACAGCCCACTCCACCCAGTCCGCACCGCCGGCGACGAATCCCAGAACGAGCTTCGTCTTGGGCGACAGCTGATGGACACCGTTGACGGATTGGCCGCCCACCGAGAGGGTCACTGGAAATACCTCCTCAGGTCCTCGAACCTGTGACTCGGCGTCAGCCCGGGCCGCCTGAGCGCGGCCCGCGCATTACTCCGAAGGGTAGTTTTGAACAACCGTCGTGGCCGCCTTGCCGATGGCCCCGAACGTGGCCGTCGCGGCGCCCATGGTTTCGGTCGCTTGCTGAATGATGTCCTTGTAGGGGCTCGGTTCCTTGGTCACCATCCATTCGGCGAAGGCCACACCGATCGTCGTCGAGGTGATCGTCCCCATGTTGCGCAGATAGTCGGCGGCGTCCTGGACGGCGATCGCTGTCGACTGGGCGACCGACTGGTACGCCTTGCCCGCGCCGGTCGCCTGCGCCACCGAGCTCGAACCGTTTCCCGCAGACGGGCCGAGGGCGAACTGCCGCGATTTCTCGACCGAGTCGACGATCTGGGCATTGACTTTCTCGATGTCCGCCATGCTTTCTCCTCAACTTAAGATGGGTTTAAATTCAAGTCGGTTTCGCATCGGCCGCCGAATTCAATTGTTTGAGCACATTCGACAACGACCGGACTTTCCCAGAGCTTCTATCGAGCGTCACGCCGAGTGCGTCCAGAGCCTGAATCTGATCTCCGGGGGGAGACGTGTCGGCAGGCGGGGAAGAACCGATCTGATTGAGCAGGTGCTGGGCGTCGCCGAGCATCGCCAGTTGGTTCTCGAGCTCGGTGTCGAGTAGCTTGACGATCGGATCCTCGGCTTTGACGATTGCCTTGATGCCCGCGAGGTCAGTCCTGGCCTCTGCCAGCGCCGCCTGGTTGGCTTGAAGTACCGCTTCGAAGCCCGCGAGCTCCGGATCCTCGAGACTGTCAGAGCGCAGCAGCGTCTGGTTGGCGAATAGCGCGGCGTCGATGACGCCCAGAATCTGATCGACGTTGGGCGCCGACGAGTCCCTGCTCGATTGCGGATCGAGGATGACCGGCGCCTTGATCAGTCGGGCACAGGTCGCCGCCACCGCTGCGTTGCTCATCATTTGCGAGTTCTGCTGCGCCGTCACAGCATTATGCATGCTCATGCCGACGGTTTCAGCCATCACCGCATCGAGCAATCCCTGGGTGCTCGCCGGGGCATGGCCGATCACGCTGGTGGTCGATTGTGTGACCGAATCGGTAATCTGGCTGTTGGTGGTGCTTTCGTCAATCACTGAATGTTCCCCTGATCATTTAGGCGGCTCCCTCGACGGCGAACGCGATGATCGTCGCGCAGGTGACCGCCGTGGCAGCGTTGCCGAGGGTCTGACCGTTTTGCTGGGCTGTCACGGCGTTCTGCATCAAATGACTGATGCTGTCGGCC
>JAAUXY010071806.1_pt1 | contig 11642 bp, 5 predicted proteins | sample 7278121 | NCBI WGS metagenome assembly JAAUXY01 (sample SAMN14350117, study PRJNA611818) | marine sediment metagenome | isolation source: surface marine sediment (1.8m) | place: French Polynesia: Moorea | collected 2018-08
CCTGACCGTCTCCTGGTCTGCATCGCAAGACTTTGACGACTCGAACAACCCTTCAGGGTTCGCCGTCAAATATCTCATTTCGTGGAATGGACAGCCGGCGATCGAAACTTCTGCCTTGAGTCATGTCATCCCAGCCGCGCCGGATACGACCTACACCATCACCTTGATCGCGGTAGATGCGGCGGGCAATCAAAGTGCCGTCGCCACGATCACCGACACCACCCCGAGCTGCCCCACGGGCGGAGACTGTGTGACGATCCAGGGCGTGTCGGCGGACTGGCAGGCGGGGAGCCCGCAACCCGCGGGGTGGCAAGCGCCGTCTCCATCCATTCTGGTCGACGGTCAGACCGATACCGAATGGTTCTACTACTGGGATCCGGGAACACCGGTGCCGGTGATCTTCACCCTGCCCTCCGCTTCTGACATCACCGCCGTACGCTGGAACGACCACCACGGGGATGGCGATATCTTGCTCGAGGCCAACGGGCAGACGACGACCATCAGTACCGATCACTGGCCTCTGGAATGGCACGAGCATCCCTGGCCGGTGGCGGGTGTTTCCACGGTCTCGATGACCACCAGCTCCAACAACACCAAGTTCACCGAGCTGACGTTCTGTGGCGTGGGAGGCTCGGGGGATACCCGGCCACCAGATGCCGTCGATGATCTGACGGGCATCGCGACCAGCTGCACTACCGCCAGCTTCACCTGGTCCGCTCCCACCGACTACGACGACAACGGCCCCAACGGCACCGCCACCAGCTATCAGATCTGGGTCAATTCGAGTCCACCGATCACCGTGACGACCACCTCGGCAGACCTGAACGGCTTGATCCCGGACGCCGTCAACACGGTGATGATCGTCGCTCTGGATGCCGCCGGCAACGCGAGCCCGCCCTTCAGTACCAGCGTGACGACTCCCGTCTGCACCGGTGGCCTGGATGCACATCCGGGGACCGTGCACATCATCGACTCCTTCGGCGAGACCGTTGCGCCGGTGACCACCGGCCACCAGTGGCACGCCATCAACGAGTACTACGACAACTACTACAACGACGGCACCCACAACTGGGCCGCCGAAGGCATGTGCTCGAAGGAGATCCACAACAGCTACTGGGTGCTGGCGGACGAAAACGGCCAGCCGGCCGGCAGTGCCGACTACGACGGCGACGGCGACTACGAGTCGTACTACCCGACCTGGCATCCGCCGATCCACGATGAGGGTGGGCCCGACGAGTGCTACTTCATGCATGAGCACGGCGAGGATCCGCGCACCAGCCCGCTCTACGACGTGGACGACCCACTCTCCTTCGGCGTCCCGTTCGGTTACGTCCATTCCAAGATGGGCAATATGAACGGTCGCATGGAAGACCATGTCGGCCATAAGGTCGTGGTGCAGAACGACTACACCCTGGTCGACGGCAACCCCTACGGCGCCGGCAGCACGCTCAACGAGATCGGCATCAACTGCAACTGGCTGTCCAAGATCCACCAGGGTGGCCATAGCAGCGACGCCCTCGGCAACAACCTGCACGAGTACTTCCTCAACGTTGAGTGCGATGACACGCCGGCGACGTCTCTAAGAATCAAGGAGCTGGTGACCTGGGGCTACCCGCACCTGGTCTTCAATGAAGGATCCAACTCCTGTTCGACCGCCGAATGGTTCTGGGCCGGGTACCAGGCCGTCGACCCGGTGCACTCGCCGGACGACGACCCGCAGTACATCCCGCCAGGAGCCGTCCTCGGGCCGTTCCAGGACGGCAAGCGAGAGTTCGGTTGCTATGCCGATCGACACCAGGCCCTCTACGGCGCCGGCGCGCATGTCGGTCAGCCCAAAACCCTCGCCGAGCTGTGGAAGCCGGACAGCGAGATTTCCGCCCCGGAGTCGTCCGGCACGGTGATCTTCAGTCCCTACTACCTGACCCGCAACCCGCCGCGCTACGTCGATCCGAATTGGGTGACCCGATTCGACAACTACGTGCACGACACCTACCTCGGCTTCTCCTGCGACGGAGGCGACAGCAACGGCATCTCCAGCGACGACTGCCAGAACCACCAGGACTGCGTGGATCAGAGCTCGGGCCGGCACGACGGCTGCGAAGGGACCGGTGCCATGGTGTCGTCGGTCGATCTATGCGTGCGCGGCTCCGACGCATGGCAATACTCGATCCTGGCGATCGACCCCGCCTACGCCACGAACGGTGAGTATCCCGGCTTCTGTACTCTGCTCGACAGCGGTCTGAGGACCACCTGGGAGCAGGAGATTGTCGCCTCCGGGGGCGACACCTTCGGGCTGTCCGAGGCCCGAAAGCACCATCCGGGCAATCCTTTCGACGGCACCATGCGCGGCGTCCACCCGAAGCGCATTCAGATGTACGCCGCGGGCTCGACGACGACCAACTACATGGATTGGAAGGTGTTCTGCACCGACGCCTTCGGTGACAACTCCGTCTGGCCCGATCCCGATGACCCGAACTTTCCCACCTGTCCGACCGGGACCATCATGCAAGCCATATCGGCCTTCAACAACAATTGGGGGTCCTCAGAAGGCAGCAGCGTCGGAGCCGTCGACGGCACTGGCAATCCGCAGGACCCGAGCAACCGGTTCGAAACCAACCTTGTCGGCGGCGGTGAAGGGGCGGAGTTCGTCATCGACGGTATCGGCGATAGCGCGAATCGAGTGAGGCCGCCCAACTAGATCGCATCCAGAAACACCCTTCTCCACCGGGTCGCGCGGGTGGAGCGAGCACGCGCGAGGATGTCCGAGCGCTCCGGCGGAGCGCTCGGACGTAAGCCACCTATAAACTCCGCTTACAGTTCCTCGCTGAGGGCCAAGCGAGTTACGCAGCGCCGCGCGCAGCCCACCCGCGTGACCGGCCGGCAGCGTTTCTGGACGGGATCGAACTAAGGCCCTTCAGGTCGCGGCTCCCGGGCGGAGCCGCGGCCATCCCCGCTCTGGAGTTATAAACCCGGTTGAGCTAGGCTGCGTACCTGCAGCATCAGGAGGGCGAGCGCAAGCGGCAGCAAGGCAAATCGTAGGAGACGACAACCGAGGAGGTTCGGAGTGAACATTCAGCACCGCTCGATCCGACAGACCTTTCTCTGCCTCGTGGCGTTATCGGCGGGCCTCTGCCTCGAAGCGCGCGAGGCCCGGCTTGAAGTCAACGCCCAGACCCGGATCCGACCCGCGCCGCCGGAGCTCTGCGCGCTGCTCGACGATCCCGACAGAGTCCGCTTCATGGACGGCCTGCTGTATAACCTGGTGTGGTCCTGCGACCGCCTGGATCTCCTGGGGCCGACGCCAGAGATCCTCGATGGCAAGGTGACCCGGGGCGCCGAGGGCGCGGCGGACTCGCAGGTCAACGACGATACCGGGGGCACGGAGACGAGCCAGAGCGAGACGGCGATGGCCGAGAACGAGGTAACGGGCACCCTGTGCTCGGCCTTCAACGACAGCTGCGAGCTGTTCTGTCCCGACGGTGGCGGCGGCCTCACCGGCTTCTCTCGTTCGACCGACAGCGGCGCCACCTGGGACGACCGCGGGGCGGTCGGCGTCGAGGCTTTCGGCGATCCCAGCGTCGTGTGGCGGCGCAGCGACGGCTTCTTCTACCTGTCGACCTTGCGCAGCGGCGGCGGCCTCGCCCTGTATCGATCGACCGACGATTGCTCGAGCTTCAGCCTGCTGAGCGTTCCGGAGGCCTCCGGAGCGGACAAGGAGTTCCTGGCCGCCGACAACCATCCGACGAGCCCTCACTTCGGCAACCTCTACCTGGCCTACACCACCGGCAACGTCGTCGCCCGCCGCTCGACCGACGGCGGGGTGACCTGGTCGCCACAGTTCGTCCTCGCCGGCGCGCTCGGGCTGGGCGCATGGCCGATCGTCGCGCCCGACGGCGACGTCTTCGTCAGCTGGCTGGACGTCTCCACCGCCAGCGTGAACGTGCCGGTCATGCGCTCGACCGACGGCGGCGTCAGCTACACGCCGGTCGCTCCCATCACCACCGGCCAGGTCCATCCCCGTGACGCCGTGGCGTCAGGCAACTGCGGTCGCTCGGCCTTGAACGGCAACATCCGCTATTTCGCCCAACCCGAGCTGGTGGTCACCGACGACGGGGTGCTTCACGCGGTCTACAGTTACGACCCCGACGGCCTCGACATCGGCGACGTCGTGGACGTCTTCTACCGTCGCTCGACCGACGACGGCGCGACCTGGAGCACCGAGATGCGCCTCAACGACGACGCCACCACCAACGACCAGTACTTTCCGACCCTCTCGACCAACGGCAGCATCCTGCAGGCGACCTGGTACGATCGTCGCCTCGATCCCGCCAATCTCCTCCAGGACACCTTTCGCCGAATTTCGACCGACGGCGGCCTGAGCTGGGGACCGAGCGAGCGGGTGAGCGACGTGTCGACGCCAATCGAGTTCGATTCCAACCTCGCGCTGTGCTATCACGGCGACTACGATCAGGGCGTCGTCACCGCGGGGGGTCTCGCGGTCGCCCAGTGGTCCGACGATCGCAACGCCGGCGAAATCGCTGACGTGTTCACCGACCTCGGGGGCGTGCCAGCGATCTTCGCGGACGGGTTCGAGAGCGGCGACACGACTGCCTGGACCAATACCCGGTCGGTGATCCCTTGATGAACCATCGGTGCATTGGGAAAGTTCTCGACCACCCCGTTGGGCCACCACACCGCCAGGGTAGTGGTGACTGTCGCCGTGCCGAGCCTGGAGGCACGATTCACTTTCCTGAATCGCGGTCTGCCACTCCGCCTAAAACACGATGGCAACCGGTGATAACCGCTCGCGAGCTTCTCGTGCCACGCGTCGTGCGGTTCGTCACCTCACGGTGATCTATTTTTTGAATCGGCTCGGTTATCGCCCGATTTCAGGCCGGATCACTACCTCAATGGGTGGGGTCGTCCCACCTTGAGGTGATCAACGAACCCCACCTTGAGGTGATCAGCGAACCCTCCTCCAGGGGGGCCTTGGTGAATTGAGTGGGTAGTATCCTGAAGATGATGAGATGTTCTCTCTTGGGTTGTACCAGCAGCACCGAGCCTCCTCCCTTGACAACAAACGGGATGCCGCCAGGTCTCGGTTCTTGCTAGCTGTCAATTAGAATAGTTTCCTCAAGGAGAAGAGAATGGCCAACGACAGAAGATGGCTCAGAGTCGATCCACGATCAGAAGAAGGCCAAGTGTCAGAGAAGAACATTCTTTCTTCCGATTTCGCGCTAATCCACGAGAAATCAGCGGACGAGACTGGTGTTGGTAGCACGGTCGTCCGGTATGTGCTCAAGGGGCTTTGGCAAGACACCCTGAGCCACCGGGGGTCGGACTACAGCAGCTTCGATATGTTGGATTCAGGTCACATGCAGGAGGCCGGAGCGCCGCAGATCCCCCAGGAAGGCTTGTACGTGGCGATTCCCGAGAATGCGACTTTCAAAGAGCTCAAAGTATTGGATGTCACGGAAGAAGAACTGGACGAAAAACACAACTTCCTACCTGCTCCCAAGCCGGTGTTCGAAGGGGAAGAGGTCGAGTACGAACCGCTTCCAGAAATTTATGAATCCGATGAGAGGTTTCCTGGCAAGCATGCAGAGTATCTCGCAACCAGGCATGTCTCGGGGCATCAAGTTGTTCACATCATGATATATCTTGCGCAGTATACACCCAAATCTCAGAGAGTGCTCGTTTTGAAGTCTCTTGAATTTGAAGTTCTGTATGAGACGACCCCGGGACAAGGCACTGATTCCAAGGCAAGCAAGCGGCTCAGGAAGGCTTTTGGGCCACTTATTCTGGGTGCTCACGATACCGAGCACTCTCATGGCGATGCCGCGTCATCGGCTCAGCCGAGCGCCGATGACGCGCCAGATCGCAGCCTGAGGGATCACGATAATGCTGCGGATTTCTTGATCATCACGGTGCAAGATCTCATTCTATCCCTTGCCATCTTTGAAGCGGTGAAGACCTACAAGCATCAAGTGATGATCGTCACAAAAGAGCAGATCATCTCTGAGTTTCCTGCCGCGGAGGTGGACATTTCGATACGAGATTTCCTGGTCTATGCGACTCAACATTGGAGTGTCCCCCCCGAAACCGTGGTCCTCGGAGGTGATGTGAGCGTCATTCCGACGCATATACGTACGCATATGGGTGAGGATATCGCATCGGACCAATTCTATGCGGATCTGACCGGCGACATGCTGCCAGATACCTCATTGTCGAGGATTCCCGCTGCGACATCCGGTGATATGACCGCGCTCTGCGACATGTTGTCCTATTACAATAGATATCACGGAGGATGGCGGGAGAACGTGCTCCTGACAACCTTCAACAGGGACGACTACAACCAATGTAAAGACCAAATCGCCGACGACATCGGCGGCGCCTTTAATGTACTGAAGAGGTACGACGGGCAGGCAACCAAGGCGGAGGTGATCGACACGATCAACAGTGGAGTAGTCTTCGCTAACTACCGCGGGCACGGTTCTTCGACAGGTTGGAGCGCCGGAAATGGCCTGCATTGCGGTGATATCCCAGGGCTGGCAAATGGTGATAAGACTCCGCAAGTGTTGAGCATTGCCTGTTTAAACAATGACATTGATCATAGTGAGACCCATGGTGGCCCGTGTTTTGGCGAGAAATGGCTGCTCGAGGAGAAAGCCGTCGCTTTTCTGGGGGCATCCCGCCCCTCTTATACCCACATCAACCATGCCTTCGACAAGTACCTATGGAACGGCATTGTCCAGCAGGGGCTGACAACGGCCGGAGACATCTTTGACTGGGGCACCACACAACTATACTTGAATAATCCCGGCGAACACACCAAGCATAACATTTACATGTATCTCCTACTCGGAGATCCAACCGCTGACTATGAGGAGAAGATCGTGCCGACACAGACGAAGGTTGGTTTTGTTCTGATGCTGGACAACTCTGGCTCTATGAGGGAAGCGATGCCGATGGTCAAAATCGATGGCAAGGCATTCGTTCGGGAAGCGCGACCGGGTGACCAGCTCGGGGTCAATAATTTCAACCAAAACGCTTCCTGGCTCTATCCGACCGGAGGTTCCCCTAGCATCGCTACTGTCGATGGCAGTCTCGTTCAGACCAAGGAGGCGGCAGCTGCGATCGAAGCTCTGGCCGCCTCTTATAAAACGACAAACCTCGGTCATGCGATCGAGTTGGGCAATGATATGATTGGCCAGGCCACCACTGATGTAAAAGCGTTTGTCATCTTGAGCGATGGGATATGGAATACCGGCCCTGATCCAACGAGCGTCCTGGGGGCGGAGCCTCCTATCTTTGTGGCAGGCCTTGGCCCGCATCTGAGTAAGGAGATGTACGAACCCTTGCTTGCTAAGAACGTAAACAGTAAATTTTACCATAAGCCGAACGCCTGGGAAATGATGCAGATCTTCAACGACATTCGCGCGCTGCCGCAGGATGTGGCGTTGACCGCCAATGCTCTGGGCCACTATGACGGAAGTGACTACACACTTACACAGTCTGTGATCTCGGCGGACTCTGAGGAAGCGCAATTCGTGGTCGTCTGGACTGATAAGCGATTCAAGTACACTTCCGGTGATCCGGGTGGATTCGCGATCAATGTCGTTCTGATCGATCCGACGGGCAAGACGAGCGGTATCAAGCCGGTGATTGTAGATGACGGTTACTGTATCTTCAACCTGGAGAATGTGCAGCCCGGTACCTGGCATACGTTGGTTCAATACAGTGTGCCGATGTCGATCTACGGGACGTCAGGCGGATTCCAGTTCGATACTGTCGTGAACCTGGAAGTGGATGGCCCGTCGTATCATCCGATCGGAGAGCCATTGACCTTCAGGGCCAGGATGATCGATGAGGGAAGCCCGATTGAAGGGCTGACCGTTCACGCTCGGATTACGAAGCCGGTGATCTCGATCGACGGCGCGCTGAGGAAGTACCATGAACGGCTGAAGTCCGTCCAACCGGCCAGGCAGTTGGAGGGCGCGGAGATACCAGAAGAGCATGCCCGCTTGTTGACTCTGCGGGATTCGTTGATGGAGGAAGGGGATATCCTGGGCACCAAGAGCTCGCACCAACTGATGACTTCGACACCTGAGGGAGACTACGAGTGTACCCTTTCCGATCTCGAGGAGGCCGGAGCCTACTCGATCGAGGTCCAGGTGACCGGAGCGAACTCGGCGACAGGCCGGGCCTTCAGTCGTACCGCGAATCTCTCGACCCTGGTCGGCTGATCGTTGGCCGCGGCTCTCGGACGGAACCGCGGCCGTCTTGGTGATACTCAGCAGCCGAACTGCAGGACACCGGTCCCCTCGACCAGCAGCACCTGCTGATTGGCCGTGGCATTGGGAAAGTTCTCGACCACCCCGTTGGGCCACCAGACCGCCAACGTGGTGGTGACTGTTGCCGCGCCGAGACCGAAGGTCTGCCACTGGCTGTCCATCGACAGGTAGCCGTTGCCGGAGTAAACCTCCCGCAGTTGCAGAAACGAGCCATTGCCGACGCCGATGCGGGCGCCGACGCCGTCGCGATTGACGGTTGTGCCGCGGACGCAGACAGTCAGAGTGTTGTTGGCGTCGTTGCCCTGATTGTTGAGCAAAAGCGGCGCTCCGTTGCCGCCGCCCAGGACGTCGGTCTGCACCACCACGTCGACGTCGCCGTCATTGTCGTAGTCGGCGGCCGCCACGCCGGAAGAGAAGCGATTGGAGAGGTTGGCGCTTGCCGGCAGGGTGGCGGTGATGTCGTTGAACGGGATGATGCCGGCACCGAACTGATTCAGCAGCAATCGACCGGGGTTGGCCAGCGGCGCGCCGATGATTCCGAACTGCGGCAGGGCGCCGGCGAAGTAGAGATCGGCGAAGCCGTCCTCGTCGAAGTCCTGTGCCGTGGCGCCCCAGCCGAACTCCAGACCGGCGACGCCGACCGGGACGGCGGCGTCGAAATAGGTCGGCGGCGGCACCGGGTTGAGCGTGCCGAGCTTGGCCCAGAAGGCATGGGGTGCGGCCAGCCCGGCGGTACCGAAGTTGGTGGTGAAGATATCGATTAGCAGATCGTTGTTGAAGTCTGCCTGACCGAAGCCCATCCAGAAACCCGGCGTATTGAAGCCCGTGGTCGCGGAGGCGACGTTGGTGAAGGTGTTGTTGCCGTTGTTGCGAAACAGCTCGTTGGGAGCGGCGATCGGAGTGACCGGCCACGGCAGGGCCAGGCCGTTGCAGTTGCCGACAAAGAGATCGATAAACGTGTCATTGTCGTAGTGGCCGAAGAACGCCGTGCAGGCACCGAGCGCGGTGCCGACGCCCGAGCCGGCAGTGATGTCCTGAAACGTCAGCGCGCCGGTGGTAGCGAAAGTATTGCGGTAGAGCTGGTTGCGATGATTGCCCGGAGTGCACGCCGGGGTCGCCCCACCCGGGCAGAAGCTGCCGGATGCGCCGATGAAGAGGTCCAGAAAACCGTCGTTGTCGATGTCGCCGAAGGTGGCGTCCATATGGCTCGGGGGCGGCACGATGCCCGACCCCACGGTGACGTCGGTGAAGTTGGCGACGCCGGTGGGGATCAGGTTGTTACGATATAGGCGCACCGGGCTGTCGCCGATGCCCATCATGCCGCCGTCGCCGGTCAGGAAGAGATCCTGATCGCCGTCGTTGTCGAGATCGGCGACGACGACCGCCGCATTGCCCCGGCCGTTGGCGACGCCGACCGCCGCCGCCACGTCGGTGAAGCCGCCGGCGCCGTTGTTGCGATAGAGCGCATTGTTGCTCCCCTGACCGTTGGTCAGGAAGAGATCGAGGAAGCCGTCACGGTCGAAATCGAACCAGGCAGCACCGCCCAGGCCGTCGCCGTTCGGGGAGCTGTGGACGAAAGGCGGAGCGAAGCTGCCCGACGCGTCGACGAAGCCGACCTGAGCCACCGCCGGAGTGCCGCTGACCGCTACCAGGCTCAAGAGAGCGCAGATCCTGAGAGTCATCGAACGGACAATATTCCACTGCGCGTTGCTGAACGTGTCGATCCCTTGAAGCATCTGTCGAACCTCCTTGATGCGGACGTTTGAGTGTTCACTGTGGAACGTCCATTTCGGAGCCAGATCGGATCAAGATTGCAACCGCCGGCGATCGATAGGCCTATGAGCTCTGCATCTCAAAGGCCACAGGCCACCGCCACCATGCGGTCGATTTCCCGCGCGCTCCGGGCACCGGGATCCGCTGGCGATTCAGTCAGGCCGGCTTGATGCAGCGCTTCATGCAGCAGAACGACCGCGGCCCGACCCACCCGCAGCTCACCGAAGGTGGGCGAGCAGATGATCGTCCGCCGGCCCCCGACCGTGGTCAAGGCCGCGGCATGACGCCGCCGACACAGCTGTGATTCGGCGGACGAAATCGGGCCGCTGTATATTGTCGCTTTCAGTTTCTCACGCCCATCGGCCCCCAGCGCCTTGAACAGCTCACCGCAGCCGGGTATCTCACGAGCCTTCTGACCGCGAGCGGCATCGCCCGCTCCAGCTGCCAGCGAGCTCGCTGCGGCATGTATCCGACGACCCTGGCCACGAAGGTATCGTCGCGGACTGCTTCTGATTTCCGAGTCGTTGCGCCCTGCAGCCAATCCGGCTTCAGCAGCGCGATGAATAGCGCTACTATCCAGATCAATCCAGACATAATTCCCCCTCTCCTCTGGGCAGAGGGTGCATTTCATGGAGCCGCGCGGCGAGCCGTCAGACTCGCCGCCTCGCTCCGATTCATGGAATGGGTCGCGGCGATCCGCTGGCGACCGCGGTCACCCGAGGGTGAGCGCGCTCGCTATCCGCGGAGTCGGGCGACCGACGAAGTCTCAGCCTGTCAGGCGTCCAGGACCGGCCGGCTTCCGATGACCTGAGAGAAACGGGCCAAGAGGAACCCCGGGTATCCGAGTCCTGCGGCAAACATCCGTTTCAATCTCAGGGCTATCATTTTCTTTCCTCCCAAAGAGTAGGATGCGCAATCGGCGGGACTTGTTTAGCGGGACTGTGCGTGGTGTCGCCGCAGCTCGCGTAGACGCTTGATCCGGAGGTCACCCGCGACCAGCTCGCGCTCGGCAGCGTCGAGGCATTCCGCGAGGTGCAAATGATCTCCGGGCCCGGCCGGAACGCCCGACTCTCGGAGGGCGAGCCCGAGGGTGATGCAGGTGTCCAGGGCGGACGGATGCCCGCGCAAACCGAGACGCGCGAAATGCTCCAGGGTGGCCCTGGACACCTCAATGGCCTTGTCGACCTCGCCCCGGCGACGCTCGAGCTCGGCCTGGAGCGCCGTGATTCGGGGAACGGTCGGATGATCGGCGTCGAGCCACTCGGCGGTGACCTCCCGCGCCGCGGCCAGCCGATCCTCTGCCAGCGACCGCTGCCCGCGCTCGATGGCCACGAAGGCGAGCTCGCGCAGCACCACCGCGGTCAGCGGATGTTTGCCGAAATACACTTCGTCCAGCATTCTCAGCTGCTCCCCGAGTCGCCTCTCCGCCTCGTCGAGGCGACCGCGAATCACCAGCAACCGGGCGAGGTAGATCGAATTGGTCATCGCCAACATATCGCGCTCACCGAGGAGATCGATCACACCGGAGAGAGTCACCCGATAGGTGGCCTCGGCGCGGTCGTACGACCCGCGATC
>JAAUXY010000462.1_pt1 | contig 11640 bp, 6 predicted proteins | sample 7278121 | NCBI WGS metagenome assembly JAAUXY01 (sample SAMN14350117, study PRJNA611818) | marine sediment metagenome | isolation source: surface marine sediment (1.8m) | place: French Polynesia: Moorea | collected 2018-08
CCGTTGCGCTGAAGGTGATTCGGCCCTCGCGTCGCTCGGAACACTGGGAGGCTCGGTTCCTGACCGAGCGCCAGATACTCGCGTCGCTGAAACACCCGAACATCGCGCAGCTTTTGGACGGCGGACTGACCGATGACGGCGACCCGTACTTCGCGATGGAGTTCGTCAATGGCGAACCGATCACGGATTACTGCGACAAGCGCATGCTGGATGTGCGCTCGCGCATCGTCATCCTGCTGTCGGTGTGCGACGCGGTCAGCTACGCGCATCGCAAGCTCGTCGTGCACCGCGACCTGAAGCCGACCAACATCCTCGTCGACGACAACGAGCGTGCGAAGCTGCTCGACTTCGGCATCGCGAAACTGCTGACGGACGAGGATACGAGCCGTACGAAAACAACATTGCGTGCATTGACGCCCGACTATGCAGCACCCGAGCAGTTCGTGGGCGGCGAGGTCACCACCGCCGTAGACGTCTATGCGCTGGGCGGACTGCTCTATGAGCTTTTGTCCGGCAAGCGGCCGTTCGCCGACGTCGAGGGGTCTGCGTTCGATATCGAGCGCAGCATCCGCGAACGCGGAGCGCCGACGTTTTCGCGACTCGCTGCGCTGACCCCGGAAAACGAACGCGATGCCATTGCCCGCAACCGCAATTCCGGCTGGCGCCGTTTGCAGCGCACGATTCGCGGCGACCTCGAGAATATCGCGCTGAAGGCGCTGCGAGCCGAGCCGGAGCGACGCTACGCGTCCGTGGAAGGACTTGCCGCCGACCTGCGCCGCTACCTGGACGGGCTGCCGGTCTATGCCCGCGCCGACACGGTCTGGTACCGCCTGTCGAAGTTCGCCAGCCGGCACCCGGTTGGCCTGCCGCTTAGCCTGGTCGCCGTGGTCGGCCTGATGCTCAGCACCGGCATCGCACTGCGCCAGGCCGAGGAGGCGCGCATCGAAGCCGCAAGGGCCAACGAAACGCGCGACTTCGTGACCAGCCTGTTCGAATTCGCCGCACCCGACAAAAGCCTCGGCGATCGACTGACGGCACGACAGCTGCTGGATATCGGCGCCCAGCGCGTCGACGAAGAGCTTGCCGGCCAGCCGCAGCTGCAGGCGGAGATGCTGCTGCTGCTCGCAACGACCTACGGCCAGCTCGGGCTCTACGACACGGCGCTGCCGCTCGCCGAGAATGCCGCCGGCCTGTACGAGTCGACCGGGGACCGGGCGCTGCAAATGCAGGCATTGACGGCGCAGGCTCGCCTGCGGCGCCTGCAGGGCAACTTCGCCGATGCCGACCAGTTGCTCGACGAAGCCGAAGGCCTTACCCCGGCAAGCGATGCCGCCGGCCGGTCAACGCTGCTGATCGAACGCGGCGAGAACTTCCGCGAACAGGCGCAGTTCGATGCGGCTGCGGCCGCGTTCGAGGAGGCGCTCGCGATCGACCAGCAGAGAAGCGCATCAGCGACCGATATCGCGCGTGACCTGTACCGGCTCGGTACCCTTCGTTTCAGTGCCGGCGACAGCGAATCGGCGTTGGATCTGCTGCGCGACGCGTCGTCGCGCCTCGCCGATGCCGGTGCGACCCAGACTACGCAGCATGCCTCGATACAGCACGACATAGGCGTCATGCTGATCCAGCGCGGCGATCTGGATGCGGCAAAGGATGTGCTCGAAGCGGTACTCAGCTCACGCACGACGCTGCTCGGCAATGCGCATCCGGATGTCGCCGGCACACTAAAAGAGCTTGCAGGCATTGCGAGGCAGCAGAATGCCAGCGACGACGCCGAGCGCCTGTACCTTGCGGCACTCGAGATCAATGAAGCGATGCTCGGGCGGGACCACCCGGAGACCGCCAATAACTTGAATTCGCTGGCTGTCTTCTATCGAGGCCTCGGCGACGACGAACGCGCCCTGGAGTTCGGCCAGCGCGCGCTCGTCGGCGCTACGGCAGCGTACGGCGCCAACCATCCGACGGTCGGCATCATGACGATCAATGTGGGTGCGATGCAGCGCATGCTGGGGGACCTCGATGGAGCCCTGACGACGACCGAAGATGGCCTCGGAATCCTTGTCGGGGCGCTTGGCGAGGAACACCACCTCGCCGGCGTTGCGTACAACGCCCTTGCGGGCGTGCAACACGATCGCGGTGACTACCCGGTTGCCGAAACGAACTACCGGCGCGCCCTCTCGATCTTCGAAGCCACCGCCGGCACCAATCACCCGCACACGGTCAGCATCATCAACGGGCTGGCCACCCTTCTGGTTACCACCGGCGAGATCGACGAGGCCGAGGCGCTGTTCGAACGCGCCGCGGGGACGGCGGCCGCGGTTCTCCCCGAGAACCATCCCAACATGGCCATCGTGCAGCTCGGCCTGGCGCGGGTCGCGGCGCTCAAAGGCGCCTGCTCCGAGGCCGGTGAACTGGCTGACCAGTATGGCCCCGTGCTCGACGCGGCTGGCCAATCCGACCGCCCCGACGTGATCGCAACCCGCCAGGCAATCGCCGACTGCCGCTGAGCCCCGCCTGACCGCCCAAAAAACTTCGCCGCGGATTGCCCAATCCGGCGGCCGTTTCCGTACTGACTAATAACGACCACCGAAATCGAGCGATTTCGCCCTCGAGAGTGGGGAATGTTATGAGTCATACCGACCTGCACCAACGCCTGCGAACAGCCCTGGCCGCGTGCGTTGCATGCCTTATCGTCGGCGCCTGCTCCAACGACGCGTCCGACGAAGCAGCCGATACAAGCGATCGGCCGTCCGCGGACAGTACAACGGCATCCTTCGATCACTCGAAGATCGATGCATTCCGCACCGCCTTTGCCAACGGCGACGTAGACACGATGCAGGGTCGCTGGGACGCCATGAACGACGCCGAGCGACAGCAGGCGGTTGATGCGGCCTTCGCATACTTCGTCGAGGCCGGGATGCAGGATCCCGAAGCGCACGAGCGGCTTGAGCCGGCCGTGGACTGGCTCGATGACGCGTCGTACGAGCTCGAATCCCGGGTCTATGACGACGAAGAGGAGTACTACGACCTCCCGTTGCTGGACGACGACTATCCCGAGCGACCCTGGCGAAAAGACGACGACGTGGTGCCCGCATTCGTCGATGCGTTCAGGAATGCCGATCTCGACCGCATGCAGAGCGTCTGGGCGACGATGAATGCCGCCCAGCGCCTCGACGCACGGCAACAGGCTGCCGACTATCGCTTCTCGGAAGAGGCGGATCGCGACGACACACCTGACGTCAACGATGCTTACGACATACTGACCCGCGTCGATCCGGGAATGCTCGAGGCAGACGCCCAGGCGCAGGCACGAGGCGAGACGCGCTGGCAGGTCAATAACGACGCGCCGCAGCTGCCCGACGAACTGGGCCACGTTCGCGGCGTGGTTGTCGACGCAACTACCGGCGAGCCCGTCTCGGGCGTGACCGTCGCCGCAAGCTTCGACCAGGTCATGCTGTTCTCGCTCGCCGGCGAGGCCGGGCGCTGGGAAACGCAGACCGGCGACGACGGCAGCTTCGAGATTCGGGACATACCCGTCGGCGAGGCAGGCCTGCTGGTTCACCGCGTTCCCGAGTACACGATGATCACGCACAGGTTCACGGTCGTCGTCGACCAGGTCGTCGACGAGACCGTCGAGCTGCCGCCGATCGGCAAGGTGCATCTGGACCTGCCGACCTTCCTTACCGGCATCGTGACGGACAGCGCGACCGGCGAACCGGTCGCGGGCGTTCACGTCAGCCCCGGACCCGGTCTGAGCGGAACGATGTCCGAGGCCGACGGCCGCTACATGATTCGCAGGGTTCCCGACGGTGAGCTCTCGGTCGTCGCACGCCACGAGTATTACCATGACGCAAACAACACGATCGTCGCCGAGGGTCCCGGCCGCAACGAACTCAACATCGCGATCGACCCGATCACGACCGGCATCGTAGTCGGCACCGCCATCAACAGCGCAACCGGCGAGCCCATCGTAAACGCGACGATCGTCGTTGCCGGCCAGACCGTGACGACCGACGACCAGGGCCGATTCCGCATCATCGAGATCGAGTCCGGGGACGTCGCCGTGCAGGCCGGCGGCGAAGGTTACCGGCCGGCAAAGTCCGAGGTCACGCTCGAGGCACGCGGAACGGCAGAAGCCACACTCGAGCTGGACCCGATCACCGAAGGCGCGGTCGCGGGTATCGTCGTTGACGCAGTGACCGGCGAACCGGTACCGAACGTCGAGATTCGTATCGCCGCGTTCGACGCGATAACCGATGCCGATGGCCGCTTTGAGATTGTCGACATCACCCAGGGCGACGCGAACGTCACGGCCCGGAAGGCGGTATTCGAGACGGCCATGCAGACCATCGAGGTTATCGCGATGCGCACCGTCGACGTCGAGATCGCGCTGCAGCCGATCACCTATGGCGATCTCGTGATAACCGTCACCGACTCGTCGACCGGCGCGGCGCTGGCGAACAGCACGGTGCGACTCGCCGCGAACTTCGAAGGCGAAACGGATGCGGACGGTCGCATCCGCTTCGAGAAGATACCCGCCGGCGACGGCCTGCTGTCGGCCTCGGGCTACGCCTACGTCCCCGGCGAACAGCACTACACGCTGGAACCGGCAACCGAGCTTGCCCAGGCGATTGCGCTCGACCCGGTGACGGTCGGCACGGTCGACGGCGTGATCCTGAGCGCGGCCGACCGGCAGCCGCTTGCCGAGGCGAAAGTCACCATCGGTGATCGCACGGTACAGACGGACGCCGACGGCCGTTTCCAGGTCGCGGACATCTCTGCCGGCGATGTGAACGTGGCGGCAGGCAAAGCCGTGTTCGAGTCCGCATCGACGTCCACCACCGTCATTGCGGCGGAGGCTGTCAGCGTCGAACTCCTGCTCGAGCCAATTACCTACGGCGCCGTCAGCGGCGTGATTGTCGACGCGCTGACCAGCGAACCGATAGCCGACGCCGTGGTGGCGGTAAAAGGCCAGAACACGAAGACCGACTCGACCGGCCGGTTCTCATTCGAACGCGTTGATGCCGGTGACGTCCTGCTGACCGCCAACAAGCGCGTCTATGAACAGGTCGAGGACCCGTTCGAGCTCGAACCCGCCGGCTCGATGGAGCGCCGCATCGCCCTGCCGCCGATCACCTGGGGCGATATCGCCGGACAGGTCGTCGATGCCGACACAGGGGCGCCGCTTGCCGACGTTGCCGTGAGCCTCGGCACCACCAGCGTACGCACCGATGCGGAGGGCCGCTTCGGGCCAAACCGCGTCGATGCCGGGCCCTTGAACGTCGCCGCGCGCAAGACGAGTTACGAGTCGGGCGGCGGAAACGTCGACGTTGCGCCGGACGAAGTCACCGAGACGATCGTCCGGCTTGAGCCGATCCGTATCGGCACGGTTGTCGGCAAAGTCGTCGATGCAAAGACCGGTGAGACTGTGAACGGCGCGCGCGTCAGGCTCGGTCGTCAGTCCCTCGAGACCGGCGCCGACGGCAGCTTCCGCTTCGAGGAAGTGAGTACCGGCTCGGTCGGCGTCGCTGTGCGACACGCAGACTACGGGGACGGCGCCGCAAGTGGCGACCTCGATGGCGGCGCGACGCTGGAACTGCTCGTGCGGGTCGACCTTCGTCGCGAGGATGTCACCGAGCTCGAAGCCGGGCTGGCGTCGGGCGGCACGATCGACCTGTACGGGATTCACTTCGACTCGGGCAAAGACCAGTTCAAAGCCTCGTCTCTGTCGACCCTTAATGCCGTACTCGAGGTGATGAAAAGGGCGCCGGCGCAGCGCTTCACGATTGCCGGTCACACCGACTCGGACGGCAGCGATCCATCGAACCAGGATCTTTCAGAGCGTCGCGCGCGAACCGTTATCCAGTGGCTGATCAATCACGGTATCGAGGCCCGCCGCCTTGACGGCATCGGCTTCGGCGAATCCAAACCCACCGCACCGAACGAGACCGAGGCCGGCAAGGCACTCAATCGTCGCGTGCAGCTGAGTCTTGCGGGGTAATCATGGCCGGCATTGCGCTCGTACTCATCGTGATCTCCGGCATCGCCGCGTTTTTCGTCGGCCGATTCAAGCGCGAGGCTCGAAAAATGCAGATCCTGCTCCAGCGCGGCGAAGTTGCCAGGGCCCGGGTCGTCGAGGTCAAACGGCAGCGGCGCTCGCGCAATCACGACGACTATTTCGTCAGCTACGAGTTCGCAACGCGTCACGGCCAGCGGCAGTTGCAGCGCAACCGGGTAACCCCGGCCGATTTTCAAAGCTACGTCGAAGGCGAGGAGATCGACATCGTCTACGACCCGCACGACCCGACCGTCAGCAAGATCAAGCTCACGGTCGACGAGGTTCGCCGTGCCATGAGTCGCACGGCGATCCAGTGAACACCGAGGAGGGAACATCATGAAGAAGCTACTGCCTGCGATGGCATTGATACTGTCGGGGCTGCCTTTCGTCGCCGTCGCCGACGTCGAGGAACCAACGATACCGAAATGTGACCAGCCCTACGGCACCGTTGCGCTTAGCGAAGCGGCCGGAGGGGCGTGGTGGCAAAGCTACGATCTCGAGAACCCCGAGGCGCTGATCAAGTACTACGTGACCGAGTCCGGCTGCTTCACGCTGGTCGATCGCGGCGACGGTCTGCAGATGGGCATCAACGAACGCGTACTGGGCCAGGCCGGCGAACTGGCTGTCGGCTCGAACGTGGGCGCGGGGCAACTGACCGCGGCGGACTTCTTTCTCGTGCCCGACCTGATTGCCGACGACGAGGACAAAAGCGGCAACCAGCTCGCCGGTGCAATCGGCGGCAAGATCGGCGGGGGCATTGGCGGAATCCTGGGCAAGGTCGAGACCAACAAGCTCGAGGCCGACACGATCCTGTCGCTCGTCAATTCCCGCAGCGGCGTGCAGGCAGTCACCGCCCGCGCCACGGTAGAAAAGCGCGACATGTCTTTCGACGTGGGCGGCCTGCTCGGCGTCGCGGGCGGCATCGGCAGCTACCAGGACACCGAGATTGGCCGGGTGATAGCCGCGGCCTATGCGCACGCCTACTCCGAACTCGTCGCGAAGATCGAGGCATCGGGTGGCGCGCTGGCCGACTCGGGCGCGCCTGCCGAGGCCTACACGATTGCCTACGACACCGACATGTACAAGGGACCGGCGCGCGCCGACGCCGTGCGTTTCCTGCGCGAAGGGATGCTGGTCTACCCAACCGGCAACCGCGACGGCGCGTTCCTCGAGGTCAACGACAAGTTCGGCACGCTGGGCTGGGTGTCGGTCGAGGACCTGCTTTAAGCCGCCTGAAAGAGGATGAGGATATGAACATTCAACGACATTCCGGACGGCTGCTGGCCCTGGGCACCTGCCTGGCGTTGCTGTTGGTTTCAGCAGTTAGCTCGGCACAACCGTTTACGCTCGACGAGAACATCAAGCCGCTCGAACTGACGCTTAAGGACGATCCGAACCACGAGGGCATGCAGTTCACGGGAGCCAGGGGCACGCTCGGGAGTCTGGCGGACTATCTATACGTCAACAAGCTCAGCCCGCAGCGCGTCGTCGTTGCGAAGCTTTTTTCGATCACTCCGGACAAGCCCGCGACCCTGACGGTCGTGAAGGAACTTTGGACGGAGCCTGGACGCTCGTGCACGACCGACGAGTTCGGGATATGCGACGTGAAGTTCCGCACGAGCGGTGACGCCGGCTTCAAGGTGAACGGCGTTGAAGAGAGCGACTGGCGACTGCTGATCATGGTGAGCCCGGAAATTCCTCAGGACGTGCTGATGCCATCGCCATTCTTCGACGCGGACCCGGCTGATGCGGCCCGGCTCGAACACGGTGGCACGCTATCAGCATCGGCAACCGGACCACCGGGTGATTCTGCTGCCCAAACCGGTGGTAGCAACGCACTGGTCTGGATCGGTGGCGTCGCCGTCGTACTGCTCGCCGTCATCGCCGTCCTGTTGATGCGGATGATCGGCAGCCAGAAGCAGTCCGCCGCGGGCATCTTGCTGCCCTTGATCACCGCGCTCGGGTTCCTGCTCGTCGCGGCACCAGAGCCTGCATTCGCGGAAGCTACCGAAACGGACTCCGAATCCATCGACATCGACCTTTCTGAACTGGAAGCGGAAATCAGGGAGGCGGCGAAAAAGGAACGGGCGGACGCCAGGAAGCAGATGGAGGAGATTGCCAAACGCATGCAGACCGCGCTGACTCTGCTCATCGACGCAAAAAACGCCTACGACCGCTGGTTCGGTGACCTTAGTAACTGCGCGGCAATGAGCAATCCGGTTGGCGCACCTCGAATTCCTTCGTTCTGCGCGGGTCTTCCGAGCTGCACCTCCTGCTATGCGACCGCGAGGCAAGAGTTCAACCAGGTTCGCGGCACTTTCGAACAGCTACGGATCATTTACAGCTGCAACAAGAGCGCAATCGATTCAGCCATCAAGTTCGGCGACAGCGCGTCTGGGGTGCACGGCGTTACGGGTCTCGCCTGGCAGGCAATAAAGCTCGACATCGAGGGGTCGGTCAAGAGCCTGCAGAAGGCCTATGACGACAAGTACCTCGAACTTACTCGGAAACTTCACGACTCGATGATCGAGATCGGTGTCTGTGAGGCCAAGTACGGTGAACCCGACTGGTATGAGCGCTTCGGCTACGTGTACTTCGAGTTCATGGCCGACAAGTACAAGCGTTCGGATTGAGACAGGAGACGGAAATGAAAACAGTATTCGCAACACTAACTCTATCGGCGCTTGTGATCGGCCCCGAGAGCCGCGCCCAGTCGGCGAAGGATATTCTCGATGCCGCATGGGCGGCGCAAACGGAACGGTGGCAGGGGCTCGACTCCTATCTCGTCGAGCAGACCGTCATGGGCCGTCCGTCAAAGCAGTACTTCGTGCGCACGACGGTGGCTGATTCCGCAGGCAACAGCCGCGTGATGTTCGTCACCGTGCCCGGCGCGGGCCGGAAGCCTGGCTGTGTCAACACGCAGCAGGGAGCTGGTGGCGGCGACTCCTCGGCGGAATACATGACATGGTTCTTCGACAATGCCGAACTCGTCGGAGAAGAAGCGGTCGACGGCAAGGCCGCGTGGCAGCTTCGCGCCAACGACGTCGATCAGTCGCAGGTGTTCGAACAGGGCGAAGCATCGATCAGGACGGTGACGATGTGGCTAAGCAAGGACGGCTACCTGCCCCTCAAGATGCGGATGGAAGGCACGGCGGACATTCAGGGCCAGGCACGACCCATCGTCATGAACATGCTCGCCAGTGATTTCCGGAAGGTGCCCGACAGCCAGCTGCTGGAACCGTTCCGGCGGAACACGAGCGTTAGCGGCATCATGGGAGGCATGGACGAAGCGCAGGTAGCGGAAGCCCGGACGGCAATGGCGGAGTTCGAGAAGGAAATGGCCAGCATGCCCGCTGCACAGCGCGAGCGAATGATGGCGATGATGGGCCCGCGGATCGAGCAGATGAAGAAGATGAGTCAGGGAGGCGCCTTCGAATCCGAGATCGTGATTAACTCGATCACGCCCAATCCGGAAGCCTTCGGCGAACGCGTCGTCGCCTGTAACTGATCCACGCAGCGAAAAGAAAGCCGGCGGCATTCGCATGCCGCCGGCTTTTTCTTTTGCCTCAAATAGAAAATGCTAGTAGAGGAATGGCCCCTGCTGCTCGGCGATCTGCCCCGCCCGGTTGAAACGGACGTTGAGGAATACAGAATGCTCATGCTCAACCTCGTCTTTCTCGGACGGGGTCAATCGTGCATCGATCGTGTACCAGACATCAGGCCGGATCTCGATGGGCGCATTGCCCGACGAAAGCTTGACCGCCCGAAGTCCTGGCATGGGGCTCATGCGACTGGGGACAGGCCATAGTCCGACTTTCTGAGTCCTCTGGCCACGGATGATGATGGGCAGTTCGATAACACTGCCGGTTCTCACGGTGATGTCGTAGTCGCCACGCGCCGGGTAGTACGGCACCTGCCTGCGATCAACGTTGACCCGCTGCCGGTAGTCGAAGTGTCCCTCGATGATGCTGGCATCGATCTGGTTGCCGGCAAAAGCGAACGTCTGGCTGCCCGTGTTCATCAGCACGACGCTGAACGTCAGCTCATCGGCACGCAGCATATTGCCCCGCGTTCGCACATCGGTGAGTTCGATGTCGTGTAGTTTCTCGGACTTGATGTCGAACCTGGCTCTGCGGGTCGTGTTGACGCCCACGTTCACACCCGTGTTTACGTACTGCCGTTCGGGCGGCTTCGGCGGCTCCGGATTCGTGGGCCGACTCGGCATCGGCCGCGGCTCGGGAAGCCTGGGCGGCATCTGGGCGACAGCATACGACGATATCGCGAGTGCCACGCCGCAGGCGAGCGCCCGGGGAATCAGTTTGGGTGTAGTCATGCGTACCTCCTTCAAATAGAGAGTTGCCTCACTATTAAGTACGCAATCGGGGAGTGAATCGGGCAGGTCTGACGGCCCTCGTAAGCGCGTTTACATCGACAGCGTCAGCCGCAGGAAATAGCGCCTGCCAAGCAGGTCGTAGGTCGACGCGTCCGTGTTGGCGTCCCTGAATCTCCCCGTGCCCACAAATGGCGGCTGCTTGTCAGCCAGGTTCTCGATGCCGAAACGCATGTTCCAGCGCTCGCCGATTTCGGCGTCGATGGTCAGATCGAAGTAGCTGTGGGAACCGATGCTCTGAACGGCGGGCGTACCCGGCGGCCTGCCGACCGCCTCGCGGAACTCGTTGTCTCCGTTCGTGAGGCTGTCTATGTACTGCCATCGCAGCGAGGCCCGCATTGGTCCGCTCGAGTACGTCAAACGCGTGTTGGTTCTCAGTTCCGGCAAGGACCCGAAGTACAGGAATTCATCGCAAAGCCCGCCGAACTGCCCCCGACACTCGATGAACGGCACGAGCGGCGAAGGCTGCACACCGACTTCGAGGTAACGCGTCGCAACGAACGAAAGATCCAGCGTCGCCGCGCCGTTGAACAACGCCATCGAATCAACGTCCCAGCTCGTATCCAGCGCAACGTCGAGGCCTTTCGACCTGCCCTTTGCCGCGTTGATGAACGTCAGGATTGCGGACTCGATGTTCAGGCTCGGCCCGCGGCTGAACTTGGTGCAGAACTCGTCCGTGGGATCTGCCGTCACGAAACACAGTGACACCGCATCGTTTGGCGAGATCAGAGCCGACGCATTGTCGATCTCGATATCGAAATAGTCGACCGATACATTGGCACGCGACCAGAACTCCGGTTGCCAAACGACACCCGCCGTGAACGAGTCCGACTCCTCCGGCTGCAGGTTTGGATTGGACTGGAATTCTATGCGGGTCGGGAAGAACGAGGCCTCGAATACACCGACCTGGTCGGCGGGAATACCCTGTGCAATGCAGAGCTCAGAGAGCCCGTTACCAACCGGGTCCCTCGACGCACTGCACTCGTCGAAGATCGGCCCGAGCTGGAAATTAATCCCCGCGGGCTGCGACTCCTGGAACAGCTCGCCCGCGTTGGGCGCGCGGATAGCCCGCTGCGACATCGCCCGAAAGCGAACCCCATAAGGCAGCTGCCACTCCCCGCCTATCTTCCAGGTCCAGAAAGTGTCATCGATGTAGTCATAGTCAGATACGCGCGCTCCGATTTCCAGGCCG
>JAAUXY010072603.1_pt1 | contig 11634 bp, 10 predicted proteins | sample 7278121 | NCBI WGS metagenome assembly JAAUXY01 (sample SAMN14350117, study PRJNA611818) | marine sediment metagenome | isolation source: surface marine sediment (1.8m) | place: French Polynesia: Moorea | collected 2018-08
ACCAGGCCGGGATTCGGTGACCCCACCACAGCTGGCGCGAGATGCACCAGTCCTGAATGTCTTCCATCCAGTTGTAATAGGTCTTGCTCCAGTTCTCCGGCACGAACTTGATGCGCCCGTCGCGCACCGCCTCGATCGACGGTTTGGCCAGCGGCTCGGCGCGCACGAACCACTGGTCGGTCATGTAGGGTTCGATGACGACGTGAGAGCGGTCGCCGTAGGGGCGCTTGTAGACATGGTCCTCGACCTTGACCAGCAGGCCGGCCTCGTCGAGGTCCTTGACGATCTTGTCGCGCGCGGCGAAGCGGTCCATGCCGCGGTAAGCCTCGGGTGCGTTGTCGTTCATAATCGCGTCGATCGTGAACAGGTTGATCACTTCCATTTCGTGGCGCTGGCCAACTTCGTAGTCGTTGAAGTCATGCGCCGGGGTGATCTTGACGCAGCCGGTACCGAACTCGGCATCGACGTAATCGTCGGTGATGATCGGGATGATGCGCGTGGTCATCGGTACCTGTACCTCGCGACCGACGAACTTAGCGTAACGTTCATCGCCGGGGCTGACCGCGAGCGCGCCATCGGCGAGGATGGTTTCGGGTCGCGTGGTCGCGATCTCCATGTGGGTGACGCCGTCGATCGGATCGCCGATGATCGGGTAGCGCACGTGGTAGAGGTGTCCCTTTTCCTCGACGTTAATGACCTCGAGGTCGGAAATGGCGGTGTGCAGCACCGGGTCCCAGTTGACCAGGCGGCTGCCGCGATAGATCAGGCCTTCTTCGTAGAGTTGAATGAACACCTTTTGGACTGCGGCCGACAGGCCCTCGTCCATCGTGAAGCGCTCACGCGACCAGTCGGGCGACGCGCCCATGCGCCGCAGCTGGCGCGTGATGGTGCCACCGGAGTGTTCTTTCCAGTCCCAGACCCGCTCGACGAAGCTGTCGCGGCCGAGTTCGTGGCGCGTTTTGCCTTCCTGTAACAGCTGGCGCTCGACCACCATCTGGGTGGCGATGCCGGCATGGTCGGTGCCGGGCTGCCAGAGCGTCGAATCGCCCTTCATGCGATGGTAGCGGATCAGCGTATCCATGATCGTGTCCTGGAACGCGTGCCCCATGTGCAGGCTGCCGGTTACGTTCGGCGGCGGAATGACGATGCAGTAGGGATTGCCGTCGCCGCTGGCGGCGAAGTAACCCTGGTCTTCCCAGCGTTCATACCAGGCCTGTTCAATCGAGTGCGGATCGTAGGTTTTTTCCATCGAGGCGGGGGTCGTGGCCAAAGGCCGCGATTATACCTTGCGTGCGCGGATTTGCACGGGTTTGGAGGCGCCTTGTCGCCCCGCGCAAGGGGGACCTTGTACAAGGTGCAGGGAGATCCCGGATAACGCTTGCGGCGTTTCCGGGATGACATTGTAAGGCGACTCGCGCCTTACAATGTCACTTGGTCAGTTCGCGCTGAATAGCAAGTTTGATTTCCTGCAGCGCCAGTTCGGTGTGTTCGTCGAGGATACGGCGGATCGCCTGTTCCAGCTCCGGATGATCGGCGAGGAATTCGTCGGCCTCGGCATTGATTGCGCGCTCGACCGCGGCCTGTTCGACATCTGCCTGTTCGACTTCGGGCTCGGTGATCTCGATTTCGGTGTCTTCGTAATCCCCGCCGCCGCCGAACTCGACCTCGTCGTCGAGGCCGAGATCGGACATCGTGATCTCAAGGCCTTTTTCGATGAGGTCGGTCAGGACCGGGATGTTGTCTCGATCGCTCATAACGCCACGTGCTTCAGCGGATAGCCGCGCTCCTTGTAAAAGCTGTAGTGCTCACGCGCCTGCTGGCGATTGTCCTCGGTTACCAGCTCGATCACGCGTTCGAATTGCGCAAAATAAGCCGGCACGCTGGCCGACAGGTTGATCAGCAGCTCGCGGTCGCCCTTCGGATCGGGATTGTCATGCACCAGGATCGGCGTTACAAAATCCGGGTCGTCGTCGCAGTCGTGCGGCAAGAAGCTTTCGTCCGACCAGGTCCACAGGCGCTCGTCGAGCTGCTGGCTGTGCTGCGCGTCGCGCGTCAACAGCAGCGTCATCTGCCGCGCCTCCCAGGCTTTCTGGCACAACCGGCAGACGATTTGCTCGGGGTGATGTTTGGTCGCGTCGAGCTGGTAGAAGTCGATTCGCGTCATTACTTGACCTGGTTCATTATGAATTGTGTCAACAGCGGCACCGGCCGTCCGCTGGCACCCTTGGCGTCACCGCCGAACCAGGCGGTGCCGGCGATGTCGAGGTGCGCCCACTTGTATTCCTTGGTGAAGCGCGACAGGAAGCAGGCCGCGGTAATCGTGCCGGCATCGCGCCCGCCGATGTTGGCCATGTCGGCGAAGTTGCTTTTCAACTGGTCCTGGTACTCGTCCCACAGCGGCAGTTCCCAGATCTTGTCGTCGATCTGCTGGCCGCATTTGACCAGTTGATCGATCAGCTGCCGATTGTTGCCCATGACGCCGGACGGTACCTTGCCGAGCGCGACGATCACGGCGCCGGTCAGGGTTGCGATGTCGATCACGTAGCGCGGCTTGTAACGGCCGACGTAGGTCAGCGCGTCACACAGGATCAGGCGGCCCTCGGCGTCGGTGTTAAGGATCTCGATGGTCTGGCCCGACATGCTGGTAACAATGTCGCCGGGCTTGGTGGCGATGCCGTCGGGCATGTTTTCGACCGCCGGCACCGCGCCGACGACGTTGATCGGCAGCTCGAGCTGCGCGATTGCCTTCATGGTGCCGAACACCGAGGCCGCGCCGCACATGTCGAACTTCATTTCATCCATCATGAGCCCCGGCTTGAGCGAAATGCCGCCGGTATCGAAGGTCACGCCCTTGCCGACCAGCGCGATCGGCTGTTCCCTGGCCGCGGCGCCGCGGTACTCGAAGATGATCAGCTTCGAGGGCTGCCGGCTGCCGGCGCCAACCGACAGCAGCGAACCCATCTTGAGCTTTTTCATGTCGGCTTCGTCGAGCACCTTGACCGTGATGCGCTTGTTGGCCTTGGCGAGCGCGCGTGCTTCTTTCGCCAGGTAAGTCGGGGTGCAGACGTTGGCCGGCAGGTTGCCGAGATCGCGCGTCAGGCTCATGCCGTCGCTGATGGCGTGTCCCTGGGCCATCGAAGTACGCGCCGCGGCCGCGCCCGCCTTGTCGACCACGACCGCAAGCTTGCGGATGCCGGTGGGTTTTTCGCGCTTGCCGCTCTTGAGTGCGTCGAAGCGGTAGTCGCTGTTGCCGGCGAGCATGACCGTGTGGCGTACCTTCCAGGCCAGGTCGCGGCCCTTGAAGACGATATCGCCGGGATAAATTTCGGCATCGCGCGCGCCGGAGGCCTGCAGCGCACTCATCGCCGCGCCGATCACCTTGCCGAAGGAACGCTCGTTCATGTCGGCGTCCTTGCCGCAGCCGACCAGCAGTACGCGCTTCGAATTCAGTCCCGGAACCGCACCCAGCAACAGCGTCTGGCCGACCTTGCCGTCCATGTCCCCGCGCTTGAGCACTGCCGTGAGATAGCCTTTACTCGTCTTGTCGACGCGCTGGCCGCTCTTGCCGAGTTTGCGCGGCTGGGAAACGGTAATGATCTGGCAGGCGCTGCGCGAGGTTTCGGGTGCGCTGGTCTTGAGGCTGAATTCCATAGTGGTCCCGGTATCGATTGTTGGAATAACGCGATAAGATACGTAAAGCGGCAAAAAATACCAGTCGTAGATGTCATCGGTGCAGCACAGTCGTTCAAACCAGTGGTTCAGCATGCCTTAAGCTGACCGGGCTACAATCGCAAACAACAGGCAGGCTCGCCGCGGTTCCATGCGCAATATCATTTTCCGTTACCTCGCTCGCGAAGTTCTGAAGACCAGTGCCGCGACGCTGCTGGTCCTGTTCGTTATTTTGCTCAGCAACGCGCTCGGACGGGTGCTGGCCGACGTGGCCGATGGGGACGTGCCGCAGCAGGCGCTGTGGCCGGTCATGTTGAGCCAGTCGATCACGCTGTTGACCCTGTTGCTGCCGATCGCGCTGTTCCTCGGCATCGTGTTTGCCTTCGGCCGCATGTACAAGGATCACGAGATGGTGGTGATGCTCGCCTGCGGAGTCGGTTACCGGGATTTTTACGGCCCGGTGCTGGCGATTACGCTGCCGTTGTTTGCGTTCAGTCTCTACACCACGGTCTGGCTCAGCGCCGAGGTACAGCGTTATGCCGAGGAAATTGTCTTGCTCGAGCAGAATCGGCACGAGTTCCAGCAGATCAAGCCGGGTCAGTTCAACCAGAGCAGTGACGGCGACCTGGTGTTTTACATGGAATCGCTGTCGCCCGACCGGCTCGAGTTGCGCGATATCATTATCAGCCAGTCGTCGTCTGATCGCATGGTACTGGAAACCGCTGAAAGCGGGCGACAACGGATCGACGAAACAACCGGCGACCTGTTTCTCGAGATCGGGCCGGGACGGCGTCACGAAGGCCAGGCCGGGCAGGGTGATTTCAATATCATCGAGTACGAGAAACACGGCATCCTGATCGAACGTCGAACCGGCGGCAATACCATCAAGCTCGATGCCGATCAAAAGACGCCGGCTGAACTGCTGGCGTCTTCGCTGGCGCCTGATCTTATCGAGTTGCACTGGCGCATCGCGATCCCGGTGGCATTGCTGATGCTGGCGCTGCTGGCGGTGCCGCTGGCCTACATCGCGCCACGCCAGGGCCGTTTCGGCAAGGTTGGCTGGGCGTTGCTGGCCTATATCGCCTACATGAACCTGATCGGTGTAACCCGCGCCCAGCTCGAGACCGGCAATCTGCCGATGGCGATCAACTTCTGGTGGGTGCACGCGGTATTTGCAGCGCTGACCCTGTTCCTGCTTTACCGTCGCAACCACGGCGTCCTGACCTGGCGGGTGGCGGCATGATCATCGATCGTTACCTGCAGCGCAACGTGCATTTCGGTACCCTCGGCGCACTCGCCGTGCTGGTCGGTCTGAGCCTGTTTTTCGTTTTCGTGCGCGAACTCGATGACATCGGCACCGGCAGCTACGACATGTCAGGCGTGTTTCAATACCTTTTGCTGCGCATCCCCGGTCGCGTGGTCGAGTTCATGCCGCTTGCGGTTTTACTCGGCAGCATACTGACCCTGGGCGCGCTCGCGAGTAACAGTGAAATCATTGCGATGCTGGCGTCCGGAGTTTCGCTCAAGCGGTTGCTGTTCTCCGTGTTGCAGGCGAGCGTGTTGCTCGCGGCGCTGACGTTCGTGCTGGCGGAATGGGTCGTGCCCGCGAGCGAAACCAGCGCGCGCAGTTTGAAAAACACTGCGACCAACAGTACCCGGGCGCTCAGGGACAAGCAGGGTCTGTGGTTCAAGGACGGCGACCGCGTGCTGCGGGTTGGCAAGTTGTTGCCGGATGGTTACGCGCAACAAATCGAAGTATATCGTTTGAACGAAGCGGGCGAGTTGCAATCGGTGACCCGCGCGGAGAGCGCGATTCCCCGTGGAGACGGCTGGGAATTGCAGCAGTCCGAAACCTCGTATATCGATGCCGATGCCGTGGTTACCGAAACCAGTAATCGACTCGAATACTCCGGCGGATTGTCGCGCGACCTGCTGCGAGTGCTGATGATCGATCCACAGCGAATGTCAACCGGAGATCTGAACGCCTACCTCGAGTTTCTCGACGACAACCAGCTCGAAGCCAGTACCGAACGGCTTTTTTTCTGGCAAAAGATGCTGGCGCCGGTGACGATCGTAATCATGAGCCTGCTGGCGTTCCCGTTTTTGCTCGGCAGTCAGCGACAGGCCAACACCGGTCAGCGGCTGTTGATCGGCATTCTGCTGGGGCTGGCTTTCGTGGTCATCGACCGACTGGTGTTTCAGCTTGGAAACCAGATGCAGATCAATGCCCTGGCGGTTGTCGCGTTTCCAAACCTGCTGTTCCTGGGACTCGCTTTATACCTGCTTTACCGGCGTCAGTCACACTTCATCGGACGCGGGCGGCGGTTCGTCGCGGGTTGACTTGTCGAGTACGATGCGGGTCTGACTCAGGCGGTCGTGCCAGGTATAAGGCTTGAACAGGCGCCACCAGTAACCGAGGCCAAGACAGGCCCAGGACAGTAGCGCAAACATCAGTCGCAGGTAGCTGGTACCCCAGCTCGGATTACCGCCGAACTCGGAAACGATACGAATCCGCCAGGCCTGCATGCCGAGTGTTTGACCCGACTTGCGCCAGAATCCGGCGTAAAACGTGAACACCACAAAAACCAGGTACAGGGTAATCGCAATGTTCGGTTCAACGGCTTCACCGCCGTTAAATGCGACCAGGATACCGACCGCCAAAAATAGCAACGCGATGATCAACATGCCGTCGTAAACCATTGCCGCAAATTGTCGCCACAGGCGTGCCGGTGGATAACTTTCTAACTGCTTCGATGACATTCTTTTGCGTCGTCCCGCGTAAAAAAAATTTTCTTGTTACGAAAAAAATTTGACGAAAAAAAAGTTGAAAAAGTTTTGCGTAAAAAATTTTTCGAGCCAACTATAATGCATAACGTGTTCCACTTCGTACGCATTTGTTTTTGTACCGGATCGGTATTGTATTCTCGCAAATGCTTTTTATAATGGCAGCCGTTCGTTAACGTGAGGAGACTGGATGATGGCCACAGCAAAAAAGGCAGCCAAGCCGAAGGCAAAAAAACCGGCAGTGAAGAAAAAGGCCACCCGGCCGGCGGTGAAAAAGAAAGCCGCTAAACCCGCAGTAAAAAAGAGTGCCGCCAAGAAGGCAGCGCGTCCCGCAGTTAAGAAAAAGGCAGCACGTCCCGCAGTAAAGAAAGCTGCCGCCAAGAAAGCACCCGCTCCGAAGAAGAGGGCAGTAGCCAAGAAGAAGGCCGCTCCTTCAGCAAAGGAAAAGGCGCTGGCTAAAAAGGTTTCTGATCTGACGAAAGCTAACAAGAAGCTGTCGGCGTCGGATAAGGCAAAAGACAAGGAAATCAAGGGCCTGAAAGCCCAGCTTAAGGCCGCTGGAAAGGCCGCTGCTGCCGCTGCACGTGCAACCAAGCCGAAGAAGAAAGCGAAAAAGAAGTAGGCTTTTTCCCAGGATATCGTTAAAAAGGCACAGCTTGCTGTGCCTTTTTTTATGCATGAGTGACACGCAGACCAATGCCGATCCGCCAGGCGATCAGGAGATCGATCGCTTCATCGATCAGCTCTGGGCGGAGAAGGGCCTGGCCGAGCTGACGCTGCGCGCCTATCGCCAGGATTTGCGCCAGTTTTTACGCTGGCTGCAGCAACGCAAGACAGGCCTGGCCGAGGCTGGTCAGTCACATATCCAGGAATACCTCGGTGAACGTTTCGAGCGCGGTGCCTCGGCGCGTTCGAACGCACGCCTGTTGTCGACATTGAAACAGTACTACCAGTATCTCGTACGTCGCGGCGACCGCCAGGACAATCCGACCGCGTTGGTCAGCGCGCCGAAAATTCATCGCAGCCTGCCGCAGGCGCCAGGTGAAGGTGACGTCGAAAAACTGCTCGAAGCTCCCGACCTGGAAACGCCTTTCGGACTGCGCGATCGTGCGATGCTCGAAACCATGTATGGTTCCGGCCTGCGCGTCAGCGAGCTGGTAAATCTGCAGCTCGGCCAGATCAATACCAACCTCGGACTCCTGCGCCTGGTCGGCAAGGGCAGTAAGGAACGTGTCGTACCAGTGGGTGAAGAAGCACTGTACTGGATCGGTCGATATCTGAAATCCGCGCGTGCCGAACTGGTGCGTGCCGACGTGCTTTCCGACGCCGTGTTCCTGTCGAGCCGCGGACGTGCGATCACGCGCCAGGCTTTCTGGCAGAATATCAAGAAACACTTGCTCGTGGCCGACGTGAAAACCGCTTATTCGCCGCATTCGTTACGCCACGCCTTCGCCACGCACCTGCTGAATCACGGCGCCGACCTGCGCACGGTACAGATGCTGCTCGGTCACAGCAGCCTGTCGACCACGCAGATCTACACCCACGTCGCCCAGGCGCGCCTGCAGGCCATCCATGCCGAACATCACCCGCGCGGGTAGGCCTCGCGGTCACAGCAAGTAGCGCAGCGACGAAGCAATGACGGTATTGTCAATTGCGCGCATAGACAGGGGAATCCTCATCGTCATCCCCGCGTAAGCGGCGGTCCGACGTATCGGGATCTTGTAAAGGCGATGCCGCCATCTGGAGGTCCCCGCTTTCGCGGGGATGACGATGTGCGGTCGTAGAATTTGCGCGGATCCGCCGAAGCGGGGATGGTGCTTTAGTGCAGCAACGTGAACAGCTTACGGCGGTACTTTTGGACGCTCGGATGGTCACCGCCGAGCATGTCGAATATTTCGAGCAGGCCCTTGCGGCCGGCATCGTCTTCGAAGCTTCGGTCGACGCGCATGACGTCGAGCAGGCAATCCATCGCGGCTTCGTACTGTGCCTGCGCCACGAGATGACGGCTTTTCTGGATCAGCGCTTCGCAATCGCGCGGGTCTTCGGCAAGTTTCGCCTCGATATCGGCCAGCGGCGGCAGCCCCGCGAGCTGCTCCTCCATGTTGATCTGTGCCTGCAGCCTGACCGCGTCGTCGAGCTTCTTGCCGTCGGCGTCGAGGCTGTCGAGCAGCGCCACCGCGCTGTCCTTGTCGCCGTCCTGGTAAACCAGCAGTGCGATCTTGACCTTCAATTGCTGGTTGTCGGGATCATTGGCGAGCGCGTGATTCAGCATGTCCATTGCCTGCTGCTTGTGCCCCTGTTGATAAGCCATCTCTGCGGCCTGCATGTACTTTTCCGACTCGGACACAATGTGCTTGTCGAGCATTGCGCGCAGGTCGCCTTCCTGGACCAGGCCGACCCGCTCGTCGACCAGCTGCCCCTGGTAAAACAGCTTCATCGTCGGCAGGCTCTTGATGCCGAAGTGCGCGGCCAGCTCCTGTTCCTGTTCAGTATCGATCTTGGCGACGATGAATTTGCCGCCGTATTCGTTGGCGAGTTTTTCCAGAATCGGCGCCAGTTGCAGGCAGGGTTGGCACCAGTCGGCCCAGAAGTCCACCAGCACCGGCGTTTGCATCGAAGTTTCCAGCACGACCTGCTGGAAATTCTGCATGCCGACGTTGTGAATGTGGGGTGACTCGCTCATAATAGAGAACCTGAAAAAAGATGCGCATTATATCAGTCCCGCGCGTCTCGATTACAAGCTCTGACGGCCTGTAATCAATAAATCTTCAGGAACCAGCGCGATTGAAAAATCAGTATGACGCCGCCTCGATCGAAGTCCTGACGGGGCTCGAACCGGTCCGTAAGCGGCCGGGTATGTATACCGACACCAGCCGACCGAATCACCTCGCCCAGGAGGTGATCGACAACAGTGTCGATGAGGCCATTGCCGGTCATGCCACGCAGATCGGGGTGATCCTGCATGCCGACCAGTCGCTCAGCGTGATCGACAACGGCCGCGGTATGCCGGTAGATATCCATCCGCAACAGAAAATCCCGGGCGTCGAGGTCATCCTGACCAAGCTGCACGCCGGCGGCAAGTTCTCCAACAAGAACTACCAGTTTTCCGGCGGCCTGCACGGCGTCGGCGTGTCGGTGGTCAATGCGCTGTCGAAACAGTGCGACGTGCGCGTGCGCCGCGAGGGTAAGGAATACACGATTGGTTTCAGCGGCGGCGACGTCAAGCAGAAGCTCAAGCAAACCGGCACCGTCGGCAAGAAGAATTCCGGCACCACGCTGCGTTTCTGGCCCGATCCGAAGTATTTCGACAGTCCCAATTTCTCGGTACCGCGCCTCAAGCACGTGCTGCGCGCCAAGGCGGTGCTTTGCCCAGGGCTGCGGGTCAAGTTCTACATCGAAAAAACCAAGGAATCGGCCGAGTGGTATTACGAGGACGGCTTGTCCGACTACCTGCTCGAGGCGCTCGAAAACGAAACCCTGTTGCCGGACAAACCCTGTGTCGAGTCGCTGCAGGGCGCGCACGAAGCGGTCGACTGGGCTATCGTCTGGCTGCCCGAGGGCGGGGAGGCCGTGACCGAGAGTTACGTGAACCTGATTCCGACCGCGCAGGGCGGTACCCACGTCAATGGCCTGCGGACCGGTATTACCGACGCGATCCGCGAGTTCTGTGAATTTCGCAGCCTGTTGCCGCGCGGGGTCAAGATCGCGCCGGACGATGTCTGGGACAAGGTCAGCTACGTGCTGTCGGTCAAGATGGAAGACCCGCAATTCTCGGGGCAGACCAAGGAGCGCCTGTCGTCACGCGAAACCGCGGCCTTCGTGTCCGGCGTGGCCAAGGATTCGTTCAGTTTATGGCTGAACCAGCACGCCGATGTCGGCGACCAGCTGGCGCAGCTGGCGATCTCGAGCGCACAGAGCCGGCTCAAGTCAGCCAAAAAGGTCGTGCGCAAGAAAGTGACTACCGGACCGGCGCTGCCGGGCAAGCTGTCGGACTGCTCCAGCCAGGACGTCGGGCGCACCGAGCTGTTCCTGGTCGAGGGTGACTCCGCGGGCGGCTCCGCCAAGCAGGCGCGCGACCGCGCCTTCCAGGCGATCATGCCGCTGCGCGGCAAGATTCTGAATACCTGGGAAGTGCCGTCCGACCAGGTACTGGCGTCGCAGGAAGTACACGACATTTCGGTAGCGATCGGCGTCGAACCGGGCTCGGAAAACCTGTCCAACCTGCGTTACGGCAAAATCTGTATCCTTGCCGATGCCGATTCCGATGGCGCGCATATCGCGACGCTGTTGTGCGCGCTGTTCCTGCGTCACTTTCGGCCGCTGGTGGACAAGGGCCACGTCTACGTGGCCAAGCCACCGCTGTACCGTATCGATGTCGCCAAGGAAAAGTTCTACGCGCTCGATGAGGCCGAGCGTGACGGTGTTCTCGATCGTATCGCGGCCGAAAAACGCAAGGGCAAGGTGACCGTTACCCGTTTCAAGGGGCTGGGTGAGATGAACCCGCTGCAGCTGCGCGAAAGCGCCATCGCGCCGGAGACGCGCCGGCTGGCACAACTGACCATCGCGCCCGGTGACAAGACCTTCAAGATCATGGACATGATGCTGGCCAAGAAACGCGCGTCGGATCGCAAGGACTGGCTGCAGACCAAGGGAGACCTGGCCGAGGTATGAGCGACAACCTGGAACTGAACTACGAGGGCGTCGAGCAGGAGCCGCTGCACGTCTACACCGAGAAGGCCTACCTCGATTACTCGATGTACGTCATTCTCGACCGCGCATTGCCCAGTCTGTGCGACGGCCTCAAGCCCGTGCAACGGCGCATCATCTATGCGATGAGTGAGCTGGGCCTTGCTGCGACGTCCAAGCACAAAAAGTCCGCGCGCACCGTCGGCGACGTCATCGGCAAGTTCCATCCCCACGGCGACAGCGCCTGCTACGAGGCCATGGTGCTGATGGCGCAGCCTTTTTCCTACCGGTATCCGCTGGTGGACGGCCAGGGCAACTGGGGCGCGCCCGACGATCCCAAATCTTTTGCCGCCATGCGCTACACCGAGTCGCGCCTGTCAGCCATTGCCGAGACCCTGCTGGCTGAGGCGCGTCAGGGCACGGTGGACTACATCCCCAACTTCGACGGCACCACCGACGAGCCGAAACTGCTGCCCGCGCAGCTGCCTTTTGTGC
>JAAUXY010069879.1_pt1 | contig 11633 bp, 8 predicted proteins | sample 7278121 | NCBI WGS metagenome assembly JAAUXY01 (sample SAMN14350117, study PRJNA611818) | marine sediment metagenome | isolation source: surface marine sediment (1.8m) | place: French Polynesia: Moorea | collected 2018-08
TCGAGCCCTGAGGTTCGCCGCGCGCAGACCGAACGGGCTGGCGGCGCCTTCTACCCGGGGTCGAGCGGCATCGCCTGGTTTCTCGCCGAGCTCTACCGTGCGACCGAGGACAGCGACATCGGGCGCACGGTAGAGCTCGGCGAGAAACCAGGCGATGCCGCTCGACCCCTGGTAGAAGGCGCCGCCAGCCCGTTCGGTCTGCGAGCGGCGAACCTCAGGGCTCGAGCGGTCCGAGGTCTTGATGTCCCAGGTGCAGTGGGATCCCTCCCATAAGGCCTGGTCGGCGAGGCGACGACCGATGCTGGCAGCGGCCTCCAGGAAACGGCTTCGCATCATGATGCTTCGCAACGCAAAGGGAACGCGAGGTCACGAAGGATCAATCAGCAATCGCGCCGGGTACAGTAGAAGCAGGCGAACGTACCGCAAAGCTCCGGACAGGTTGGGGCACACTGGCCGCAGGTGGCTTCGCCGCAGGTTCCTTCGCAGGTGGGGCCCTGACAGGTGTTGTCGCAGGTTCCTTCGCAGGTCGGGCCTTGACAGGTGTTGCCACAGGTGTTGGTCGGGCATTCCTGGCACAAGGTCAGATCTTGCGTGATATACCCAAAGACCGTGCCCTTCTTCTGGGCGGCAGACTCCGGAGTCGTCTGGAACGATTCCACCTTCAGGTCATCGAGACTCAGTTTCATCTTTTTCATAGATGTTTTCTCCATGTGTGTGGGGGCGTGGATGAACGGATGTCAACAAGGTGTACCTTCGTCGACGCTCGCGGTTCCCTTTGCGGATTCGGAATCGGTGTTCGGGCCAACCGTGGAGATGGCCGGCGGGCTCAGCGTCAAGTGGATGAGGACCGAGAGGTAGGATTCCTCTTGGATCGAGACGCCGAGGCGGTTGTTCATCATGTGCAGGTAGCTGGGCACGATGCGCCGGACACACACGGGCCAGTCGGCGAGGGTCTCACCGCCGCCGCTGAGGAGGCCGCGGTCGCACAGCGTGCGCAGCTCCCCGGCGATCTCTCGCATGCGCTGGCGGTAGAGATCGAGCTCCGGGGTAAGCTCGTCGTCGGTCGCCAAGGCTTGCCACGCCACCTCGACGTACTCCGCCAGGCGATCAGCCTGACGCTCGAAGCCTTGCTCGAAGGACGTGAGCCAGTGACGCTGTTGTTCGGGATCCGGAACCAGGGCACGCAGATAGTTGCGCCCGTAGACGTCGGCGATCTCACCGGCGCGCGGTCTCGAGGATTCGAAGCTGTGCAGCAGGACGAGCATCGCGAGCATCGCCTTGCCCAGGCGGGAGGAGCGCTCGCCGGCGTCGATCTTGGCCAGCAGCGCGACCGCGGTCTCGCTCGAGTGATGGAAGAGCTGTTCGGCGAGGACGACGCCGTGGGGCCCGCCATAGCGCTCGACCTCGGGCTCGTAGGGGACGTGTTCGAGCCGCGTGACCCGCGCGTTGCCCTCGGCGTCGCGCCGGATCGCTTCTGAGATCCGCGGCTCGACGTCCCGCTCCAGGATCTCGGGGCGACCGAAGAGACGCAGGCGGATATGGGAGCCTTCCTCGGAGTAGCGCAGGAAGAACCAACGTTTCACCAGGCCCTGCTGCTGGCAACCGGTGGCGAGCGGCGCGACCACGTCGAGAATCACCCGGTCGGCGACCTCGAAGTATAGGTTGCCGTCGAAGTGCAGGTGGACGCTCAGCCATTGGTGGTCGTCAGGGTGCATCGGTGCCCTCCCGGGACTCGGGGAAATCCACCTGGAGCACGAGCTCGGTGACATAGCGATCCTCGCCACCGTGCGCGAGATGTTCGGCGGCCGGCAGGCGTTCTTCGAGCGTCACCACGTAGTTCTCGAGGTTCTCGGTGACGCGACAGAAGAGATCCACCAGCAGGGGGTTTCGGAAGTCGACGTATTGCGGCTTGTGAAGGTGCTGGCGGACTCGGCGGCGCACGGTGTGTCGCGGCGTGGGGGCCGTCTCTTCTCCTGTTTCTTCCCCTGTCTCTTGTCCCGCCTCTACGGCCGGTTCCGCTGGGGCCTCGGCTGGCTTCTCCGGGGCTTGATCCTCCGCGGGTGACGCGTCTGCCTCTGCTTCTTGGGGCTGATGACGTATCGGCAGCACACGGACCCGCATGAAGACCTCTTCGGGCAGGCCGAGCTCCTCGCGCCAGCGTTGAAGGCGCAAAAAATATTCGGCCTCCGTCTCTTTGATCCGACGCTTGGGAAAGGCGTCGGGATAGATGCGCCATTGCCGGCGCGCCAGCACCAGGCGACCGCGGTAGGTGATCCGAGGCCGGTAGCGGACGGGCTCGTCCGGCATCTCCTCCGGCGATTCGGGGACGCTCATGGTGAAGCTCGCCGACGGCGTGAACCGCGACAGGAGCTGGTAGAGAGGCGGGCGCATGCGTGGATTGAGAAAACCGAGGTCCACCGGCACGACCTCGTGGCCGGTGGAGCCGCGACGCAGGCGCAGTCGGCCAGGATCTTCGGGGTCGGGCTCGGCGGTGAGGTCGGAGGTCTTGATCTGCTCTTCGGCGGCGCCGCTCTCGCCGGTCGGATAACTCACTTCCCAGGGCAGAAGCGGTGGGTGGAGATTGGCATTGAAGCCCGCGTCGCCGCAGATTTCCGCCAGCTGCTGAGTGCTGAGCTCGCGGTTCGACGCCACCAGGTCGGCTTCGATCTCCGGTGGCAGCAGGTAGAGGAAGCGCGAGAAGTACTTGCCGTAGCCGTTGAGGTAGCCGTTGGCTACCAGCGCCGTCTCGCCGTCGGCGGCGAAGCCCGGCAGGGTTTGGACGAAGAAGGAGACGGATCGACAGGGAGTCCGACCTTCCGGCACCGGTGCCAGGACCTCCTCCAGGTCGTCGCGCTCCAAGGTGATCTCGGTCGCCTCGGGGCTCTCTCGCCAGAGCTCCCGGAGCCGCCCACCAAGCCCCTTGCTCGCCTCCTGAATGGCTTCGACGAGCTCGAGCTGAAAGGGGTTGGAGACATCGTAGGATTCAGCGGGCGACTCGTCGCCTTCTTCATCCGCGACTTCGCCCTCCTTCGGCTCTGCCGGCTGCTGGGCTCCGGGGCCGCGCTGCTGGCGCTCCAGGTGGGCCTTGAAGTGCTCTCGGTAGTAGTCCTCGTAGAATCGCAGCAGCGGCACCGGGCCGTGGTCCGAGCCATAGAAGGTGTCGAAGAAGTGGCGCATGGCCGCTTGTTCCGTGCGCGGCCAGGCGATGCGGCTGGTGAGGCGAACGTAGTCCGCGAGCTCATCGGCGAGCCGGCTGTCGAGCTGGGCGTCGCTGAGCTCGAGGCTCGCCGCGCCGCCGGTGTCTTCATAGAACGGCGGCATCTCGGACCACGGTTTGACCTTGGCCTCGAGCTCGTCGAAGAGGCCGACGATGCGCTCGCCGAGGGTCGTCAGGATTTGACGTCGGCGGTCGAGATCGGCGGCGGCGTAGGTCTCGATCTGGGTGCGAAGATCCTCGAGGAAGCCGCAGACCAGGGCCGCGTGCTCATCGTCGACAGACTCCAGAATTTTCCTCAGCGGTCGGTCCCAGTTCACCTCCTGTTCGCGAATCCCGACCCGGAAGCGGAGAAAACCGATCTCCAGCAGTCGATCGAGAAAAGCTATCGCCTCGTCCCGTGACGCCTCGACCTCGGGATTGGTTCTGAGCTCGTCGATCAAGGCCGCGAGAGGCAGGTGGGGACGGTCGTCGAAGAGTTGCCGGACGAGGTCGAGTACCGGGTTGGGCGGCAGGCGTTGAAACACCTCGCGGTTATCGACCGCGGCCAGGAAGACCCACTTGCCCTCCTCCAGCTGCAGGGTCGGGTTGAGCTCGACATGCAAGTTGTGACGAATCTCTGGCCGACTCAGGAGATGCCCCAGGAGCTGCGCGTAGATCGCCTTGTTGAGGCGCAGCGTGCTGCTCTTGGCGCGCGGGTCCCCGTCGAAGATCATCGCCTCGGCGCCCGGCGTCCCACCGTCCGGCGCCTCGACGGATGGATCGGAGCTCGACAGGCGTCCGGGCACGATCGCGCAGAAGGTGCCGAACGGCGTCGACTTCATCACCATGCGCGAGAAGTAGCGCATCAAGCTGCGCTCGATCTGTCGTGCTTTGCTGCCCGGTTTTTCCGCCGGCGCCCGAATGTAGCGGGGTAGCTCACCGGCCAGAGTGCGGCTCGAGAGCAGCAGGCCGCGGCGGAAATCTTCGTCCTCGACGGCGTGCTGGAATCGACCCCGGATCTCGATGACTTCGCGTTCGCAGGTGGCGAGCAGCTCCGCCTCTGCCTGCCGTTGCTGCAAGCCCAGCTGGCGGAAGTGTTGGAGTCGGTCGCGGAGCTCCGGCGACAGGGCATCGGCCGCCGCCTCGAGGTGGGAGGCGCGCGGTAGTCGGCGGTTGTGAACGTCGCGCCGAATATTCAGCAGGGCGCGGCGCATCTTCTTGTCGTCAAGCCCTCCGATCGCCTGGTAGAGGGCCTCGGTCAGCGGTTCGCGGGCCTCATCGAGCCGTGCTTGGACGTCACGCGTCTCCAGATAGGCGGCCCGGGAGGCGTCGGCTCGCAAGGATTCCAGGCAGCGCACGGGCAGGCCAGCGACCCTGCAAACGAAATGCGGGAAGAGTCGACCGCTGCCCTGTGGAGAATGCTGCGAAACCAATCGGAGTACCTGCCTTGACTCGAACCAGGACGCGCCGAGCGTAGCACAGGCCATAGGCTTTGCGCAGGCCGATTGTTGAGCGTCAAATTGACTGAACTTCACTCCTATCAAGCACTGCCGGCCAAGACGGCACGATCCACGCCACCGCTATCTATTGGATATGCGGATCGCATCGGTCGGTTCGCCAGGCGCTTGCGCGTTTATCGGCAAGAAGGAGGAAATGATGCTCGCGAAACGAAGGATTTCAGCCGTCGTCCTATGCCTGACCTTTATGGCAGGTGGAGCTACTCACGGGTCCCTGGTCGCGCAATCCGACCCGACCGGTGTCAACAAGCATCTCGAGATCGGTCCCATGCCCGGGCTGACCACATCCTGGCACCCGGCGCCGACCGCGGTGACGATTCCGCTCGACGCCACCGTCGAGCTACGGGTGCGTGTCGGCCCTGGCCAGATCGTGTCCTGGCTTGGGGCCGAGGAGGTTTCCAACGACGGTGTCTGGTCGGTCGCCCGGCCGGCGGCGGGTCAACTCGATGGCGATCAACTGATCACCGTGCGGGTGATCACCGCCAGCGTCATCGAAGACACGGACTTTGAAGAGAGCACGCGGATCACGACTTCAGCCATCGCCAGCGATCAGATCTCGGTGGCGCCGCCCGTGGTGTGGACGTCGCCGGTGAACATCGATAAGAAGCGTCTCAACGACTCGACCTACCATTATTATCGAGGTGAGTCGATCGCCGACCTGCACCCGGTGCGTCCCGGGCTCTATCGCAGCTCGATCGATCGGACCCTGTGGCTGCGCACCGACGTCGACCCGCCGGAATTCGCACCGCTGGTCGAATGGCGAAGCTCCGACGGCTCGGCTTATCTCGGTAACCCGGTGCCGTTCTACATGAGCCGGCCGGGGATCTATCAGATCGCGCTCGGCCCCGAGGCGTCCCAGGAGTGGGTCAGCATCGAGACCTATCGCACCGAGATTACCAGTCACTCGTCCGGCGACATTATTTACGACGGCACCTGGACGACCTTTCATGCCGAAACGGATCCGCCGGGTTACGAGTCCGAGATCACCTGGCTGGCGAGCACCCGCTACGGCACGACCACCCGTATTCTTCACCGAGGTCCCGCGTTCAGAGTTCGTTTCGACGATACCTTCGGCGACAATGGCACGCAGTGGCTGGGCGTCAAGGCCAACGAGACGGTGTTCGGCCAGGATCTGAACGGCGTCGACGTCACCGAGTGTACGCCTCCGAGCGGCGAAGCAGGGACGATCGTGAACATTGTGGGCACCGGCCTTCCCACTGATCCTGACGACGTCTGCATCGTTCTGATGCCGGGGTCGAAGGTCGCCGCCCGGGCCTTCGACAGCGGCCCAGGCAGCCTTGCCGCCACGGTCGGCGGTGTCGTCCCAGGAGCGGGGCCCGGCCACTGGATGGTGGTGCGCGGGGAAGGGAGCACCGGGACGATTCCGGACAGCGCGGAAATGAGCGGGACTAACGAGGCTTGGGTCTTTGAAGGCGTCGCCGAGCCGATGTTCGAAGATAGCTGCCCCCAGACCTTCACCCCGATCGCCAACGCGACGGAGACGGTCGTCGGTTTCGATTTCATCCCGTGCACCGACTGCTTTCCCATGTGCGTGGCCGAAGAAGGCTCTCTCGAGGCCATCGTGCCAGATGACGCTTGCCCGGCGCCGCCGCCGAACGGCTTTCCGGTCGGCACCGAGATTGACATCGACGTTCACTTCGACGTCCAGTGTGATCCGCCGAACTGTAGCGGGACGCACTTTGACTGCTATGCCCCGTCCCTGACCGTGCTCCAACATCTCGACGCGGCCGACGTCGCCCGCGAGCTGGCCGACAAGCTCGAGCAATGCTTCGCCAATCAGGGGATCAACGACATCTTCGTGACCCATGCCGGCAACAGGATCGTGGTTTTCAAGCCCGATTGTGAATTATTCCAAGGCGGCGGCTCGATCGTCATTCGACCCGCCGGTTGCTGAAGTCGAAGAGCGGCAATGCGGTTCGCCCGGTGGAACGTGCGATCGAGCTTCGATCGTCAGCTCCCACCCGGTGGTGACGCGCGTTTGAGCTTCAATCGGGTTCTTCGAGTCAGTTGAAGAAGCTGTTTGAGGCTCAAGATGGTTAAAGGGGCTGGCTGAAGAGCTCAATCGAAGCTCAATCGCCGGTTTCAGGCGGCCACCTTCGGGCGATCGAGTCTCGATCGCCTTTGGTCAAGGTTTCGAGAAACGGGTCCCGATCTCGATCTCTGGCCGGGCGCTGGAATGCGGTGCCGGGTGGTAACATCCGGCTCTCCGAGCGAGCCGAGGTCCGATGAGCGAAGCCAAGAAAGACATCACGATGCTGCTCCAGGCTCACGGCCGGGGTGAAGCAGGCGCTTTCGACCAGTTGATGCCGATGGTCTACGATGACCTCCATCGCATCGCCCGCCACCAGCTGCGTCGCAACCAGCGCGGGGATACCCTCAATACCACCGGCCTGGTGCACGAGGTTTACCTCAAGATGGTCGACCAGTCGCGGGCGTCGTGGCAGGATCGGTCGCACTTTTTCGCCATTTCGGCCCGCGCCATGCGCCAGATCATCGTCGACTACGCTCGTCAGCGGCTGGCGGCCAAGCGCGGCGGCGGTCAGGCCCATACCGACCTCGACGAGAATCGGATCGCGATCGAGCAGCAGGCCGACTGGTTGGTGTCCCTCGATCAGGCACTGGGCCGGATGGCTCAGATCGACGAGCGCCTGGCTCAGATCGTCGAGTGTCGTTTTTTCGGCGGTTTGACCGAAGAGGAAACGGCGACTGCTCTGGGGGTGTCGGTGCGAACCGTGCAGCGCGACTGGAGGCGGGCGCGGGGTTGGTTGAAAGAGGAGATGCGCGCCTGACGCCTTCACCTCGGCCTGGCGGTTGTCGTCGGCTGGTGCAATCCTCGGTTCGAGCACATGACTTCCCAGGCTCCGAAACCCGTCCCCGAAGCGGTCGTCCAGGTGTTACTGGCGATCGCAGCGGTCAGCGTCACCGGTCTCGTGGTCAGCATCTGGGGTTGGTATCGCGCCGCGACGGCACCGGTGACGGCCGCTGACCTATCGCCGGAGGAACGGCAGGCGCTGGTGCAGCAGATGGTGGCGATCAGCCCGGGGGAGCATCGCTGGGCCTACTTCGAGCCGCGGATCGGCTATACTTTGAGACCCGACGCCGAGCTCAGCATCTACGACGACACCTTTCGCAGCAACTCGCTGGGCTATCGCACCGGCCCGGAACCCAAGGCTCCCGGGACGTTTCGCATCGCGTTTGTCGGTGATTCCTGGACCTACGGCATGGGCGTCCGCCAAGAGGAGTCCTACCCGCGGGTCCTCGAGCGCCTGGCCAATCGCTATGCCGGTGCCGAGCGGCCGATCGAGGCCTGGAGCCTGGCGCTGCCCGGCTATAGCGCGGCGAACTATCTGAGCGCCCTGAGCTTTTTCTTCGAGCGCATTCGCCCCGACGCGGTGGTGGTCTGTCCGTCGAGCAATGACAATCACTCGATGGTTCGAGTGCTGCCCGACGGCTCGCTGTGGGCTGGCGGTGTGCTCGGAGAGGACGAGTTCGGCGACCCTCACGTCGTCACCTATCGCTTGCGGCGTCTCGATACTTACCGTTTCCGGGACCGGTGGCGCAAGACCGTCGAGCTGATGCGCGACACCGAAGAGCGCCTGGCGCGGCTAGAGATCCCGCTGCTCTATTTTTTCCTCGCTCGTTGGCAGCCGGTCGACGTCCATCCCTTGATGCAAATGGGCGGTCTGAAAGCACCCTACGTCATCACGCCGATCGAGCTGACGGTGAACGAGTGGCAGCTTCCGCCACCGCTCGGGCACGGCACGCCGGAGGCGCATGAACGCTATGCGCGGCTGGTCTATCGTGGCTTGTCTCAAGTCCTCGGCTGGACGCCGCTGCCCGCCGAGGCCGATCCGGAAGAGATCGAGGTCTTCGATACGGTGCCCGAGATCGACCCGGAGCGAAACTGGGACCAGGTCCTGGCCTGGGGCACACGGAGGGATCTGGCCGAGTCTTTCCGCCCGTCGCCGGATCTCGACGTGGTCACCGGTCGCTACCACGACGCCGGCCGGCTCGATCTCGCCACCGGCTTGATGGGCCGCTCGGCCACCGTTCTGGTGCGCCGAGCCCCTGAAGCGCGTTGGGTGCGGATCGCGGTTCGGCGCCTGTCAGACGCTCCGTCGCTCTATCCTCTCGATCTGGTGGTTTCGGTTCCGTCGCCCTCGGGCGGCAGCCGGCGTACGATCACCCTGTCGGGTGATGACCCGGAGGTGTTGAGTTTCGCGCTCGAGATACCCGAAGATCTACTGGCGCGAGCCGCCGTCGACGTGGTCTTCGTCGCCGAGCGGGTGGTCGCGTCGCCGACCGTGTTGGCTGCTCGATCGCTATACATCGAGTCGGTGGAGACGTCGGCGACTCCGGAGTGATCCGTGACGGTGCGCTCACCGCGGGTAAGATAAGCCAATGCGCGTCATCATCTTCTGCCTCGGGCTGGTGTGCGCCGGCAGCGTCGCGCTGGCTCAGACGGACGCCAAGGAAGCCCTCGCGGAGGCTCGAAACCTGGCGCGGGCCGGCCAGCATGCCGAGGCGTTGGCCCGCTACGAGCGGCTGGCGGCGGCGGTCGAGGAACAACTCGGTGACCAGGCCCTGGCCCTGATCTTCGTGCTAAGGGAACTCGCCGAGCAGCACCATGCCTTGGGTGATCTGGCCGCGGCCGAGCCGCTCTATAGGCGCTCGCTGCTGATCTCTGAGAAAAATCCCGAGTCCGAGCCCGCGATGGTGGTGCCGAGCCTGCGGGGCCTGGCGGCGCTGGCCGCGGGCCGTGGCGAGTTGGCCACGGCCGAGAAGTTCTATAACCGCGCGCTGGCCGAGCTCGAGAAGGCCGGCGCCGGCGACAGTCAGAACGCGGCCCGGACCCTGGCCGAGATCGGCCTGTTGAGCCAGCTCCAGGCACGAACCGCGGAATCGGAGAACTTCTATCGACGCGCCCTCGCGATCGGCGAGTCGAGCCAGCTGCCCGACGTCGAGCTGGCCACGATCCTCAACAATCTGGGGGCCCTGGCCGCTGCCCATGACCGTGGCGGAGAGGCTGAGCCGCTTTACCTGCGTGCGCTCGAGATCCGTGAGCGCGAGCTTGGCGCCGAACATCCGGAAGTCGCTTTCGTCGCTTACGAGTTGGGCAGCCTCTACCAGCGTCAGGGCCGGCTCAAGGAAGCGGCGTCGTTTTTCGAACGAACCCTGCGCATTCGCGAAGCCTCGGACGGCGATGAGCTGGCGCTCGCCGAACTGCTCAATCAGCTCGCCGCCGTCTATCGCCGTCAAGATCGCCCCGAGGAAGCCGAGGCCGCCTTCCAGCGGACGGCGAAGATCGCCGAGGAAAAGCTGGGGCCGGACCATCCGACGGTCGCCCTTCGGCTCAACAATCTGGCGGTTTTGTATAGCGATCAGGGGCGCTATCCGGAAGCAGAAAAGCTCTACTCAAGAGCCTTGGGTATCCAGGAGCAAGCCTTCGGCGCGAACCATGTCTCGGTGGCCATTGCTCTGGTCAATCTTGCCAGTCTCCACCACAAACAGGAGCGCCCGGCGGACGCGGCTGTCGCTGTCGAGCGGGCGGGGAAGATCCTTGACGACCAGTGCGGCGCTGGCGGCGAAGCCAGCGACTTTTGCCGTCAAGCGCTGACGATTCATGGCGAGTTGAAGTCACGTTTGCCGGCGTCAGCCCTGGCGGACACGGCGGGCTCGCCGACCGGCGAGATTTCCAGTGGGGTTGCCGAACGAGGGCCGGCCAACGCCGGGACCGTTGAGCTACCAGATCGGGTCTACCGGGCTCAGGTGGCGGCACGTCGCGATCGCAGGGTTGCGGAGGACGACCTCGAGAAGTTGCGTCGCGAGCACCCCGTGGTCTCGGGACTGCGCTCCCGGATCGCCCGGGCCGATCTGGGAGAAAAGGGCATCTGGTATCGCATCCAGCTCGGAGAGTTCCCCTCGGGTGCCCAGGCTCAGGCCCTATGCTCCGAGCTTGACCGTAGCGGTCACGAAGGCTGTTTCGTCATCGCCACGGACTGACGGTCCTCGAAAAGGGACAGGGCGTCTATTCGGCCGGTCAGGATGGCACGACGGCCCAAAGGAGGGCCCGAGGGTCCTGTGCGGTGGTCAGGGACGAAGACCTCGCCTCGTGGGACGGATCGGAAGGATCTGTCGTCGGAAGGTTAAACCGCTGTAACGAGTGTTAATTATGCTGCCGTGCGGCGATTCTGGCCCGGGCCTTGCTAGATGGTAAGAGCAAGGCCGGCCCTTGAATCGAAGGATCTGGGTGGCCGGCACATAATGAGAGTGGCGGACGACGAATAAGAAGATAGGAGCCCACGCCATGGCCGAGATATTGATCCTGATCCTGCAGATGTTGGCAACCGCCGGTTTGCTCCTGGTGGCGGTTCTGGTCGCCGCGATTTTGAGTCAGATCGCTGATCCTGCCCCGGAGTACTCGAGCTTGCAGCTCGACTTGTCCGGCCCGACCCCTACTTTGCAGGAATCGGCCGGAGGAGCCCTGCGATCCAGCCTCTCCGAACTGCCGGCGCGCCAATGATGAGCTCACGACAACAGCCATCTCTTCGCGTCGCCCGGACCCCTGCGGGCGGCGCTGCCCTGCTGACCGGGAAGTCCTTAGGACTTCCTGGCCACCGATACGAGGCTTCGGCTTCTGAGACGAAGCCTCGCTAGAACTCGCGCGGCCTCTTCTGGCACCGAAGGTGCTGATTCCAAGCAGTTTGCAGTTTCGACGAGGCCGCGCTCAAACACGGCTCAGCGCCGTCCTCGGGGATCCGGGCGCCGCTCCCCCCGGTGGGGAACGTGCGTTTCTGGATTCGATCTTGCTAGATCTCATTAAGAAACACCTACTCGCTACCTCAGAGGTCGCGTGGGTGGAGCGAGCACGGGCGAGGATGTCTGAGCGCTCCGGCGAA
>JAAUXY010074170.1_pt1 | contig 11632 bp, 8 predicted proteins | sample 7278121 | NCBI WGS metagenome assembly JAAUXY01 (sample SAMN14350117, study PRJNA611818) | marine sediment metagenome | isolation source: surface marine sediment (1.8m) | place: French Polynesia: Moorea | collected 2018-08
ACACCTGCTCCTTTAGCTGGTGCTGATATAACAACTTTCTTAGCTCCTGCTTTGATGTGTTGTTCTGAACCTTCTTTTGATGTAAATAGACCTGTTGATTCAATAACTAAATCAATATCCATTTCTTTTCAAGGAAGGTTTTTTGGATCTCTTTCAGAAAGAACTTTAATTTCTTTCCCTTCAACAAAGATAGAATTATCTTTTGCTACGATTGTATCTTTCTTAAAGTTACCGTGTGCAGAATCATATTTAAGTAGGTGTGCTAGTGTTTTAGCATCTGTTAAGTCATTAACAGCAACTACTTCAATTCCGTCTTTTCCATATAGCTCTCTAAAAGCTAGTCTTCCGATTCTTCCGAATCCATTAATTGCAATTTTCTTCATTTATATTCCTTTTCCAATAAATATTATATTACTATTTTAGAGTTTATAATTTATTATATGAAAAAGATTGAAAAGGCTTTGTCGAATAATGTTTATAGAGATGATAAATATATTTATAAACAATATATAAATAATGATTTTAAGACAAAGTTCGGCAATCAGGAATTAAAAGTACTTGATTCAATTGGAATAAAATATGAAATTGAAGATAAATCAATTAAGATGTCTTTTATAGATCATATTACGTTTGATGATAATAATATTTCTTTAAAACAACTAGAACTAGTTGCAAATGCATTAAAAGAATTTTGAAAGAATGAAACTGAAGGAATTGAATTATCTGGTTTTATAAATTTTAAAGATGAATTTGAAGATAATGAAGAACTATTTTCTAAAGCAATGAATATATTAAAGTCTGGAAAGCAAGTTCTACTTCATAATGATGTAGTTGAAGGTAATCTACTTATTGTTCAAAATAGAATTGAATTAATTGACTTTGAATATTCAGGAATCGGAAATAAGATATTTGATATTGCTTCATTTACAACTGAAAGAGAATTAACTAATGAACAACGAAACTATTTTGTAGATCAATTTGATGATGTTAACAAAGATGATCTTGAAGTTGTAGAAAAGTTTCTTCAATTATTCTGAAGCAAATGAGCAATTAAACAATATGAGTTAACTGGAAAAGAAATATATAAAGAAATATATGATTGAAAGATAAAAAGATGCAAAGAAAAAGAGACCTAAGTCTCTTTTTAATTTACTAAGAAATTATTATTCAATAATTTCAACAACAGTACCAGCTCCAACAGTTCTACCACCTTCTCTAATTGAGAATTTAGTATTGTTTTCGATAGCAACTGGTGCAATTAGTTCAACGATAACTGTTGAGTTATCTCCAGGCATAACCATTTCAGTTCCTTCAGGAAGTGTAATTGTACCTGTAACATCAGTAGTTCTTAGATAAATTTGTGGTCTATAGTTTGTAAAGAATGGAGTGTGTCTTCCACCTTCCTCTTTAGTTAGTGCATAGATCTCAGCTTTGAACTTCTTGTGAGGTGTAATTGAACCAGGTTTAACAATAACCTGTCCTCTTTGGATTGATTCTCTATCAATACCTCTTAGAAGTAGTCCGACATTATCTCCAGCTTGTGCATCTGGAAGTAGCTTTCTGAACATTTCAATTCCAGTAATTGTTGTTGATTGTGTTGGTTTAATACCAATGATTTCAACAGTTTCACCTTCTTTAACAATTCCTCTTTCTACTCTACCAGTAGCAACTGTACCTCTACCTGTAATTGTGAATACATCTTCAATTGGAAGTAGGAAAGGTTTATCAGTTTCTCTTACAGGTGCTGGGAAGTATGTATCAACATGATTCATTAGTTCATGAATCTTTTCTTCATACGCAGGATCACCTTCAAGAGCTTTAAGTCCTGAACCTCTTACAACTGGAGTGTTGTCTCCATCAAAACCGTATTGTGTTAATAGGTCTCTAACTTCCATTTCAACAAGATCAATCATTTCAGCATCATCTACCATATCAACTTTGTTGATAAATACGATAAGCTTTTCAATTCCAACTTGTCTTGAAAGAAGAATGTGCTCTCTTGTTTGTGGCATAGGTCCATCTGTTGCAGAAACAACTAGGATAGCTCCATCCATTTGAGCGGCACCAGTAATCATGTTCTTAACGTAGTCAGCGTGACCAGGAGCATCGATGTGAGCATAGTGTCTCTTCTCTGTCTCATATTCAACGTGAGCTGTGTTAATTGTGATTCCTCTCTCCTTTTCTTCAGGAGCAGCATCAATTGACGCATAGTCCATAGCTTGAGCTCCACCAGCTTTAGCTAGTACAGTTGTAATAGCTGCAGTTAGTGTAGTCTTACCATGGTCAACGTGTCCGATAGTACCAACATTAACGTGTTCTTTCGAACGATCAAAATTTTCTTTTGCCATGTTTTTCCTTTCGATTTTTTTCTTTTGAATTAACTCAATTTAATGAGTTCCAAATAACGTTATTTAGAACGAGGTTTAATTCGTCCATATAAATAATAACAAAAACAACGTTGTATTTTAATAATAAAAAGAAAAAAGGACAAATGTCCTTTAGTCTTTTTATGTTATTCTTACAGTTCTGCAGAAGGTTGTGGCATTGCCGCAACTTTTGCATCCATTGTTCTCTTTTCGTCTCTGATCTGAGGGATCATGTAGAATAGAGCTCCAACTTCAACTGCGAATACTCCAACGAATAGTCAGATGTTAATTCCGTTTGCAATTAGATATTCGTCTCCAACCTTACCAAATAGGTTTCTTAAAGCATCAACATTAGCTGGTGGGTTAATTGTTTTTCCTGAAGGAATTCAAGCAAATGCAAGAAGTGTTACAAACATTAACATTGCTTTTCAAGCAGATATAATTCTTGCTTCTTTTTGCTTACCAACGATAACGAAGTAAGCTGGAAGGAAGATAATCATAATTGATGGTAGGAATGATAGATAAAGAATTCTAATAATTGCTTCACCATATTCATATCCTAGTGTTCCAGAAACATAGAAGTTATCTCTAATCACTTCATTATTAATTCCCTGAACTTCTGTTATGTTTTTATAGAATACATTAAATTCTTGGGCTCCTCTTGAGAAAATCAATGTGTGGTCGCCACCTTTTTTGAAAAATTCTTCTAATTCTGAAGTGCTAAATAAATATTTAGGTAAATCCACTGTTACTTTATTTTCTAGTGTAACAGTCACATGCGCATCATAGTCACCTTTATGTAATGTTGCAATTTGTGCTTCAGTTAGTCTAACTCCTGTTTGGAATTCATTAAGTCCAGCAAGTTCAGTTGCTGATTGAGGTCTAATCACCATTAGAAGTGTTATAAATAAACCTCATCAGAAAACTATTCTATATCCGAACGTTCTAACTCTTCTTACTCTGTCTCACTTACCTGCTGAAGCGTTAGCTTGAGCAACTGGTTGCACCGATTGGGCGGTACCAGCAATTAGTAGTGATGAGAATGAGTATGATGAGAAGTATCCTTGGAATGCAGATTGTGAAATCTGAATTGAATACATATCATCGTAGTTTCTAATTCCGATTGCCATTGTTACTGATAACAATAGAATTGTCATTAGGAATTGCATTAGGAAGATTGTATAACCTTCTTGTCAAGTGTTTTTAAATTCACTTGCTGCAAGTTTGAAGTCTCAGAATTTCAGGTTTGTAACTCTGAATGCTGACTTCCTTGTGAATCACTTAACGTAAAGTGATCCAGCGATGTACTGTGCTATAACTGTAGCAATAGCTGCTCCAGCTAGGTTACCAGCAAGTACATTAATGAAGATGAAGTCTAGAAGAATGTTGAATGCTAGTGATGCTGATGAGAAGTGAATAGCTTTTTCGGCTCTTCCCTCAACTCTAACAAGGATTGCTCCAGAAACCATCATCATGTATCCAGGTGCTCCAAGAGCTTGGATTCAAATGTATTGTGTAGCTTGGTTTAGAAGTAGATCTCATCCACCATGAACTAGTCCAGCAGAAACATCCATTGGTCTGGCTGCATCACCTGTACCATATGCGATGTGTCAACTATCACCATACACATGGTAGAATTCCTTTTGGAATCCTGATGCCATAATAATTAGGTTTCTACCTAATAGAATAAGAATGGCTGCAGTAATTGTTCCGACATACATAACAAGTGGAACTCAAAGATTCATTAATCTTTCTTGCTCAGCTTTATCTCCAGCAGCTTGTGCCTTTGTAAGTCTTTGAGCTAGACCTCCACCAATCATCTGTCCTAATCCAACTACTATGAAGGTGTATGGCATAACATAGGTTAATCCCATAGCACCAATAAATCCTGTTTCAGAGTTTCAAAGGAATCAACTATTACCTTTTTGAAGGTCAAAGTCTGAACCTTTTGCCATGTTGAACGCAGCACCGTTATGGAAACCATTGGCAGCAAACATAGTATCGAATACTACGAATGTACCAGCGATAATCATAGCGATCATTGTTCCTGATCAAATCCTATTGAAAACTTTTCAAACAGAACCCTTAGTCATATCAAACTTTGGTTGTGCTTTTTTGTTTGATTGTGTATTTGACATTGGTTTATGTCCTTTCATATATTATTTCCCAGGACTCATTTGTCCCTTTGTATTTTTTTCAGAGAAAAAAAATATAAAAACTACATTATTAATAATGGATTAACATAGGGCGTTAATCATTTAAATTATATCATTGGAGTAAAATTTATATTGTTTTAAGGTTGCCTTATTTGTATAATTAATATAGTTATTTTTTAACAACAGAAAGGATAATAATGCACAGAAAAGAAAAACTTTGATTTTGAATACTTTTTGGTGGTAATTTAATTTCTATAATAGGTTTAGAAGTAAGTTATTGATTAGCCTTTTTTGGTTCTATGTCATGGACTGCATATAATTTCTGAGTAACAAGTGTGATAATTTGGGCAGTAGCTGTTTATGTATCATTTATTGTATACGGTCTATTATTTAGATACAAAGTAAAACTATCAAAAACAGTAGGAAAAGTTACTTATGAAAAAGAAAAAAGAGTTTGATTCTCTTGACTAACACTATTCCTTGGTCCGATACAGGCAGCAATTAATAATGATTGAAAAGCAGTTCTATTCCAACTAATAGTTCCATTCTACTGAATTTATTATGTATTCAAAGGTAATAAACATCAAATACAATTAATGATTGAAGATGGATGAGTGCCAGCTGATAGCTGAAGTAAAAATGTTATTGAACTAGCATTAACACACAATTCACCTTTTACATTAAGAGATTTAGGTGTTTCTGCAAGAAACAGATAAAAAAATGGCAAAGCCATTTTTTTTTTTTTTTTTTAAAGTTCGTCTGAACCTTTCATTCCTCTTTCTTTAATCAATTTCTCCATTGTAGATTTTGGAGCTGAAGAGTAGTGTGAGAATTGCATTGAATACACTGCTCTTCCTTGAGACATTGATCTAAGAGATGTTGAATATCCAAACATTTCTTTTAAAGGAACATCAGCTTTTACAACTTGAGCATTACCTCTTTCTTCTTGACCAGTAATCATTCCTCTTCTAGAAGAAACATCACCCATTATATCTCCGAAGTATTCAGCTGGTGTAGTAATTTCAACTGCCATTATTGGTTCTTTAATTACTGCTTTTGCTTCACCAATAATCTTTTTAAGTGCTTGTGAAGCAGCAATCTTATAAGCCATTTCAGATGAATCGACATCATGGTATGATCCATCTACCAATGTTGCTTTAAGATCAATTACTGGATAACCTGCAATAATTCCTGTTGCCATTGTTTCTTCAAGACCTTTTTGAACAGAACCAATATATTCTTTTGGTATCTTCCCTCCAACAATCTTGTCAACAAATTCAAATCCTTCACCTTCTTCAAGTGGTTCAAACTCAATAACAACGTGTCCATATTGTCCTTTACCACCTGATTGCTTAGCATACTTAAAGTCTGACTTAGCGGGTTTTGTAATTGTTTCTCTATAAGATACTTGTGGAGCACCTACATCAGCTTCAACTTTGAACTCTCTTCTTAGTCTATCAACAATAACTTCTAAGTGAAGCTCACCCATTCCGGCAATAATTGTTTGACCTGTTTCATGATCAATGTGAGTTCTGAATGTTGGGTCTTCTTCTGCTAGCTTAGCAAGTGAAAGACCTAGCTTTTCTACATCAGCTTTTGTTTTTGGTTCAACAGCTAATGAGATAACTGGTTCTGGGAACTCCATTGATTCAAGAACTACTTGTGAGTTCTCTGCAGTTAGAGTATCTCCTGTTGTTGTTTCTTTAAGTCCGATTGCTGCAGCAATATCTCCTGCAACAACTCCTGGAATTTCTTCTCTATCAGCAGCGTGCATTTGTAGAATACGACCAACTCTTTCTTTTTTACCCTTAGTTGTATTCATAACATATGATCCAGCTGATAGTGTACCTGAATATACTCTAAAGAATGTTAACTTACCAACAAATGGGTCAGTCATAATTTTGAAAGCAAGTGCTGCGAATGGTTCTGCATCATCTGCTTTTCTGTGAATTACTTCACCTTTCATATCTTTACCTTCAATTGATGGAATATCAAGTGGTGAAGGTAGATATCTTATAACAGCATCAAGAAGTAATTTAACTCCAACATTTTTATAAGCAGTTCCACAAAGTACTGGATGGAATTCAGCTGAAATAACACCTTTTCTAATTGCGGCATGAATTTCATCTTCTGTCGGAACTCCACCATCAAGAACTTTCATCATTAGTTCTTCATCATATTCAGCTATTGCATCTAGTAATTCCATTCTAGCCATTTCAACAGCATCTTTTTGATCTTCAGGAACTTCTTCAACTTTAAATTCTTCATCTGCGCCATGATCAAATATATATGCTTTTTGTGTAATGATGTCTATAACACCATGGAATTCTGATTCAGCACCAATTGGAATATGAATTGGGGCAACTTTTGCACCCAATCTATCTTTAATTGTTTGAACAGAATAATCTAGTGAAGCACCAGTCTTATCCATTTTGTTTACAAATACAATTCTAGGAACATTATAAGTTGTTGCTTGTCTTCAAACAGTTTCTGTTTGAGGTTCAACACCTGCTTGTCCATCAAGAACTGCAACAGCACCATCAAGAACTCTAAGAGATCTTTCTACTTCAACAGTGAAATCAACGTGACCAGGAGTATCAATAATATTGATTCTATGATCTTTTCATTTGGCTGTTGTAGCAGCAGAAGTAATTGTAATACCTCTTTCTTTTTCTTGCTCCATTCAGTCCATTTGTGATTCACCATCGTGAGTTTCACCAATTTTGTGAAGTCTACCTGTATGGTAAAGTATTCTTTCTGTTGCTGTTGTTTTACCGGCATCAATGTGAGCCATGATACCGATATTTCTATACATGTTTAATTCTTCTTTTCTTGCCATAATTTTCTTTCTTGTTTCGACTAATTAATTATATAACTATATCATTGTATAATATTATTAATTTATGGAAACATTTAGCGGAAATGTAAACTATTTTGAAGAAGTTTTATTCGCCTCTGGAGTAACTACATTTTTAGAAGTTGCTACATGAGTCGGAATATCACTTTTAATATTCGATACATTAGATTATCTTACTAGAGATAAAGTTACAGCATTTATAGAAAGAAACTCTTGAGCAGGGCCTCTTATGGGAGCAATTTTTGGGGCAATACCTGGTTGTGGTGGAGCAATAATGATGGTCCCCTTATACAACAAAAGAAAAATTAGTTTTGGAACACTGGTTGCTTCCTTTATTGCAACATTTGGTGATGCTGCATTTATTATATTGGTGGGTAGGCCCGATATTTTTGGTTGATTATTTTTAATTGGATTTGTAGTTGGAATAATTGTTGGTTACTTTTTAGATATTCCACCAATTAAAAGATGAATTGATTCAAAATTAGATAAAAAATACAAATGAGAACAAAGAGCAATTGATAAAGAAAAAGAAAGAAATTCTAAATTAAGAATGCCAGGTAGATCATATGTATTTATTGATACAAAGGTAATGCCAATTCTACTTACAATAACAGTTATTGGTTTATTCCCTGCTACAATAATGGATATTGTTTATGCTTCAAGAGATGCTGATCCAGTCGGATCAGCTGGAGTATATATGGAGGTAATGGAATGAACAGGTTTTGTGCTAACGTTGTTCTTTTCATTGTATTATTTTGGAACTCAAATTGCTAATAGATATGTACTTGACCCTTCAGAGTGTGATTGTGATAACAAATCTAAAGGCAAATATATAGATGTACTTCATCATATGTTTGAGAATCTAATTGAAATTATTACATGAGTATTTATTGGTTCGTTAATATTTGAAACAATATTTGCATATGCTGAAGATGGGTTCAATAAATTCATTGGAATGGGTCAAGGTTCAATGGCAGTTCTAATCGGAGTACTAATTGGTATGATACCAGGATGTGGTCCGCAAATTGCATTTGCAAGAGTTGCGCTTGCAACAGCAAGTGGTGGAGGTGCTTTAGCAGTTGGAATGTTTGCAGCTCTAACAGCTAACTCAATCAACCAAGATGGTGATGCTGGATTTGCTCTATTTGCAAAAGACAAAAAAGCTGCAGTTTGAATGAGGATCTTTAATGCAATACCTGCATTAATAGTTGGTTATATTCTTGTTGGAATGTCAGCTGCTGGAGTTAGACTACCAGCATAAAAAAATAGGCTTAGCCTATTTTCTTTGTTCTTCAAATTAAGAATCATGAGTTTGTTCCAATAAATAATGCACAGGCCATAAAGAATAACATTATTATATATCACTCAACATGTTTTGGATCAGTTGGTCAATATGGTCATATTCCTGTTGGGATTGAATAACTTAGGATCATTATCAATCATAGGAATGGTCATATAAATGTTGTAGCAATATGTTTGTAACTAACAACTTGTCTTTCTTTTCTTTTGAAATAAGCCATGATGAATAAAGTTGGAGTTACAAAATGAAGTATTATATTCTCTGCCATTACTATTGCAGTATCAGGATTGTAGTGAATTGATCCTTCTTTAACTAAATCAGACATATATATTGGTCCGAGTACAAACAAAGGAATAAATAATGTTGTTCCAATCCATGCAGTAACTGAAATGTGGTGTCTATTATCATTAATTAACTTATCGAATTTGTTAACTTTGAAAACATCTTTTAATATTTCTAATAAACTTCAACCTCATATAAAGAAGTTTGATTGGTATGTGAAGAATATTGCTGGAGGTATTGAAGATTTTTCGCCTCCATAACTAGTTCCCCTAGTTACAAAACCAATAACAAGAAAAGTAGTTAACAAAGCGAAGTTAATTATGTTTATTCATTTTCTGTCAATCTTTCTATATCAGTTTCTCATTCTTTTTAAAATCTTTCATTACTTCTTTATAAAAATCATTAAGTCTTCTTGTTACATCTTTAGACTTTTTAGATTTATAAGCAAGTTCAGCCTTATACTCTATTAGTTTATCATCATTTACTATAATTCTTGCCATGTAAGTTTTATTCTTTGCATTTTTATAGGCTTTTGATTTAGTGTTAATTTTTTTATTTTCTATTCTTTTGTCAATTACTGAAATCATTTTTATTCTATCTTCAACAAATTTAGTACATTCTTTTGATTTACAATAATCATAAAGATGTGCAAAGGTTGCATTCTTATCTTCTTGAACTGATTCAGGTACTCCTTCAAGAACAGAACGATCTAACATTTTTGAAAGATCTCTTGGAATTATTTTATAATGTGACATTACATTTTCAAGTTGGAATTTTTCAGTATTATCATCGAGTTTGATTTTAAAAACTTCGTCTATTGTATAAATTCCATCAATATCACCTTTAAACATTCTAGATAATCTTGTAGAAAGTTCTAGTCCTCCACTATCTTTATCGATGATGAAAATTATTTTAGGTCTATAATCAAATTTTTTAAAATAATCTAAATCATCTTGAAGTATTTTTAACATTGAACCATTAATAAATCTGAATCCTACTTTAGGATTTGTAATGTGCTTTCTAAAGAAATAATAATCTTCAATTCCTTCAAGATAAACTATAAGATCATATGCAGCTAGATTGTTATCAATGTTTTTGAATTGTTTCGCAGAATTCATTTTCTGAAGTTTGATGTTTTTATTCATAATAAAAAGTTTCTTTACTTTAGAAACTCCTTTTTAATAGTTTGAAACTTTTCATTTGCTTTATTTTTATCTTGATCATGAATGTCCATATATATTCTTAACATTGGTTCTGTTCCAGATGGTCTTAAAGCAATATAGCTTTCATCTTCAAGATAAATGAAAAGGCTGTTTTCTTTTTCAAAATCTTTATAGCCTTTTGAATAATCAATTACGTTTGTTATATTAAGTCCTGCAAACTTATCTCCTACTTTAAGAGATTTATAGCTATCAATTATATCTTTAATCTCTTTAGGGCCATTGATTCCTTCTTTTCTTATTTGTACTTGTTCTGAAACATAGTATCCTATTTCTGAATATATTTCATCAAGTACATCAACTAATGTTTTGCCTTGCTTTTTATAAAAGTAAACCATTTCAATTACTTGAACTAGCGCTTGGAAAGAATCTTTATCTCTTGAGAAAGTTTCAACAACAGAACCATAAGATTCTTCATAAGCAAATAGACATCTTCTACCTTTTGCTTCTTCTTTAAGTGCTCTTTCAATTATTCATTTGAAACCAGTTAAAGTTTCAAATGATTCAATGTTGAATTTCTTTGCAATTCTATCAGTAGCAGTTGTTGATACATTTGATTTGATTATAAAGTCATCGTTTTTAATATCATTAATGCTTTGAAGATTATGCAATCTATATCAAGCTTGAATTGTTGGAAGTTGATTTCCATTAATATGAACTCATTTGTCATTGTGTTTAATTACAACACCAAATCTATCTGCATCTGGATCTGTTCCAAATAGAATTTCTGATCCAGATTTTTCTGCATACTCTTTTGCTAAATCAAAAGATTCAAATGCTTGAGGGTTTGGTGTTTTTGAATGAGTAAAGTTTTCGTCTGGTTTACTTTGCTCTTCTACAAACTCAAACGTTACATTCATTCTTTGCATTAGTTCTTTTGCAATTTTAGATGATGTACCATGATGAGATGTGAAAGTTATTTTTAAATCTGATCTATCATCTTCGTTATTGTTAGCAAATGGTATTTCATTCATAATTTTTTCAATATAATCTTTTACAAATTGACTTGAAAGATATGAAATCTTTTCTTCATTCATTTCTATTTCAAAAATATTTTCAATTTCTTTTTCAAATTCTTTAATTCTATTAGTTTGACTTGGATTTAATTGTTTACCATTGTGATCATAAACTTTAAATCCGTTATCAGTTGCAGGATTATGAGAAGCTGTTATATTTGCTCCTCCTACAAAATCATTTTGAGCAATGGTAAAAGAAAGTAATGGTGTTGGTTGAAGTTCATTATCTTCATATAGTGAAACTTTAATCCCTAGAGCTGAAAATACTTTCGCTGCAGTCATTGAAAATAGTTCTCTATTTCTTCTATTATCATGAGCAATAACTACTCCATGATTAATTGCTTCATCACCATATGTTTCAATTAATCATTTACCATATGCTCAAGCAGATTTAGCAATTACAAATTCATTGATATGGAACAAACCATATCAATG
>JAAUXY010014853.1_pt1 | contig 11630 bp, 11 predicted proteins | sample 7278121 | NCBI WGS metagenome assembly JAAUXY01 (sample SAMN14350117, study PRJNA611818) | marine sediment metagenome | isolation source: surface marine sediment (1.8m) | place: French Polynesia: Moorea | collected 2018-08
ACGACTTGCCGATGCGGTGGCCGACTGTGAATCCGTTGTCGCGACGTCGGCGCGCCGGCGCTCGCTGAGCTGGCCCGAAGCCGATCCGGCTGGAATTGCGGCCTGGCTTCAGGACCAGCCGGCGGCCTCGCGTGCGGCACTGGTGTTCGGACCGGAACACTCCGGGCTCAGCAACGAAGAGCTGCAGTTGTGCAACCGCATGGTCGTGATCCCGACCAATCCGGATTTCGGCTCGCTCAATGTCGCCGCGGCGATCCAGATCCTTTGTTATGCGATCTTCGCCGGACAACAAGCGGGCCAGGCAGAAGCACAGAGCGAGATCTCGGAACCACGCGCCAATAGCAGAGAAGTCGAATCGTTTTTTGCACACCTCGAGCAAAATCTTGAGCGTAGCGGATTTCTCGACCCGCAAAAACCCGGGCAAATCATGCAGCGCCTGCGGCGCCTGTACCTCCGCTCGGATCTGACGCGCAACGAAATCAACATCCTGCGCGGTATCCTGAGTTCGATGGATCGGCGCCTCGACGATGGATAAAGGCGCCGGCGGCACTGTTACATTGCGTTACAAATCGTTACCCCGCTGAGAGGCTTCGTAACGGCGCCGTGCATACACTGATCCCCGTCAATCAAACAACGGAGATCCAATCATGAAACTTTCTCGAACCCTGATAATCGCCACCGTAGTGGTCGTTGCCGGCGCCGGCGGCGCTGCCTATGCCTTCGCTAAACACGGTCACTGGCACATGACGCCCGAGGAAAAGGTCGAATTCGTCACCGATCGCGTCAGCAAGCATCTCGAACTGGACGCGGCGCAGCGACAGAACTTCACCGCGCTGGCCGAACTGGTTGCAGAAATCGCGGTTGACGCTCGCGCCAGCAAGGCAGAGCAAATGGCCGAGGTCGAGCAGATGCTTGCGGCACCGGTGCTGGACCAGGCGCGTGCCCTGCAGATGGTGCAGGACAAAACCAGCGAGGTGAATGAAAAGGCACCCGAGGTGATTGCGTCGCTGGCGATTTTCCTCGATTCCCTGCAGCCCGAGCAAAAGCAGGAAATGATGGCTTTTATCGAGCATCATCGTGAACATCGCCGCCACCGGTACGGCAATCACGACGGTTCACAGTAATCCGGCCGGTCAATGCGCGGCTTCCCAGGTGGAAGCCGCGCGGTACAATACCGGATCAACCGAAATGCCCGCGCCGATGCACAAGATCCTGATTATCGACGATGACGAACGGCTGGCCGAGCCGCTGAAACAGTACTTCACGCGTTTCGACCTGTCGCTGGACAGCGAAATCCGGCCGCTCGAGGGCATCGAGCAAATCCGTCAGGGTAGCTACGACCTGTTGATTCTCGATGTCATGCTGCCTGAAATCGATGGCTTCGAAACCTGCCGCCGTATTCGCCAGTTCAGCGATATCCCCATCGTGATGCTGACAGCCCGCGGCGAAGTGATGGATCGAGTCGTGGGTCTCGAACTCGGTGCCGACGATTACCTGCCCAAGCCTTTCGAGCCGCGCGAACTGGTGGCCCGCATACAGAATATATTCCGTCGCACAAGACCGGCCGATAGTCGCGAGGCAATCGAGATCGGCGAATTCCTGCTCGACCCCGACCGGAAAACCCTGAGCCGTTCGGGTCAGCCGGTGGATTTGACCGCGGCCGAGTTCGGCCTGCTGGAACTGTTGGTCAGCAACCGCGACCGGGTCCTGTCGCGTGACGATATCATGCTGGCGCTGCGCGGTGTGGATGCCGATATTTACAGCCGGGCAATCGATGTGCTGGTCAGTCGCCTGCGGCAGAAACTCGAACGCCCCGAAATGATTCGTACCGTGCGCGGTCAGGGTTACCAGTTTGTGAATCGCTGATGTTGAACTGGCTGCGTGACAAATGGCAAAGCCTGATTTTCAGGCTGTTGTTTTATTTCCTGGTGTCGATGCTGGCCATCGCGCTGATCCTGGCGGCGAGTTTTGCCTATCGCTTTCAGCCGCATTTCCGCAGCGATATCCTGCCCAACGTCGAACGTTACATCGAATACATCATTGCCGACATCGGCAGCCCACCGAATCTGGAAACCGCGGCTAACCTGGCGGCGAGTCTGCCGTTCGAAATACGCGTCGAAGGTCCTGCGGTGAACTGGTCGTCGACATCCCGGCTCGGACCCGTTTCGAGCTACCGGTTACGACCCGCACCGCCGCCCTACGAGGGGGTATTCATCGGTCATCATCGGCGCGACGAACTCCTGTTGGTCGACCGCGCGGGTTATCGCTACCTGTTCACGCTGGACGAGCGATTCAACCGCGGCTCCCGGCAGCGTTTCTGGGTGCTGATCGTCGTCCTGGGTGGCGCGTTACTGGCGTTATACCTTGCGATTCGGCGCCTGTTTCGGCCGATCGCCGCGATCTCCGAGCAGGTCGACAAGATCGGCGATGGTGATCTCGAGCAAAAACTCGACGAAACCGGCAGTCGCGAACTCGCGCTGCTGGCAGGCGGTATCAATCGCATGTCGGGACGAATCCGCTCGATGCTCGAAGCCAAGTCCGGGCTGCTGCTTGCGATCAGCCACGAACTGCGCTCGCCGCTGACGCGGATGCGTGTCAATCTCGAGTTACTCGAGCCGAGCGACACCCAGCGACAGCTCGTCGAGGACCTGCACGAAATGGAAGCGCTGGTCGGCGCGATTCTGGAATCGGAACGACTCAACGACCGGCACGCACCGCTCAACAAGAGCCGCTGCGACCTGGCGGAACTGGTCCAATCGGTGGTTTCGACCCACGACTGTGAACAACGAATTCGAACCGATCTCGAGCCTGTCGAGGCCGAGGTCGACAACCTGCGACTGCGCCTGTTGCTGAAAAACCTGCTGGACAACGCCGGCCGCTATTCGCAACCCGACGACGGACCCATCGAAGTTGTGCTGCGCGCGCAGGAATCGAGCTTCGAACTGTCCGTTGCTGATGCAGGCATCGGTATCGAGGCCGATGAGATTCCGCGTCTGACCGAGGCTTTTTACCGGCCCGACAGCGCGCGCCAGCGTGATACTGGTGGGTACGGCCTCGGGCTTTACCTGTGTCGCCTGATCGTGACCGCGCACGGCGGTGAAATGCACATCGAGAGCGCGCCGGGGCAGGGTACTAAGGTCACTGTCAGGCTGCCCAATAATAGTTGACCATTTTAGTCAGGATTGTATACTGAGCCGGTTAAACGCCAACGTCTTCAACGATGCGACTATCCACCAAAAGCCGATACGCAGTGACATCACTGCTCGACCTGGTCATGCATTCAGACCAGGGTCCCGTTTCCCTCGCCGACATTTCGGTGCGGCAGGGTATATCCCTGTCCTACCTGGAGCAATTGTTCGCCAAGATGCGCCGCAACAAACTGGTTATCAGCACCCGCGGGCCAGGCGGCGGCTACAGCCTGGGCGACACGCCGGACCAGGTCTGTATCGCCGACGTTATCAATGCCGTCGACGAGGAAGTACGCGTCGACGAGCGTCGTGTGAACGGCGGCAATGGCAGCTACGAACCCTGCCTGACCGAACAGCTCTGGCAGGAGCTGAGCGCCGAAATCGAGACTTTCCTGACGACGATTTCGCTGGCAGACATGATCGCCAAGGAAGAAGTTCGCGAGATTTCACTGGCGCACGATCTGCGCCAGAAATCGTCGAATCTGTAGCCGGTACATGGCGATCTATCTCGACCACAATGCCACCTCGCCGATGCATCCCGAAGTCGTCGAGGCGATCCTGCCGTTTCTGCGGCAGCCACCCGGCAATCCGTCCAGTTTGCACAGCTTTGGACGCATGGCGCGGTCGGCGATCGAATCGGCGCGTGCCGAGGTGGCCGAACTGCTGAACTGCCCGCCCGGTTGGATCGTGTTTACCTCGGGCGGAAGCGAAGCCAACAACCTTTTCCTCAAGGGTTTCATCGATGTCGATTCGCCGCGCGCCGTGGTCGGCACACCGATCGAACACCCCAGTGTGATTGAACCGCTGCGCCAGCTCGAGGCACAGGGTCACCGGGTCCTGTGGTTGCCGGTGGACGGCGACGGCCGGGTCGACCTGGATGCCGCGGCGACACTGCTGTCGAGTGGCGATCCTCAGCTGATGACCGTGCAGCTCGCCAACAACGAGACCGGCGTGCTGCAACCGGTTGACGAGCTGGCGACAATGATCGATCGGGAACGCTGCCTGTTGCACAGCGATGCCACCCAGGTGATCGGCAAGCTGCCGCTGGATCTTGCAGGCAGCGATTACGACGCCATCAGTTTTTCGGCACACAAGATGATGGGTCCGCAGGGCGTCGGAGCCTTGGTGACACGCCAAAAACCTCGTAGCGCGCTGATCGCGGGCGGCGACCAGGAAAAGCAACGCCGGGCCGGCACCGAGAACGTGGCGATGATCGTCGGGCTGGGCAAGGCGGCGCAGCTCGCAAGGCTTGAAATGGGAACCCGTGAACGCCACATGAGAGAGCTGCGAGATGCATTCGAAGCGGGTCTCGCCGATATCCCCGGCAGCGTCGTGTTCGGCGCAAACGCGGCGCGTTTGCCGAACACCACTTATTTTGCGGTACCGTATTATCACGGCGAGACCCTGCTGATGGAGCTCGACCGCGCCGGTTTTGCACTGTCCAGCGGTTCGGCCTGCCACAGCGAGGTCACCAGCCCGAGTCACGTGCTCAAGGCGATGGGCGTCGCTGACGGTCTTGCGCTTAACGCGGTCCGGGTGAGCTTTGGTATGGACAACAGCCTCGACGACGTCGGGCAGTTGTTGGCCAGGTTAAATGAATTGATTAACAGGTTGCCGGCGGTGATGCGCCAGGCGGCCGGATAGCGAGTGATTCGATGGGTATAGAACTCAGTCAGGTCGCGGCCGAACGCGTACAGCACTTTCTCGATAACCGGGGCAAAGGCATCGGCCTGCGTCTCGGCGTCAAGACCACGGGTTGTTCCGGGCTGGCCTACGTTATCGAGTTTGTCGACGAAGTGCGCGATGACGACGAGATTTTCGAATCGCGCGGCATCAAGGTGATCGTCGACAGTAAGAGCCTGGTGTATTTGGACGGCACCGAGGTCGACTTTGCCAAGGTCGGATTACAGGAAGGTTTCCAGTTTCGTAACCCAAACGCCAAGGATGCGTGCGGCTGCGGCGAGAGTTTCACCGTCTGATCCGCACCGATGCAACTACCCGACTTTAGCCAGAATTACTTCGAGTTATTCGGTCTGCAGGCCAACTTTGATATCGATTCAGCCGACCTGCGCCGGGCCCAGCAGCGCCTGCAATCCACCTATCATCCCGACCGTTTTGCGGCCGCCAGCGGCCAGGAAAAACGCCTGTCGGTGCAGATGGCGTCACTGATCAACCAGGCTTACCAAACCTTGCGCGACCCGGTCAAACGCTCCCGCTACCTGCTTGAGATCCGCGGTGTCGAGCTGCCGGACGATTCCCAGACGACTGCCGATCACGCATTCCTGATGGAGCAGATCGAATTGCGCGAGGCGATCGACGCTGCGCGGCAAGCCGAGGATGCGCTCGATCGTTGCCAGGGCCTGGCGCGACAGCTCGATCAGCGCAGCACGGAGCTGGAGCGGGCCTTCGTTGGCGCGCTCGAAACCGACGATACGGCCGCGGCGATCGATGGCAGCCGCAAACTGCAGTTTATTCAGCGAATCCGACAGCAACTCGACGACGTCCTGTTCGATCTCGAGGAAAGCTAATGGCGCTGATGCAGATTTCGGAACCGGGGCAGTCCAGCGCCCCGCATCAGCGCCGGCTGGCTGCAGGTATCGACCTGGGGACGACCCACTCGCTGGTAGCCACGGTGCGCAGCGGTGAAGCGGCCTGTCTGCCGGACCACAGTGGCCGTCCGTTATTGCCGTCGGTCGTCCATTTTGGTCAGCAGGGGATCGTAACCGGTTACGATGCGCTTGCGCTGCAGGCAGAGGATCCGCTCAATACGCTGGCGTCCATCAAGCGGCTGATGGGCCGCGGGCTCGAAGACGTCGATCGCCTCGGAGAAATCCTGCCCTATGAATTTGCCGCGGATGCGCAGGACGGTTTGCCGCGTATCCGTACACGCAGCGGCGATTTGACGGCCATCGAAGTCTCTTCCCAGCTGCTCATCGCGCTGGCCCGTCGTGCGCGCAGCAGTTTGAACGACGATCTGCACGGTGTCGTGATTACCGTGCCGGCCTATTTTGACGACGCCCAGCGCCAGGCAACCCGGGATGCCGCCAGGCTCGCCGGGCTTAACCTGTTGCGCCTGCTGAACGAACCCACGGCCGCGGCGGTTGCCTATGGCCTCGACCAGGGCAGCGATGGCCTGATTGCCGTGTATGACCTTGGCGGCGGCACCTTCGATATTTCGCTGCTGCGTCTCAATCGGGGGGTGTTCGAAGTGCTCGCCACCGGCGGCAATTCCGCCCTCGGCGGCGATGACATGGATCACGCGATTGGTGAATGGATTATTGCCGAGGCAGGGTTCAGCGAACTGGACCCGTCGCTGGCGCGCAGGATCCTGATTGCCGCGCGCGACGCGAAGGAGCAGCTGACTGCACAGGAAACGGCATCGATCAGCCTACCGGGTTGGGATGGCGAACTCGACCGCGCTACGCTGAACGAGTTGATCAGGCCCCTGGTCGATAAGACACTGGCTGCCTGTCGACGTACACTGCGTGATGGCGATGTCGGTGTCGACGAGATCGACGACGTGGTCATGGTGGGCGGATCGACCCGGGTGCCGCTGGTGCAGCAGTGCGTGGGTGAATTCTTCGGCAAAGCGCCGATGTGCGAGTTGAATCCCGACGAAGTGGTCGCGCTTGGTGCCGCGATCCAGGCCGATATCCTGGCTGGCAACAAACCGGACAGCGACATGCTGCTGCTGGACGTGCTGCCGTTGTCGCTCGCAATCGAAACCATGGGTGGGCTGAGCGAGAAGATCATCGAGCGCAATACCGCGATTCCGGTCGCTCGCGCGCAGGAGTTTACAACTTTCAAGGACGGCCAGACCGCCATGTCAGTGCACGTGGTACAAGGTGAGCGCGAACTGGTGTCCGATTGCCGTTCGCTGGCGCGTTTCGAATTGCGTGGAATACCGCCGATGACTGCGGGCGCAGCGCGCATACGAGTAACTTACCAGGTGGATGCGGACGGGCTGCTGTCGGTGACCGCGGAAGAGGCGAGTAGCGGCATCAAATCGGAAGTCGTGGTAAAGCCCTCCTACGGTCTCAGCGATGGCGAAATCGAAGCGATGCTGAGAGCTTCGATGGATCATGCCGGTGAAGACATGCAGCAGCGCATGTTGCGCGAGCAGCAGGTCGAAGCCCGTCGAGTCATCGAGGCGATCGATTCGGCCCTGGCGCAGGATGGCGACCGGCTCCTGTCGGCCACCGAGCAGTCCGCAATCCTCGGCGCGCGTGATCGCCTCGAAGCGGCTATCGACACCAGCGATACGAATGAATTAAAGGGCCTGATCGAAGCACTGGAACAGGCCGGTGAGTTTTATGTCGCGCGACGCATGAACGACAGCGTGCAACGCGCACTAACCGGAAAACAGATCGACGAGGTTGAAGTGCAATGACCCGCATTACGATACTGCCGCACGATGACATTTGCCCGCAGGGGGCCGTGATCGATGCTGAGCCTGGCACCAGCCTGTGCGACGCGATGCTGCAAAATGGCATCGAGATCGAGCATGCCTGTGAAAAATCCTGTGCCTGCACCACCTGCCACGTCTACGTGCGCGAGGGTTTCGATTCACTCAACGAAGCCACCGACGATGAAGACGATTATCTCGACAAGGCCTGGGGTCTGGACATGGATTCCCGCCTGAGTTGCCAGGCGCTGGTCGCCGATGAAGAACTGACCATCGAAATTCCGCGCTACACGATCAACATGGTTTCGGAAAATCACTAACCAAGCGACAGGGGGAAAGAGACATGAGTTTGAAATGGACCGATACGCTCGACATCGCGATAGAGCTCTCTGAACAACACGATGACGTGGATCCGCAGTACGTCCGCTTTACCGATTTGCACGCCTGGGTCTGTGCCCTCGAAGACTTCGATGACGATCCCAATCGATCCAACGAAAAGATCCTCGAGGCCATCCAGATGGCCTGGATCGACGAGGCCGACTAGTCTCGATTTGCCACTGATCAATATTTAGTCAAAATATTGACAAAAAAACGTCGAAATTCCGACACTATTTCGCTTCAAAATCAAGGGCTTTTGCACGGTTTCTAACGCCGCACTTACGAAAAATACGGAAAAACCGATTTTTTTTTCGTATATACAAAGTTTGCAGTTTTACTTTGAAAGCAGATTACTAGCTCGCTAACTTAAAGTAGATTCTATCTCTGCAGGTGTGAACTTGGTCACACTCTGCTTGCAATACGTTCACGTTTCGGTAAATTGATCCTCATAACCCACGGTTGAAGAAAAGTGGGTAAAGCCCTGAAATTCAAGCATTTTTGATAACGGGCAGGCATGACCAAAGCAGATTACCACCCCGGGTGCAATATCCGGGCATAAATAGAGACATCCGGAGAGACACATGACTAATGTTGCCTACATCAATGGAGTTGCGTCTGAACCGCACGCGTATGCGGATCAATCACAGCTCAAGACCTATTATGATTCCAAAAACCGGATCATCTGGTTATTGATGAAAGGCGCACCGCGTCCCACCTATACACTTCAACTGCTCAACGAAATCACCGATCAGATCAAGCTCGTGAAACAGGACATGGCGGAAACCGACGGAGAGAAATACGATTTTCTGGTGCTTGGCTCCGACATCGAGGGCGTATTCAATCTCGGTGGAGACCTCGCTCTCTTCAGCCAGTACATTCGGGACAACAACAAGCAGGGCTTACTTGATTATGCAAAACTCAGCATTGATCTTGTGTATGGGAACCTGGTTCATTTCGACGAGAACCTCGTCAGCGTCTCGTTGATCCAGGGCGACGCTCTGGGCGGCGGTTTCGAAGCAGCGATTTCGGCCAATGTCGTGGTGGCGGAGCGCGGCACCAAGGGTGGTTTGCCCGAAGTCCTGTTCAACCTTTTTCCCGGCATGGGTGCCTTTTCACTGCTGTCTAGGAAGATTGGTTTTGCCGCTGCAGAGGAAATGATCAATAGCGGCCGCCTGTATACCGCGGAACAGCTTTATGAAATGGGTGTCGTGGACATTCTTGCAGAGCCGGGCGAGGGTGAGGTTGCGGTATATCGGTATATCAAATCCAAAAAACGCTCCATGAATGCTTTTCGTTCGATGCAGCAGGTCAAGGATATCTGCAACCAGATTAGCTATGAAGAACTGATCAAGGTCGGAGATGTCTGGGCCAACGCGGCGCTCCAGTTGACCGAAAAGGATTTACGCATGATGGAACGACTGGTACGTCGACAATCCACCCGCGTGGAATCCGAGGCGATCTGAAAACTCGCTAGTCCTTTCCCGACAGGTCTTTCTGATCGACCGTCACTGCGTTGGTAAGTGCAGTGACGGTTTTATTGAAAGTATCTTCCACCAGCAAACAGGCCTGGTTGATCTTGTCACTACCCATGTCGTAGGGTTTTAACGCTTCCCCTGCCTCGCAGGCTTTCGCTAATTTACCCGCGCCCAGTTCCGTGGCCGATCCCTTCAACGCATGCAGGCTTTCGCGGTACTCGAGGTAGTCGTCGTACATTGCCTGCTTGATCTTGAGAATGTGACTGGAACCCTGCTTCTCGAAATTGCGCAGCAGGGTCAATAGGAAATCGGCGCTGTCACCCAGGATATCCAGTTCATGCAGAACGACATTGTCATACCATTCGGACTCCGGAAAATTGCTGGCCAGACGGATCCGTGGTTCGCGTATGGGCAGCGCGGCGGTGTCTTCGGGAATCTCTTTCCTGCGAATGTTTTTCGACAGGGCGGCGATACATTCCAGTAGCCCACGGGCATCGATAGGCTTGGTCAGAAAGCGATTCGCAACAGCCGCAATCGAGTTCTCCTTTGCTTCGGGGGTTGCATCGGCGGTCAGCATGATTACCGGCAGGCTGCCGCTGGTATCCATGAAGCGCAGGCTTTTGACCACTTCGACACCCGATATTTCCGGCATATTCATATCGAGAATGAGCATGTCGATTTCTTCCAGCTTCTCGCTCAGGATATCGAGTGCCTTGTCGCCACTATCCGTGATCCGAACCTTATGCCCGGCATGACGCAGGATGCCCTCTATGACCTGTTGGTTGACCTGGTTGTCCTCGGCTACGAGGATATTCAGCTCGTTAACCGCTCCGGCCTGCCTCGCGTAGTGTTCGGCCATGGTAACGATCTTGCTATCGTTCATGCTGAAGCTTTGTGCGGCGTGCAGGGCATTAAACAGCAGGCGCTTGTCTTCCGGGTTGGCCATTGTCGAAATGTAATAATGATGCGACTTGTTGGCATCGATCATCGTGTCAGAAGAATTGATCAGGACCAGCGACGTGTCTTCCAGCAGGCCTTCGGAGCGAATCATCTGCGCGAATTGCACGGCATTAATGTCGTCCAGGCAGGACTGGTCGACGACTACGATTTGGTAGGGCCGGGCTTCATTGGTAGCCTGGAGCATCTGTGAAAGGGCTCGGGTCGAAGTCCTGACCCAGTCGTAGTCAACGTTCCAGTATTTCAGCGATGGCCGAACCACGTTTGCGGTTTCCTCGGCCGAAAGTAAAAGAACACGGTTGTCCGAAATGCTGGTTTCGGGATTGGCGGTAGCGACGAACGGGATTTCGAACCAGAAGGTGGTGCCTTTTCCCTGGGTACTGTAAACCCCGATTTCGCCGTACATCAATTCGACCAGTTCCTTGGAAATTGTCGTGCCGAGCCCGGTTCCGCCAAAGGCTCGACTGGTACTGGAGTCAGCCTGGGTAAAGTTCTCGAATATACGGTCGATCGCCTGCTCGGGTATGCCGATGCCAGTGTCGATCACCTCGAAGCGGATGCGAGGGCTTAACTCTCTGCCGCCGACCTGCCGGACAGACAGGACTACTGATCCCTCGTCGGTGAACTTGATTGCGTTGTTGACGAGGTTGATGAGGACCTGACGCAGATGCTGTTGATCACCTTTGAGCGCAAACGGTGTTTCAGGATCGAATACGCAGGATACGGTCAAATCCTTCTTTTCACCGAGAGGCGCGAGCATGTACACCACGGAGTTGACCAGGCTGTGCAGGTCGAAGTCCCTGGATTCGATCAGGATCTTGCCGGCCTCGATCTTGGCGATGTCGAGCACGTTTTCAATCAACTCGAGCAAGGTGTTGGCCGAGTTGTGCATCGTGCTGACCAGTTCCTTTTGCTCGAAATTGAGTTTTGTCTCTCGCAACAGGTCGCCCACCCCGATGACGCCATTGAGTGGCGTTCTTAGTTCATGCGACATGTTGGCGAGAAAACGACTCTTGGCCTCGTTGGCCTGCTTAGCCATATCGACCGCGGCGTGTAGCTTCTTGATCAGGAACCCGGCGTATATCGGTAACAGGCAGATGGTCAGCAGAAGGCTAATCCCGAATTCGCGATTTTGCTGCCAGTATTCCCCCCAGATCATTACCGACCCGAAACCGATGATGGAAATGGCCTGGGAGATGTAGAGATTGACCAGGCCGAAGCGGAAAC
>JAAUXY010129374.1_pt1 | contig 11630 bp, 8 predicted proteins | sample 7278121 | NCBI WGS metagenome assembly JAAUXY01 (sample SAMN14350117, study PRJNA611818) | marine sediment metagenome | isolation source: surface marine sediment (1.8m) | place: French Polynesia: Moorea | collected 2018-08
TCTGAGTAGAGCGTGCCTCTCGTGTCCGTTCCCAGATCGCATGAACCTTATCCACCAACTGGTTGATCTTCGATTCCGGGTCATCTTCCGCTAATGGGTTCACAAGACGAGCATCGAGCGCCAGCTTGCGCCCGTCGGTAATGATCTTCAGTGCGTTGTCATCACGCGGATCAACACCACCGGCCCGTACCCGCTCGTAACGCGTCACCAGTGACTGCTGGAAGTCGAGCCCGGTATCACTCATGGGAGCTGCCACGATCTCGGCCTTGCCCCCTTTCAGCTCTGGGGTTGGTAGGCTCAGCTGGCTTGTCGTCCGTACGTCCGCTGAAAGACGGAACAGACTGAGCAGCTCGGGCAGATTCTTGAACTTCGCAAACCTTGTATTGACCCTGAGTGACTGTCCATCGGGGGAGACCTCAAGCGCATTGACGACCTCACCAAAGGCCGCGGCCCAGGCGTCAAAATGCTCAATGCCCCGCTCAGCCAAGAGACCTGGCATCAGATAGCGCATCATGGTGTACATCTCACCGAGACTGTTGCTAACCGGCGTACCGGTCGCAAAGGTCAAACCTCGGCCAGGCGTTCTGCTCTGCAGGAACCGCGCCTTCATCAGCAGATCAAACGCGCGGTTTGATCCGCCGGTCTGGATACCGGCAACCCGGTCCATCTTGGTGGGGGTCTCCAGGTTCTTAAACATATGGGCTTCATCCACGAAGATCTGATCCACCCCCAGTTCATCGAAATACAACCCACCGTCCTTCGCGTCGCTCCTGGCCATTTCTTTAAGCTTTTCTTTGCGGGAGGCTTTGAGCTTCTCAACGCGCTTGGTGATGTTGCGCGAGAGTGATCTGTCTTTAACCGAGGTGAGCAGCTCTTCATACTCAGCAACCTGGGTCTCCAGGAACCGCTCCTGGAACTCCGGAGACATCGCAATCTTCTCGAATGACGAATGCGTCATCACAATGCCGTCCCACTCACCTGTGGCAATGCGGCTCTTTAATAGCTGCCGTCTTGCCTTGGTCAGATCCTGCTTGGTCGCCACCAGGATGTTGGCATCCGGGTAGAGGACCAGGAACTCACGGGCAAACTGCTCGAGCATGTGGTTGGGAACGACGAAGAGCGGTTTCTTCGCAAGTCCTGTTCGCCGCATCTCCATCCCGCTTGCCACCATCGTGAACGTCTTGCCGGCACCTACCGCGTGCGCAAGCAGCGTGTTGCCACTGGCCATATTGCGCCAGATCGCATCCTTCTGATGAGGCCGCATTGTGATCGCTGCCGACATCCGGTCAAAGCTTAAGTGCGATCCATCAAACTCTCGAAGTTTTAGATTGTTGAAGTTTTCGTTGTAGAACCTGACCAGGCGCTGACTACGCTCTCTGTCTTCAAACGCCCAGCTGGAGAACTTGGCCTTTAGCTCGGCCTGCTTTTCTCTTGCTGCCAGCGTTGCCTCCTGGTCGACAACAAGCGTCTCACTCTCACCCGGTCCACCCGGAACTCTGCGGCGTACCGTTGGACTTCGCATGTTGAGCGCCTGTTCTGTGAGCGTGAAGGCATCCACCTTCTCCGTCCCATACTCGCTGATCGCAAGCGCTGACGTGCGAAGCCCAGCATCAGGACGCACCTTCCACAACGCCTCTCTTTGGACATATTCGACGCGGATGCTGCCTGGAGCAATCCGCAACGTCTCAACCAGGAACGCATGCACATCCTCAGCCGGGATCCATGGCGTGCCAAGCGTGACGTCGATCTCCTCGGCCACCAGATCCTCTGGCTGGACTTGTTCCAGTGCCCGGACATTGGCAAACGTGCGTGGGTCATCAGAACTCTCTGCAAGCTGGAGTTTCTTACGCACGTTGCTTGAGAGATACTCATCAGCCGGGACATAGGCGTCCTCTACAGGATCAAAGAAGATAAGGCCCCCAAGCTCTTTAACGACTTCCTCCTCAGAGTGCCCGTAAAGCGAAGCGATATAAGGAATGTCCACGCGTCCCTGTTCATTGAGGCTTGCTAGGAGCCCGTCCTTGGCACTGTCTACGGAAACCGTCGGCAAGGGAGCCGTCACAACGTCGTGCTCCATGATCGCAGCCGGCAGAGCTCCACCCGTGCGCTCGTTATACTCCTCAAGCGCCATCACCAGATACACGTCCGGATCGCTCCTGAACCGCAGGAGGTTGGGCATGCGTCTGGTAAGACCGCCATCCAACCGCTGGCTCAGTGTGGTCTTGTTGATCGGACCAAAGCGCGCCCTGAACTCAGCGTAGATTCGTTTCAGCTGGGCTCTTGACGAATCCCGGATCTCCGCAGGCTCACCGTCTTTTTGGGTTTTCAAGACCGCACGCGCCTGATCGCGCAGTCGGATCAAGGCCCCAAGTCTCTGGCCGCCTGGGGTGCCGTGTGCGGTAAGTGGCTTGTTCCGAAGCATCACGGGGGAGAGTTGACCCTCTACGACCTGCATGATGCTTTGATCAGGAGCGATAAAGAACGAGCCTTCTTTTATGTGTTCGGGAAGTGAAGGATCTAAATCAGGAGAGTACAATTCCGGGAGGGGTGTCTTCCTTGGAATGACGATATTCTCTGGTAGCCCGTCGATCGCGGCATGCAGGCTTGCAGCCAATTCACCATCGGAACGCACCCGGAGAGTCTGATTGTTGTACATGCCCTGACTAACCGACATGGTACCAAGAACCATCTGCGGGTTCTTTCGAAAATAATCGTTGATCACCACCTCACCACCGGGAAGAGCGACCTTGCTGGTAGTGAGCCAGCTATCGTCGGTTGCCCAGGACGGAGATCCCGCTTCCAGTTCGTGCGGACGTCGGCGCAGAAAGATAATGTCGGTTACGACATCCGTGCCTTGATCTTTGAAGGTATCACCTGGCAACCGGATCGCACCGGCAAAGTCTGCCTTTTGGCCAAGTAACTCACGGACGGTCCCGTCGACCTTATCGAGCGTGTACCTGCTAGTCACCAGCGCCATCACACCACCTGGCCGCACAGCATCAAGGCTCTTGAGGAAGAAAAAGTCGTGCAAGCTGTGACGCCGGCCTTTATGGCGCAGCTTGATCTCGGCAAAGGGTACGTTGCCGATTGCGAAGTCAACCGACCCGTCCGGCAGCTGCGTGTCCTGGAACCCTTCGATCCGGATGTCGTGCTCAGGGTAGGTGAGTTTTGCCATCCTGCCTGAGATGCTGTCTTGCTCTATACCGACAAAAGACAGACCCACCGGAGCAGCCCCCATGAATCTTCCAACCCCACAACCAGGCTCAAGGCCCCGGGCTCCAGGACCAATGCCCATCTTCGAAAGCGCGCGGTGCATCTCACGCATCACCACATCGGAGGTGTAGAACGCCGAGAAGGTCGTCGCCTTTGCCGATGCATACTCCTCGTCGGTCAGCAGCTCACGCAACTGTTGCCCGAGTACGTCCCAGCCCTTGGCGTATTCTCCTGTCACCGGATCGGGGAATGCCTTTGTGGCCACAGCTCCAAAGCCGCTGAACTTCGTCATCAGCGCCTTGTCTCCTGGTCCAGCCTCCCGCCCGGTCTGCTCTAGGCTCTTTAGTGTTCTAATCGCTTCTAATGTTTCTTGAAAGGCAGCCTTAGTGCCCGCTCTGTTTATGTGATCTACCATCTACTGCCTGGCCCCCCACCCGTTGGATTTGCTTGAATCGGGAAACCGGCTTGCACTGATCACCGTTCTTATCTGCGGCAAGGGTCGATCCTCATCCTCGTACTCTGCCGGTGCCTCTTCAGGCATTGGCATCAAGGACGCGATGGCAAACTCCTCGGCCTGAACTCTCAGATATTCCTTTGAGGTGGTGCCGCGCTCTAACTCCAGTCGTTCAAGCTCTATGCTGGCTGTCTCAAACAGCTTCAAGACCATCCAGTCTACGTATCCGCGAAGTGTATGTTGGTTCTTAAGCGCCTTGTACGTCTTGGGTTGGTAATGCTCCAGGTAATCCAGAACCATCTGTTGATAACATGTCATGTAATCCTCCGTAAGTTAGTTGATAAGGATGCAGCCCCGGCAAGAGCTTTGCCCTTGCCATTGCCGTGTGTTGGCTCTATATTAGTTAGTATGACGATCATTGCGGACACATTGCAGGCGAAGAAGCGCCTACTTGAGGCGGGCTTCACGGATGAGAAAGCCGAGGGGATCATTGGTATCTTCAACGAAGCTGACGCACAGGTGGCTACCAAACTGGACCTTGAGCTGTTCCGTAAAGACATCAAATCGGAGATGGACAAACGTTTTGATGAGGTAGACAAGCGCTTTGGTGAGGTAGACAAACGCTTCGGCGAGATGGATGTCCGTTTCGAAAAAATGGCGAATCTCATTCTCAAGGCACAATTTGCCGGCGTCGTGACAACAATCGTTGTTTTATCTGCATTGCGTTTTTTTGTGTAACTGTCTATGGAGTCTAAAGAGCGCCAATCCATTACCGAGGAGTGTGAGTTTTTGGTTCGCGACCTTACGATCAAGTTCGGAATTATGCTGACCGCAGGCGTTTTATTCCTCCTGCTATTATTCGCGACGCTGATGCTGTGGTGATAGCTTCTTTCCAAGAACTTAATTTCCAACATCCTACTGTACCTCCTCCCGTTCCACGATCTCGATAGAACTAATCACCGGGGCCTTGCCTTCAGAGTCAAATTCAGCGCGAGGAGTCTCTTCTAAGATGTCGAGACTGTGATGAAGCACTGCCCGGTAAAGCTCGAGCAGCCGATATCCATGGATGACGACCTTTAGTTCTCGAAACGGTATGAGTAAGGTTGTGTGATCAGCAGATAGCCTGGGACTGCCAGCCAGATCAAAATAGAACAGCCCGTAATACTCCCCGGACCTGAGCCGCACATCAATAGCCAGATAGGTCTCCCGGACGACTTCACGCTCCTTCTGGCTTCTCTTGTCCTCGCCATACCGGCTTACAGGAGGCTCTGGGGGCTCGCGACTCGCTAGGATCTCGTCGATTGCGCTAGGCCGCCGGCCGCCCTGGTGGGCACTACGCTCTGTCCAGCTCTTGTTCATGCTGATCTCTTTCCTTCCTTTGCTGTAATCTGTTGCGGTACCTGCCTACAGTCTGACGATACTGACGCGTCCGCCGCCGGTCTCGCGCTCTGTCGTAGCGGTCGCCGGCAAGCTCAGTAGCAGACATACGCTGACCAGATCGCCGGATTGCATCCCGCAGGCCATCCTTGTCGTCGGTGTAGACATGTACCCGCTCCCGTCCACGGCTTACCGACACGTAGAACTGCTCGAGGCTGGAAGCCGGTAGGGACTGCGCGCTCTGTGCGATCAGCACTACGTCAACAGTCTTGCCCTGTGAGGCATGGGACGTGGTGACGTACCCGTGCGCCAGGTGGCCGTACGCTCCATCGATTTCCCAGCCATTGTTGAGGCGGATATTGCCGTTCTTCGTGAACCCCGCGACGCTGTAAAGCGCGCCATTATTGAGTCGATGCTTGCGATCAGCCGTAAAGCCGTTCTGCGTGATCCGGATATTGTCGCCCTTGCTGAGCAGGAGCGATTGTGCCTCATAGACCGAGAACCGGCGTGCTGCCTCGAGAGGCAGAGTGCGATGGGTACCATCCTCGGACTGGATGCTCACCCCCCGGCGATCCGCGCTCACGACGCGATGTTTGCTGCCTCGACCAATCCCTCCCTTTACATTCTGGTGAAACTGGATTATCTGGCCCTGCTGATACCGCTCAGCATCACCGCGTTCAGCTTCGGTCCAGTTCAAGTTGCGGAGCCGGGAAATGTCCCTGTCCTCGTTCTCGATCTTGCCAGCCTGCTTTAGCCCTTCCCTAATGAAGTGTGTGACGGCATTGCCCTCAGCGTGGGTCGGGGAGACAGCCAGGACCGTGTTCTGCTTGCCCTTTTGATTGCGCCCCTCCAGTGCCTCAAGGTAGTCGCTGGCGATCGTCCGGGAACGCTCCTCGCTACTCACGTCGATATCGAACGCTGTAACAGCTTTCAGGCGCTCAAGCGACTTGAATCCGCGCTCAGGGTTCCCTTCGCTCAGATGCTTGACTGCCTGCCGGTAGTCTTTTATCTCGTCGGGCTCTGGCTTGTCATATATCCGTTGACGCTGGATCTTCGTTATCTCTATGGGACGTACGCCGCCCTGTTGTTCCAGAACACGTAGGGCATCGCCACGCTCGACCGAACTATGCTGCTTTGTGTCGCCGGTCAGGATCACGCGACAACCCTGCTTGTCGGCAACTCTGAACACAGCGTTCAATGAACGGGCTCCAAGTAGGCCCGCTTCGTCGATCCACAGCACCTGGCCGCTTATCTGGTTCTGCAGCTCACGGTCCATGAGTAGTCGTGCCACGGTATCGGCGTTTTCAAAACCCTCAGTCCGAAGCACGCCCCGGCTCGCCTCGGCCGTAGGCGCAAAGGCGTGGACCTGATGACCTCCATCCTCTAGTCCGAGCACGACCTCACGCATCAAGGTCGTCTTGCCGGTACCTGCGCCCCCTCTGACGTCAATGACCCGGTCATGGCTGCCAAGCACCTCCCTGATCGCTGCCCGCTGCTCGGCCGTGTCCTTGGTCGGGTCATGAAACAGCGCATCCTGAAAAACATAGTCTGATCGTCCAAGAGCACGACAAGCACCTCGGCCCGCACGCGCAAAGGCGATCATCTCCCGCTCCTCGTTAAGTACCTCCCTGGTCGTGACCATCTCCTGGCCATTACGCTCGCCCGTTAGCAGCGTGCCCACATCTTCCATAGCCTGCATGTGCTGCCAGACACTCTCTACGGCTACAGACCCCACACCGCGGCGTAGTGCTGTTTCGGCCAGTTCACGGTTACCGGCTACAGACTTACGCTCGAACAAATGATCCACGCCATAGGTAACTGCCTCGCCGGCGTCGATATCCGGTACTCGCGGTGTTCCGTCTGCACCGCTTGTCGAGTCGAAGATGGCGTCCCGCTCTTCCTCTGTTAGCCAGCTATCCCAGGTATGGCGCAGTTCTTCCATTGCCATGTTCTTCGCCTTCGCTTCCCGGGACTTGGCGCCGAGCTCGGCGACCTTGTCGCTGTCCACGATGCCCAGTTCCTTGGCCAGCTGCTCAATCTCAGCGGTGCGCCGTGAGAACTTGTCTCTTACCGTCGTCGGAATGCCAGCAATGTCCCAATATCCCTTGCCGTCACGCCGGATCGGATAGCCCATCTCCGCCATCCGTCCCGCAAACCGCGCATGAAAGGCCGCCTCGAAGTAACGGGCATCGCGCTTGATGTTCCCGAAGTCGGCCGCCTTCCACATCTCTTGCTCATGATCCCAGGTCGCATTGAATGCGAAGCAGTGGGCGTGCAGGTGGGGGTCGGGTACTCCATCCACAGGTCGGCTGGTCATGTGGACGAACTCGCCCCAGACCATGTTGCCGGTCTTGCGGGAGCTGTTTTGCCCCTTATCCCGAACTCGGCATTCAGTATCACGCTCCAGCTCCCGCATCGTTTCCTGTACCGAGGCCCGGAACGCCTCCAGGATCCGTGCATCCTCGGTCAGGCCATAGACGGCCGATACCGATTTAGGGCAATGGAAGTTGAAGTCGTATCCCACCCGCCGGCCTGCGCGATTACGAGCGGTCAGGCGCCCACCAGTTGCTGGGTTGATGTTGTCGCAGAGACCATGAAATGCCTCCCGGCTTACCTCGCCCTCAAGACCAAGACGCTTTGCCGCCTCACCGCCCCAGCTGCCAGCCAGTTCCTGGCCCTCCAGATAGTAGTCGCCACGCGATAGCGCGTCGTCGAAATACCGCTTGGCTCCAGCGGCAGAGGTCGATGGCACTATCCTCAGCATGACGGCGCTACCCTGGCGATATATGTTTGTGCCCAAATTTGGGCACAAACGCTATGCCAACAGTATGAAAAGAGCCGCTCTGGCTGTGGTGCCGCGGGGGAGAATTGAACTCCCGGCCCCGTCATTACCAAAACCGTGGTCCCCGCAGTTTTCCGCCTTCTTTCGTATCCCTGGAGGCTTGTCATCTGGTGGTTTTCTGCGGTTCTCATTTTTCTCCTCCTATGTTTGTGCCCAAATTTGGGCACAAACGATTTCCTCGCCCTTCTCTTGCGGAAGACACAGAGATTCCAAGGTTTTGCTCGCGGTTCGCAGGTAGTCCGGTTGAAACTTTCTATAGTGCTTACTTACGGTTGCTTCATCTGACCCCATCATCTCTGCGATGTCGGCCAACGGTACTCCTCTCATCGCCAACAAGCTTGCTCCGGTATGTCGCAGGACATAAGGACTCACCCACGAGAGACCCGCATTCTTAGCTTTCGTCTTAAAACCCCGTTTCATCTTGAGCAGGGGCTTACCATTATGCTCCACGACATAGTCGCTTGTAGAAAATTCCCACGCATCCAGCAAAGCTGAATGCAAAGTCGAATTCATAGGAGACGGAGTTCGCCGCTTCTTTGTCTCTCGTAGATCAGGTGGTTGAAAATCAATTATTCCGGAATCAAAATCTACACCCCAACTCCACTGTAGCTGTAGTATCGCACCCGGCCGTTTCAATGTATTGGCCATGATGATACAGAACAGGTCCACATGTGGCTCAGCATCCGCCTGCATAAATCTCGCAAATTCTTCCTCAGTTAGGATGTCCTTCCGTGGTGGCCCTGCTGGCGGCAAGTCGAATCCAGGTATTTCTCCTCTGTAGATGCCCTCTCTCTTACAGCGGTTCAACGCGGCTCGGAAGGTTGCCAGATATTTCCTGACAGTCCCTTCCTTCCTACCGCTTGCACGCATGTCTCTACAGAACTGCCGCACTAGTTCAGCAGACAAATCCTGGACTCTAAGGTTACCGAATCTACTCGCAATAGGCTTTAGAGCATACTCAAGACTCTCATACGCTTCCTTTGGCTTCTGTTCATCAACGTACGCTCGCTCTTTGAAAGCAAGATAGTGAACTAGTAGTCGATCGACTCGTTCCTCTCCTTGAGGCGGTCCAACCTTCGCTGCAATGAATCGTTCCAGAATTCGTTTGGCTTCGGCTTCATTAGTGGTGCCGGTACTTCTCCTCCGAGTTCGTCGATTCACCGACCATGAAATGTACCAAGTTCCATTGCCTTCAGCTCTGAGTCTATAGTCGGGTCGTCGCTGTTTACCTCTGGGCATACACTATTCTCCTCCTCCCACCGTTCAATATCGCTTCCACGTATTCGGTAGGCGCTACCAGATTTTGTCTGACGTCGTATATGGCCGATCTCGCCATTGTCAATGAGATCCCTAACAAAGCTCTCTGAGAACCCCATAAGCTCTGCCGCCTCCTTGACTGTGTAGCGTCTGGGCCGGCGCTTTTTATTATTTTCCATTGCATTTAGTACCTCCAGTTCAATAAAATTAAATGCCCTTTTGTCCAGCCTCAAAAATTGATTCTATCACATATTTAGCAATTTTGCAACTGTGGATTGTTTTTATAATCACTAACCCGTATCAGAAATTGCTTTTCGGGTATCGGATACTACTCCTAGAGCTGCCGTTGTCAAGTCGATATCCCTTAGCGTTCTTCACAGGAAACTGGCTTGCCACCTCGCTATCACGACCGACGCGTATATCGGACTCCATGTATACCCTTCGTGTCCGATAGTCAGCGTAGTTGTGTTCTCTTGGACCCAGCCATTTACTCCTAATTGGGTAACCGATGCCTAGATGCTTTTAGCAGGGAGCCGTGCCCGGTCAATGGGGCTGCTATTTAGATATCGCGTTCGTGCCAAGGCACGAACAAGAAATACATACCTCCTCTTCAAGCTTATCGCAGAACCCCTAGCCCCATCCAGGTCGCAAACCTTTCGCGCACCTGAAATGACGGTTCCTTCCAATCCGATGGATTGGATCCTTCCGTAATTTAACGTCCGCTCCAGGTCGAGCCTTACTTCGTTAGGTCGCTCTTTTGGATGGCGCGTGAACCTGCGCGACCGTCTTTTAGACGCTCGGCGCTTGCCAAGAGGTAATGTAATTCAATAAAAGGAGAAAAGATTATGACTAAATCTAATACTACAACGACAAACAAGGGTACCAGCAATAAGGCCGAGAAGATCAAGCAGGCCCCTGTGCATATCAACAAGGTTACCCTTATGGGGTCACTTGAAGAAGCACCTAAGATCAATAGAACCGAGAGCGGCAGCAGGGCATTTATCAGACTAGCGACCGTCGAGTTCTTCGTCGATGACAAAGGAGATCTCCAACCGATCTCTAACTGGCATAGTCTGGTCACATTCAATGAAACCCTGGTGAAGAAGGTCGAAGGCTTGAAACCCGGTGCGACACTCTACATAGAAGGAAGAAACCGGAGCGGCAAATATGAACGCGATGGCAATACTCAGTACACATATGAGGTGCAGGCCCAGACCATCACTGTCCTGTAAATACCACACGGTGCAGGGGGTTCAACGCCCCCTGTACACTGGTTCGACGGTGCTCATATTGTCGTTGAGTCAGGTAACGATATCCACTAAGTTAGAAAAGGAGAAAGATTATGCCATTAAAATACGAAAAAACCGGAGATCCGATCGCCCGATGGGAATGGACGCAAGCATTTCTCAAAGGTAAATCCGGGCTCAATGAGTTTTCTGAGTATGTACTCTACGGAGTGCCGGAAAAAGAAATCCTTACACCAGAGAGAGCCGAAGTCGAAAGCGTCCTCCAAGAGGCCGGGTACGAGGTGCGGACCAATCTTTATGACTATGGCGCCTATATCGAATCCGTCACGAAAGACGGCGTCGAGTTAATACCGCCAGTACCAGCAGGCAGCGTCGAGGACCTGGACGCGTATTTGCGTTCTCATTTGCCAAAGGAGATCGTTAGTCTCCTCGATGACTCTTTCGAGGACGACGGTTAGTATCCAGAACTGGTACTTCTCTGGCCATCGTTTGTCGGATCACCGCAGCAATCGGTCAAGTCGTTGACCGATTGCACGATAGCTGAAACCATCTCTCCTGCATCCTGCTCATGACTGGCTTATTCCATTCCGCATTTGTTTCGCCCATTGTTGGAAATCACGGATCTTGATTTCGTCAGGCCCTGTCCCAGAATGAGACAGCCTGCATCCTGCGGGCTGCTGTCTCATTCTGGGACGGCCGTTCCGTGCTGCACTGCAACACAGATGGCCGCCTCCGGCTGTGTCAGCGGTCGATGCTGCGCCGCACCATCATCCGACAGGGCAGCTCTGAAGTCAGAAGTAAGTTGTACAGACGTCTCTCCTAAGCATAGCTCCGCACTGCTTAGGCCCACAAGAAGCCCCGCTCCTTGGCGGAGCTATGTCCGTCTTTCGACATTCGTATATTCAAATGCGAGTCTCCGGGCGTCCCCCAGGGAGGGCGATCTCGTCCTTAGAATGTGGCAATTATAAATATTTTAAAGTTTCAAAAAAATCTTCGACTCCTACTTGCATGGAGAGATCTCGGTATAGCGCTTGGCGAATATTTATCTGATCCAACTTTCTTGAGACTTTTTTGACTCTTTTTGCGTCTGTTTCACGCCATTGTTCTAGTGAGCGAGCCGTTTGCTCGCATTATGGGTTGAAGAAATATCGATTGGGGTGAGGGACTTTCCCTGCCATCGACGTAGAAGAAGGTAGAGGAAGCCGCACCTGCTTCAAGTAGCACCATTGCGGTTGTTCCA
>JAAUXY010164908.1_pt1 | contig 11629 bp, 16 predicted proteins | sample 7278121 | NCBI WGS metagenome assembly JAAUXY01 (sample SAMN14350117, study PRJNA611818) | marine sediment metagenome | isolation source: surface marine sediment (1.8m) | place: French Polynesia: Moorea | collected 2018-08
GACGCGCAGCTCGAGCGCCGGCGCAACGCCGCCGGTGAAGGCTGACCGCGGGTCGGGCCCGCCTACTCGGCCGCTTCCGGGAGTCTCGAGGCCAGCGCCTGGTAACCCTCGCGGGTCTGCGGCAGCTTGCGATCGAGGATCCGCGAGGCGATGACGGTGCGCAGGATCTGCGCGGTGCCGCCGCCGATGGTGAACATGCGCGCGTCCCGGGCGATCCGCTCCAGCGGGTTGTTGCGCGAATAGCCGGCGGCGCCGAACAGCTGCAGGGCGTCGTTGGTGACCTTGATCGCCATCTCGGAGGCGAAGATCTTCGCCTGCGCCGCCAGCAAGGCGTCCGGGAAGCCGTCCGCTTCGCCGCTGCGCGCGGCCTGGTACATCAGCGCCCGCGCCGCCGCGAGCTGCGTCGACATGTCGGCCAGCATCCATTGCAGGCCCTGGAACTCGCAGATCGGCCGGCCGAACTGCTCGCGCTCCTGGCTGTAGTCGAGGGCCATCCGGTAGGCGCCCTCGGCCAGCCCGAGGGCCACCGTGCCGGCGCCGACCCTCTGGCTGTTGTAGGCGTTCATCAGCTCGGCGAAACCGCGCCGGAAGCCGCCGGGCGGCACCAGCGCCATGGCCTCGGGCACCTCGAGGTCCTCGAAGATCAGCTCGGTCTCCGGAATGCCGCGCAGGCCCATGGTCGGCTCGCGCTTGCCGACGATCAGACCGGGCGTCTCGTCGCCCATGGCGATGAAGCCGCCGATGCCCTGCTCCTGCCCGGCCTCGTCGAAGACCCGGGCGAAGATCAGGTGCAGGCGCGAGACACCGCCGCCGGTGATCCAGTGCTTCATGCCGTTGATGACGTAGGTGTCGCCGCGCTTGTCGGCGCGGGTGGTCATCTCCGAGGCGGCGCTGCCGGCCTCGGGCTCGGTGATGCAGATCGCCGGCTTGTCGCCGCCCAGGACCAGTTCGGCCGCGAGCTTCTTCTGCGCCTCGGTGCCGTAGGTCATGATGGCGGAGATCGCGCCCATGTTGGCTTCGACCACGATGCGCCCGGTCACGCCGCAGACGCTGGCCATCTCTTCCACGACCAGGACCGCCTCGAGGAAGCCGAGGCCCTGGCCGCCATGGGCCTGCGGGACGGTCATGCCGACGAAGCCGGCTTGCGTCAGGGCCTCGACGCAGGCCCAGGGATAGCTCTCGGAAGTGTCGGTTTCGGCGGCGCGCGGGGCGATGGCCGAGCGGGCCAGATCGCGGGCCCGGGCCTGCAGATCGCGCTGCGCTTTGCTGAGCTCGAAGGTCATCGCCTGATCTCCTTGTCGGGGCGGAGTTTGCGAGATGACCTGGCTTACTGCAAGGCGATCGGCCGCGGCACGGCGCGGCGTGATCGCTTCGGGGCGGGTCCCGGCTAGAAGGTGAATCCCGGCGCCGGCGCGCCCGCGGTCTCGCCCTGGAAGGGGGTCGGGCGTCCGAGATAGTCGCCGAGCCGGCGCGAGACGCTCTCGCGCCATTCCTTCTCGAACAGCGCTTGTTCGAGCGAGAGCACCCGTGTGGGCCGGCCGCTGCCGGTGATGCCGTTGCGCCGGGCCCTGTCGAGCGAGAGCACCAGACCGGCAAGCGGCGATCCGCCTCTGACCCGCGGCGCCTCGAAGTAGAGCCGCTGAGCCGCGATGGGCCGCTCTTTGTCCTCCGCGGTGACGCGTTCTTGCGCGGAGGCCGTCCCGCTCAGCGGGATCAGGACTGCCGCCACCAGTGCGATCGCCTTCAACGACATGGCACGTGCTCCGGGTCAAAGTGATCCCAGAGCTGTATGCCTGCGAAGTTAACGAGACCTTTCTTTCGGTAACTATTGGCCGGCGTCAGCGGTCATGACACAGATATGACACGTGAACACAGCGTTACCACAAAGGTTAATTATTTCGATCGGCACTGGAACTACCTGGAATTACATCAGCGTCGCGAGCGCCGTTTCGAGTTGAGCTCACCAAAGTGGCACAAGCTGACAGCGCGAGCGGGTTTACCGCCGGGAAACCACGAATCTTTACCGGAACGACACTTCCCGCGGCCAAACTGCCCAGCGACGGCGGACCCCTCAGCCAGGATGCGATTGGACCAACCATGAAACGACTGCTGACGGCGGCGGCCCTGCTGCCCCTGCTGGCGGCCTGCGCCGGGCGCTTTCCGCACCCCGTCGAGGTGCGCAACGCCTCCGACTTCCACCTCACCTGCACCATGTTGGCCACGGAGATCGAAGGCAACCGCGACAAGGTTCAGTACCTGGCCCGTCTGCAGGACGAGACGGAAAGCCAGAACATCGTCGTCACCACGATCGCGGCCGCCGGCCTCGTTCCGGCGATTCTCGCCTGGGACATCTCGGACGCCAATCGCATCGAGGCCGCGGCGCTCGAGGAGCGCAACGAGCACCTGCAAAACGTGCACACCGAAAAGGGCTGTCACGTCCAGGCCAAGATGCCCGATGGCTTCGCCATGTTCCAGCGCCGCCGCCAGGAGGTGATCGACACCCACGGCCGCCGCCTCGAGCTGCCGATCAACCGCTTCGTCTACGGCCAGGCGGCTTGGGACAGCCTGGCCCAATCGAACCAGCAGCCTTAGAAAAAGGTCACGGGTCGCACCGAAACGGCGTGACCCGATCGGCCGTCAGAGCAAGATCGAGTTGGATCGGATCGATCCAACTCGTGAATCAGTCTCTAAGGCAGGATCTCGATGTCGCCGCCGTCGAGGTCGCCGACGGCGACGTTTTGGATCACCGCCAGGATCTCGGCGGCGCCCCCCGTGCCGTCGTTGATGATCAGCGCCGTGTCGCCCGCGTCGCCGCCGAAGGCGGCGGCCGAGACGAAGCTGGCCTTGCCGGCCTCGCCGGCGACGCTCTCGAATTCGAGGCCCCCGGCGAGCCCGATCTTGTCCGTGCCGTCCAGGAAGTCGGTGATCACGCCGGCCAGGATCAGCTCGGTGCCGTCGGGCAGGCGCACGCGCAGGCCCTCGGCCGTCGCCGCCAGCAGCGTGATGTCCTCGGGGCCCCAGATCGGCCCCGGGCTGCCGTCCGGCAGAACATCCTGGAACTGCAGCAGGCCCGGGCCCGCCGGCACCACGGGCACCGTGCCCGCGGCCGGGTCGTAGCTGTAAACGGCGGTGGTTCCGGGCGGCGTGGTGGTGACCTGGACGGTCATGTGGCGGCCTCCCTGTATCCGGCCTCGCGCGCGTTGAACCGCGCGCGGCTTTTGTCAGGGAGTTGCTCCGCGTGAGGCGCGACGCGCCTCTTTCCCGCCCGAGCGCTCGAACGGCTCCGCGGACCCGCCGGCCCGCGCAGGAGAGTCGGGGCCCCTGCTACCCCAGAGGGTGTAGACCGGGTCCGTGCGATGGCTAGACGAGCTACGGTGGCCAGCCCACCCACCGTCAGACTAGCGCGCCTAGTCAAAAAATCAATTCAGATTAAATGGTTGACGATGTTAAGGGAGCAATTGCGTTTGGGCGTCATCGGGCCGACGCCCAGACGTCTTGCCACCTCGTCGAGCAGGGCGCCGTGCCGCTCGCGTGCACGGATCGTGCGCGCGCAGACGTCGAACTTGCGGCGCGTCACGGGACAAGGCCGCGAAACGCGACTCGGCTCAACGATCGCGGGCGGCGTCCGCCCCGCCGCAGCCGACCGAACGCGCCCGTCCGGACGGAGGCGAGAGCCTACGATCCTGCCGGCCACACTGGGGCGCCGGCGGTCTCGCCCAGCGGATGGGAGGTTGACGGCTCAGTTGGCCGGCGCGAAGCGCCGCTCGAGCTGAGGGCCGTCCGAGCTGTCGGTCGCGAATTGCTTCGCCGGCGGGGCGCGTTGCGGTTCGACGTAGAACATGCGCTTGCCCTCGATGCGTTGTTGGGCCTGCTGCATGCGCACGCGTACGGCGCCGCCATCGCGTGCGGCCTTGCGCTTGGATTCGTGAAGCTCCCTGGCGAGCTCTTCGTCCCAAGGCAGCACGTACGACCGAGGCTCCGGCGTGTCGTGGCGGACCACCCAGAGGTAGATCGCCTCGCCCTCCTGCAGCTGCGATGCCAGAACCGTCGAATCCTGCTTCGTCGGGGGCGACCATTCCAGCATCATGGGCTTGGGCCGGCTGAGCAGCTCGACCAGCGAGAAATAGCCGGTCGGCAGCAAGACCGCCACGAGGCCCAGCGCTATCACCTTGACGGCGCGCTTGCGCCGCGACCACAGGGTAATGCTCGCCAGTGTGGCCACCAGTACGGCCATCGCGACGAACCAGGGAAGCAGGTCTGCCATCAGGTGCCGCTCCGCAGCGCCTTCGGCATGTCGTGCACGCTGCCCGGGACCAGGCGTGCCCGCTCGTCGAGCTCGAAGCGGAAGGCCGTCGCCTCCTGGCCCTCGTGGAGCAACTCGAGCTGCTTGGTCAAGAGCTCGCGCGCCGAGTCCTGCGGCGTCCGCTTCAGGCTCACAGCGATCGACACGGGAACCGGATAAGTGCCCGCCTTGTTCCGGTAGAGGTGCACGTTGACCGCGTAGCTCCCGGCCGGGACGCCCCGACTGAAGGAGACCTCGTAGTTGAGGTCCGAGAAGTCGCCCTGCAGGCCAAGATCGTCGCGCAGCAGGTTGAAGACCCGGCCGCCCTTGTTGGAATAGCCGACGGGCTGATGGTCGACCGCTTGGACCCAGAGGTCGACGTCGGCGTCCAGTTCGTCGGGCCAGCGGAGCTCGACGATGAGGTTCCCCGGGTTCGGCCGGTCCTCGTCCTCCTTGGTCGGCGGGTTCAGATGCGGCAGCAGGAGCAGCACGATGGCCACGAAGCCGGCCAAGGCCAGCATGATGACATCGCGGAAAACCGTGTCGCTGCCGTCGTCTTCGAAGTGGTCAAGACCTTGCATGGGTCTCGCCGAACTCCACCAGGCCGGTAATCAGCTTCACGGTGCCGCTCGAGAGCAGCTGATGGTTGGCCAGAAGCCAAACATTCAGGATCGCGCCCACGAGCGTGGTGTAGAGGGCCGTCGACATGCCCTCGATCATGTTCGAGACCATCGGCGCAATCGCCTTGACGTTCGAGGCCTCCTCGGGGTCGACGCCGGAAAGTGCGATGACGAAGCCGATCACGGTGCCGATCAGTCCCAGGATCACCAGGCTGTTCGCGACGTGGCGCACGACGGCGATCCGCTGGCTCAGCTTGAGCCGCATGACCGAGGCCAGCAGGCCGCGGCCCTCGCTGCTCGCGCCACGCAGGAGCGAGAGGTACTCGGCCGCCTTCGACGGCACCAGCGGGTCGAAGTCGCGCAGCTTGTCCAGTTCGCGGCTGGTCTGCCACACACGGATGGTGCAAACCGCGAAGCCGCCGAGAAACACGATGAAGATCCCCACGGAGAGCCGCGTCTTGTCGGCGACGACGACCTGCTCGACAAGACCCATGGAATAGGCCACGCCGAACAGCGTGAAGGCCACGATGTTCAGCAGCATGAAGCGGAACAGCAGCAGCGAGCGGTGCTGATCGACCACCTGGCCCTTGAGCCGGGCGAGCATCCAGGCCACGTGGGCTTGGCCGCCTTCCTCGCGCTTGCTTTCGTTCCAAGCCGGCTGCTGCTCTCCGGCACTGGGCGAGTAGGCTTGCATGACGTCGACCATCGCTGGTCTCCCGGTTGACGGAGCCCCGCGGGCCTCGAAATTACTCCGATTCGGCCTCGCGGCCGGACCGCGGGAAAACACCGCGGTCTCCGGCTGGCTCTTGGCATTCCATCGATGCCGCGTCGGTCACAACCTCGACGCGCCGACCTCGGCATCCGAAGCAGCCTGGCCGAGATGGGTTAACAAAGGTTTACGATATGGGCGGTGCTTCGCCGGCCGGCCCGTCGCTCCCGACCGCGCGAAGTCACGTGGAGGGCGCCGCGGGTTTCACGCGGCCTGCTTGACCAGCCGCTCGATGTAGCGCTTCTGTTCGTCGGTCAAGTCGAGGTAGCGCGCGCCCAACTCGCCCCGCTGGCTGGAGACCCGTGTGATCTCGACCTCGATCGACTCCCCGAACTCCTCGTCGGTGAGGAAGCGCAAGGAGGCTTTCTGCCCCCGGCCCGGCCCCATCGCGGCGTCGGCGAGCATTTGCAGGCTGCCGGATCCGACGCCGCCCAGACTGATATCCGTCACCGTGACGGGAAACTGATCGAGGAGCGCGGGCAGCATCACGCCAATCCTCGGATGCCGGCGCTTTTCCTTGGCGGTGGTTTGACCCAATTGAACCATAGCTGTTCCCCCTTTGCGGAGCCGACTTGCCGTCAGCGCCGTCGCCGCAGTGTCTGAACCAGGTCCCGCGCGGCGACCACGAGTTTGTTCGGCGGGCGCTTCCTGCAGTATTCGTCGATCCAGTTCAGCACGTAGTCTCCGTCGTAGCGGTCGGTGACATCGAATTCCTTGTGAACGAACTGATTGTAGGCGGTCAGGTAGCCGGCCACCCACATTTCGCTCTGAGTTGCCGAGGGGTTCTTCATGCGGCGATCTTCGAGCCAACGCTGGCACGTCAGGTCCCCGGCACCGAAGACTCGGAAGCCGTTGCCGCCGTCGTCGGCCGCAGTCGGCGAGGGCGCCATGGCCGAGAGCCAGCATGCCACGAGCGAGAGGACGACGGGCCGAAGCAGCGGCTGCACTGACCTACGGTGGCTCTGTCGCTGCTCCATCCCGGCGAAATCCATCAAGCCTGTCTTCGGCCCCGATGCGGCAGCATCGCTCCCGTCAGCGACCGGGGGCCCCGCCCGGCGGCGGGGCCCTTGCGTCATTTCCATGACGTGGTCGCCGATAGCGCGATGGAACTGCATCGCCGCCTCTATAGGCGGGGATGTCTTGAAATTGTTTTAACCAAGGCGCGGGTCGGCGGCCGCCGCTAGGCCGCCGCCGGGCGCCGCGGCGCTCGCTCTCAACACTCGGTTAACCCTATTTCTCAAGGGCTTCTCAAGAGGCCCGGTCCAAAATCGGCGGAGCTGCGCCAGACGCAGGCAGACGGCCGCGCTCGGCCACGGAGGGAGAGATGCGTCAAACCGCTTTGGTACTGGGACTCTGCGGCGCCTTGCTGGCCGGCGGATGCGCCCAGCAATCGCTGGACCCGAAGAACAAGTACCCGGTCACCGGCATGGCCGTGGGCGCGGCGATGGGCGCCTCCATCGGGGCCGGCCTGGGCGATCCCTTCGGCAGCGCCCTGATCGGCGCGGTCGGCGGCGGCATCGCCGGCCTGATCTACTCGGAATACTGGAAGGAAGAGATCGACCAGGCCGTCACGGACGTCCAGGAGCAGATCGACTCGAACTTCTGAGCGCGGCTCAGGACCCGCCGCGGCCGCCCCCTCAGGTCTTTTCCGGCTGGATTTCCCAGGTGCCGTCGTCGCGCCGGCATGCCATGCCGGTGCCCGACTCGGTCTTGCCGGCGACCGTGACGTTCTGTCGAAACTCCCGGCAATGGCGACCGTCGGCCGCTTGGAACGTGCGAGTCGGCGTGACCGTTCCCGAATTGCCGCTGTCCGGGTTGTTCCAGGCGACGCTGGTCCCGGTCTGCTGAGTCTCCAGCGTGTTCTGCGTGGTCTGGCTGACCTGCTGCTGATCCTCGCAGGTCAGGGCCTTGCCGATCTGGTTGCCGACCAAGCCGCCGACGAGCACGCCGGCCCCGGTGAAGGCGAGCCGACCGGTCCCGCTGCCGATCTGCGAGCCGAGAAAGCCGCCGAGGGCGGCGCCGCCCAGCGTACCGACGATCGCCCCGCCGCTCCAATTGCTGCAGTTCTGCGCTGCCGTCGCGGTGCCGCCGGTCATACCCAGAGCCAAAAGCGATGCCGTCAGAACCCCGAATAGCCTCCGCATCATCCTCAACCCTCTGTAATAATTCTCAGTTCGCCGCAGGTAACGGCCGCGCTCCGTGCCTGTGGTGCGGCCCGGCGCCGCCGACCCACGGCCGCAGCGGTGCCAATCGCCAGGGATGCAGGCAGGATCGCCATCAGGCCCAGCATCAGGAAGGTCAGCACACAGAATGGCTCCATCCAGCGTTCTCCAGCCCGCCCTCTTCGCTGCTAGATGGGAGGCCGGGCGCGGACCCGGGAGTGACGTCCGTCACACTCGGGCCAGAAAGCGGCCGAACGTGCCGGTGTAAGGGGCCTTTGCAAAAGCCGAAAAAGGGCCGGGGCCCGCCACGAGTGCGGGCCCCGCCGTTCAGCCGTCTTTGGGATTGCCTGGGTTAGGCTTTGGTCGCGCTGCGCAGCCGCTCGAGCAGCGTACTGATGTTGCCGCCACCACTGCGGATCACCGCATCGAACTCGGAACGCTGGGTCTGAACCATGCTCACACCCTCGACGACGAGGTCGACGATGCGCCAGCCGTGAGCGGATTGCCTGAGGCGCCAAACCACTTGGATATCCGTCTTGGCGGGACGCAGGATCTTGCTGTCGACGAAAACCATGCCCTTGGCGTCGGTCTCTTTGGCGCCGCCCAATTTCAGGGTCTCGCCCGAATAGTCCGACAGGCGTTTGGCGTAGGTCATCGAGACGAATTCCTCGAACAGCTCCGCGAACTCCTGCCGTTCCTGTGCCGTCGCCTTGTGCCAGTGGCGGCCCAGCACGAAACGGGAGATGGCCGGCAACTCGAACCCGGCCTTGATGAGCTGGCGGAACTCCGACTGGCGCTGGTCGGCGCTGAGCCGTTCATCGGCCAACATGGCGATCGCCTCGTCGCCGAAACCGCGCAGGAACTGGACGGCCTCCTTCGCCTTGTCGCCCTCGGAGGCCATGGCGTTGCCGCTCGCCGCGAACAACACAAAGCCGAGGACGCTAAGCGTCCGGGCGACGTGGCGGCGGATTCCCAAGGCTCTGACTGGTCGCCTCATTCCTCTCCTCCGTGCATCGTTTCGAAGCGGGTGGAACGGGGTCTCTCGTCGTATCTGCTGAGCCCAAATATACCCCAGAAGGAGTTGATTTGTTCCTAGCAAGTGTCATTAACGCAATGAATTAATTGAGTATTTTAGGAATCGGCGGAATCTTGCGAAGGCCTCCGGATGGCGCTGGCGCAGCCGCTCCGGCGCGGCTCACGAGGCCCTTCGAGGTCCCGATTTCGATGCCGGCGGCGCGGCCCACGCGGAACGAATTCCTAGAGGCGGGCCCGCATCATCGTGACCGATTCGGATAACGAACAGGATGGAAAGGTTTCTGCAACTTATGCGGTCTAAGTGTTCCGTACTAGCAGTCTCGCAGAGGGCGCTGACGCGTCGGCGGGCGCCACCCACCGGACCTTCGGTTCGGCCCTCGCGGCCCGGCAAACGGGCTGACCTCAACGCGACGGGAACCCTTCCCACCTTGGATCCAGGAGCCTTGGATGTTCACTATCGGGTGCCAGAGCGAGCTTCGTACCGACCGGCGGCTTCGCACCGACAAGCGCGCGCGAGTCGCGGTCGGCGGTCTTTGGTACGACTGCATGATCCGCGATATCTCCGGCGGCGGCGCCTTCGTGGAGACGGAGGCGCGGGCCCCGGCCGAGGCACCGGTCGCGTTGCGCGATGACGATTGGGGCCTGATCGCGGCTACGGTGACCCGGATCCATGAGGACGGCTTCGCGGTCGTGTTTGGGGTTTCGGAACGCGGCAAGCGCGACCTGATCGACAAGCTCACCGCCTACCTCAACGCCGAGACCGGCGCCTGAGCGGCCGGGCCCAACTTGGTCACAGCGAGGGGAACCGCTTGTTAACCTGCTAACATGCAGAATCCCAGCCTTCGCATCGCTTCAGGAGGAAGAGATGGTGATGGGCAGGATGCTGGACGAAGACGAGCTGCGCGACTACATCGAGCTGAACCGGGAGCTGGCAAAACGGGCGGAGATCGAGGGCAATCTCGAGCTCGCGCGGGAGCTGGAACAGATCGCCGAGGACGCAAGCCTGCAACTCATTCGGCAGTCTTGAGGCCGGCGGGCGCGGCGTCGGCGCGCCGCCCCTCGGTCACCACTTCATGGCGTTCTTCAGAGGTTTCTCGGCGTCGCGCTTGGTCTTGAGGTCCCAGTCGTCGTTCTTGACATATCTTGGGGCCAGGAAGCGATAGGTCTTGCGCAGCAGCAGCACATTGGCGTCGTTGCGCGCGACCTGGCTCTGAGACCATTGCTGGAACATATCGTTCCATTCCACGAGGTCCTGATAGAGCCTGTCCCGGGCCTCGCGGATGAACTTGCTTTGGGCCTCGATGTTCTTGAGCGCCGCCATGATCTCGCCGGTTTGCGCATCGATCAGCTCGAATTGATCGGCGAACTCGCTGGCCGCGATGGCCATGAGCCGGGCCACGGGGTCGGCGACCTCAAGCACGCTCATCTCGTTGCCAAAGGCCCTGCGCAGCCCCTGGATTTTCACTTGCATCATGAGGACCGATTTGAAGGCGTCGCGCAGTGCCTCGATGCCGGCCAAGTCGTCGGCTAGGCGCGTGATCAGATCTACGACCTGATCCTTGTCCTCGCGCGCCAGGCCGAGGTAAGCCGCAGCTTCCCCAAAGGCCTCGTTGATCTTCTTCTTGGTGGCCGGATCCTCCGCGATCTGCAGCAGCTCTTCGCGGTCGGTGATCAAGTGCTGATCTCCGGTCAGCCACGATGCGAGTTGGGTCGTCAGGCGATGATAGGCGACCTCCCGATGCTCCTTGGTGATCTCCCAAGAGGCCTCGCCGGTGACGATCTCCTTGGGCAGCGGATCTCCTGGTCGAATCGCCTTAACGAAGCGCAAACACTGCGCGACGAGCTCCAGCATTTGACCATCGGGCGAATCGTCCTCGATCTCGAACTCCTGCTTGATCCCTTCGAACGGCAAGGAAACTTCATTGCCGCCGAAATCCATCACGAAGATCGGTTGCTTTCTGTCTGTCGGCGACCTGCGAAAACAGGCACCGTCGACAGCGCCGAACAACTTGTGCTCGAAGTGAAGCCTGGGAATCTCGTCGATTTGAGCGTCCGGCGCGGCCGTTCGCTTGTCGACGTCCTGGGATGTGCCAGCCATGACCCGGATCTGCTGCGGCTCGGCCCTGCTCCTGCCCGGGATCGTGGTCCTCGCCACCTGCTCCGGGCCATCACGGAGCGCAAAGAATCATGCCGTTGACAGTTTAAGGGGAAGTAAATCCTCCGGCCGGCACAGATGCGACGGCCATCGCCGCGGTCAGTCCGTGGCACTGCCGCCATGGCCCGACCGCCGCCTCGCGGGTCCGCTCCGGCGCCCCACAGACGGTCGGCCCGGCGGAGCCACGGGCCGCCGCCTCGCCCTCGCGTTAGCTGCGACCGACGATGAAATCGCGCAGCACGCTGGTCTCGGTTTCCAGTTCCTCGACCCGGTTCTTGACCACGTCACCGATGCTGATCAAGCCGCAGAGCTTGCCGTTCTCGACCACGGGCAAGTGGCGGATCCGGCTGCGCGTCATCTCCGACATGATCTCGGTGACATTGGCTTCGCGCGGGCAAGTCTTGACGTTAGAGGTCATCAGGCTTGACACACTCATGTCCAACAGACCGGCGCCTTGCCCGGCAAGGCCGCGAACGATGTCACGCTCGGAGAGGATCCCTTGGATGGACTCGCCGTCCTCGCTGACCACCAAAGCGCCGATGTTCTCCAGTTTGAGCATGCCACAGGCCGTGGCGATGGTCGCATCCGGACGGATGGTCGCAACCC
>JAAUXY010051342.1_pt1 | contig 11626 bp, 5 predicted proteins | sample 7278121 | NCBI WGS metagenome assembly JAAUXY01 (sample SAMN14350117, study PRJNA611818) | marine sediment metagenome | isolation source: surface marine sediment (1.8m) | place: French Polynesia: Moorea | collected 2018-08
AGCTGGACGTGCCCGATCTCGTGAGGCCCGGCACGACCCTCGACGTGGGATACTCGGCGTCTCGCCCCTCCCGCATCGTCGTTTACGGTGTCGACGAGGGGATCCTGCAGGTCGCCCGCTACGAGTTGCCGAGTCCGCTCGATTTCTTCCTGCCCAAGCTCGCCCTCCAGGTCAGCACGCTGCAGATGGTCGATTTGATCCTGCCCGAGTTCGAGGCCTTCCTGCGACCTGCAGCGCCCGGCGGCGGCGAGGGCCTCGCGCTGGCCGGCAAGAACCTGAACCCGTTCCAGCGCAGGACCGACAAGCCTGTCGTGTTCTGGTCGGGCGTGGTTGATGCCGGACCCGATGCACGCACGCTCACCTTCGACGTGCCGGACCACTTCAACGGTGAGCTCCGCGTCATGGCGATTGCCGTCAACGACGCCGCAGTCGGGCGTGAGCAGGAAACCACGACCGTGCGCGGTCCGTTCGTGGTCACTCCGAACCTGCTCACGGCGGCCGCGCCGGGAGACGAATTCGACGTGCACGTCGGTATCTCGAACAATCTCGACCGGTCCGGCCCCGATGCGAGCGTAAGCTTCACGGCGACCGTGTCGGAACACCTCGAAATCGTCGAGGGCGCCACGCAGACGCTTGCGATTGCAGAAGGTAGCGAAGGGCGCGCGACGTTGCGCGTACGGGCGCTGCAACGGCTCGGCGGTGCAACGATGACGCTCGTCGCCGAGGCAAACGGCGAGTCGGTGAGTCGCAATGCGACCGTCAGCGTCAGGCCACCGACCGCGTTCCTGGCATCGGTCGATTCGGGAAACTCTACGAAGGATCCGCTGCGACTCTCGCTGCCGCGGACGCTGCACGACGCGTTTGCCGCGCAGTCGGTCTCCGCATCGGCAAGCCCGCTGGTTCTGGCCGACGGAATGTTGGCCTACCTCGAGGCGTTTCCACACCACTGCGCCGAGCAAACCGTGAGCCGGGTGTTCCCGCAGCTCGGCTTTCTCGGCAGCCCCGATCCCGCGATCGATCGGCAGAAAATTCGAGACCAGTTCGATGCGGTCGTCGCAAAGCTTCGTACGCGGCAGTTGCCTTCAGGCGGCTTCCGGTTCTGGAGCTCGAGCGCCGAACCTCACGATTTCTCCTCCGTCTACATCACGCACTTCCTGAGCGACGCGCGGCAACACGACCTGCCCGTCCCGGGCGAGATGCTCAATGCAGCACTCGGCTACCTGCAGGAAATTGCAGGACGCCGCACCACGAGCCTCGCCGAGGCGCGACTGCGGGCATACGCGATTTACCTGCGGACCCGAAACGGACACGTAACGACCAACAGCCTGACGAACCTGCACGAATACCTCGAGCGGGCGCACACGGATACCTGGCGCAAGGACATAGCGTCCGCCTGGATGGCGGCCAGCTACGTGCTGCTCAAACAGCAGGACCTCGGCGAGCGCCTCATCGCCGGCTACGCAACGGGTACGGGGCTGGCGTTCAGCAGCGACTTCGATACGCGCCTGGGCCGCGATGCCGTCTACGCGTACCTCGTCGCGCGGCATTTTCCCGATCGTCTCGGGCAGATCGGCGGAGACGGAATCGAAGCGCTCATCGCGCCCGTGATGCAGAATCGCTTCAATACCCTGTCTGCCGCCTACACGATCATGGCGCTCGACGCGTGGACCGGCGCGATGCGAGACGAGAATATCGAGTTGAGCATTCACGCAGACGGCGAGCAGGTCGCGAGCGCCGCCATGCTCGTGCGCGCCGCGCTCGATCGACGCGTCCGGGAGATGGAGGTTCGAGGCTCCGACGGCAATGATCTCTTCTATGTCGTGACTCAGACCGGCTTCGACCTCGAGCCGCCAGGAGAAGCACTGGCGAATGGTCTGGAGGTCTACAGGGAATACCTCAATGCCGACGGCGACGTCGTCACTGCGGCCGAAATTGGCGACGACCTCGAGGTACGGCTGCGAATTCGGTCCACCGACGTGCGCCGCAGCAACGTTGCCGTCGTCGACCTGCTACCGGGCGGATTCGAAGTCCTCAGCGACACCGTACAACGCAGTTTCCGTGGCTGGTCTGCCGATCATATCGACGTGCGCGAGGACCGTGTCGTCTTCTACGGCAGCTTCGGCAGTCGAATGACCGAGTATCGCTACAAGGTGAAGCTTACGAGCTCGGGTTCGTTCATCGTTCCGCCGGCCTACGCGAACTCGATGTACGACCAGAGCATCGAGGCGCATACGCGACCCGCACGATTCGACGTAGCGGCGCTGGCACCGTGATCCGGCCGGCCGCAAAGCGCTTTCTAATCACCGGCGGCAGCTTCGTCGTTGTCGTGACGTTGGCCGTTTTGTTGAGCCCGCGCCCCGATCTTTATGGCGACGTGAGTTTCTCGACTGCGATCTACGATCGTAACGGCGAGTTACTGCGGCTGCAGCTAGCGCAAGACGAACGCTATCGGCTGTTCACGAAACTCGACGACATCGCGCCCGCGGCCGTCAACGCCACCTTGTTGTACGAGGATCGCCACTTTTTCCGACACCCGGGCTTCAACCCGCTGGCGCTTGCACGCGCCGCATGGACGACGTACGTATCCGGCGATCGCGTCATGGGCGCGTCGACGATCACGATGCAACTCGCGCGGCTGCGATTCGACATCGACACACGCAAGGTCTCGGGAAAAGTCCTGCAAATCGCGCGTGCCGTGCAGCTCGAACGTCACTACACCAAGCACGAGATCCTCGAGGCGTATTTGAACCTCGCGCCCTACGGCGGCAATGTGGAGGGCATCGCGACGGCCGCGCTCGTCTATTTCGACATGCCGGCGAAAGACGTCAGCCTGCTGCAGGCGCTGTCGCTCGCTGTGATCCCGCAGAATCCGGTGCGTCGCAGCCCGGCCACCGACGAATCGTCCGAGTGGTACGACGCGCGCACACGGCTGTTGAACGCATGGCTCGAGCGCGACGACATGCCTGCCGATTTCGTCGAGATGTTCGACCTGCCGCTCGCCGTCAGGGCGCGGTCGGAGCTGCCGTTTCTCGCACCGCATTTCGTCAACGGACTGCCGGCGCGTGACGGAGTCGTGCACACCACCCTCGACCTGGCGCTGCAGCGCGAGCTGGAGTCGCACGTCGAGCGATTCGTCGAACGCAAGCGTCCCCTGGGAATTCGCAACGCGAGCGCGATGCTCGTCGACACGAGCAGCATGCAGGTACTTGCGTCCGTTGGTTCGGCCGGGTTCTTCGACGACAGCATCTCGGGCCAGGTCGACGGGACCGCGGCGAAGCGCTCGCCGGGCTCGACACTCAAGCCATTCGTGTACGGAATGGCGATCGACCGGGGCCTGATCCACCCGGCGTCGCTCATGAGAGACGCGCCACGGCGCTTTGCTGCTTACACGCCCGAAAACTACGATCGCGGCTTCATGGGCCCGATTTCGGCAACCGACGCGCTGGTGTACAGCCGCAACGTGCCGGCCATCGAGCTACTGACGCATGTCGGGCATACCGAATTCCATGCCTTCCTCGAGCGGGGCGAGGTTCGCGACCTCGTCGATCCCGATCATTACGGTCTCGCGATGGTGCTTGGCGGCATCGAACTGACGATGGAAGAAGTGCTCAAGCTCTACGCGATGCTGGCCAATGGCGGCAACCTCAGGCCGCTGAGTCGTACACTCGACCGAGCTCCCGATCCCGGCACACGGATGCTGAGCCCGGAAGCGAGTTACCTCGTTCTGGACATGCTCAGTCAGAACCCGAGACCCGGCCAGTCCTCGGTGTTGAGGTCTCGCGCGCCCGTCGCCTGGAAGACCGGGACATCGTTCGCGTTCCGCGATGCCTGGGCGATCGGCGTATTCGGCGACTACGCGCTGGCCGTCTGGGTCGGCAACTTCGACGGCTCCGGCAATCCGGCGCTCGTCGGTCGTAGGGCGGCCGCGCCGTTGTTCTTCTCCATCGCCGATGCACTACTGGCGGAAGTATCCGCTACGGTCGCTGCGCCTGAGCCCGCACCCGGACTCAATCTTCGCAAGGTACCCGTCTGTGCAGGCACCGGAGATCTGCCGGGCCGTCACTGTCCGCGAACAGTGGAGTCGTGGTTCATTCCCGGCGTCTCCCCCATCCGCGTCTCCGACGTGCATCGGGCAGTCGCCGTCGACAGCAAGACCGGGTTGCGCGCATGCGACAGCGCCGAGACGCACGAGGCGGTGTTCGAATTCTGGCCGTCGGATATCCAGGCGCTGTTCGAGTCAGCCGGAATCGCCGTGCGCCAGCCGCCGCCGTGGTCGCCCGATTGCGAGCTCGCCCTGCTCGCGCACACCGGCAACGCCCCTGAAATCCGCTCGCTCTCCGAGCACCTCACGTATCAGGTTCGACCGGGCACGGTCGAGGCACTGGCGCTCCAGGCATCGACCGACGCCGATGTGCGCTGGCTCTACTGGTTCGTCGACGATCGGTTCGTCGGCCGCGCCGCCGCGGGAACGCCGCTACTCTGGCACCCCGTAGCCGGCAAATACCGGATTCTCGCTGTCGATGACCTCGGACGCAGCGACGCGATCACGTTGACGCTGGCAGCAGTCGTCAACTGACGAGTACGAAAAAAAGAGAGGAGCTCGCGCTCCTCTCTTCGTCATCCCGCGGGGGAGTCGGGACGTCCTCAGAAATCGAGGCTGACTTGCACACCCCAGGTGCGCGGATCCGAGTAGTTCGACTGGATCGAGGTGGTCGCCACGTCTGCCTGGCCGGGGCCGAAGAATACCGAGCGCGTCAGCACGGCTTCGTCTTCGACATTGAGCACGAAGGCCTGGATCTCCAGACCTCTCTCGGCGTTGTACCACGTCAGGCGCAGGTCGGTCCGCGTGTGCGAACTCTGCCTCGAGTTGGGCTCGTTGATATCGAAGCTGTAGTAGTCGCCCGAGAACGCCGTCTGCACCATCGGCGTGATGTAGTCGCCATTCGGCAGTTCGAATACATAACCAGCCTGTAGCGACCCCGAGACTTCAGGGTTAAGAGCCGGCGTCCAGCCCTTGTAGGACAGGAGAATGCTCTCGCCGGCGGCATCGAGTTCAGCTGCCGTCCGGGTGACGTCCTGGCGGCCTTCGATGTTGCCGAGACCCGACTGGCGACCAACGTTGTACTCGCCGAATTCGGACTGCATCAACGACAGCGTGCCGTTGAGGAACCAGGAGTCACCCGGCAACCAGCTGGCCTCGACCTCGACACCGTAGGCCTCGATCTCGCCACCGTTCTCAGTGAATTCCGAGGCAATACACGTCGTCAGGTCGTCCGGGTCGATACAAGCGACGACGAATGATTGCGCGTGCATATCAGTGTAGTCGTTGTAGAACGCGTTAATGTTCAACATCAGCTCGCCGTCGAGCATCGTTGTCTTTGCGCCAATTTCATACGCCGTCACCTCTTCGGGGTCATACACCGGCGGGGCACCAGCGTCGACCAGCGACGAACCGTTTACGCCACCCGTGCGGAATCCTGTAGAGGTCGTTGCAAACAGCATCGCGTCGCTGCTGACATCGAATTCGAGCCCGACCTTGTAGAGGATCTTGTCCCACTTGTTACCCTCGGAAGCGCCAAGCAGTGCTTTTTCATCCTCGTTCCAGCGCAGGCCACCGGTAATACGCATCGTGTCGCCAAGCGTGTAGGTTGCCTGGCCGAATAATGCGGTCGTCGAGGTCTCGAAGCGGTCGGTGGAGTCCGGTGAGTAGCGCGTGTACACGCCGTCGCTCATGAAGCCGAACTGCCAGTCGTTCTCCGAATCGAAGTAATAGAAGCCGACAATCCACTCGAGATTCTCCGAGTCGTTCGACAGCAGCTGAAATTCAGTCGAGTAGCTGTCCTGGTCGGAATCGTAGCCGGCGAAACCGTTGTTGAAGCTGTCAAAACCATCGAAGCGGCCGTTGCTGTAGTCGACGTCGTAGTACTGGAGGCTCTCGAAGTTGCTCAGTGCGCCGATGAACTTGAACGACACCGCGTCGAAGTCGTACTGCAACTGCACGTTCGCCGTCGACGATTTGGTGTCAGCTTTCGCCGGTGTGTCCCTGGAGATGCTCCACGGGCCCGCATCCTGCGCCGTCGCTTCACCGCCAGGCTGCGTGCGGGCCGAGGCATCCGGGCCCGGCTGGTAGCAGTGCCCGCTTACGTAGGTTGACGTCGCTGCCAGGCCGGTTGACGTGGTTGCGTCCAGATCGTTTCGGTAACAACCGATCTGCGTGTAGCCCCAGATTGCGGAACCATTCGACTCCTTGTCGTTGAACGTGTAACGGAAGATGCCCGAGAAGCGATCGTTGGGCTCCCACTTCGCCGACACACGTCCGATCTGCACGTTGAGATCGTGGTAGTCATCGGACGGACCCTGGATCCAGGTGTTCTCGATGTAGCCGTCGCGGCGGTCCGAGAGCGCCGCGAATCGCAGTGCAAACTCATCGTTCACAGGCACATTGAGCACGCCGTCGAAACGCGTGCGATTGTAATCGCCGATCAGGCCCGAAACAGAACCCTCGATTGCGTCCATGTTCGGTTCATTGGTGATGATGTTGATTGTGCCGGCGAACGTGTTGCGACCGTACAGCGTCCCCTGCGGTCCGCGCAGCACTTCGATACGCGCAAGATCGAGATAATGGCCGAATGCGGCTGTCGTCGACGGTACGTAGAGCCCGTCTTCGAAGATGCCCACGACCTGCTCGGCTTCGGCGCCGACGTTGTTGGTACGTGCACCTCGCATCGCGACACGGGCTTCGTGACCGGAGTAGCCGAACTGCATTCCCGGAACTACCAGGCCCAGTCGAGTCGGATCTTCGATTCCAGCTCGCATGAGTGACTCGCCGTCCAGAGCCGTGATGGCAGCCGCCACGTCCTGCACGTTTTCCTCGCGCTTGGTAGCTGTCGTGATGATTTCTTCGATGGTGCCCAGGCGTGGGTCGTAACCATCGTTGTCCTGTGCGAGCGCCGTCGACACGGCACCCGTAGTGAAAGCGGCGAGCGCCGCGGCCGGCAGGATCCGGCGCAACCTGTTCTTCTTCATGAAACCCCCTGAGGTCATTAATGCGACGGACTCTCCGGGTCCGCCAACTCGTAGAACCACGCACCGCAATATACGCCCGGTTGTACTTCGAATGCAAATTCTGAAGCCGACTCGAGACACGGTCGATCGGGGTACCCGGTTGGCCGATCGACTGTTTATTCACCCGGTAAGAACGCTAGGATTCGATTTATAATTAGTAAAAACAATGATTTGAGATACTGCTGGCGCGGCGTTTCGGATCGCGGCAAACTGCCGCATTGTCAGTCATATGACCTGACTGCGAAGTACAGCCACATTGAAATTCGACATCGTCATCGTGGGAGGGGGTTCTGCGGGTTGCGTCCTGGCCGGGCGGCTCTCGGAGAATCCCGCCCGTTCCGTCTGCCTCATCGAGGCCGGACCCGATGACCGCGACCCGCGGATCCGCATTCCGCTCGGTGTCGCGATGCTGATCGGGAACCGCAAGTACGATTGGTGCTACAGCTCTGCCCCGCACGCACACATCGGCGGTCGCACCGTGTCGGTGCCGCGCGGCAAGACGCTCGGCGGCTCGGGTTCGATCAACAGCATGGTCTACATCAGGGGTCGCGCGTCGGACTACGACGCCTGGGCTGCCGCAGGTTGCGTTGGCTGGGACTGGGCATCCGTTCTGCCCTGGTTTATTCGTGCCGAGAACAATCTTCAGCTCGGCAACGATGCGCTACACGGCTCGGGTGGGCCGCTGCACGTCGCCGACCTGCCTTCACCGCATCCGATGGTGTCGCAGTTCGTCGCCGCCGGGCAAGCGCTCGGAATTCCGGCGAATCGAGACTTCAACGGCCAGACGCAGGAGGGGCTTGGCGCATACCAGACGACGATGCGCGACGGGCGTCGCTGGAGTCCGGCCGACGCCTATTTGCGGCCGGCTATGTCGCGAGAGAATCTCGCGGTACTGACGAATTGCCTTGTCGATCGCATCGAGTTCGATGGCCGGCGTTGCCGCTCGATCGTCGCCTGGCGCGGATCTGAACGACTTGAGATCGGCATAAATGACCAGCTCGTTCTCAGTGCCGGCGCTGTCAGCTCTCCGGCGATTCTCATGCGCAGCGGTGTTGGCCCGGCTGCGCATCTGCGCTCGATTGGCGTTGACGTTGTCCTTCCGCTCGAGGGCGTCGGCGCCAACCTTCATGATCATCCGGCTATTGGCGTGCATTATGGCGGTGGTGATTCCGGGTACGCGCTGAGCATCGCAACGATGCCTGCCAACGCGTTCGCGCCTGTGCGTTATTTGCTCGGAAAGAAAGGCTTGCTTGCAAGCAATACGGTCGAGGGTGGCGGCTTTGCCCGTACCGATCCGCAGCTCGAGGAGCCCGACGTACAGTTTCACTTCATCCCGGCCCGCATCGGACACAAGGGCCGGATGTTGGTCTGGGGGCGGGGCTACTACAGCGACGTCTGCCTGTTGAAGCCAAAATCCAGGGGCGAACTCAGGCTCGAATCAAACGATCCCCTGGCCACGCCGATCATCGACCTGAACCTCCTCGACGATGAAGCGGACCGCAGCACCATGCTTGCGGGCGCGAAGTTGCTGCGCAGCATTCTCGCCCGCCCGGAGCTCAAGCGCGGCGACGCGAGGGAACTGGTGCCAGGACCCGGCGTGTCGAGCGATGACGAGCTGTGGGATCTGATTGCGTCACGACTGGGCACCGCGTACCACCCCGTGGGAACTTGCCGAATGGGCGATCGAGACGACCCGTGCAGTGTCGTGGACCCGTCCCTGCGCGTGATAGGCCTCGAGAACGTCAGGGTGGCGGACGCGTCAGTGATGCCCGAAATAGTCGCAGGCAATACCAACGCCCCGAGCATGATCATCGGCGAGATTGCGGCGGATTATTACAAACGGGGCGCCTGAGTCACTCGACCATCAGTGACCGGAAGAACACCGCGTCCCGATCGGCGGCAACGACCTGGTCCGCCGGGTCGAACAGATGCGCATCGCCTTCGTAGCTGTGGAAGCGATACGGATGCTCGCGGACGTACAGTTCTTTTGCCAGGCGCTCGGACCACTTGTAAGCAGCACCTCGATCGCCGACGGAGTGGTGAATAATGAGCGGAGATGTCAAGCGATAAAGGTGCAAAAGCGGCTCCGACTCACGCCAGTCGAAATCGCCCTCCAGCGCTGCAATATCCTCACGTAATTTCTCGATCACAGGCTTGGGCGTATCGCTGCTGTCGTCAGCAAGAACATCCGAGTACCGCGAGTAGTAGTACGACTGGTCCCAGATATCGCCGCCAACTGTTGACCAGATCGAGGCACCTCGAATACGGTCCGTAGCGAGGAGCGCGCGCAGTGTGACTTCGGCACCCATCGAATGACCCCACATGAAGACGTTGTCGAGATCAGCCTGCTCGACATCGTCGAGTCCCGCGAGCAATGCGAGCACGTCCTCGGCGTAATAGCGCGATTCGAGCATGCCCTCCGTGAACTCGAATCCCTCGGAGCTGTTGTGCCCACGGAAATCCGGCATTACGACGAGGAAACCGCGGCTCGCGAACAGCTCCGGAACGCTGCGGTAATAATCGCCGGGCCGGGAGTCGACGCCTTCGGCAGTTATGCCGTAGCGAGGCGGATCCGGGTGGTGTCCGTGATTCGCAATGATCACCGGGAAACCGCGCGGCGGCGTATCCATCTTGGGTACGGCGATCATCGCGTGAACCTTCAGCCCGGCAACCTCGTAAGCAACCAGGTAAGCATCGAAACTATCGGTCGCGTCGAGTTCGCGGACGAATACAAGCTCGGAATCAAACGTTTTGCTGGCGAGCGCCTCGATCGAGAGCGGCGCAGCCTTGGGGCCTGCGTCGGCACCGCACGCGAGCATGATCGCGCATGCAAAAAGCGTGGCTGCGATTGCGGCTCGGGCGAACATCGCCTAGATCAGCGTCTCGAACAGGTACAGGAACAAAAGCGTGCCGGCGAAAAACACGAGCAGCAGCCAGCTGACGCTATCGACTTTGCCGGGCACGAGATACCAGCCCCCTTCTTTCTCGGGCAAGCCCTCTTCGGCGAACTTGCGCTGCTGGCCGCGAATCGAATACTCCGACCACTCGCTCTGCGGCCCGTCGATCAGGCGGCTGGCAAGCAGCGAGACGACGATGTTGACGCCGCCGCCGAACAGGCAGTACCAGGGCCAGGCGATATCGGTCTGCGTAGCTAAGTACCAGATCATGACGAAGCCGACGGCGACACCAACCAGCAGGCCTTTTTCGGTCGTCTGCTTCGAAAAGAAACCGAGTCCGTACATGCTGAGCTTGGCGCCGACGAAGTACGAACCGATCTTGGACAGCGTCTGCAGAATAGAGCCTTCGCTGTTCACGTAAACGAACGCCGGCACGATGATCAGCACCGCCCAGACCAGCGTGAAGGAACGCGTGACCTTCAGGTAGTGCTCGGGCGATGCGTCCTTGCGGAAATAGCGCTGGTAGAAATCGACGGTTGAAATCGTTGCGAGCGAATTGAACGACGAGTCGAGTGATGACATGGACGCAGCCACGATGGCGGCGGCGATGATGCCCATGAGCCCGGGCAGGCCATAGTCGGCCGCGAAGCTCAGGATGATCGTGTTGCCGTTCTCGAACTCGCGTCCTTCGAAGTAGCCGTAGAACAGGATTCCCAACAGGAAGAACAGGAAGTAGATGAAAAAGGCCACGAAGCCCATCAGCAGGAAAGATTTCTTGGCATCGCCGATGTTTTTAGCAGCGAGCGTTCGTTGCACCATCATCTGGTTTGCGCCGTAGACCGTGATGTGGAAGATCGTCATCGCAATGACGCCCGACCAGATGGTCGCTTCGGCCGTCAGATCGAACGAGAACTCCAGTGCATTGGTTTTACCCTGGGCCTTGAGTTCGGCGAGCATTTCGCCGATCGGCATGGGCATCTGGCTGAATAGTGCGAACAGGATGATGAATGCGCCGACGAACAGCACGCCCGCCTGGATGACGTCGGTCCAGATCACCGCCGTGATGCCGCCCATCATCGTGTAGATAAGGGCTACGATCGTCACGATGATGATCGCGTAGCGCACGTCGATTCCTGTGATGAACTGGATGACGAGCGACGTCGCGTAAAGTATCGCCGCCGACGTCAGCGCCTGCGAGACGAGAAACACGGCAGAGATGACGACGCGCGATGCCGGCCCGAAACGTCGCTCCATGTAGTCGTAAATCGATGCAACGCCGGAGTTGAAGAAAAACGGCAGGAACAGCGTGATCACAACGAAAACGACGAGCGGGTAATTCAGGTGAATAGCGATGACCGCGATGCTCTCGGAATACGACCACGCGGGCCCGCCGAGGAACGACAATGCGCTCACGTAGGTCGCGAGGACCGAGATACCGATCGCCCACCACGGCGTCGTCCGACGCCCGAGATAGAAGTCCTCCGCCGTGCTCACGCGCTTGCTGAGCACCCAGCCCAGCAACAGGTTGGCGAGGATGTACGCGATCAGAATCGACCAGTTGAGTGTGCCGAATTCCGCCATGGAGCCCCCTTGTTTTTGGCACCGAATGTACTTCGAATGCAATCCGGGTGCAATTCAGGCCGCCGTCCAGCCTCCATCGACGC
>JAAUXY010031908.1_pt1 | contig 11621 bp, 10 predicted proteins | sample 7278121 | NCBI WGS metagenome assembly JAAUXY01 (sample SAMN14350117, study PRJNA611818) | marine sediment metagenome | isolation source: surface marine sediment (1.8m) | place: French Polynesia: Moorea | collected 2018-08
CGACAAGAGACACCGCGCCGAGGAACCCGATCAGTAACAGGGTCAGGTAGCTGCCGTCCATGCGCGTGTCCAGCGCCCAGTGCGTGCCGATGAATATGATCGTTGTAATCGTTAGCGTCAGCATCAGTCTTGATGCGACCTGGGCGATGATGAATTCCAGCGGCCGCACCGGTGTCGCCCTGAGCCGTTTCAGGAAACCGTTCTTTCGGTAGCGAACGACGACATAGCCGACGCCGAACAGGCAGCTGAACATCATGTTCATGCCGAGGATGCCAGGCAGCACCCAGTCGACGTAGTCGATCGCATCGCCGTCGATCTCCGACTTCTGCAGGTTGCCGTCAACCAGTGAATCCGTCTGCAGCAGCGCCAGTTCGACGAAATAGCCCTTCGGCGAGCTTGGGTTGACCCAGTACTCCTCACCCTCTTCAAAGTCCACGAGCAAGTCGAGCTGGTGTCTCGCGACCTTGCGCATCGCCGTTCCGGCATCGTCGACGGTGACGAATCGAATGTACTGCGTCGAAAGGAATGGATGTTGCTCGCGGTCGATCTCATCGGCCTGCTGAACGACGCCCACCGTGTATTGCGTCCGCCCGTCGCCGCCGAAAGCGAGCGACAGGCCGGCCATCAAAGCGATCGGCAACAGGATATTCCACGCCATCGTGCCTCGATCGCGGATGAACTCGAGGTTGCGTGCTTTGAAGATCGCGAGGATTCGTTTCAGCATGCTCAGGTCCGGAGACTGTGGCCGGTCAGGTCCAGGAACAGGTCTTCGAGGTTGGCCTGCCGAATCTTGATGCGGTTGGCGTCGAACAGATGCGGGCTCAGCCGCGACAGACTGCCCGGAATGTCCTCGGTGAGCACCTCGACGATGCCGAGGTCTTCGATGGTCTGGTGCTCGATGCCGGCCAGCTCATCTTTCACGTTGTCTATCGGCAACTCGATGATCAGACCCTTGTAGCGTTCCTGCAGCAGCTCATCCGGTGGACCCGACGCGATGATCCTGCCCTCGTCCATGATGGCGATTTCATCGCACAACACGTGGGCCTCGTCCATGTAGTGCGTCGTCAGGATGATCGTCGTGCCATCGTTTTGAATGCGCTGCACGAGCTGCCAGAAGTTGCGTCGTGCCTGCGGGTCGAGGCCCGTCGTTGGCTCGTCGAGGAATACGACGCGGGGTTTGTTGACCAGTGCGATCGCGAGCAGCATTCGCTGCCGCTGTCCGCCGGATAGCTTGCGATTATCCCGCGCCAGCAGCTCTCCCAGCGAGCAGGCCTCGATGATGTCGTCGAGGCGGGCCTGCCGGTCATACAGCGTCTGGAACATGATCAGGGTTTCCATGACGGTCAGGTTGTCCTGCAGCGCCGTATTCTGGAACTGGATACCCGCTTCCTCGCGAAATCGGCGGCCTGCGATCTCGCCCTGGTAATAGACCTCGCCCGACGTTGCCGGCGTTACGCCCTCGATGATCTCGACGGTCGTCGTTTTGCCGGCGCCGTTCGGACCCAGCAGACCGAAACAGATACCTTCTCGCACGCCAAAGCTGACGTTATCGACAGCGAGCACGTCGGGATAGGATTTGACGAGATTTCGGGCTTCTAGAGCAAACATTCGGGCTACCAGGGTGGGCGCGGCAAGGTTAACGCAATTTGCCCTGACGAGGCTATGGCGCGGCAGTTCCAACCATTTCCCGCTTTGTGGTATCCAATAGATACAACATCACTCCAGGGGCACAAAAATGATTGGAAAAAATGCACGTTTGATCGCCGCGACCTGCCTGCTGGCGCTGGCCGTACCGGCTTACGCCGGTTCGGTGAACAAGAGCGTCAAGATCGAGCCGGGTACTACGGCTGATGGCGCGAGTTCAGTGAATGGCAGCGTCACGGTCGGCGAGGGCGCCACGGTGACAGGCGACGTCGAGACCGTTAACGGCACGATCCGTGTTCGCTCGACAGCTATCGTCGAAGACGTATCGACCGTGAACGGATCGGTGAAGATCGCGGACAACGTGCAGGCCGACAGCCTGTCTACCGTTAATGGGTCCGTCTCCGTCGGCGCGGGATCCAGCATCCGCAGGAATATGGAAGCCGTGAACGGCCGTTTGTCCGTCGAGAACGGTGCAACGATCGGTGGCTCGGTCGAGAACGTGAATGGCGAGGTCGACATTGACGGCGCCTCGATCGAGAAAGACATTTCTACCGTGAATGGCGACATTCAGCTCAAGAACGGCGCTCACGTCATGGGCGACATCATTGTGAACAAGCCGAGCGGCTGGGGCTGGAACAACAACAAGAAGCGCAAGCCGAAGATCATCCTGGGTCGAAACGCGCGAGTAGACGGCACGATCGTCGCCGAGCGCGAAGTCGAGATCTATATGCATGAAACGGCCGAGCTCGGCGGTGTATCTGGCAAAGCCAGCATGGAAGACGTGGTTCGCTTTAGCGGAAACAGGCCGTAAACTAGGTGCTGTGCAGAGCGCAGCATCGCAATTAACCCTTTTCAAGGAAGTCGAGAAGCCCGACGCTGATCCGTCGGGCTTTTCCGTGCGCGTCTCCGGCCGGGCCAAGCGTATTTCGATCAAGGTATACCCGCGCGGTCGCGTCGAAGTCGTAGCGCCGAAGCGGGCGAGGGCGAAAGACGTGCAGGCCTTCGTCGCGGAGCACCGTGAGTGGATACACAAGACGAGAAAGGCGTTTGCCGCGGATGTGCCTCACGAGGCATTCGAGCTGCCTAAAAGCGTAGAACTGCCGGGCGCGGGCCTGTCGGTTGGAGTCGTCTACCGACAGAAGGCCGGGGTCAGCCGAATACGATACCGCCGTCACGGTGACAGGCTGGTCCTGACGGGCAGCGTCGACGACGAGATGCAATGCGTCGAGGCGTTGAAGCGCTGGCTACGCGGCGAGGCCAGGCGCACGCTCGAGCCGCAGCTCAAGATGCTGTCGACACTAACCGGGAACGAGTACAAGAAGCTGCAGATACGAGGCCAGCGGACCTGCTGGGGCAGCCACTCGAGCACTGGCACGATCAGCCTGAACTACAGTGTCTTGTTCCTCGCGCCGGAGCTCGTCCGCTACCTGCTGATCCACGAGCTGTGTCACGCGCGGCACATGAATCATTCGGCCAGCTACTGGTCGCTGGTCGGCCGCTTCGAGCCGGACTACAAGGCGTTGGATCGCCGGCTGTCCGAATCCTGGAGAGATATCCCGGTCTGGCTGGGTCTGCACTGAACCGGGAGTGTCGACTTCGAAGGCGCGGGAAACATCGTCGGCATGCCCGACCCGGCAGGTATACCCGGGTTTACGCCCCCGTACTGTAGAACGAGTAAAAGACGGTCACGATAAATCCGAGCAGGATGAGCAACTCCACCGATTCCACAAGCCACTCGATCGTCTGCCTGGCCTTCGTTCCGAAGCCGTTCGTGGCTTCGAGTCTTTCAGCATGTTCCTCGAGTTCGGGCGGAACCGGGCGGCCTGCAATCAGTGCGAAATAGACGCGCATCCTCGAATTTCGGAACAACCAGAAAAGGGTTGTGCCAGCAGCAAGAAGAACGACCGAAGCTCTGATAGCTGCCACGTCCGTTAACGAGCCCAGCAGACCGTATCCCAAGGCGGTGGCAGAGCCCAGAATCAGAACGTAGACCGCCAGTAGCGGCCGGCTTAGAGGGCTGTTCGCAAAGATGCTGTACGAGATACCGATAGGAAGCAGACAGTGCAGTATCGCGATGTACAAGCCATCAGGCAGGCTTGTGACCGTCGAGCCGGTATGCCCAAGCGCGTGTGCTACGCCGTAAACCAGCACGCCGGCTACGGAAAAGAACCCGATTCCGGCTACCAGTCGGAGCAGAAACGGCGGAGAGACGTCCGCTCGATTCGTGAACTTCGGGGACCAGAACGGGATTTTCGTGCCGGGACGCATCAATGACATACTGGACACCGGCGTTCGAATTGGACGACTAAAACGCTGCCCGGCGTTCGCATCATCCCTGGTCGAGTAACTCTCTTAAGTTGATCACGGCCGCGTTTGCCCGGGCCAGGTAGTTCGCCATCACCAGCGAATGGTTCGCGAAGATGCCATAGCCACCGCCGTTCAGGACCATCGGCGATCGGAGCGGCTGCAGGCTCGCTTCCAGTTCACGGATGATCTGCCTGACGCTCGCGGTTGCATTCTTGTCGTCGAGCACCTGCGCGAAGTCCAGTTCGACGGCGCGGAAGAAGTGCAGCAGCGCCCACGCAGAGCCGCGGGCTTCGAAGAAGATGTCGTCGATGTCCCACCACGAGGTCCTGACGTCGACGATGTCCGGCTGTGCCTGTGCGGCCTCGGCGGATGGGTCGCCTGCGAGTTCCTCGTTGATGACCGTCGTCACGACGCTGTTGCCAAGACGACGGGAGAGGCTGCCGAGACGCTTCTCGACCTGCGAGAGCCACTCCCTCAGGTTGTCGGCTCGCGCATAGAACTGCGCGTCCGGCTGCACCTGGCGAGTGAGTCGATCGCGGTAGACCTTGAACCCTTTGATCGCCTCGCGGTACTCCGACTCGGTCGGCGGGAGGATCCACGAGTTGTTATCGAAGAAGAACAGTGGCTCTGCGCCCGACACGTCCGGGTCCTCGCTCGACTGTGACTGTGTGCGACTGTAGTCGTTGCGAATGACTCGCGCGAGGTCACGCACCTGCTGCAATGCGCCGAACTCCCAGTTGGGTATGTTATCGAGGAAGACGCTGGGCGGCGTGCGGTCGTTGCTCAGGTAACCGCCCGGCTTTTCAAGCAGGGTCTCTGCGACCTTGATCAGCGTATCGGTCGTCGCATACCCGACGACGTGGGAATCGTCCTCGATGTACTCATTAACCCAGAAGACGCCCGGCGTCCGAGACCAGTAGATAGCGATTACGATCATGAACAGGGCGACGACCGCCAGAATGTACAGCGAAGTCTTCAACACTCTCGGTCGTTTCATGATTTTTGCAGCGGTTGCATCAGCCACGTCAGCCCCTCACTTGTCGGTTTATTGTTCCAGAGATGAGATCAGTTCCGGCAAAATCAATCCGGACGGGCCCGCGATGACGAAATTGAACTCCGGCCCGCCGGTCGGCTCGGGATTGATTTCCACCGTCACGGCCCCGTTCTGCCTCGCGAGCCCGCTCAAGCCCGCGGCCGGGTAGACCTGCGACGACGTGCCGATGCACAGCATCACGTCACAGCGCTCGGCGGCCTCGCTGGAACGGTACAGCGCCTCCTGCGGGATGGCCTCGCCGAACCAGACGACGCCAGGGCGCAGGAAATTGCCGCAGTGGTTGCAGAAGGGGATCTCATCATCGTTTGCGGCAGGGTCTCTGCAGCCGGCGATGCAGATATCGGCGAACAGGTCGCCGTGAAACTCAATGACATTCCGGCTGCCGGCGGCCCGATGCAGACGATCGACATTTTGCGTCACGAGCGTGAAGTCTTCATAGCGTTCTTCGAGCTCTGCAAGAGCGAGGTGCCCCGGGTTGGGCTCTGTCTTCGCCACCAGTTCGCGGCGCCAGCGATACCACTTCCAGACGAATGCAGGGTCGGCCAGGAAGGCGTCCATCGTTGCCAGCGATTCCGGTCGGTATTGCTCCCAAAGGCCCGTCTGGGCCTCGCGGAAGGTCGGCACGCCGCTTTCTGCAGAGACGCCGGCGCCGGTCAGGACACAGACCCGGCTCGCTTCCCGAAGCGCCTTGACGAGCGCTTCGGGTATTTCGGCCGAATCGGACATCGGTGGTCAGGCGGCGAGTTGGCGAAGCACGTAGTGCAGGATGCCGCCGTGCTCGTAGTAGTCGCGTTCCTTCGGCGTGTCGATGCGCACTCTCGCTTCAAAGCTTTTCGTTGAGCCGTCAGACGCCGTCGCCGTGACCGTGACGAAGTCCGCATCCGGGTCGGTCTGGCCCTGGATATCAAACGTCTCAGTACCGTCGAGTCCAAGGGTATCGGCGCCTTCGCCGTCCCCGAACTGCAGCGGCAGAACACCCATGCCGATCAGGTTGGAGCGGTGGATGCGCTCGAAGCTCTTGGCAATGACGGCCTTGACGCCGAGCAGCAGCGTGCCCTTGGCCGCCCAGTCGCGTGACGATCCGGTGCCGTACTCGGTGCCGGCAAGGACCACGAGCGGTGTGCCTTCCGCCTTGTATTGCAGCGCCGCGTCGAATATCGACATCTGCTCGCCACTGGGCTGATGCTTTGTCCAGCCGCCCTCGGTGCCCGGAGCGAGCTGGTTGCGCAGGCGAATGTTGGCGAAGGTCCCGCGCATCATGACCTCGTGGTTGCCTCGCCTCGAGCCGTAGGAGTTGAAGTCCTTCTGCTCGACCCCTTCGTTGCGCAGGTATTCAGCCGCCGGGCTGTCGGCTGCGATACTGCCGGCCGGCGAGATGTGATCGGTAGTGACGGAGTCGCCTAGTAGTGCGAGAACACGAGCGCCCCGGATGTCCTCGACGTCCGCCGTGTCCAGCGTCATGCCGTCGAAGTAGGGCGGGTTCTTGACGTAGGTCGAGTCGGCGTCCCACTGGTAGATTTCGCCCTCGGGAGAGTCCATGCCTTTCCAGTTGGCATCCCCTTCGAACACGCTGTCGTAGCTCTCCTTGAACATGTCGGAGCTGACGTTGGCGCCGACGACATCCTGGATTTCCCGCTGCGTCGGCCAGATATCGCGCATGTACACCGGGTTGCCATCGGCATCCTCGCCGAGCGGGTCGTTGAACAGATCCACATCCATATTGCCGGCGAGCGCGTAGGCAACGACGAGGGGCGGAGATGCGAGGTAGTTCATTCTCACGAGTGGGTGAATTCGGCCCTCGAAGTTACGGTTGCCGGACAGCACGCTGGTCGCGACGATGTCGCCCTCGTGAACGGCGTCTGCAATCTCCGGCAGCAGCGGCCCGGAATTACCGATACAGGTCGTGCAGCCATAGCCCACCGTGTGGAAACCGAGCGCCTCGAGGTCATCGAGCAGATCGGATTTCTCGAGGTAGTCGGTCACGACGCGTGAGCCGGGCGCCAGGCTCGTCTTGACCCAGGGCCGGGTCTTGAGACCCTTCGCACTGGCATTGCGCGCCAGCAGGCCGGCTGCGACCATGACCGCCGGGTTGGACGTATTCGTACAACTTGTGATGGCGGCAATCAGCACCGCGCCGTCGCGAATCTCGACGTCTTCGCCATTGATGCTTGCGACCGCCGTGCCGGGCTTCTCGCGACCCTCGATTTCCTTGACGACCTGCGATTCGTACATGCTTGCGGCTGCCGACAACGCTATACGGTCCTGCGGACGCTTCGGGCCGGCGATCGACGGCTCGACCGAGCCCAGGTCCAGTTCCAGTGTGTCCGAGTACAAGGCATCCGGCTCTCCGTCCTCGCGCCACATACCCTGCGCACGGGCGTAGACCTCTACCAGTGCAATCTGCTCGTCGCTGCGACCGGACAACGCCAGGTAACGCGTGGTCTGCTCATCGATCGGGAAGATGGCGCAGGTCGATCCGAATTCCGGCGACATGTTGCCGAGCGTCGCGCGATCCGCCAGCGGCATGTCGGCGAGACCGTCGCCGAAGAACTCGACGAACTTGCCAACCACGCCTTTGTCACGAAGCATCTCGGTGACGGTCAGGACGAGGTCGGTCGCGGTTGCACCTTCCTTCAGCCTGCCGGTCAGTTTAAAACCGATCACGTTCGGGATCAGCATCGTGATGGGCTGGCCCAGCATCGCGGCCTCGGCTTCGATGCCGCCGACACCCCAGCCGAGTACGCCTAAGCCGTTGATCATCGTCGTATGCGAGTCGGTACCGACGACGGTGTCCGGGTAGGCGAGGTGACGACCGTCTTTCTCGACGTTGAAGACAACCCGGCTCAGGTACTCGAGGTTGACCTGGTGAACGATACCGGTGTTCGGCGGGACGACGCGGAAGTTCTCGAAGGCCGACTGGCCCCAGCGCAGGAAGGAGTATCGTTCCCTGTTGCGCTGGAACTCGATCTTGTTGTTGAGGTCGAGCGCGTTGGCCGTACCGTACTTGTCGACCTGCACCGAGTGGTCGATAACGAGCTCGGCCGGTGACAGCGGGTTGATCGAATCTGCCGTACCGCCGAGTTTGACGACGGCGTCGCGCATTGCCGCAAGGTCTACAACGGCGGGAACGCCGGTGAAGTCCTGCAGGATAACCCGGCTGGGTGTGAAGGAAATTTCGGTAGACGGCGCCGCTTTGGGATCCCAATTCGCGAGCGCGAGGATGTCGTCGCGCGCGACGTCGCGACCGTCCTCGTGACGCAGCAGGTTCTCCATCAGGATCTTCAGCGAGTAGGGCAGTCGGTCGACGTGTCCTTCCTTCACTGCATCCAGTCTGAAAACCTCGAATTCGGTTTGGCCGACGTTCAGTGTCGACCGGGCGCCAAAGCTGTCGCTCATCGTGGGTATCCTCTGTGATTAGTGTCCGCAGCGAGTGTGCTGCGAGGCCGGCCGTAACGGCCGATGGTCAATATGCGAGTCAAATCTTCCATTCAGGTCCCGACGTCCCTGATCGGCTCCGCGGTCGTCATCGTGCCGCGACGCAGACGGTCAATGACGGCGCCGCCGAGACAGCGATCGCCATCATAGAATACGACAAACTGCCCGGGCGTCACGGCTCGCTGCCGCTCGTCGAAGTCGACATGCAGCGTGCCGTCGGCGTTCATTGTCAGCGTGCAGGCCTGGTCCGACTGCCGGTAGCGAACTTTCGCCATGCATCGAAAGCCGTTGAGGTCAATGGGCGGCTTGCCGATCCAGCTGGCGTCACTCGCGTCGAGCCCGTCGCTGAACAGCAGCTCGTGTTCTCCCTGCGCGACGACCAGCACGTTCTCGTCGATGCGCTTGTCGACGACGTACCAGGGCTCGTTACCGGCATCGCGCCGGCCGCCGATGCCCAGGCCCTGCCGCTGGCCCAGCGTGTAGTACATCAGGCCGATGTGTTCGCCAACGTCGTCGCCGTTTGGCGTCTGCATCCGACCGGGCGACGCAGGCAGGTAGGTCTTCAGGAACTCGCGAAACGGCCGTTCGCCAATGAAACAAATGCCGGTGCTGTCCTTCTTGCCGTGGACCGCCAGTCCGTGCTCCCTGGCGAGGCGGCGAACCTCGTCTTTCTGCAGGGCGCCGAGCGGGAAGACGGTTTCTGCGAGGCCCTCCTCACTGACGGCGTGCAGGAAGTAGCTTTGGTCCTTGTTCTTGTCGACGCCCTTCAACAGCGCGGTCTCTCCGTCGATCTCGACGCTGCGGGCATAGTGACCGGTCGCCAGCAGTTCGCCGCCCAGTCGTTTCGCGTACTGGCGGAACACGCCGAACTTGATCTCTCGGTTGCACAGGATGTCCGGGTTCGGTGTGCGTCCGCGTCGATACTCATCGAGAAAGTAGTCGAAGACCCGATCCCGGTACTCGCGGGCGAAATTGACGTGGTGCAGCGGAATGTCGAGCTGCTCGCAGACGCGTCGGGCATCCTGCAGGTCTTCCGCCGCCGTGCAGTAGCCGTCATCGTCTTCCCAGTTGGTCATGTGCAGGGCCTGGACGTCGGCGCCTGCCTGCTTCAGCAGAATCGCGGCGACGGCCGAATCGACGCCGCCGGACAGGCCGAGGATGACTGATCTGCCGTCGAGAGAGGAACTAAACATAGCCCGCAATGATATCAAAGCCCCCGATACTGAGGGCGGAAAGACGCGCTTCAAACGATGAGAAGCGGGTTAGACGAGGTCTGCGCGCGCCAGCACGGCTTCCACGTTGTTCTGCAGGGACAGCATGCCTGAGAGCAGGGTGTCTGACTGGCGCTTGCCCTGCTCGAAGTCATGGATGCAGCGGAGGACGACCGGTGTACGCAGCCTCGGTCTGGCGTGTTCGAGATCGTCGCGCGACATCCAGAGGCGTTGGATCACACCGCGGTCGAGGCTCCGGGACTCGTCGCAGCTGACAAAGTCCGAGGCATAGACCAGTTTCAGGAACTGCTGGCGAGTTTGCGGGTGAATCCACAGGTACACGCCGATCAGTTCGCGTGGATAGACCTTGCAGCCCGTCTCTTCCAGGGTCTCGCGAATGACCGCCTGTTCCGGCGACTCGCCCGAGTCGATATGGCCGCCAGGCTGGGTCAGCACGCGGCGACCGGAGGAGAGCTCTTCGATGATCAGGTAACGGTCTTCGTGCCGGACGACGGCCGACACGGTCAGGTCGGTCGGAAGCATCAGGCGTTAACCTCGCCGAATGGTTCCATCAGGACAATGAGTGAGGAATGGGTCTTGATTCCGCGGCGCTGCCTTGCTCGTCGTTTCATTGACGTTGCCAAGTGTCTCACTCCTTGAGTCTTGATAGTCGCCTCCGGGGCCACGTGCACGAGCCTGCGTGCAACGTAAGCGAGCCTGCTAGATGCCCAGTTGGCGGAACTCCATTTCTACTTCGCTGGCGAACCAGATCTCGTCGAACATCTTGCCGTACAGCCGCGCGACGGCAGGCTCGTACGTATCCGCGATGCCTTCCCAGCGACTGGCCTGCAGTCGGTAGACCAGCGCCGTCTCGTCGGCAATGCAGAAGGACTCGGCATGCGTGCGCAGATCCTCGCGGACGTGACGGAATTCGATATAGGTGTTGAGCCGGCGTCCCAGGTGCACGAAGTTGTTGCCGTTCTTGATTGCGCGCATCGGGTCGGCGATCAGGACACGAATACGGGCGTAGGTTTGGGACAGGACGAGTCGCTTGATGATCTCCAGGAACTCGGGATCGTCATAGATGCCGGGTTCCAGGTCGTGGGTAAAGATAGAAACCTTGCGCTTCGCTTCGCGCGCGGTCTCAATAACGGCCTGGCGCATCTCCTCCCGCGTAGAGATAACCCAGCGCTTGCCTTTTTTTCGAGCGTCTTCCATCTGTGACAGCCAGCATTCCCCGTTTGCGATCAATTGCACTTAATGCCTGACAAGTGTACCCATCGACCCCTGTAAAAATTGTCGACTGGTTCACGTAATTGCTCGATATATTCGGGGCTTGCGCTACTTTACTGAGCAGGCACTCAAAAATCCGGATCTCGCGCGAGTTGGCTGGCCAGGCCGATGTAGGTCTCGGGACGGAGCGCCAGCAATCGCTCGCGCTCATTCTCGGGGATGTCGAGGGAACCGACGAACTCCCGGATGAGCGCTTCGTCGACCGGTCGGCCGCGCGTGAGCGCCTTCAGTTTCTCGTAGGGTTCAGGGATGCCGTAACGGCGCATGACCGTCTGAACGGCCTCGGCGAGGACCTCCCAGGCACCCTCGACGTCCGAGGCTATCGCCTCCGCGTCGATCTCGAGTTTGCCGAGGCCCTTCCTCAGCGAATCGAGCGCGATCAGCAGGTAGCCGATGGCGACGCCGAAGTTGCGCTGCACGGTCGAGTCCGTCAGGTCGCGCTGCCAGCGAGAAACCGGCAGTTTTTCCGCCAGGTGGCTGAGCATTGCGTTCGCCAGGCCGAGGTTGCCCTCGGCATTCTCGAAATCGATCGGATTGACCTTGTGCGGCATCGTTGACGAGCCAACTTCGCCTTCCTTGACCCTTTGCCTGAAGTAGCCGAGGGAGATGTAGCTCCAGATGTCGCGCGCCAGGTCGATCAGGATCGTGTTGTAGCGAACCAGCGCGTGCGCGTACTC
>JAAUXY010154140.1_pt1 | contig 11621 bp, 12 predicted proteins | sample 7278121 | NCBI WGS metagenome assembly JAAUXY01 (sample SAMN14350117, study PRJNA611818) | marine sediment metagenome | isolation source: surface marine sediment (1.8m) | place: French Polynesia: Moorea | collected 2018-08
ACACGTTGAACCGGAAGTGGAAGACGTCGCCGTCCTGGACGACGTAGTCGCGGCCTTCCAGGCGCAGCTTGCCGGCTTCCTTGGCGCCCTGCTCGCCGTTGCAGGCGAGAAAATCGTCGTAGGCGATGGTCTCGGCGCGGATGAAGCCCTTCTCGAAGTCGCTGTGGATCACCCCGGCGGCCTCCGGCGCTTTGGCGCCGCGGCGCACAGTCCAGGCTCGGGCCTCCTTGGGCCCGGCGGTGAAGAAGGTGATCAGATCGAGCAGGGCGTAGCCGGCGCGGGTGACCCGGGCCAGGCCGGTCTCCGCCAAGCCGAGGGACTCGAGAAAATCCTGACGCTCGGCCTTGTCCAGCGCCGCGACCTCGGCCTCGATGGCGGCCGAGATGACGACGCAGCCCGCACCTTCCTTCGCGGCGTAGTCGGCGACCCGGGCCGAGAGATCGTTGCCCTCGGCGGCCGAGCCCTCGTCGACGTTGGCGACGTAGAGCAGCGGCTTGGCGGTCAGCAGCTGGAGCTGGCGGAAGACCGGCCGTTGCTCTGCCGTCATCGCGATCTTGCGCGCGGGCTTGCCGTCGCGCAGGGCGGCGGCGGCCAGCTCCAGGACCTCGAGGCGCCGCTTGGCCTCCTTGTCGCCGCCGCGGGCCTTCTTGGTCGCCGCCTCGGTCTGGCGCTCGACGCTCTCCAGGTCGGCCAGCATTAGCTCGGTCTCGACGGTCTCGGCGTCGCGGATCGGATCGACCGAGCCGTCGACGTGGGTGACATCGCCCTCGAAGCAGCGCAGCACCTGGACGATGGCGTCCACCTCGCGGATCTTGCCCAGGAACTGGTTGCCCAGGCCCTCGCCCTTCGACGCGCCCTTGACCAGCCCGGCGATGTCAACGAACTCCAGAAAGGTCGGGATGACCTCGGCCGGCTTGGCGATGGCGGCGATCTTGTCGAGCCGCGGGTCGGGCAGGGGGACCCGGCCGACGTTGGGCTCGATGGTGCAGAAGGGATAGTTCGCCGCCTCGGCCGCGGTGGTCTCGGTCAGGGCGTTGAACAGGGTCGACTTGCCGACGTTGGGCAGGCCGACGATGCCGCAGTTAAAGCCCATCGGCCGCCTCCGATTCCTCGGAGCGCGGCTTGCCCTCCTCGGCCTTGCCCTCCGTCTTTTCGGGCTTGGGCTTCGGCTTGGGCGGCGCGGTGAGGTGGGCGACGCGGGACATGAAGCTGCCCTCGTCGCCGCCCAGCAGCTTGGGCAGCTCCGCCGCGACCGCGTCGATCAGCTTCTCCATGGCCGGCCATTCCGCCTTGGCGAAGTCCGAGAGCACGTGGCGGTGGACCAGCTCCTTGCGGCCGGGATGGCCGACGCCCAGGCGGATCCGCCAGAAGTCGGGGCCGATGTGGGCGTTGAGGCTGCGCAGGCCGTTGTGGCCCGCGGTGCCGCCGCCCAGCTTGACCCGCAGCTTGGCGGGCGCCAGGTCGATCTCGTCGTAGAAGACGAAGATCTCGTCCGGCTCCAGCTTGTAGAAGCGCAGCGCCTCGCCGACCGCGCGGCCGGACTCGTTCATGTAGGTCTCGGGCTTGAGGACCAGGATCTTCTCGGTGCCCATGCGGCCCTCGGAGACCCGACCCTGGAAGCGCGCGCGCCAGGGTCCGAACCCGTGGCGGCGGACGATCTCGTCCACCGCCAGGAATCCGATGTTGTGGCGGTTCTGGGCGTGCTTCGGGCCCGGATTGCCGAGACCGACCAGGAGCAGCATGGGCGTGCGTCCGGGAAGAGCGGACTACTCCTCCTTGGGCTCCTCGCTCTCGCCCTCGGCCGCGGGCTCCTCGCCTTCCGGCACTTCGCCTTCCTCGCCTTCGGCGGCCGCGGCCTGCTCCTCGGCGGCCTCGGCCTTGACCGCGCTGGGCGCGGCCACCGTGGCGATGGTGAAGTCACGGTCGGTGATGGTCGGGGTCACGCCCTCGGGCAGCCGGATCATGCTGATGTGCACGGAATCGCCGATGTCGAGTCCGGTCAGGTCAAGGTCGATCTGCTGCGGGATGGCGTCGGCGCGGCAGCTGAACTCGATCTCGTGGCGCACGATGTTGAGCACGCCGCCGCGCTTCAGGCCCGGCGACTCCTCGTCGTTCATGAAGTTCACCGGGACGTTGACGGTGACCTCGGTGTCCTGCGCGACCCTGAGGAAGTCGACGTGGACCGTGCGATCGGAGACCGGGTCGAGCTGTACGTCGCGGGGCAGGACCCGGTGTTTCTTGCCGCCGACCTCGACGTCGAAGAGGGTGGCGAAGAAGCCGGGCCTGTGGAGCTCCCGGTCGACGTCGCGGGGGTCCAGGCTGATCGTCAGGGGGTCCTTGCGGTCGCCGTAGATCACGGCCGGCACGCGTCCGGCGCGACGCACGGCACGGGCGGCCCCCTTCCCGACCCGCTCCCGCAGCTCCGCGGGCAGTGCGATGGTTTCGCTCATCTGCTTTCACTCCTCGTCTTCTCGGCAGGCGATCGCCATCGCCCCGCCGTATCTTGGCCCGGCCTCCAGGGGTGCCGGCACCGAAACTCGAATCTGCGTCCGAACTGGCTCGGACGTCTCTAGTTGAACAGGCTCGAAACCGAGCGCGCCTCGGCGATGCGGGCCATGGCCTCGCCGAGCAGCGGCGCAATCGAGATCTGCCGCATGTTCTGCGCCACCCGGACCGCCTCGGTCGCCTGAATGCTGTCGGTCGTGACCAGCTCCTGCAAGGGCGAGGCGCTGACCCGCGCGACCGCGCCGCCGGACAGCACGCCGTGGGTGACGTAGGCGGAGACCGCCTTGGCCCCGGCCTCCATCAGCGCCTCGGCTGCGTTGCAGAGGGTGCCGGCCGAATCAACGATGTCGTCGACCAGGATGCAGACCCGGTTGTCGACATCGCCGATGATGTTCATCACCTCGGAGACGCCGGCCCGTTCGCGGCGTTTGTCTATGATCGCCAGATCGGCGTCAAGGCGCTTGGCGATGGCCCGGGCCCGGATCACGCCGCCGACGTCGGGCGAGACGATGGTCAGCGGCTCGCCGTCGAAGCGCTCGACGATGTCCTTGGTGAAGACCGGGGCGCCGTAGAGGTTGTCGGTCGGGATGTCGAAGAAGCCCTGGATCTGCCCGGCGTGCAGGTCCAGGGTCAGGACCCGGTCGGCGCCGGCCACCGTGATCAGGTTGGCCACCAGCTTGGCCGAGATCGGCGTCCGCGGTCCGGACTTGCGGTCCTGTCGTGCATAGCCGTAGTAGGGAATCACGGCGGTGATCCGGTTCGCGGAGCCGCGCTTCAGCGCGTCAATCGCGACCAGCAGCTCCATCATGTTGTCGTTGGCCGGGTAGGAGGTCGACTGGATAACGTAGACGTCCTCGCCGCGGACGTTCTCCTGGATCTCGACGAAGACCTCCAGGTCGGAGAATCGTCGAACGCTGGCCTTGGTCAGAGGCAGGTTCAGGTATGCCGAAATGGCCTCTGCCAAGGGCCGGTTGCTGTTCCCCGTCAGGATTTTCATTCCGCAGCCCTGGCTAGGCAGATGTAGACGCTTTCCTCGCTCGCCCGACTCCACGCCCCTGCTCGAAGGGACCCCCGCTGGCCGGGCGGCGGGACCTTATCAACAGCCCCCCGCCCTGTAAACGTCCTGTCATCATATCCGGCGAGATTCCTTCGGGCGCCAGGAAAGCCTCAGCTTTTCTTCGCCTTGGCCAGCAGGTCGGCGATCCCGGCGGCGGCGCCCTCGGCGATCGGCAGGACCACCCCGGCCCAGCTCCGGTCCAGGCTGCCGGCCGGGACTTGGTTGCGCTGATCGACGCGGCCCAGCTCTTCGCCGGTGACCGCCTCCAGGACCCGCCAGGTCACGGCGACGCTCTGCCAGCCTTGCACGGGGTCCCCCAGCCCGACTTCCCCGACGATGATCACGGCCGGCCCGCCGCGGTTGGCGAGGAGCTCCGGCTCCAGGCGGCGCAGCGCCGCCAGCAGGGCCTTGGGCAGCAGGCGGCCGGAATCCCCCGGCGCGTCCTCGATCGGGGCCAGCAGGACCCGGTCTTCGGCCAGGGTCAGGCCGTCGCCCTCCGTCGGCTCCGGATCGCGGACCAGGGAGAGCAGGGTCCGGGAGGCCTGCCGGGCCACCTGCTTCATGGCCTGTGGCTCGGCGCGCCGCCAGGCGCCGGCAGCCAGTTCGCTGCGCGCGCCCCGCTGGCCCAGCCGCTTGCCGCCGGCATCGACCAGCTCCCAGAGGGTCAGGACTTCCTCGCGGCCGCCCGGCAGGGGTTGCACGACGCCGCGGCCGCGCAGGGTGAACTGGGTCGGTTGCTCCGCCCGGGTCGTGGCCGCGAAGCCATCGGCGCGCAGGGCGGCGGCCAGGTACTCCGCCATTGCGCGGGGGGCGGCGGGCGCGCCGGGCGTGTCGGGCCCGCCGGGGCCGCCCTGCTGCAAAGGGAGCACCTTCAAGCTGCCGCCGTTGCGCAGCAGGAGCAGGTCGTCTTCACCCTGGCCGCTGCTGTCCGGTCGGAAGGGGCGCGGCACCGGGCCGCAGGCGGCAGCCAGCAGGGCCGCCAGGAGGCATAGGGTTGCGAGTCTCCACCGCCGCGTCGGCATCGCTACATGATCACGCAGGTCGCAAGCAGGCCGAGGAGCAACGCGATCATGAAGATTGCCAGGTAGGGCAAGGTGCAGTTCTCCCGTTCATTCCCTCACAAGGTGACGAGGTCGAGCGGGGCGCGCGACAGGCTCTCGGATCCGGACTCGATGACCAGGCTGGTCCGCCCGACGCTGGCGGCGAGGCCGCGCTCGCTGTCGAAGACGATGATATGGACGAAAATGGTCATTCCCGGGGCAATCTCAATCGGATTGCCGTGGTAGAGCATGGGCCAGTCCATCCAGTTCGGCGAGAAGCAGCTGCCCAGGGAATAGCCGCAGGCGTTGAGGCGGTGCGCCTGGTAGCCGGCGGCGTCCAGGGTCCGGGCGTGGGCGTCGAAGGCGTCGCCGAAGGTCCGCCCGGGCTTGAGCTCGGCCTCCACCGCCAGCAGGGCCTCGCGGGCCACGTCGTACATCTCGGCCTGCCGCGCCGGCGCCTTGCCGACGCGGAAGGTCCGCATCATGGCGGCGTGGTAGTGGCGATAGGCGCCGGCCCATTCCAGGGTCAGCTGGTCCTCTGCGTCCAGGTTGCGGCGGCCGCTGAAATAGCGGCAGAGCAGGGCCTCGGGACCGGAGCCGATGATGAACTCGTTGCCGGGATAGTCGCCGCCGCCGCGGAAGATCGCGCCCTGCATGGCGGCCAGGATGTCGCCCTCGAAGGCGCCGGCCCCGGCGGTCTCGACCGCGGCGTCGTAGGCGTCGTCGGCCAGCTCGGCGGCGCGCCGAACGTAGGCGACCTCGGCCGCGCTCTTGACGGCGCGGTGGCGGCTGACCAGCAGCGAGGCGTCCTCCAGGGTCGCGAAACCTTCCAGGGCCGCCTCCAGGCGCCTGCCGTTGGCGGCGGTCAGGCCATAGGCCTCGTACTCGACCCCGAGCCTTTTCCCGGCGCAGCCCTCGGCCTCCAGGATGGCTCGCAGGTCGCGCGCCGGCTCGGCCTCTGGACCGTCGACCCAGATCCGGACGTCCTCGATGGTCGAGGTGTGCTGCGCCTGGCGCAGGTCGGGCGCGCGGGTCAGCAGGACCAGGCGGCCGTCGGCGCCCAGGTAGAGGCATTGGAAGAAGACGTAGCCGAAGGTGTCGTAGCCGGTCAGGTAGTACATGCTCTCCTGCCGGAACATCAGCAAGCCCTGCAGCCCCGCCTCTGCCAGGTCGGCGCAGACCCGGCGGCGGCGTTCGGCGTAGTCCTCGGGCGGGAAGTGCAGGGGCATGACGTCGCGCCTTTCGTGGCTCAGGCTTCGAGGGCGATGGCGGAGAGCTCGCGGCCGTAGTCCGGCTCGCCGCGCAGGCAGGCGCGGCGATAGCTGAAGAAGCGCTCCTCCTCGACCAGGGTGTCGCAGGGCAGGGCCTGGACGCTCTTCAGGCCCAGGCGCCCGAGGCGGCGGGTTGCATAGCCCTTGAGGTCGAAGAGGAAATGCCCCTCCCGCGGGGCCGGTAGGAAGAAGTCCATGTTGGAGGGGTCCTGGTCCAGGAAAGGCTCGGGGAACTCGGCTCCGACCTCGTAGGAGGCCTTGCCGATACAGGGGCCGATCCCGGCGTGGATCGCCTCGCGCCTTGCGCCCAGGCGTTCCATGGCCGCGACGACGGCCTCGAGCACGCCGCCCAGCGCGCCGCGCCAGCCGGCATGGGCGGCGCCGACGACCCGGGCCCCGTCATCGGCGAGCAGCACCGGCGCGCAGTCGGCAGTGATCACGCCCAGGGCCAGGCCGGGCTTCGCGGTCACCAGGGCATCGGCCCGGGGCCGGGCGTCGTCGGCCCAAGGCGTCTCGACCTCGACCACCTCGGGGGAATGGATCTGGTAGAGCGTGACCAGGCGCTCAGCGGGCAGGTCGAGCATTTCCATCGCCCGGGCCCGGTTGCGGTCGATCTTGGTCTTGTCGTCCTGGGAGCCCTGGCCGCAGTTAAGCGAAGCGTAGAGGCCGGTGCTGACCCCGCCTTCGCGGCCGAAGAAGGCGTGGCGCACGCCCTGGAGGTCGTTGAGTGGTCCGAGCGTCAGCATGGTCCGTCTCTTCGGCTGAGCGCCGCTTGGCGCGGCGGCTCCGGTGGAGACTGGATAGACCTAAGCTGCGCAGCCGGCAAGGGGGCCGAGGCCGGGTGCGCTCAGGACGAGGACCTTGAAGAGCGTGCCCATCTCCTCCGGCGCGGTCAGGCGATGCAGCGCCGTTCGGATCTCGGCCGCCTGCTCGGGGCTGGCGCCGGCGGCCAGGCGCTCGGCACGGGTCGCGATGCCAAGGGCCTCGAGGAAGGCGCCCTGCGGGGTCGGTCCCCAGGCTTCCGCGCCGGCCGCGCGGGCGGCACGAGCCAGGGCGCCGAAGTCGACGTGGGCGGTCAGGTCGGCCTGGCCCGGCGAAGCCAGGACGTCCTCGCGCGCATGCCGGCGCAGCGCCTGGAGGGTCGGGCGGCCGTCGGGCGCCGCATGGCCGTAGTCGACGATCAAGGCGGCGCCGCCGTCTTCGGCGAGGCGCCGGCCGATCTCGGCGGTCAGGGAGAGGGCCGCGGGCGAAACCTCGGCCACGGCGCCGGGCGTGGCATCGCGCAGCGCGTCGGGCAGCAGGGCCTCGGCGTAGGGTGCTGGCGGCGAGAGGCCGAAGGCCAGGGCATCGCCCTCGGGTGCCAGGCCGACCAGGCGCTCGCGCCAGCCCTCCGGCGTGCGCTCGAACTGGCGGATCGGCAGGGCGTCGAAGAACTCGTTGGCGATGACCAGCAGGGGCCGGCCCTGCGGCACTTCGGCGAGCGACTCGTGCCAGGCAGTCGCGACGCCCGCAAGGCTGCGTGCCTGAAGTTCGCGCAGGGTCGGGCTGACCTCGACGATGTGCAGATCCAGGGCCTCGCGGAAGCCCGGCACCACCTTGGCGGCCCGGAGCAGGTCGGCCAGCAAGGTACCGCGGCCGGGGCCGAGCTCGACCAGGGTCAGCGCCTCCGGTGCGCCGAGGCGCTGCCAGGTCTCGGCGCACCACAGGCCGATCAGCTCGCCGAACATCTGGCTGATCTCCGGCGCGGTGACGAAGTCGCCGCGCGCGCCGAAGGGGTCGCCGGTCATGTAGTAGCCCTGACGCGGGTGGGTCAGGGCCTCGGCCAGGTACTCGGCGAGGGTGATCGGCCCCTGGCGCGCGATCCGCTTAAGAAGACGGGCTGCCAGCTCGCTCATGCTGGGCGCTGGCGGCGGAGTCGCTGCGGCCGGCGCGCAGCGACCAGAAGATCACGAAGCCCCCCAGCAGGATCATTGGCAGCGAAAGGATCTGGCCCATGGTGACGAACTGGAACAGCACGCCGAGATGGGCGTCCGGCTCGCGGACGAACTCGACCAGGAAGCGCGACAGCCCATAGCCGCTCAGGAAGATGCCGATCATCATGCCCCTGTGGCGCAGGCCGCCCAGGCGAACCAGAACGTAGAGCACGACGAAAAGGACCAGGCCCTCGAGGACGGCCTCGTAGAGCTGGCTCGGATGGCGCGGCTCGGGCCCTCCCTGCGGGAAGACCATGCCCCAGGGTGCGTCCGTGACCCGGCCGAAGAGCTCGCCGTTGATGAAGTTCGCCAGGCGCCCGAAGAACAGGCCGATGGGGGTGGCTGCGGCGACCACGTCTCCGACCGCGATCATGTCGACCTGGCGACGGCGGGCGAAGAGCACGATCGCCAAGGTCACGCCGAGCAGGCCGCCGTGGAAGCTCATGCCGCCTTCCCAGACCTTCACGATCTGGATCGGATCGGTCAGGAAGTACATCGGCTTGTAGAACAGCACGTAGCCGATTCGGCCGCCCAGCACCACGCCGAGGGTGGCCCAGAGCAGCAGGTCGTCGAAGAAGTCCGGGCCGAGCTTGGCCGGCGAATAGCGCGTGCCCAGTCGCAGGCAGTAGCGCCAGCCGAGGAACAAGCCGGCGATATAGGCCAGCGCGTACCAGCGGATCGCGATCGGCCCGATCTGAATCAGGACCGGATCGATCTCCGGGAAGCTCAGGGCGAGCAGGGGGAGGGATGCGGTCATCGCCGGCTGCGCGCCTGTCGATGTCGAGCTGTCATGGCCTTGGCTTGCCTTTCTGGGGCTTGTTGTAGAGCCCGCGCTGGCGGGGGGCAAGGGCGGCCGCCGCCGGGCCGCCTGCACGAGCCTGTGATATCTCGGCGCCCGCGGTGCGGCGTCGGCCTGGCCGTTCTGTCGGGCGGTGCTTGCCGGCGCCGCCGCTTTGGCGTTTGATGTCGCTGCCGTGGGGCGATCGGGCGCAGCGACAAGGGAGTGGACCCGTGCAGTCACAGAACAGGCTTCTCGACGATCTGGCCAAGGTGGCGACCAGCGCGATGGGCACCCTCTCGGGCGTGCGCGAGGAGGTCGAGGCGCAGGTCCGCCAGCGCCTGGAGCGGGTCCTCGGCCAGATGGATCTGGTGACCCGCGAGGAGTTCGACGCGGTCAAGGCCATGGCCGCCAAGGCGCGCGCCGAGCAGGAGGCGCTGGAGGCGCGCCTCGTGGCCCTGGAGGGTCAACTCGCCGGCAAGGCCGAGGCAGCGAAGGGCAAAGCGGCCAAGCCGAAGGCGCCCAAGTCCGCCGACTAGAGCAGCCCGCGTTCATTCGAACGCAGATAAGCTGCTCTATCTATATGGAATAGACCAAATTATCTGCGCTCAATTGATTCCAATTGAGCGCAGTTTGATCTGGTTGCCCGCGGCCGACCGAGCGCCCCTGGTTCCGAGAATGTAGACGCGCGGCCCTCGACACATAGCCACAGCTTTCTGGCGCCGGGCCCTGTGCGGGGCCAGATCCGCTCTTGCCAGGCTCCCGGCCTTTTGGCACCCTAGATTTCGTGGTTCGGGGGTTTCGGTCCGCCACATTTAGTGGGGCCTCGCGACTCGGCGAGGGGTCCTGCGCGGGAGCAAGGACAGGCTGCCAATGACCATCAAGACCCTGGTGCGGGAGCGCCGGCTGCCCGGCAACCCGATCGATATCCTGGAAGAGCTAGTCCTCTCCAATGACTGGCCCTTCACCCGGAGCAACGACATCGAGCTGGCGGTCGAGGTCAGCGGGCGCTGGTGCAGCTACCAGCTCTGCTTCCTCTGGGACGAGGCCTCGCAGTCGGTGCATTTCTCCTCCTTCCTCGATACCCGCGTGCCGCCGTTGCACCGGGCCCGGGTCCACGAGCTGATGGGCGCGGTCAACGAGCGGCTCTGGATCGGACACTTCGAGCTGGGCGCCGAGGAAGGGGCGCCGCTCTTCCGCCACACCCTGCCGCTGCGCGGCACCTTCGGGGCCAGCGCCGAGCAGCTGGAAGACCTGATGGACACGGCGGCCATGGAGTGCGAGCGTTTTTATCCGGCCCTGCAGCTGGTCGTCTGGGGTGGACGCAGCGTCGCCGACGCCATCGCGACGGCGATCATGGATACCCACGGCGAGGCCTGACATGGAACTCGACGGCCGGCTTCTGCTCGTCGGCTGCGGCAAGATGGGTGGCGCCCTGCTGTGCGGCTGGGTCGAGCGCGGGCTCGATCCGTCTGTGGTTACCGTGGTCGAGCCCGGCGCCGAGGCGCGCAACGACGTGGCCGCGCTGGGGGTCGAGGCCGTGGCCGGTCTGGACCAGGTCGAGGCCGCGTTGCAGCCGGCCTTCGTGGTGCTGGCGGTCAAACCGCAGATGATGGACGCGATCCTGCCGGACTGCCGGCGCTTCGCGGCGCCGGGGACGGCCGTCCTGTCAATCGCGGCCGGGACCACCCTCGGGGCCTTCGAGGCCGCGCTCGGGGACGAAGCCGCGGTGATCCGGGTCATGCCCAACACGCCGGCGGCGGTCGGCCGGGGCATGTCGGTGCTCTGCGCCAACGCCCGGGTCGACGATGCCCAGAAAGTCGTCGCCGGCGCGCTGATGGCCGCGGTCGGCGAGGTCGCCTGGATCGAGGACGAGGCCCTGATGGACGCGGTCACCGGCGTCTCCGGCAGCGGCCCGGCCTACGTCTTCCTGATGATCGAATCCCTCGCCGAGGCCGGCGTCGAAGCCGGCTTGCCGCGCGAGCTCGCGACCCAGCTGGCGCAGGCCACGGTCGCCGGCGCGGGCGAGCTGGCCCGGCAGTCCGAGGAGACGGCCGCGCAGCTGCGCCGCAACGTCACCAGCCCGGGCGGCACCACGGCGGCGGCGCTCGAGGTCCTGATGGCCGAGGGCGGCCTGCCGGAACTGATGAAGCGGGCGGTCGCCGCGGCGGCGCGGCGCGGCCGCGAGCTGGGCGCCTGACCATGCCCGAGACGCCTCCGCCCAAGGGCTCGCTGCGCCGGGTCCAGGAGGCCCTGGCGGCCAAGGGCCTCGAGACCGCGGTGACGACCTTCCCCGAGAGCACGCGGACCTCGGCCGAGGCCGCGGCGGCGATCGGCTGCAGCGTCGGGCAGATCGCCAAATCGCTGGTCTTCCGGGGCCGCGAGAGCGACCGGCCGGTCCTGGTGATCGCCAGCGGCGACAACCGGGTCGACACCGGCAAGGTCGCCGCGGTCCTGGGCGAGAAGATCGCCCGCGCCGACGCCGACTTCGTCCGGGCGCGTACCGGCTTCGCCATCGGCGGTGTCGCGCCGGTGGCCCACAAGGAGCCGCCCCTGGTCGTGATCGACCGCGATCTCCTGGCCCACGACCGGATCTGGGCGGCCGCCGGCGCGCCCAACGCGGTCTTCGAGCTCGCGCCGCGGGACCTGGAAGCCCTGACCGGCGGGCCGGTCGCCGAGATCCGCCAAGACTGAGCGCGCGTAAGTATCGGCGAGCGGGCATTGACGGGGAGGCCCGGGCTCTGGTTCCTTCTGGGCCTTGGAATAGGCACAGTCCCGCGCGATAAGGATCGCCGCCATGGCCGAGACCCCGAAGAACTCCAAGCCCAAGGCCGCCAGGTCCAAGTCGGCGGCCGCCAAGGCCGCGCCCAAAGGCCCGTCCAAAGGCGGGGCCAAGGCCAACGGCGCCGCCAAGGCCGAGCCGGCGCCGCAGGATCGCATGGTCGACGCCGCCCTGGCGCTTGCGGCCGAACGGCCCTGGCACGAGATCTCGTTGCG
>JAAUXY010197131.1_pt1 | contig 11614 bp, 11 predicted proteins | sample 7278121 | NCBI WGS metagenome assembly JAAUXY01 (sample SAMN14350117, study PRJNA611818) | marine sediment metagenome | isolation source: surface marine sediment (1.8m) | place: French Polynesia: Moorea | collected 2018-08
CTCTTGTGAAACAGGGGCGTAATAGGCCACAGTTTGTCTGAATAAAATTCATAAATTCTTATTGTTTTCTTGACAAAACACACAAAAATTTTTAATTGTTGTAATAATAGTAACAGTGTTACCATTATAGTAACAATTAGCCGGAAATGCGACCCGAATCAAATAAATCCGCTAAGCAATACTATTCCACTTCTCTGGAAAGGGGTATGAGCATTCTGAGACTGTTCACCCCGGATCGCAGCACCTGGACCCTTACCCAAATCTCTAAAACTTTAGATCTCAATAAAACATCAACCTTCCGTTTTGTGAATACATTAGTTCAACTCGGTTATCTCAGAAAAGATCCCGACTCAAAATTGATCAGTTTAGGGTCACAGATCATGACCTTAGGGGCAAGCTTTTACCGAACGGATGATCTCTATGAAGTCGGAAGACCTTTAATTGATGAGGCTTTTGAGACCTATAATGTGAATACCGAACTGGCTTTGTACAATGAAGATATGATCGTAGTGGTTTATCGAAGAGAGGCTAAGGAATCTTTTGTTCCTCGATTTCCCATATCTCGCCGTAAGGAACAATTTTATTGTTCTTCTCTGGGAAAAGCCATCCTGTCCGCTCTTTCACACAATCAAATGTTGGAAATCGTGACCCACCTAACCACCGAAAAAAAGACAGCTAAAACGCTTGCAACGAAAGCGGATCTTATTGCTGATTTGGAAAGGACGAGCGAAAGAGGCTATGCCTTAAATAATGAGGAATGGGTTCCAGGTTTAATCGCCATAGCCGCTCCTTTGATCAATCTTCATACCGATGAAGTCAAAGGCGCTGTTTGCTTTGATTTTTCCACCATTCAACACTCAATAAAAAAGGTCGAGAAGAAATATGCCGGGGTAATTGTTCAATTGGCAAGCGATATATCCCAGTTGTTAAGCACCGTTCGGTAAGAAACTTTAAAAATTATGGGGAAAGGCAGGAGATCAAAGGTAAAATGAGTCCATTAAAAAGTAATGTTTTCGGGCGCGCCAAAGAGGGTGCGCTGCCTGTAGTTCGCAAAGCAGAAGGTCTTTGGATACAAGATGAGAAAGGAAATCGTTATCTGAATGCCAGCGGCGGCGCGGCCGTAACGAACGTGGGACATGGCCGTCGGGAAATTGCAGAGGCACTTCATCAACAGGTTCTGCAGCATGACTATATTCACCCGACCGCTTTTGTCTCGCCGGTGGTTGAAGACCTGGCTGCAGCGCTGGCTGACCGCGCACCGGAGGGAATCGAACGTTTTTATTTTCTTTCGGGTGGCGGCGAAGCGGTTGAGGCGTCTATCAAGATGGCCCGGCAGATACATCTCGCAAATGGGCTTCCTGAGATAATCCGGCTCATTTCTCGATGGAAATAATATCATGGTTTGAGTCTGGGCGCCCTATCCGCCATGGGTCGCACCGCGTTCCGCGAGCCGTTTACACCCCTTTTGGGTGATGTCGTCCATATACCACCCCCTTATTGCCTGCGTTGTTCTTATGGCCTGACGTATCCCGGGTGTCAGCTGCGATGTGCGTTGGCATTGGATGAAACCATCCAGAATATTGGGCCCAACGTCGTTTCCGCCTTTATCGGCGAAACCGTCAGCGGCGCCACACTGGGTGTATATGCACCCCCCACAGGTTACTGGAAAGTCATCCGCGAGATATGTGATCAGTATAAGGTGTTATTGATTCATGATGAAGTCATGTGCGGATTAGGACGCACCGGTCGGTGGTTTGCCAGTGAACATTACGACATCAGTCCGGACATCGTCACTTTAGGTAAAGGCCTGGGGGGTGGCGCTATTGCCCTTTCGGCTGTTGGCGTTCAAGCGGCACACTTCGAAGCGTTACAATCGGACGGCGGATTCGTGCACGGCGGCACCTACTCGCATCACCCGGTTGCCGCTGCTGTCGGTCTGGCCACGTTAAAAATTTTAGAACAGGAAAATTTGATCGAACGCGCCGATCGTATCGGAAATGTGCTCGGTGAGAAGTTAAAGAACAAATTATCCGGCAGTCCTCATGTCGCCGATGTTCGCGGTCTGGGTATGTTTTGGGGAATGGAGCTGGTCAAAGATAAAGACGCTCTTCGGCCTTTCCCGCGTGAAGCACAAATGGGTGAGCGCATCTGGCAAAGTATATTTCAGAAAGGCGTCATCGTATACAAGTCCTTTGGTCTGGCCGGCAGTGATGGCGATGCCATCATCATTGCACCGGCCTTTACGATCACAGATAAAGACATCGATTTTTTGGTTGATGCCCTGGCCCAGGGCGTAGAGGAAACCATCGAGTGAGATTTTAAGTGGCCGGGTCGAATGGCGCAATTGCCGAAAATCGTTAATTTCTTTAGCTTTTATAATTTGCTTAACCTAGTATCATTAAATCGTAATCTTAACTTTTCATTAATTTTCACGCAAAATAAGGAGGATATGCGATGAACGGGTGGATGGGAAAGATTCTCAGGGTTGATTTAAGCACGGGTGAAATCACTGAAGAAGCATTAGAACCGCAAGTTACCAGAGATTTCATGGGCGGCAGAGGTTTGGCCATCTACTATATGCTCAAAGAAGTGAACCCCAACTGTGATGCGTTGGGACATGAAAACAAGCTGATCATGACCACCGGCCCCCTGACAGGTACTAAAGCGCCGACCGGTGGACGCTACATGGTGACCACCAAATCTCCATTGACAAATGCCATCACCTGTTCCAATTCCGGTGGGTACTTTCCCGCTGAACTTAAAAAGTGCGGATATGATGGGATCATTATTGAGGGCCGGGCCGCGGAACCGGTTTATCTCTGGATCGATGATGGCAAGGCAGAATTAAAACCGGCCGGGCATTTATGGGGCAAGAACACGCACGCGACCGACGATGCCATTCGGGCTGAAACCGACAACAAAACAAAGACCGCTGTCATCGGACCGGCTGGAGAAAAACTGGTTCTTTTTGCTTCCATTATGAACGATCGCGATCGGGCTGCCGGACGCGCCGGCGTCGGAGCCGTCATGGGAGCTAAAAAGCTCAAAGGGATTGCTGCTCGAGGAACAAAGAAGGTTTCGCTGGCCAGTGAAGCGCAATTTAATGAAATGAATCAGAAATATCGCGGACGCTTTAAAGAAGTAAAGAAGACCGGACCATACCCGCTGACCACCCACGGCACCGCCATTACGGTAGTGGCCACCCAGACGCACGGTGTCTTTCCTACGCGTAATTTCCAGAAGGGACAGTTTGAAGAATGGGAGGCGATTTACGGTGAAGCCCTGACCGAAAAATATCTGGTTAAAGCAAAGCCTTGTTTTAGTTGTCCCATTGCATGCGGCCGGGTAACGAAGGTTCCCGACGGTCCCTATCAAGGCGAGGGTGAGGGGCCTGAATATGAGACCGTCTACTCGCTGGGATCCGATGTCGGTGTCGGTGATCTGGCAGCGCTCACCAAAGCAAATTACCTGTGCAATGAGCTGGGTCTGGATACGATCAGTATGGGTTCCGCCATCGCCTGTGCAATGGAGCTCTATGAAAAGGGGCATCTTTCTGAATCCGATATCGGCTTTCCCTTAACGTGGGGAGATGGCCAAGCCCTGGTGAAATTAACCCGGCAAACCGGTATGCGTGAGGATTTCGGTGATATTCTGGCAGAGGGCAGCTTACGGATGGCAACGCGCTATGGGCATCCGGAGTTCGCCATGGTTTCCAAGGGTCTTGATCTACCCGGTTATGATCCTCGCGGTACACAGGGTTTAGGTTTAAACTATGCCACCTCCCCCATCGGGGCTTCGCACATGAGAGGCGATACGCCCTATTGCGAACTACTGGGCGTTCCGGTCAAAATTGATGGGCTGACCTGGGCGGATAAACCGCCGATTGTCGTCAAATGGCAAAATGTATTTTCCCTGATTGATGCCGCGGGTTTGTGCGTTTTTTTCAGTATTCGATATTTGTGTGACCCGACGCTGGAAATTCGTCCCGCAGGCATTATGGATCTTCTCAATGCGGCCACCGGAGCAGGCTATACTTTAGACGAGCTGGAAAAAATTGGTGACCGCATTTTAAATGCCGAACGGTTGTTCCTGCTGCGAGCCGGTTTCGATCGCCGACACGACAGCCTGCCGGAGCGCTTCACAAAGACACCGATGCCCGATGGGCCTGCCAAGGGCGTCGTCTGCCATCTGGATGAAATGCTTGAACAATACTATCAGATTCGCGGTTGGTCTCAAGATGGCCTTCCGACCGAGGAGAAACTTAATGCGTTAGGCCTTAATGGGATGTGAGATGGAAAAGAATGAAAGTGCATGTGGACTTATATGTCAATTTAAAAAAATACGCACCTGCAGATGACAGCTCGTTTGAAATTCAACTTGAAGCCGGTGCTACCGTTAAAAGTGTTTTGGATGTTCTCAAAATACCGGCGGAGGAGAAGGCGATTGTATTGGTCAATGGGCGTAATGCGGATGAATCAATTCCATTGAAGGAAAAAGATACCCTAACGCTATATTCACCGATATCAGGTGGCTGACTGAATTTTATATGGAAGCCTCCGACGCGTACAAAGTTCAGTAAATTGTATGGAGGGAATTGTAAACGTATGCCTCATGCAAAACGTATTCTTAAGGGCGTCGAAAGAGGGCAGCCGTTTGAGATAGAGGTGGATGGCAAAAAGATTGTGGCCTATGAGGGCGAGAGCATCGGGGCAGCGCTGTTGGTCGCCGGTCGCAAGACCCTTCGCCATACCAATAAGCTCGAACAGCCCCGGGGTCTTTATTGCGGTATCGGATTATGTCAGGAGTGTCGCATGACGATAAACGGCATCCCCAATACCCAGGCCTGCCAGACCCTTGCAACACCCGGGTGCCGGATTGAAACCCAGAAAAGTTTAAAAAAACGGGAATCTTAAAAATTGAGAGAATCCGATTTTGTCATTATCGGCGGTGGACCCGGCGGTGTTGCAGCAGCCATTAAAGCTGCCCAAGCCGGGGTTAACGTAACACTGCTGGATGAAAACGAGCAGTTGGGGGGTCAAGTCTTCCGTCAGTTCGAAAAAGGCTTCAGGGTGGCCGATCCTGACGACCTGGGCCCGGATTTTAAGGATGGGCAGGAATTGCTTGTTCAATTCAGTTCCCTGCAAGACAAAATCCGCTATTTAAACAATACCGTGGTATGGGGAATATTCGAAGACCGCACCCTTGCCCTGGCGCGCAACGGAGCCACCTCCAGTTTGTGTTTCAAACATCTTCTGGTGGCAACCGGCGCCTATGATCGGCCGGTTCCCTTTCCGGGGTGGACGCTTCCCGGTGTTTTCACCGCCGGCGGGGCACAGAAACTCGTCAAATCAGAACGTGTGCTTCCCGGGGACAACATTCTTCTTGCGGGCACGGGTCCACTGCAACTGGTCCTGGCAGATCAGGTTCTCAAGGCCGATGGTAAGATCGAGGCCATTTTGGAAGCCGGTAATGTCGGTAAAAATTGGCTCAAGGGACTCAAGGGCATATGGGGCAACTGGGACTTCCTGAAGGAAGGCATGCGATATTTGGGCAGCATCCAAAAAGCCGGTGTACCGCTTCTGAGAAGCCATATTATCCTTGAAGCTCGTGGGGACGGACAAGTCGAAGATGCGGTGATTGCAAATGTGGATAAAAACTGGAGACCCAAACTCGATACCGCGCGCTGCATTAAAGTCGACACCATCTGTTTGGGATACGGCCTGGTCTCCTCAACAGAGCTGACGATGCTGGCGGAATGCGAGCATAAATATGATCTAAGACAGGGCGGCTATATTCCCGTTCGCAAGCCAAACATGGAAACGAGCGTGCCCGGCATTTATGCCGTCGGCGACGGCGCCGGCGTGGCTGGCAAAAAAGTAGCAATCGAAGAAGGCTGTATTGCCGGGATATCTGCAGCCAGCGCCTTGGGTTACATTTCAGGTGCATATACCACCGAGCAGATTAAGCCTCACCGCAAAAGGCTGGATAAAATTAATCGCTTCCGCAAGATACTCGATGATATCAGTTGGCCGCGCAAGGGCCTTTATGAACTGGCAACCGATGATACGATCATCTGCCGCTGTGAAGAAGTAACCCTCAAGCAATTAAAAGCGGCTCTGGCCGATGACACGATTCAGATTAAAGACTTTAAACGTATGACACGCTTGGGTATGGGATCCTGCGAGGGGCGCATGTGCGGACCTTCCGTTATTGAAATGTTGCGGCACCGGCTAAATGCGCGCGCCGAAGATGTCGGATGTTTGAAACCCCGGCCATCGATCAAACCGGTTGCTCTCGGTGTGTTGGCTGCTGACAACACAACGTCTATGGTGTCAGGTGTCAGTGTTCAGGTGTCAGGAAGATACAGAGGACAGAGGACAGAAAACAAATAACAGAAGAACAAAGGCAGACTGTTTCTGCCCTAGGTCATCTGTTATCTGACACCTGACACCCGAAACCTACTTATTCCTGACACCTACAATCTTAATAAGTTTAATTATCGCGCAATAAAAAGAGGATATTACATGGTTCCCCGAGAAGCTGAAGTTGTCGTTATCGGTGGTGGCGTAGTGGGTTCATCCGTCGCCTATTTTCTAGCCCGGGCCGGAAAAGATGTTGTCCTGGTCGAGAAAGGTTGCAAAGCAGGGGAAGCATCCGGAGCCAATGCCGCTTTTGTCTGGTCGATAACGAGAAAGCCCGGAATTGATATAAGGCTGGCGATGCACAGTTTTAATATACACCGGCAGCTTGAAGCGGAGCTGGCAATGGACTTTGAGTATGTGCGGGGCGGCGGGCTGTTGATTATAGAAGAAGAAGCGCAGCTTCCCTATGTCGAAGCGCATCTTCAGAAAAGAGCAGAAGATGGATATCCGCTGGAAATGATTGATGCCAATCAGACACTCGAACTGGAGCCGCACCTCTCAAAGGAAAGGGTCTTCGGTGCGGTCTATAGCCCTATCGATGGTAAAACCAATCCTATTTTCCTGGTCATTGCCTTAAACCTGGAAGCTCAAAAGCTGGGGGCACAGCTTTTTCATTATACGGCGGTTAAGGCCATTGAGGTCAGCGGTGGTAAAATAAATGGGGTTGTTACCGATAAAGGGACAGTCAAAACCGAGACGGTGGTGAATGCCGCCGGGAGCTGGGGATGTTTCATTGGTGACATGGTCGGAATTAAAGTGCCGGTTTTTCCCTTTCAACTGGCCATGCTGGTTACAGAACAGTTACCACCGACAGTTTCGCACGCCATTATGGGAGCTTCTTATATGGTAGAGGAAGATAGCGGCAAAGCGGCCGATTTGGGATGTGGGCTTATCATGAGCCAGCAGACCGCGGGGAATCTTCTGATCGGAGCCAGCTGGCGCAAGACGGGATACGATAAAAGAACCATTCAGGAGGAGATCGAACTCATGGCCAGGGTGAATGTCAGGGCGATGCCGATGCTCAAAGATGTCCGCATCATTCGTTCCTATGCCAATTTTTTCCCCAATACCGCGGATGACCTGCCGATATTGGGCAAAGTTGATGGTGTAGAGGGATTTATAATGGCGTGTGGGCATTGCGGGCATGGGATCGGTATGGGGCCCGGTTCGGGCAAACTGATTCAGGAATTGATTTGCGATGGCAAAACCACTGTCCCGCTGGATGAATTGAGCCTATCTCGATTTGATCAGAATATTCAGGCGCATAATTAAACGTCTTGGGAATTCAACAAAGGAGGATTTGGCGATGACAACCGAAGCTCAAGAACAGGGTCTTCAGCAAAAAGCAAAGGAGGCCATTATTACGCTAAATAAGGCTGCGGCACTCCAAATTGCCGAACAAGCATCTTGCGAAATGAGTGCATCGGAATTGGTTGACTTAATCGAGGGCGGCTTTAAGGCGGGTATTATGGTTGTGGGTGATCGCTTCGGCAAAGGGGATATGTTTTTACCGGAACTGGTGGCGGCAGCCGAAACAATGAAAAGTTCGCTGGCGATCCTGGAGCCCAAGCTGCGTAAAAACCAGGTGGCCCATGAGCCGTTGGGGAAAATCGTCATTGCAACCGTTAAGGGTGATTTGCATGATATCGGAAAGACGATGGTATCCAGTTTACTGATGGCGAACGGATTTGAAGTGATTGACCTCGGCATAGATGTCGCCACGCCGAATATCATTGAAGCTGCCAGAAAGCATGAGGCTGATATGATATGTCTTTCGGCCCTATTGACGACGACCATTCCGGCTCAAAAAGAAGTCATCGATGCTTTACAGGAAATGGGCCACAGAGAAGACTTTAGAGTGATGATTGGTGGCGCCGCCTCATCTAAAAACTGGGCGGAGGAAATCGGTGCGGATGCATACGGCGCCGATGCCCAGGAAGCAACCGAAATCGCAATCGATCTACTAACAACATAAAGGAGGCTTGATTATGCCAACGGCAGTCCCCAAAATGGACCTACTCGACACAGCAGCCAAAGAGCGCATCCACGAAGCCTCGCTTTCTATTCTGGAAGAGACCGGTATTCAAATCGATTCGGAAATGGTTGCCAACACCTTGCAGGAGCACGACATCCCCTGTGAAGTTAGCGGCACACAGGGAGACCGGACCTTATGGCGTGTGAAGTTTGACAGGGACACTATCACACAATCGCTGAAGACCGCCCCCAAGACCATTACCCTTGGCGGCAGAGATACGAAACACGATCTTTACCTGGACGGAAAAGGATCACCGGACTCTGTTTATTACGGCACATTGGGCAGCGCCCCGGTGGTGCACGACATTGAAACAGGTGAGAGACGACTCGGAACGTTAAAGGATCTGGCTCAGTTTGCCCGTTTAACCCAGCAACTGGAACATCTGGATTTTTTTCATGTATCTGTAATGCCCTCCGATGTTCCGAATTCCGTCGTGGAATTATACCGCTGGAAGACCACATTTGAAAACACTGCCAAGCATTCCATAACGGCTGCATCCTACGATTCCAGAAATTTACCTTTCTTGCTGGAGATGGCGGCCGTGGTGCAGGGCGGGGAAGATGAACTGCGACGTCGTCCGATCTTCAGCGCTACCGAATGCCCGATTGCACCGTTGTTTTTTGCCGAGCGATCGGCCGAGAACATGGTTGGGTTGGCCCGCGCCGGTCTGCCGGTTATCATATATTCAGAGCCGTTTGCCGGTGCTTCTTCACCGGTTACATTGGCCGGTACGATACTGGTAACCAACGCCGAGCAACTGGCCGGGATCGCACTCACCCAGGTTGCGAATCCTGGAGCGCCGGTAATTTACGGTGGCGTGTCAACGACCATGGATATTCGAAGCGGAAATATTTCTTTCGGGTCACCCGAGACGGGTCTGCTGAATGTGGCCACAACAGAAATGGCAAGATTTTATGAAATGCCGAAAGAAGGCAGCGGCGGCCGAACCGATTCAAAACTGGTGGATTGTCAGGCCGGGTTCGAAAAACAGGGCAATCTGCTGCTGGCTGTTCTGGCCGGTGCGAATCTGAACAATTGTGCCGGAACACTTGAGAGCAATTACGCGGTCAGCCTTGCTCAACTGGTCATTGATGACGACATCGCCAAGCGCACCAAACGAATCCTGGAGGGTATTGCTTTCAATGAAGAAACACTTGCCGCCGACCTGATTAAAGAGATCGGGCCCGGGGGCCAGTATTTAGGTAACCCGCATACCTTGGCTCACATGCGCCAGGAGCTCTGTCTGTCCGATTTATGCAGTAAGGGGACATATGAAGACTGGACCAAAAAAGGAAGTTCAAGTCTTGAGCAAATGGCACAAAAGAAAGCCCTTGAGCTCTTAAGCTTTTCAGAACCGACACCTTTAGATCCGGCCGTCGTCAAGGAGCTGGAAAACATATTGCACAGTGCGAAGAAGGCCCATGGAATTGTGTGATCCCTTATTTTGCATCAAAATAGATGATAATCTTTTTTTGTAAAAGGTGAAAGGATCATATTTAATATGGAAAAATTGATTATAACGGTCGCACCCACCGGCTCCATTCCCCAAAAAAAACATACACCACATGTCCCGGTAACAATAGAGGAGATCGTCACCTCCGCTCTGCGCTGTGAGGATGAAGGGGCGTCGATCGTTCATATCCATGCACGGGATGAAGATGAAAATCCTTCGGATGATCCCCAAATTTTCCATGAGATTGTCACTCGCATTAAAGAGCGCTGCAATCTCATAATCCAGGTATCAACCGGTGGACGGGCCGGTACCGATTTGGAAAGCCGCATCCAGCGTCTGCAAATGCGTCCCGAGATGGCCAGTTTGACAACAGGTTCGGTCAATTTTCCCAATTCGGCCTATGTCAATCCACCGGACTTGATTGATGCGCTGGCCACAGAAATGCAGCGTCATGATATAAAACCGGAGATGGAGATATTTGATTTAAGCATGATCAACAATGCGATTGCATTGGGCGATCGAGATCTGGCGGACCGACCGCTGCACTTTAATTTTGTCATGGGTCTGCGAGGGGCAATGCCCGCAAATGTCGAGCATTTGGTGCACCTTTACAGCAGCCTGCCTTCAGACAGTACCTGGACAGTCTCGGGCATTGGGGCTGCCCAGCTATCAATGAACGTTCACGCTGTGCTTATGGGGGGAAATGTAAGAGTCGGTTTGGAGGATAACATCTATTACAAGAAAGGTGAATTGGCGACCAACGAAAGGCTGGTCCAAAGGATTGCCCGTTTGAGCATGGAGTTGGGGAGGGATGTGGCCACACCGGATGATGCGCGACAAATCTTGCGCCTGGTTCCACGGCAAACAGAATAAGGCCAAAGGATAATTTCACTTTTCGCACAACAGATTACAGGACCTCTTTTCAGCCGTCGACTGGACGATTTCCTTTCCAAAGATTACGCGACGCATGTAAATCATGCCAAAGGAGGATGATAATATGGGACATAATATCGGCTTAGATAATCGATGTGATGTCGTTATCGTTGGGGGCGGCATTATCGGGTGTACAGCCGCCTATTATCTGGCGAAAAAGGGATTTGATGTTATTTTGCTTGAATCAGGCGACCTGGCGAGTGGGGCGACGGGTCATAACATCGGATATATCTTCATGCATACGAGAATTCCAGGCCCCCAATTGGAATTGGCCAGCGCGACACACCGGATCGTCCCGAATTTACCCGATGAACTCGATTATGACTTTGAACTGCGTCAAAACGGCGGCATGATTTATTTCAACAAAGAGGCGCAGCTACCCATCATGAAGGAGTTTGTCGAACAGCGCAATAAAGACGGCGTTACCATGCAGTTATTGGATAAAAAAGAGGCGCTGGAGATGGCCCCGGTACTGCCGGAGAGCACCATGGGGGCCACTTTTTGCCCTTTGGATTGTCTCGTGAATCCGACGCTTTATGTGCGCGCCTTTGCGAACGCCGCCAGAAGACATGGTGCCCTCATTCGTACCGGTACCGAGGTTCTATCGGTCAATAAGGACGGGTCTAAAGTCACCGGCGTTAAAACCGCTGAAGGGGATATTGAGTCTAAATATGTGGTGCTGGCTGCCGGGGGGCGGACGACTCAGCTGACAGAGAAACTGAGTCTCAATCTAGGAATATTCTCCATGCGACTCCAATTAATGACAACCGC
>JAAUXY010148172.1_pt1 | contig 11609 bp, 11 predicted proteins | sample 7278121 | NCBI WGS metagenome assembly JAAUXY01 (sample SAMN14350117, study PRJNA611818) | marine sediment metagenome | isolation source: surface marine sediment (1.8m) | place: French Polynesia: Moorea | collected 2018-08
CGCGGGCCCAGATCGGCGATGCGCTCGCCCTCGATCAGCAGGCCGCCGGGCCCGTCGAGTCCGCTTTCGGGATCGAGCAGATGGGCGTTGACGTAGGCGATCCGGACCCTGCCGTTGCGGCTCATTCGGCGGCGGCTCCCGCGCCGACGTTGCGCTGCAGGACCCGGGTCAGCGCGTCCAGGCAGGCCATGCGCACCGCCACGCCCATCTCGACCTGCTCGCGGATCAGCGAGCGGTCGATGTCGTCGGCCACCTCGCTGTCGATTTCGACGCCCCGGTTCATCGGCCCGGGGTGCATGATCAGGGCGTCCGGCTTGGCGGCCTTGAGCTTTTCGTAGTCCAGGCCGAAGAAGCGGAAGTACTCCCGGATCGAGGGCACGAAGCTGCCCTGCATGCGCTCGGTCTGCAGCCTGAGCATCATGACGATGTCGCAGTCCTCCAGCCCCTTGCGCATATCGAGGAAGGCCTCGACGCCGAGCCGCTCGATGTCGGGCGGCAGCAGGGTCGGCGGCGCGATGACCCGGACGTTGGCGCCCATGGTGGTCAGCAGGTGGATGTTCGAGCGCGCCACCCGGCTGTGCAGCACGTCGCCGCAGATCGCCACGCGCAGGCCCTCGAGCCGGCCGCGCCGGCGCCGAATGGTGACGGCGTCGAGCAGCGCCTGGGTCGGGTGCTCGTGGCTGCCGTCGCCGGCGTTGATCACCGCGCAGTTGACCTTCTCGGACAGGAGCTTGACCGCGCCCGAGTCGGGATGGCGCACGATCAGCACGTCCGGCAGCATGGCGTTGAGCGTCATGGCCGTGTCGATCAGGGTCTCGCCCTTTTTGATCGAGGACCAGGCGATCGACATGTTGACGGCGTCGGCGCCGAGCCGCTTGGCCGCCAGCTCGAAGGAGGTGCGGGTCCGCGTCGAGCTCTCGAAGAAGAGGTTGATGACCGTGCGCCCGCGCAAGACGTCCTTCTTGCTCAGGCCCTGGCGGTTGACGTCGACGTAGCTGTCGGAGAGGTCGAGGAGAAACGAGATCTCGGCCGCCGAGAGCCCCTCGATTCCGAGGAGATGGCGGTGCGGAAAGCCGAGTGGGGTGAGTGTCTCCTCGAGCCCGGTCATTAAAGCGGCACTATGTCACCGGCCGCGGCGAGTCGCAAGGCGGGGGCGGAGGCGGGCTTGTGGATGATTTTTCCGGCGCGGGATATACATCATCGGAACGCATCGGCGCATTCCTGGGAGAACACCTGCGATGGTGAAAGCGGTCGACATCGAGGCGGAATTGGCGGGACTGCCGGTCCTGCGCGCGCGCAGCCCGGAGACCACGGAAGAGGAGGCGGACGCCGCCTTCGCCACCCTGGCCCCGTTCCGCGAGGGCGGCATCTTCGCGGGCAGCTTCGAGGGCGAGAGCCCCTGGGAGCGGCATGCCAAGGGCGACGAGCTGGTCCACATCCTGAAGGGCGCGACCACGCTCACCGTTCTGACCGACGAGGGGGAGCACAAGCTGGAGCTGAAGGCCGGCATGCTCACGGTCGTGCCTCAGGGCTGCTGGCACCGCTTCAACGCTCCGGACGGCGTCACTGTCCTGACCGCCACGCCGCAGCCGACCGATCACACGACGGCGGAGGATCCGCGGCAGGAGGGCTAGGGCGGACCGGCGGCCGCGCTACTCTGCCGCCGCAGCCTCGCGAGACCCCGCCTCCCGGTTCAGCCGCTGCGCCGCGTGCCGATTGCCGCGGTTGAGCGCGACCATCTGCCCGGCGCGCGCCAGCCCGAACAGAGGCATGGCGCCGTAGAGCGTCTCGTAGCGCTGGTTCTCGACGGCGTAGGTCTCGTGCCAGATGCCGATGTCGCCGTCGTAGCCGATCTTTTTGGCGAAGTCGCGCCAGGCCGGCGCGTGGCCCTGGTCCGGGTCGTTGGCGTAGCGCTCCAGGTGCTCGAAGGACCGCCAGTACTGCACCATGAGGAAGTCGCGGCCCGCGCCGAAGCGCTCGGCGTGCAGCAGGCCGAACTCGGGGGCGCGCTCGAGCTCGTGCATCATGCGGCGCATGGCGCGCTGCATCCACAGCACCTTGTGCAGCTTCCAGGGCCGATGGACGCGCATGCCGATCAGAAAGACGACGAAATCGCCCTCGAGCGCGGAGGTGTAGATCTTCGGCAGTGGTTCGGTCATGCCTTTCCCCAGATCGCTCCAGCGTCGCACCACTATAGATTACGAGTGCCAGTCACGAACGGATTTGAACCCAAAATGCGGTAGGGCGGGTTAGCGCAGCGTAACCCGCCGAATGACCGGCCCGACCCGAACCCATCCGGCGCAATACGCTGGCGCTATTGCGCCCTACGCCAGCCGCTTCTCGTAGAACAGGCTCATCTCGACCGCCCGCGCCGGCATCTCGGCGTAGGACCCGAAGGCGCCGCAGCGCCGGAAGCCGGCGCGCTCGTAAAAGCGCAGCGCGGCGTGCTGATGCGTGCCGGTCTCCAGCCTCAGCATGGCCAGGCCGGCCGCCCGCGCCTCGGCTTCGATGCGGTCGAGCAGCGCGACCGCCACGCTGCGGCCGCGCGCGCCGTCCCGGACGTACATGCGCTTGACCTCTGCGTAGTCCCCGAGCAGGGCGACGCCGCCGCAGCCCGCCACCGCACCCTCCAGCCGGGCCACGAAGAAACGCACGTCCGGCCGGAACAGCTCGTCCAGGGACAGGCCGTGTTGCTGGTCGTCGGCGTAGGGGCCCGCGAGGGCGGCGTCCAGCTCTTCGAGCAACTCCCGAACTTCGTCGGTGGCCGTCGCCGCCACTTCGATCGTGAGGTCCATCGTTCATGTCCCCATGCTCACTTCAAGAGCAAGCGGGTGGTAACCACATTGATTTGCAGGCACAAGGAGCCCTGAGATGCGGCAGCGGCATCGTTCGACGACAGTCGATACAATATCCCGAACCAGCCACAATCTTCGTGGCGATGCGATCTCTGGCGCGAACAGGTCCATGCCGGCGAAGATGAAGCTCCCGTTGCCGCGTTGCGCCGGCCGCCCGGCGGTCCTTGCCTTGGCCACCGCTGCCGCGCTTTGGTCGTCGGCGCTCCACACTCCACCGGCGCAAGCGGCTGACGTGGAAACGGGAGTTTGCAGCGCTTCCGAAACCTTTGTACTGGCCGTTCACGGCGGCGCCGTTTGGGGCGATTTCAAGCACAACAAGAAGACAGCTTTTCTCGAAGGCGTCCTGGAAGAGGGGCGCCGGCTTCTGGAGGGCGGCGCCAGCAGTCTGGCTGTGGTTCACGCCGCCATCGTCGCCATGGAAGACTCCGGCGCCTTCAACGCCGGCAAGGGCGCCAACGCCAACAGCGCGGGCGACATCGAGTTGGATGCCTCGATCATGGACGGTGCCACCCAAGACGCCGGCGCCGTCGCTGCCGTCAGAAGGGTCAAGAACCCGATCGAGGCGGCGCGGCTGGTCATGGCGCAGTCGCGGCACGTCATGATGGTCGGCCCCGACGCCGACCGCTTCGCCGCCGACAAGGGCGCCGCCCCGGCCGAGCGATCCTATTTCCTGAAGTCCGGCGCCAACTACGAGGACGTGCCGCTGCCGACTGACATCCGGGTTACGCCGCCGGCGGACGACGTCCCGCCCGAGTTGGCCGCCTTCTCTGGAGAGTGGCGAGGCCTGTGGGACGGCGTCCTGACCGGGATCCTCGTCGTGGAGAGGATCACGGTCAGCGGCGCGGACGTCGTCCAGGCGCACGGCATTCACGAGGACTGGGGCCTGGACGACGGTGTCTGGGTTCGCCATTCGGGGGACTTCGTCGACGGCGCGCTTCGCCTGGAGTACGACGATCCCCAGGCGACGCTCACCTTTCGCCTGATGCCCGATGGGGCGCTGCAGGCCAGCTACAGGGACAGCCTCGGCCAGAAGAGCCGTGGCACTCTGACACGTTGGAAGGACGGCGCCGCTGCCGGGAGCGGCGGCACGGTGGGCGCCGTCGCGCTGGACCGCTGCGGCAACCTGGCGGCGGGCACCTCGACCGGCGGCTTCGGATCGAAGACGCCGGGCCGGGTCGGCGACTCCCCGATCATCGGCGCCGGCACCTACGCCAAGAACGCGACGGCGGCGATCTCGGCCACGGGTCACGGCGAGTATTTTATCCGCTTCGTGGTCGGCCACGACATCTCGGCCCTGATGGAATACGGCGGGCTGTCCCTCCAGGAAGCCGCGAACAAGGTGGTCCTCGACAAGCTCGTGCGCGAGGGCGGCAAGGGCGGCGTGATCGCCGTGGACCGCGACGGCAACGTGGCCATGCCCTTCAATACCGACGGCATGGTGCGGGGCGTCGTGGGCAACGACCGGGCTCCGGAGATCCGGGTCTACTAGGCGGGTTTGTCCGCCCGCCGCCGATGCGCTATTCCGAGGCCCCGGCCGAATCAGCCGAGAGCGCACCGCCATGACCTACGCCTTCTCCGACATCCTCTCCGCCGTGCCGGCGATGACGCCCTTCGTCGGGCCGGAGACGCTGGAGCGCCGGCGCGGCCGGCCCTTCGACGTGCGGATCGGCGCCAACGAAAGCGCCTTCGGCATCTCGCCCGTGGCCAAGGCCGCGATGGCGGCCGAGCTGGAGCGGGTCAACTGGTATTGCGACCCGGAGCACTTCGATCTGCGCGAGAAGCTGGCCGAGCGGCTCGGCGTCACGCGCGACAACATCGTCATCGGCGAGGGCATCGACGGCCTCCTGGGCGTGACCGTGCGCGCCTTCACCAACCCGGGCGACGCCATCGTCACCTCGGCAGGCGCCTATCCGACCTTCAACTACCACGTCACCGGTTACGGCGGCCGCCTGGTCTTCGTGCCCTACCGCGCCGACTGCCACAACGACCTGGAGGCCCTGGTCGAGACGGCGCGGAAGGAGCGCGCCAAGCTCTTGTTCCTCGCCAACCCCGACAACCCGACCGGCACCATGCTGCCGCCCGCGGCCGTCGCGCAGGCGCTCGAGCGTCTGCCCGAGGACTGCCTGTTCATCCTGGACGAGGCCTATGCCGAGTTCGCGCCGCCCGGTGAGCTGCCGCCGCTCGAGGCCGAGGATCCGCGCCTGATCCGGATGCGCACCTTCTCCAAGGCCCACGGCATGGCGGGACTGCGCGTCGGCTACGCCATCGCCGCCCAGGAGCTGACGGCGGCCTACAACAAGATCCGGCTGCACTTCGGCGTCGGCCGCCTGTCGCAGATCGCCGCCGCGGCCTCGCTCGACGATCCGGACTTCGCCGCCGAGGTGGTGCGCCAAGTGGCCGAGGGCCGCGAAGACTACGCCGCCCTGGGCCGCGACCTCAACCTGGCCACGATCCCGTCGCTCACCAACTTCGTCGCCTTCGACCTGGAAAGCGCCGAAGCCTCCGAGCGCATGGTCGCGCTCCTGGACCGGCGCGGCGTCTTCGTGCGCCGCCCCGCGGTCGAGCCGCTCGGCCGTTTCGTGCGCGTCACCGTCGGCACGCCCGAGGAGCGGGCGGGATTCGCCGTGGCCTTCAAGGACGCGCTGCAGGAGCTGCGGTCGGGGTGAGGATCGGGAGTGCTGGGCTCACCTCCCATCCCTGGCCCTCCCCCACAAGGGGGAGGGAATCACGGTGGCGCGACCTGGACGATTTACTCCCTCCCCCTAGATGGGGGAGGGTCGGGGAGGGGGTGACACACCGACCTCGACGTTAAGGCACCATGTCGCCAGCACCAAAGGAACAGGCATGTTCTACGAGACCGAGACCAACGACCACGGCCTGCCGCGCGATCCCTTCAAGAGCTGCATCGTGCCGCGGCCGATCGGCTGGATCACGACGCTCGACGCCGGGGGCCGGGTCAACCTGGCGCCCTACAGCTTCTTCAACGGGGTGGCGAGCGACCCGCCGATGGTCATGTTCGCCTCCAGCGGCCCGGCCTCGCGGCCCGACAAGGACACCCTGGCCAACTGCGAGGCGACCGGCGAGTTCGTCTGCAACCTGGCGACCTGGGACCTGCGCGACGAGATGAACCGGACCAGCGCGCCGGTCCCGGCCGGCACCGACGAGACCGCGCTCGCCGGCCTGGAGACCGTGCCGTCGCGTCTGGTCAAGCCGCCGCGGGTCGCGGCCGCGCCGATCCACATGGAGTGCCTCTACCACCAGACGGTGGACCTGCCCTGCGACGACCCGGGCGGGCGCAACGCAATCGTGATCGGCCGGGTCGTCGGCGTGCACATCGACGAGGCGGTGCTGACCGACGGCCTGGTCGATCCGGCCAAGACCAGGCCGATCGCCCGGCTCGGCTACATGGACTACGCCCTGGTCGAGAACGTCTTCACCATGCACCGGCCGAGCGCGTGAGCCGGCCATGCCGAGCCATCCCTGCTCGCGCCGCCGGCTGCTGACCGGCGCAATGGCCCTGGGCCTCTCCGCGACGTTGGCCCGGATGGCCTGGGCGGCGGCACCCCAAGCGGCCGAGGACATGGCCCGCGCGGCGCGCGTCTGGTTGGACGGCCTGCAGCCGCCGCAGCGCGCGGCGGCGCAACTGGCCTGGGACGACCCCTGGCGCGAGAACTGGCACTTCACACCGCGGCGGCGGCCCGGCGTCGCCTTCAGGGACATGCGGCAGCCGCAATGGACCGCGGTCTGGGGCCTGCTCGGCAGCCTGCTGAGCGGCGACGGCCTCGAGCGGGTGCGCGGCGTGATCGAGCTGGAGGCGGTGCTCGGCGAGCTGACCGGCCAGCAGAGCTACCGCGACCCGGACAACTACGCCCTGGTCGTGTTCGGCGACCCGGCCGGGGCCGCGCCCTGGGCCTGGCGCTTCGAGGGCCACCATCTCTCGCTCTCGGTCGTCGTGGTGCCCGAGGTGGGGGTGGCGGTGACGCCGGCCTTCTTCGGGGCGAACCCGGCGACGGTGCCGCAGGAGCACCGGCACAAGGGCTTCAAGCTGCTCGGCGCGGAGGAGACCCAGGCCTTCTCGTTGGTCCGCTCACTGGAGAGCTGGGCGCGCAAGAGCGCCATTTTGGACGATCGCGCGCTCGGCGACCTGGTCGCCGGCCCGGGCCGCGAGACTTCGCTCAAGAGCCCGCAGGGCGTGCCGCTGGCGGCGCTGAACGAGGCGCAGCGCGGCGGCGTCATGGCGATCGTGGAGGGCTACACCACGACCATGCGCCCCGAGATCGCCGCCGCGGTCGTGGCCAAGCTGCGCCAGGCCGGGGTCGAGCGTCTGCACTTCGCCTGGGCCGGCGCCCTGACGCCCCAGCGCCCGCACTACTTTCGGATCCACGGGCCGACCGCGCTGATCGAGTACGACAACTCGCGCGACGGCGCCAATCACGTCCATTCGCTCTGGATCGACCCGCAGGACGTGTTCGGCCGCGACCTGCTCAAGGCCCACTACGAGCGGGCGCACTAGCCGTCGCCGTCGGCTTGCCGGCGATCTCCAGAATCAGCTTGCGGCGCACCGCCTCGGCGAAGCGCTGCGGGCCGTCGGCGGTGACCACGAAGCTGCCGGGCCCGCCGGTGATGAAGCTGTCGAAGGCGGCCTCGAGGTCGTAGTCGATCGGCCGGCCGCTGCAGTCGGCGCTGCGGCAGAGGATCGCCAGGCCGTTGATCACGATGCCGGCCGCAAGCGCCGCGGACCGGGCCTCGGCGACTGGCACGCCGCCCATGGTGAAGGCGCTGTCGGCGGAGAAGTCGATCACCCGCCGGGTCCCCTCGATGTCGTTGCCCTCGATCAGTGCCTGGGCGGCGGCCAGCGCCGAGCCGATGGCGTTCGGCCCGGTGGCCAGGCGCGGCGCCGCCAGCAGGGCCTCGGCAAAGGCCGCGGCGCTCTTCGCGCCGTCGATGAGGGTCCAGGGCACGACCACCTCCTGGGAGCCGGCGTCGCCCCATTCCACGTAGGTCACGGCGATGCGCTGCAGGTAGCCGTGCTGGATCGCCGCCAGCACGTCGGGATGGGTGATGGCGGCGACGTAGCCCTGGCGCTGGAAGCGGATCTCCGCGTCGTCGATCGAGCGCGAGGCGTCGGCCAGGAGCACGAGCTCCAGGTCGACCGGCTCGGCCGCCCGCGCCGAGCCGCCGAAGACGCCCCATAGGAAGATCGCCAAGATCGCGCTTAGGCGCAGCACGGCCGCCTCCTAGAAGCCTGATCAGGTCACACCGAAACGGTGTGACCCGTGATCAGTCTCTAAACAATTCAAGTAGAGCAAGATTCACGAGTTAGATCGATTCGATCTAACTCGATCTTGCTCTGGATCCGCCACCGGTCCCTGGCTCTCAGGAGTAGAGCAAGTCCGTGACAGCCCCCAGCATAATCGACCGGGCCGATGGAGATTTATCGGCCGGGCCGTTCGCGAGCGAGGCCACCGAATTGGGTCGAAGTCATCGGCGGGGCTGAATTTCACACTAGAAGTTACCAATTAACGCCAAATTAGGAGACTTTTTCATTTTTGTTTACCAAAAGGAAACCGAAACACGGGAAAGTAATGCTACTCACCGAGCGACCAGTGCCGGGATTTTTTCTGCTCAATACTGATCGCCGCGCCGTGTGAGAGGGGTCCTTGGTTGAAATGCAAACGATCGGTCATGAGCGATACTGGCGCGCGAGAGTCACAGATCAGATGCCTCATCGTCGAGGACGACGAAGATTACGTCTTCCTCGTTAAGTCGTTCCTCGAGGATATCCCGCAGTTCCGCTGCGACGTCGATTGGGAGCCCGACTTCGATCGAGCCCTGGCCAAGCTGCAGGACCGGGACTTCGATGTCTGCTTCGTCGACTATCTGATCGGCAGGCACAACGGGATCGACTTCATCGAGGCCGCTTCCCGGGCCGGGACGCGGGTCCCGCTGATCCTCCTGACCGGGATCGGCGATACCGCCATCCTTGCGAAGGCCGCCGAGGCCGGTGCCGCCGACTTCGTGTCAAAGGACGACCTCTGCGCCGCGACCCTGTCGCGCACGATCCGCTTCGCCCTGGTCAACGAGGACAAGAACAAGGCGCTGCGGCGCCGTCAGAGCGAGCTCGAGGAGCAGCGCACGCTGCTGCAGCTCGCCATGGACAACACCAAGCACGGCATCGCCATGTTCGATGCCGACCGCCGGCTGATCGCCCACAACGCCAAGTATCTCGACATCTACGGCTTTTCGCCCCAGGTCGTGCAGCCCGGCATGAGCCTCGAGGCGATCCTGCGCTACAGCATATCCTTGGGCAATTACACGGAGCAGGAAGCCCAGCGGATCCTGTCCGAGCGCCTGGTGCAGAGCTCTTCGCAGAAGGCCTCGACCTATCAGCAGAGGCTGATGGACGGCCGCACCGTGGCCATCAACCACAGGCCGATCGCCGGCGGCCGTTCGGTCACCACCTGCGAGGACATCACCGAGGACCTGCAGCGCCGGCAGCATTCGGCGGAACTGGCGCGCAGCGCGGCCCTGGCCGACGCCGAGGCCCTGGCGAAATCCAAGTTCCTCTCGAACATGAGCCACGAGCTGCGCACGCCGCTCAACGCCATCGGCGGCTTCGCCGATGCCATGCGCCGTGAGCTGTTCGGGGCTTTGGGCGCCGAACAGTACAAGGTCTACGTCAGCCACATTTTCGACAGCGCCCAATCGCTTCTGCACACGGTCGATCAGTTGCTCCAGATGTCGCTGCTCTATCAGGAAGAACTGGAAATCGACGAGGCGGACTTCGATCTGGGCGAGCTGATCTCCGGACTCCTGCGCAGACACGGCGATGCCATCGAGCAGAAGCATCTCGACGTGAGGACCTGTTTCGAGCCGAAGCCGCTCACGCTGCGCGGCGACAAAGGCAAGGTCGCGCAAGCCATCGAGAACCTGATCGACAATGCGATCAAGTTCAGCCTGCCCTACGGCGTCGTCGCTCTGTCCTTCGAGTGCAGCGACCGGGGCGAGGCGGTCATTCGGGTCACCGACACGGGCGGCGGCATCGCGCAGGAGCGCATCGAATCGATCTTCATGCCCTTCGAGCAGGAGGAGGGGGCCTACGCCCGTGAGCACCACGGCGCCGGCCTCGGTCTGCCGATCTCCCAGGGCCTGGTCCGGCTGCACGGCGGCGAGATCGCGATCGAGAGCAAGCTCGGCGTCGGCACCACGGTGACCATCCGGCTGCCCGCCGAGCGCGTGGTGTCCGAGAAGGCCGGCAAGAGGCCGAGCAGCGCGGCCTAATTGGCTTCGGGCCTCGGCCCTAAACCACACCCTCATCCCGCAGCGCCGCGATCTCTTCGGCATCCATCCCGAGCAGCTCTCGCAGCACCGCGTCCGTCTGCTCGCCCAGGCGCGGCGGCGCGTGGCGGGTGTCGACGGGGGTGCGCGAGAACTTGACCGGGTTGGCAATGAGATCGACCGCGCCGCCGGGGGCGCCCGCGTAGGGCACGGTCTGCTTCATGCCGCGGGCCAGCACCTGGGGGTCGGCGAAGACCTGGCCCAGGTCGTTGACCGGCCCGGCCGGCACGTTGCAGGCGCTGAGCCCCTCGATCCATTCGTCCCGTGTCTTCTGCATCGTGACTTCGGGCAGGAGATCATAGAGCGCGCGGCGGTTCACCGAGCGTTGGCTGTTGGTGGCGAAGCGCGGGTCCTCGGCCAGCTCCGGGCGGCCGGCGAAGTCGCAGAAGCGGCGGAACTGGCCGTCGTTGCCGGCGGCCAGGATGAAGTAGCCGTCGGCACAGGGCATGACCTTGTAGGGCACGATGTTCGGGTGCTCGTTGCCCTGGCGCGGCGGCAGCACGCCCGAGGTCAGGTAGTTCAGGCCCTCGTAAGTGAGCCAGGCGACCTGGGTGTCGAGCAGCGCCAGGTCTATGTACTGGCCTCGGCCGCTGCCGTGGCGGTGGTGCAGGGCGGCGAGGATGGCGGCGACGGCGTACATGCCGCACATGATGTCGGCGATGCCGATGCCGACCTTGACCGGCTCGCCCTCGGGCTCGCCGGTGAGGCTCATGATGCCGCCCGCGCCCTGGGCCAGGTAGTCGTAGCCGGCGCGCGGCGCGTAGGGCCCGGTCTGGCCGAAGCCGGTGATCGAGCAGTAGATCAGGCGTGGGCAGGCCTCCGCCAGGTCGTCATAGGCGAGGCCGTATCCAGCCAGGCCGCCGACCTTGAAGTTCTCGACCAGGATGTCGCTCTGGGCGATCAGCCGCCGCGCGATGGCCTGGCCCTCCGGCCGGGCGATGTCGAGGGTGAGCGAGCGCTTGTTGCGGTTGGCGCTGAGGTAGTAGGCGCTTTCGCTGGTGTCGCGGCCTTCCGCGTCCTTGACGAAGGGCGGGCCCCACTTGCGGGTGTCGTCGCCCTGGCCCGGCCGCTCGACCTTGATGACCTCGGCGCCGAGGTCGCCCAGCAGCTGGGTGCAGGTGGGCCCGGCCAGGATGCGCGTCAGGTCGAACACGCGCAGTCCGGCCAGCGGGCCGCTCGAGGGCTCCGGAGGGGCCGCCTGATCTGGATCGCTCATCGCCGTGCTCCCTGGGACGCCGGGCTTATAGAGCCGGTCGCGCGGGGCGGCAAGGCGGGGCGGGGAGACCGGCCACGCTGGACTGCCGTCGTGCGTCCTTCGAGACGCCGCCATCGGCGGCTCCTCAGGCTGAGGGAGATCGAAGATGGGATAGAGCAAGAACCACAACCAGAGGAGCCCGCGCAAGGGGCCGTCTCGAA
>JAAUXY010050828.1_pt1 | contig 11604 bp, 6 predicted proteins | sample 7278121 | NCBI WGS metagenome assembly JAAUXY01 (sample SAMN14350117, study PRJNA611818) | marine sediment metagenome | isolation source: surface marine sediment (1.8m) | place: French Polynesia: Moorea | collected 2018-08
AGCGGCGATACTGAGGTTATTATAAAGGCTTATCATGCCTGGGGTGAGGCCTGTCTAGAAAGATTTGTCGGCATGTTTGCCTTTGCCTTATGGGACATGGACAAAAAACATTTGTTGCTGGTCCGAGATCGATTAGGCATTAAGCCTCTCTATTTCAATTTGACTCCGAACTATTTGCGGTTTGCATCCACTTCTCAAGCGTTGCTCGCGGCAGGTGGGGTGGATACCAATCTTGATCCTGTCGCCTTGCATCATCATCTTACCTTGCATGCTGTGGTTCCGGCGCCGCACACCCTGCTCAAGGGTATACGAAAACTTGCACCGGCTCATAGTTTAAAGATTAATGATCAGGGCGAGCAGCGCCACAGTTGTTATTGGACTTTGAACGCTACACGTCCGGAGAAATCACTATCAGAGCGGGAGTGGAGCGAAAACATCGCCAAGAGTTTACAGCGTGCCGTTGAGCGGCGGCTTAAAATTGCTGATGTGCCGGTGGGGATTTTGCTCTCTGGAGGGCTGGATTCTAGTCTACTAGTCGGTTTGTTGGCAAACGCGGGCGTGAGTAGATTGAAGACCTATACGGTAGGATTTGAGGATCAACCGGAGGAAAGAGGCAGCGAATTCGAATACTCCGATTTAATTGTAGAGCGATTCGCGACGGAGCATCATAAAATTCATGTTTCCAATAGGGAAATTCTCGAACGTTTACCCGAAGCAGTGGACCAAATGGCTGAGCCTATGGTAGCCCAGGATGCAGTGGCTTTCTATCTTTTAGCCGAACAGGTTAGTAAAGATGTCAAGGTAATACAAAGTGGACAGGGAGCCGATGAGGTGTTCGGTGGTTATTTCTGGTATCCACTCATGGCTGCCGAGAAATCAACAAACATCGATCGTTTTCGAAAATACTATTTTGATCGATCACATGCTGAGTATGCCGAAACCGTTTCAACATCCTACCTTGTTGAAGATTATTCCTCGGGGCTAATTGCTGAACTGTTGGCACAGCCTCAAGCAGACACTTTCATCGATGCGGTATTACGCATGGATGTGACCACTCTGATTGTGGATGACCCTATAAAACGAGTAGACAATATGACTATGGCCTGGGGATTGGAGGCGCGGGTGCCCTATCTCGATCACGAACTGGTAGAGGTAGCTTCACAGATGCCACCCGAATTGAAACTTAAATCAGGTGGCAAATATATCCTTAAACAAGTAGCTCGCAACTTGATCCCCGATGCTGTGATTGATCGACCTAAGGGTTATTTCCCGGTGCCTGCACTTAAATATGTTCGTGGAGCATTCCTTGAATGGATGGTAGATATCCTCAATAGTTCTAATTGCAGGGAGCGTGGATTGTTCCAAAGGGATTACGTGGAACGTTTGATGGCAAATCCAACAGGTCACTTGACTCCATTAGGGGGTAGTAAACTCTGGCATCTAGCCTTGTTAGAGTTGTGGTTGCAAAGAAATCTAAGTTTCTGAACTTTTTGTTATTGCATTGTTGAGTGTAGAGATTTGAACCACAAATTTATGTTTGTTGTCAAAAATTTGGTCGATAAGTACCACCATGCAATACGTTGCGGATGATTTTTCTAGCGATCTGTATGAAGCGTTTTGTTTCATATTAACGCCCGCCCGAGGCAGCGACGGCACGCCGTGTCTGCCGATGTCATCAGCGATTATTATTTATTCAATGAGGTAAACATGATGGATGTATTTGAGCGGATCAAAGAGCAGGTTGAAGGCAATCCCGTCATTATTTACATGAAGGGGACGCCTCAGATGCCCCAATGTGGTTTCTCCGCCCGTGCCGCAGCTGCCCTTAAGCAGTGCGGGGAGGAGTTTGCTTATGTCAATGTCTTAATGGATCCAGACATCTTTCAAAATCTGCCACGCTTCGCCAACTGGCCCACCTTTCCGCAGGTTTATATCAACGGAGAGTTGATAGGAGGATGCGATATCACAGTGGAAATGTTTGAAAAGGGTGAGTTGCAGTCCATGATTAAAGATGCGGTCAAAACAGATAAAGCCGAATAAGGGGAAAGTATTTAATGACCGCCGGCAAATCTAACATAGCGAGAGATATCGATAGCAAGACGCGAGAGTGATGTAGGTTTTTACTAGTCCGCTTTACCATAAGAGGCTGTTTCAAAATCCCTCAGCGGGCACGATACGGCGTTATAGTTCGGTTCGAAGTGCTCATTTACCCCAAACTAAGCCGCGTTTTCTCATCGATTGATAACTTGCCTCGCTTTCAACTGAAGGATTTTAAAACAGCTTCTAAGAACAAGCTTTGGAATGCGGACGGAATATGGTGGTCAGCTGGCGCCGCATGATCGTTCGTCTTCAAGGCGCGACAACAGGCGCATAGCTAGGCTATGTAACTGTTGTCGCAACGCCGAAGAGGGGCGATGAGGCAAGCTAGACGGGGAAGTTATTTCAGTAGCATTCATTAGTTGAGCTCAAAGTTCAGAACCATCGAAGTAATTAATGGCCGCTCAAAGCATAAGACTTGGCCGTTTGTTGTGAAAACAACTCGTTTCGTCATTGTCGATTGGCCACTAGCGGTGGAACTCCGACCATTGTTTCCATCAACTGCCAGCGGTTGACTATAGTACAAAATAAATCGGCTGTCTTTTGGGCATCATACGCCGCTGAGTGCGCTTCGTTTTTATCCCACTTCAGACCTGCGGCCTGCGCTGCGCGTGATAATACGGTTTGGCCATAGACCACGGCGCTCAAGCTCACTGTGTCTAAGCTACTGAATGGGTGAAAGGGGTTTCGCTTTATACCGGTGCGATCGACGGCGGCGTTGAGGAAACTTAGATCAAAATTGGCATTGTGGCCTACCAGAATCGCTCTGTTGCATTCATTTGATTTAACCGCTTTTCGAACATCCTTGAAGATCCAATCGAGGGCATCCTTTTCAGTTAACGCGATGCGTAAAGGATGCCAAGGGTCAATGCCGTTGACTTGTAGAGATGCAGGTTCTAGATTAGCGCCTTCAAACGGTTGAACATGGGTGGAGAGGGTTTTATCTGGCATGAAGGAGCCTTTACTATTCATGCGTAATATGACGACAGCAATTTCCAGTAAAGCATCTGTTCGTGGATTAAAGCCGCCAGTTTCCACGTCCACTACTATAGGTAGAAAACCGCGGAATCGTTGGCTCACAGGATAGAAATCGGTAAATTCAGCCATACTGTAAGCTTAACTAAAAGCGAACATGAATGCGAACTTTTGTATCAGCCACCGCTGTACAATGCGCCAAACCTTAGAAAGAATCGATTATTCGAAATGTATTAACGATTGGTAATGCGGGAGGCCATTGATATATGCAGGCTGTTGTCCTGACAGGCTCTTATTTGTGGCAGATATTTAACTAAGATGTTAATGTATTTGAAAACTGTCTTGTGATCCTGGTTGCCTGGATTAACGTTCTGCGTTTCTCAGGAGCTGTTTTAAAACCCCTTAGGTGAAAGCGAGACAAGGCATAAATCGATGAGAAAGCGCAGTTTACATGGGAGTAAATGAGCCTTTTGCTTAGATTTTTAACGCCGTAATATGCCACCTGAATAATTTGTGACTACTCAGCTATTTCTAGAATGCCGGGTATGGCAGAGGCTTTACAAGACCGTCAGAGGCCAGGACGGCCTCTGTCGAGTGTACATGGATGTATTTACAGCGTGTCTTGTAAAGCATCTGCCATACCCACCTGAGTAGTTACCAATAATTTTAAAACAGCTTCTAACACTCGTGAGGTCAAAGATGAGCACACAACTACAATTACAGGATGTTGACGCCCAAGAAACTCAGGAGTGGCTCGACGCCTTAGATGCAGTAATCGAAGTGGAAGGTGTGGAGCGCGCCCACTTTCTATTGGAGCAGATGATTGACCATGCGCGCCGATCCGGTGCCAATCTTCCTTACTCTGCCAATACCGCCTATGTGAATACAATACCGCCTAATCTACAGGCACGCAGACCGGGTGATCCGGCTATCGAACGACGTATTCGCTCTTTTATTCGCTGGAATGCCATGGCGATGGTGGTGCGCGCCAATCGCAAGGCCAGTGAACTCGGCGGCCATATCGCCACCTTCGCATCGTCGGCCACACTGTACGATATCGGATTCAATCATTTCTGGCGCGCACGCACTCATGAGCACGGCGGTGACCTGATCTATGTGCAAGGTCACTCGGCACCTGGAATCTATGCCCGAGCTTTTCTGGAAGGCCGCTTAAGCGAACAACAGTTGGATCACTTCCGTCGGGAGGTGGATGGCAGGGGACTTTCATCCTATCCTCATCCCTGGCTGATGCCCGATTTTTGGCAGTTTCCTACCGTATCCATGGGTCTTGGTCCCATCATGAGCATCTATCAGGCTCGGTTCATGAAATATATGCACGACCGGGGTCTGGCTAATACTAAAAACCGAAAAATTTGGTCCTTCGTTGGGGACGGAGAAGTGGACGAGCCCGAATCCTTGGGTTCTATCTCCTTGGCTGGCCGTGAAAAGCTCGACAATCTCATTTTTGTGATTAACTGCAATCTGCAACGCCTGGATGGTCCAGTGCGCGGTAATAGCAAGATTATTCAAGAGTTGGAGGCCATATTTCGCGGTGCCGACTGGAATGTAATTAAAGTGATTTGGGGGTCCTACTGGGATCCGTTATTGGCTAAGGACAAGCACGGTTTATTACGTCAACGCATGGAAGAAGCTGTAGATGGCGATTTTCAGAACTACAAGGCCAAGGGGGGCGCCTATGTGCGCAAGCACTTTTTCGGCAAATATCCAGAACTTGAAGATATGGTCGCGACGATGTCGGATGAGGACATCTGGCGCCTTAACCGTGGCGGCCATGATCCCCATAAAGTTTATGCGGCCTATGCCGCGGCGGTTGCTCACAAAGGTCAACCTACCGTGATCCTCGCAAAGACAGTCAAGGGCTATGGCATGGGAGCCTCAGGGGAAGCCCAGATGCGTACCCACAGTCAGAAAAAGATGGAATTTGAAGATATGAAGGCCTTTCGCGATCGCTACAATATTCCGCTGACCGATGAAGAGGTCGCAGAGGCCAAATTTTATCGTCCACCGCAAGACAGTCCAGAAATGCAATATATGCACGAACGGCGCGAAGCACTTGGAGGATTTCTCCCAGTACGCAGAACCCTCGGCACCCCCTTAGAAATTCCCCCCCTGTCCGTCTTCGATTCTCTAATACGGGGTAGCGCTGAGCGGGAAATGTCGACCACCATGGTTTTTGTCCGCCTTCTGACGATATTGACGCGGGATAAGAAGATTGGGAAAAACATCTTGCCTATTGTGCCCGACGAGGCTCGCACCTTCGGCATGGACGGAATGTTCCGCCAGTTGGGGATCTATTCATCTGTAGGCCAACTGTACGAACCGCAGGATAGGGAACAGGTCATGTATTATCGCGAAGATAAAAAAGGCCAGATAATAGAGGAAGGTATTACCGAAGCTGGCAGCATGTCATCATGGATTGCCGCTGCAACAGCATACAGCACGCATGGGGTTAACATGATACCCTTCTATATCTTCTACTCCATGTTTGGGTTTCAGCGTACCGGTGATTTAGCCTGGGCGGCGGGTGACATGAAAGCGCGAGGGTTTCTGATCGGCGGCACCGCCGGGCGTACAACCTTGGCGGGGGAAGGATTGCAACACCAGGATGGTCACAATATCATCACAGCAGCCTCTATTCCTAACTGCGTAAGCTATGATCCCACGTTCGGCTACGAATTGGTGGTGATTATCCTTGATGGTATGCAACGCATGTATGTCAATCAGGAAAATATTTTCTATTACATTACCGTGATGAATGAGAATTACCCTCATCCACCATTGCCTAAGGGCGTGGAGGATGGGATCGTCAAAGGGTTGTATCAGTTCAAACAGGGAGGGCAAAACAAACTCAAGGTGCAGTTGATGGGTAGTGGCGCAATTCTGCGGGAAGTGATTGCCGCCGCCGATCTGCTACGGGAGGATTTCGGCGTAGACAGCGATATCTGGAGTGCCACGAGCTTCAACGAACTCAAACGCGAGGCTCAAGAAGTTGAGCGTTACAATATGTTACATCCGGAGAAGAAACCTCGAGTAAGCTATGTAGAGCAATTGCTATCCGGTCACGAAGGCCCCGTGATCGCGGCGACGGATCATATGAAAAATTATGCCGATCAAATCCGGGCTTACGTTCCAGGCCGGTATGTAGTTCTAGGGACTGACGGTTTCGGACGTAGCGACACACGCAAAAATCTGCGCAAATTCTTCGAGGTTGACCGTTATTATGTGGCGGTGGCGGCACTTAAAACCCTGGCGGATGAGGGTGACTTACCTAAGTCAAAGGTTAGTGAGGCTCTAACGAAATACGGGATCGATGTCAACAAGCCGAACCCGTTAAGGGTTTGAGTGTCTCTCTAAATCACGATACTGTATCTAATGGCAACAGTTCAAGAAATTCAAGTGCCTGACATTGGCGATTTCTCCGGAGTGGAGATTATCGAGGTGCTCGTTAAGCCGGGAGATAAGGTAAATAAGGAAGACTCGCTTATTGCCCTCGAATCCGACAAGGCGACCATGGAGATTCCTTCACCGCAGTCGGGTGTAGTCAAAGAAATGAAGGTAAACGTGGGCCGCAAGGTCTCCCAAGGAGACCTCATTTTATTGCTAGAAGTCAAGGAAGAAGCCGCTGAAACAGAATCTGGCAAGACCAAATCTCCAATCAATGACGAAGCACCGCTCGCGTCTACTTCATCAGCGTCTTTGGCTACCTCCCCCTTGGCCCCTGTGTCACCTCCGGTTAAGGCCGAGCCAGTTTCTACGGCTCCAGCTCAGGACTTGCGTCCCTCGCCTACCGCGCATATTAGTGGGGAGCCATTGAAGAAGGCACACGCGAGTCCTTCGGTGCGCCGTTTCGCGCGTGAGTTGGGCGCAAATTTGAATGACATCAAGGGCACGGGCCCGAAGCAACGTATTCTCAAGCAAGACGTTCAGAATTACGTCAAGCAAGTACTGACCTCAGGTGCAGGCGGGTTTACGGTTGCGGAAATCCCTGAAGTGGATTTCTCAAAATACGGTGAAATCGAATATCGACCGCTGAGCCGCATAAACAAGCTGACCGGCCAAAACACTCACCGTAATTGGGTAAGGGTTCCGCATGTGACTCAGCATGACGAAGCGGATATCACTGAACTGGAGGCCTTTCGCAAGTCGCTCAATCGGGAATCTGATGGAAAAGAAGTCAAGATTACTTTCCTGCCTTTTTTGATGAAGGCCGTGGTGTCTGCTTTAAAGGAGTATCCTCGCTTCAATAGCTCGCTGGATACAGCGCAAGAGACTTTGATCTACAAGCGTTATTTTAACATCGGTGTTGCAGTCGATACGCCGCAGGGGCTTGTGGTGCCGGTTATTCGGGATGTCGAACGTAAGAATTTGGTGGAACTTGCAACTGAACTGGCTAAGGTAAGTGACAAGGCGCGCAGAGGTAAGCTTACGCTGTCTGATTTACAAGGGGGGTGCTTCACTATCTCTAGCCTCGGTGGTATTGGGGGAACCCGCTTCAATCCCATCGTGAATGCTCCCGAGGTGGCGATTCTTGGAGTGTCGAAGGCGGAGATGAAACCCGTGTTTCGAAATGGCGAGTTTGTCCCTAGACTAATTCTGCCGCTATCGCTTTCCTATGATCACCGAGTGATCGATGGTGCGGATGGCGCACGGTTTGTCACCTTTCTAAGCGCCCTGTTATCGGAGACCCGTCGGATGCTGTTGTAAGGGCGGGGTTTTAAACGTATCACTGCTCTACTGAGAGCTTGCGAAAAACTCCTCCACGGTTGCGGACATGCGGACACCCCTAAATCTGTCCGATTGCCCTGCCGTTCCTCCGATATCTGGTCAAGTAGAGTGTCCCGCCACATTATTGGATTTTGGGACTGCTACGTTTTGCCGGAAACATTCAGGAGCGCCCTGGCTTCGCAAAGTGATTTTTATACAAACTCTGAGTAGTCTTTACAGTGCCTAAGGGCAATTAGACCGTCCATATGCGAGCTCAGGTGTTTCCCTGTACACCAGTCGAAATCCAAGGCGCCCGTAGTGTGATCATTGACCATAAGTTACTACTCAACCGGTTATAGCGATAGCTGAGTAGTCACAACCATCATAAGTCGAATAGGGACGAGGAACCTATGAGCAAGAGTATTACTATAGCCGTGCCGGATATCGGCGACTTCGAGAACGTAGAGATTATCGAGGTGCTGGTATCACCGGGCGACAGGGTCGCAACGGAGGATTCGCTTGTCACAGTGGAATCCGAAAAGGCCTCTGTTGAAATCCCATCGCCTCAAGCGGGCATTGTCAAACAGTTGTTGGTAACTATGGGGGATAGAGTTTCAGAGGGTGATGCTATTCTTAGTTTGGAAGTGGGTGATAACCAAGATGAGGCAGTTTCATCTCCGCAGGCTAGTAATGTATCGGTTTCACAATCCGCCCTAGAGCGGAGTCCCATGTCCGGTGGCGTCGATTTTAGCACCGAAGTTGTGGTATTGGGCTCAGGCCCTGGGGGATACACCGCGGCTTTTCGCGCCGCCGATCTCGGCAAATCGGTCATTCTGATTGAACGTGAAGACACATTAGGAGGGGTTTGCCTGAATGTTGGCTGTATCCCATCCAAGGCCCTCTTGCACGTAGCTCAGGTCATTAACGAAGCCGCCCACTTCGCAGAACATGGCGTAGCATTTGTTCCACCGAAGCTTGATCTTATCAAACTGGTGAATTGGAAGGAAGGGATTGTTGGCAGACTGACAGGGGGCTTGGCACAACTCGCCAAGCAGCGTAAGGTGCGAATCGTTCACGGCACGGGACGTTTTTCGTCCTCGAACCAAATTCTGGTAGAGACCGCAGAGGGTGCCAAGACCATAGAGTTTGAGCAGGCTATAATCGCCGCCGGCTCCCAACCAGCGCGATTACCAATGTTTCCTTGGGATGATCCACGCATTATGGATTCCACGGATGCCCTCGAACTTAAAGAGATACCCCAACGTCTGTTGGTTGTTGGGGGCGGTATCATCGGTCTGGAGATGGCGACGATTTATCATGCACTGGGTTCTCGAATCACCGTAGTAGAATTAACTGATGAGCTGATCCCCGGCTGCGACCGTGATCTGGTACGGCCATTGACCAAAGTGATCAGTCGCCGCTATGACAACATCTTTACTGGTACTCGAGTCAGCTCGATTCAATCAGACACAGAGGGATTCAAGGTCCAGTTTGCGGGCAAGGCGGCACCCGCTGAAGTTATTTTTGATCGTATTCTGGTGGCCATTGGGCGTATACCGAATGGACACAAAATTGATGCAATAAATGCGGGTGTGAACGTCGATGAGCGTGGATTTATTTCAGTGGACTCACAGCAACGCACGAACATTCAGCACATCTATGCCATTGGCGATATCGTGGGATCTCCCATGTTGGCCCACAAGGCTACCCATGAGGGTAAGGTAGCTGCCGAGGTCTGTGCGGGTAAAAAGTCTCACTTCGATGCTCGGGTTATCCCCTCGGTGGCTTACACCGATCCCGAGGTGGCATGGATAGGTATTACTGAAACCGAGGCCAAACAACAGGCCATCGAATACGAAAAAGGTGTGTTCCCCTGGGCAGCTAGTGGGCGCTCACTTTGTCTAGGGCGTAATGAGGGCATGACCAAGTTGTTATTCGATAAGGACAGGCGACTGATTGGGGCAGGCATCGTAGGGACTAATGCGGGTGAGCTGATCGCTGAAACGGCGTTGGCCTTGGAAATGGGCGCCGATCCAGAAGACATTGGATTGACGATTCATCCACACCCTACCTTGTCTGAAACGATTAACTTTGCTGCCGAGATGGTGGAAGGGACGATCACCGACCTTTATGTGCCAAAACGGCGCGCATTAAGATAAGGACTAAGCAGCTGAGATAATCAATCAATGTCTAAGATAAAAAAAGTAGTGCTGGCTTATTCAGGAGGCCTAGACACCTCTGTCATCCTTAAGTGGTTGGAAGAGACGTACCATTGTGAGATTGTTACGTTCACTGCTGACATAGGGCAAGGGGAAGAGGTGCAACCCGCCCGCGTCAAGGCTGAGCAGTTGGGTGTCGAAGAGATCTTCATCGAAGACCTCAGCGAAGTATTTGTGCGAGACTATGTTTTTCCCATGTTTCGCGCCAATGCTCTTTACGAGGGTGAATATCTACTCGGCACCGCTATCGCGCGCCCGTTAATTGCTAAACGGTTAGTGGAGATTGCAGCACACACAGACGCGGATGCCATCGCCCACGGTGCCACGGGCAAGGGTAATGACCAAGTGCGTTTTGAAATGGGGGCTTACGCAATAAGTCCCGGCATTAAGGTGATCGCTCCTTGGCGGGAATGGGAACTGAATTCTCGAGAAAGGCTATTGGCCTATGCTGCACAACACGGCATTCCGGTCGAGCAACAGCGCGGTAAGCAATCACCCTATTCTATGGATGCTAATTTGTTGCATATTTCCTATGAGGGTGGACCGTTGGAAGATCCCTGGTACGAGCCGGAAGAGTCGATGTGGCGCTGGACGGTATCACCGCAGGCCGCCCCTAATAAACCTTATTATTTAGAGCTGACTTTCCATAAAGGCGATGTAGTGGCCATTGATGGTCAGGCTATGAGTCCCTCCCAGGTATTGAGGACCCTCAATGTGCTAGGAGGTAAGCATGGCATCGGGCGACAGGATATCGTTGAAAACCGCTATGTAGGTATGAAATCACGTGGATGCTACGAGACACCGGGGGGGACTGTCCTGTTGCGTGCGCACCGTGCTATGGAATCGATTACGTTAGACCGGGAGGTCGCCCATTTGAAAGATGAGTTGATGCCGCGCTACGCCAGTTTGATTTATAATGGCTATTGGTGGAGCCCCGAACGCGAGATGTTGCAGGAGATGATCGATGCTTCCCAACGTCACGTCAACGGGATAGTTCGCTTGAAACTCTACAAAGGCAACGTTATCGTAGTGGGGCGCAAATCGGAGAATGATAGCCTGTTCGATGAAGCCATTGCCACCTTTGAAGACGACCAAGGTGCCTATAATCAGAAAGATGCTGAAGGGTTCATCAAGTTAAATGCTTTGCGAATGCGGATTGCAGCACGCACTCCCAGGGGGGGCTTTGAGAGTTTGTGAAAAAATTCTCCTCACAGCTGAAAACACCCCCGGAATGCATCGGGGGTCGTTGCAAGGGTTTCGCGGCATTCGTTTATCTCGAAAAGAGTACGCTACTGTCTCGATAGTGGGATTCCAGTACCGTGCCAGAGGTTTCAAGAGACTGTATCGCTGCATGCGGCGGTTGATACCCGTTGCTAATAATTTTTAGGGTCCATAGCGCGTTGCTTTCGCCCCATGGGGACCGATCATTTTGCTTTACATTTCAGCAGGGATTGAAAAGGCAAGGTATACGTTTTTCAAGATACGCTGTAAATATACTTCGAACGGGTGTAAATTACGATTATTCGCTGGCCCTGAACCTCGATAGCCGCGCTGCTCAGGCTCGCAATAGGACCTTGCTATGACTCGC
>JAAUXY010100835.1_pt1 | contig 11601 bp, 11 predicted proteins | sample 7278121 | NCBI WGS metagenome assembly JAAUXY01 (sample SAMN14350117, study PRJNA611818) | marine sediment metagenome | isolation source: surface marine sediment (1.8m) | place: French Polynesia: Moorea | collected 2018-08
CGGAACCGACACTATTGATGACGGCCGCGACGACCGACAACGACGAGCGATCGCTGATAGGGCGAATTGCAGATGTCCGTGACATGGCGGCGTTCGAACGGCTGTATCATGACTACCGCCGGAGACTCGGCCCGTTCGTGTATCGAATCGTCCGGGATGCGTCGGCGAACGAGGAAGTATTCAACGACGTCATGCTCGCCGTATGGCGCAACGCGGCGAGCTACACGGGCGCTTCCAAAGTATCGACATGGGTGTTCGGCATCGCCTACAGGCAGTGCCTCAAACATCTTCGCGGTCGCAAAGCGACGGTCGAGCTCGACGAAACGATGCACGAAAGCGTTGACGACCGCGAGAACCTGGAGCGAAAGGACCTCGTGGTTCACGCGCTTTCGGGCTTGTCACCGGAGCACCGGCTCGTTATCGAGCTGTCGTATTTCCAGGGCAATACCTACGGCGAGATCGCCGAGATTGCCAACTGTCCCGAAAACACCGTCAAGACGCGGGTGTTTCATGCGCGACGCCGGTTGAAAACCATACTGGCGGAACTCGGTGAGCACCCGCCGGCTGAGGAACGATGAAGATGAGCAATGAAACGAGCCAACTGTACGCCCGGAGGGAAATCGACGGCGAGCTGGAGGTCGTCGACTACGCGGCTGGCCGGCTCGGCGGTGAGCAGCGGGCGGCTTTCGAAAAACGTCTCGAGACGGAGCCGGACCTGGTTGCGCAGCTCGAAGAGGAACGCTCACTCCGCGCGTTGCTGGGAACAGTCGATACGAACGATATGCCGTCAGCCGGGGCGTTCGAGGGCGTTGCGCAAAAGCTCGGCCAGGAACCGCGACGCAGCTGGTACCTGCCGGCGATTGCAGCCGGCATCGTCGCCGTGTTCGCGGTTGCTTTCCTGGCCCAGGGCCCGGACACGTCTGTGGATGGGCGCGATGACTTCGAAGTGTTGTCGAGCGACGGCGCGCAGCCGGTCGATGCGGGCAACCGGTTTCGAGTCGTGTTTTCCGAGCACGTCGACGCATCCGGTCGTGCAGCAGCTGCCGCAATGCTCGGCTTCGAGATCGTCTCCGGCCCGGGTCCCGGGGGCGCATACGTAGTCGAGACTACAGGTCCCGCCAGCCGTGACACGGTGCTGCTGTGGCGCGAGGATGCGCGAATCGAGCTCGCCGAGCCGGTACGCTACGACTAGCTGGCGGCCAGATCCGTGACGAATCGAAGCGCAACGATTGCAGGCATTCTTGCCGCGCTGCTGTTCGGCCTTGCCGACGTGCACGCGAACGCGGCAAACGAGGCCGACCAGGTCGCTGCCGACGAGTGGATTGTCGTGCTGACCGACACGCGTTCGAAACGGCGCAAGGGCTGGTCGTCGAGCGTCGGCTACACGGGCAGCTACAACTACGCCAATGATCCGAAGCTCAAGCGCCTGGGCAAGAGCGTTGCCGACGATTACGGACTCCAGGTCGAAGAACAGTGGCCCGTGCGGGCGCTCAACGTACATTGTGTCGTCGTACGGATAAGTGGCGACGTGCGCGCAACCGTTGCGGCCCTCGAAAAAGACCGGCGCGTCGAATGGGTCCAGCCGATGCACGAGTTCGAAGGCCTTGCCATCGAGTCGATCGGCCCTGCGCAAACGCCGCGCGCCGATCCTTACCGGCACCTGCAGTCGTCACTCGACACCATGAACCTGGCCGCACTCGACGAAGGTCTCAGCGGCGCGGGTGTTCATATTGCCGTCATCGATTCCGGCGTCGAGCGGGATCATCCTGACATCGCACACGCGTTGACGGAGCATCACGACTTCGTCGGCACCGGCAGCGGTTCGGAGCGCCACGGGACCGGCATTGCGGGCGTGCTCGTTGCGCACAACCGCAACGGCGTGGGCATCAGCGGAGTCGCACCGGGCGCGCGCCTGCACGCGTATCGAGCTTGCTGGGAAAGCGACGACGGCAGGACCCGCTGCAACAGCCTGACGCTGTCGCAGGCACTCGACCGGGTCGTCGACGCGTCACCGCATATTGTCAATTTGAGCCTGACCGGCCCGCGCGACCGCCTGCTGGACAAGCTCGTGGATCGCGTTCTCGAGCAGGGCGCAATCGTCGTCGTCGCGCACGATGGGCAGGCCCAGGCCGACGACCGTTTTCCAATGCCTCGCCCCGGCATCGTAACAGTACGCGACGGATCCGGCGCAGCTGATGCGGAACGCGGCGTGTTTGCCCCGGGGGACGCCGTGCTGACGGCGCAGCCGGGCCACTCCTACGACTACATGACCGGTACGTCGCTGTCCGCAGCACACGTATCGGGAGTGGTAGCGCTGATGCTGGAGGCGAACCCGAAGGTCGACGTACTCGACGCGTCGGCGATGCTCGCCGACAGCATTCGCACGAGCGAACGCGGCGCGAGCATCGATGCCTGCGTGGCCGTTAGCTCGGCTGCAGGCAGGCTACGCTGCCGCTAGAGCAGAAGGTAGCTCAGGCGCAGTGCGACCGTCGAACGGTCGGTCAGAAAGATGCGCTCGGTATCCTTGTCAACGCCGCTGACCTTCAGCGATACGTCGAAGCGTCCAGTCCTGAAGCCCACGCCTGCTTCGGCGTAGAAGATGCCGGTGTCCCACGGACCGGTCAGGTATCCGGTGCCGCCCGCGAACAGCAGATAGGCCGAGTTCGACAGCTCGGGTCGCCAGCTGCCCGAAAGTATGATGCTATCGGCCCTTCGCCCGTAAAAATCGGGCGACCAGGACATCGAGACGGATAGCTCCGATTTCAGGTGGTAGGTGCCGCGCAACTCCGTGTAGTCCCAGCTGCCGGCATCGACGAACCGGTTTCGCATTGCGGAAAACTCGATGGCGCGATCACCATCGAGCTCGTAAAACCAGCCGAGAAAGGCATTCCAGTTGCGTGTTTTCGCTGCGCCCCAGGGCGAATCGTCCGAGTAGAAACCGCCGACGCCTGCAAACCAGCCGGACGGTGCGTCATAGCTGATAGTCGTCCCGATTGCTGCCCCGCCATCGGTGAGACTGCGGCCACGATCGACGACCTCCGAGAACGCATGCGCCTCGGCCGACAGTTCCGCAGCTGCCGTAGTGGGCAGCAGGAAAAACGCAGCGAAGTACAGGAAAAGGCGAGCCGGCACCATCGCGGCAGTATATAACGCCGCTTGGCCGCGTTGCGGAACGCGCAGTGACCTCCTAACTGCTCGTTTTGAGACGACGGCTCGCGAGATTGCGAGCGGCCAGGTTCGGACTGTAATTGAGGGTGGCGATTGCCACCTCGACCTTTTCCTTTGTCACCGGGCGCACATGGGGTTCGGAGTTTACGACGCGGGACACCGTTTTGGCCGAGACGCCGGCGAGTTCGGCCACGTCGAAGATAGTGGGTGGCGGCATCGGATTACTCCTTCCAGCTATGACCGCAATAACCTAGTGTGTGCGTCGCGGGCTCACAAACGAAAAATCTTCACGCCACAGATGAAAAGAAATCATGTGTGCCGTAACAACTCAGTCAGATGCTGGACTGACCGTCGACGTAACCAGGACCCGGGTTAGCAGCGATATCTCGATGCACGCAGGTCTCCGTCAAGTAGCGGACGGTCAGGTCGAGGTCGAGCTTGCGCCTGTGAATCGAGGCCAGGAACCCTCGACGAGGATGGACTCGGGATAGAAATCGGCGGCGATAAAGCCGAGAGTGTCGGATTCGGAGACTACGCTGTGCATCAGCGTGATCACCTCGCGCCGGGTTGCCTGGCTGATATAGGAACTGCACGAAAAAGTGCCTCCCAGCGCCGGATTACAGAGCACATCGAGATCGATTGCGAAGGGACGGTGCGACAGGTCCTGGCCGAATGCGCCGGAGTCTATCGAGTCGATGTGTACATTCGAGCTGACCTGCCGTCCGTTCGCGTCGATCGCATACAGCAGTTCACAGTCCTTCAACACACCCACGTAACCGGCGAGCAGAGAATCCAGCTTTTCGCGGTCGGACCACACGGCCACCGCTTGCCTGGCGAGAACGCTCAGTCGACCGTTGAAGGTCTCGCGAAGCGCCAGGCCAATTTCGTCATCGAAATCGCGTATTGCGTCGAGCATATTGTTGCACCAGAGCAGAGCCAGGCCATCTCGTTGCACGAACCATGCCACGCACGCAGCACTCGGCAAGCTGCTGATGCAATTATTGTTCTTTTCGAAGCGCGGCTGGTGGCAGGCGGCTTATTGCACATAAGCGGTGCAACAGGCTACTCCGCTGCACCGATTTCGAGCCAGACTCTTGTATGAACTAAACGTCAAGTATCGGGCAGCAACAACGCGAAGTGTGTAACTGTTTGTATCGCAGTGATGCCGAAGCGCCGTTACTGGTATGCCGGATCTTGCCACGGGCCAATCGATCGCGAGCGCACGGGCTGGATGTGCACGGGCGCCTCCGTGCCCGGGAAGCCGTCTCCCCAGTTGACCGGGTCGCCTTTCATCTCGACGCTGGCATTCTCCGTGTACCAGTCAACGAGGTCGCCGTCGCAACGAAGGATCCACGTGCAGCCAACGTCCTCGCCTGCCGTAAAGTCGCCGTGCCGGACGCCGGCCGGCCGAAAAAAGTACTGGCCCGGCGTCATCGTGCCGAAGTTGTAGTCGAATTCGCCCTCGAGGCAATAGGCTTCCTCGAACACCGGGTGATGCGCGAGCGGATGTTCCCGCCAGCCAGGCTTGGCCTTGATGAGTCGCGTGTAGAAACCGGTTTCAGGGTCTCGCCAGAGCAGCTTGATGAACAGCCCGGGCACCGGCGTGCCGCCGCGCTCGAAATCCATCGGGCTGCCGTTGTCGGGATCGATGACGTCGAACCAGTCCATGGCGTTCGAGTCCCTGACGACGATGCGTTCGTCGCCTGGATCGCCCGCGTTTTCGAACGGCGTGAAGCCCCAGTCGCCATACTCGCGGAACAGCAGGATGCGGGTCCCCGCGGTCGCGCTGATGGCCGGGGTCCCGGCATCGCGGGGAGCGCACCAGTAGCCACCCTCGCCAAGCTCGCGGCCGCCGATCGTGATCGTGCCTCGCAGCACATACCATTCCGTTTGCGCGGCATGCAGGCCGGCTCCCCGGTGCCAGTCGGTGACAAACTCGACTTGCAGCGATGCGGCGCCGTTTTCCTCGTCGTACGACAGGTTTCGTTGCCGTGCTTCGCCGCTGCCGTGAGGCAGCTCGGCCGGGTGCCAGAGCAGGTCGTTTTCGTCAATCAGTTCCACGTGCGGTCGCATCGTTCGTGCCCTCTCGAATTCGGTGATTGAGGCGATCCTAAGCGCAGCCTTTGGCATATAACAGTATTAGTTTCTTACAATATATGTTTACTTTTATAAATGTATCGGCAACCATGACCCGCATGGATTCACGACGGCTGAGCGGGCTCGGCACGCTGCGCCAGCTCGAGATTTTCATGAAAGTGGCCGAACACGGCAGCATGGCGCGCGCCGCGGAGGAGTTGTACCTGAGCCACTCGGCCGTATCCGTGCAGATCCGCAAGCTGGCGGAGGCGGTTGGTCTGCCGCTCCACGAGGTCATCGGAAAGAAGCTGTACCTGACCGACGCCGGGCGCGAACTCGTCGTAACCGGCCAGCAGGTTTTCGACTCGATCCGCCGCTTCGACGAGACGATCAACAACATGAAGGGGCTAACGGCGGGCCGGCTGAGGATTTCCGTTGTGACCACGGCCAAGTATTTCCTGCCTCGCATACTCGGACCGTTCTGTCGCGAATACCCGGATATCGACGTCGAGTTTCATGTCGGCAATCGTGCCGGAATCATCGATCGGCTCAACGACAATCGCGATGACCTGTATATCTTCAACAGCCTGCCGCGGGACCTCGACATCGAATCGCACCGGTTCCTGCCAAACCCTCTGGCGGTCATCTCATCGCGCCAGCACCCGCTCGCCGGCCGCAAAGGGCTGAAGTGGCAGGACCTCGCAGGCGAGACCTTCCTCATGCGCGAAAAAGGTTCCGGCACGCGCAACGCGATTCAACGTCACCTCGACAGTTCAGGCCTGCAGCTCGGTAAAACGATGACCATAGAGAGCAACGAGGCCATCAAGTACGCGGTCGTCGAGAACATGGGGATCACGATACTGTCGGCCTATGCGCTCGCCGACTCCGTGGGCACGGATCTCGTGCAACTCCGGGTCGCCGGATTCCCGATCCTCTCGGATTGGTACGTCGTTTATCCGCGGTCGAAACCGCTGACGCTGATCGCCGAACGTTTTCTCGAATTCGTGCTCAAGCGCGGTCCCGATGTCTTGCCTGTCGAAAACCTGGAGCGCCAGGTGCGGCGCGCGCTGGCCCGGACCTAGCCGGGGTTGTAATAGGTTGGCGATGCCGGCCCGACGGGCAGTCCAAACACAAACGCCCAGACGAAGAAGAACACGGACCAGATGATCAGAAACGCCGCGGAGTAGGGCAACATCATCGCGATCAGCGTGCCGACGCCGGCCCTGGGCTCGTACTTGGCGACGAATGCCATGATCAGGCCGAAGTAGCTCATCATCGGCGTGATGATGTTGGTGCTGGAATCGCCGATACGATACGCCGCCTGCACGACTTCCGGCGAATAGCCGAGCAACATCAGCATTGGCACGAAGATCGGTGCGGTCACAGCCCATTGCGCGGACGCCGATCCGAGCATCAGGTTGATGAACGCGCACACCAGGATGAAGAAGAAGAACAACAGCGGGCCCGTGAAGCCGACGCTCTGCAGGAAATTGGCACCCGTTACCGCAGTGATCGACCCGAGGTTGGTCCAGCCGAAGAACTTGACGAACTGTGCCGCGAAGAATACCAGCGCAATGTACAGTCCGAGCGTGCTCATCGCGTGCGCCATCGCGTTAATCACGTCGCGGTCCGAGCGGATCGTGCCGACCGCCCGACCGTACACGACGCCAACCATCAGGAAATACACGAAGATGATTGCGACGATACCCCTGAGAAATGGCGAACCGGCCACACCTCCGGTTTCCTGGTTGCGCAGGATGCCGTTTTCGGGCACGACGAGCAGGGCAATGACGGCTGCGAAGATCAGCGTCGCCCAGAGGGTGCGCCACAGTCCTTTCTTTTCTTTTGGCGACAATGGATCCATGCGGTGTTCATCCTCGTCGCCTGCATCGGCCGGTGTGCCCTCGTACTTGCCCAGCGAAGGTTCGACGATCGCGATGCTGATAAAACTCCCGATCGCCGTAATCAGGAACGTGCTGGCAATCATGAAGTACCAGTTGGCGCTGACGTCGACCTCGTAAGTCGGATCGATGAGGCGCGCGGCTTCGGTCGTGATGCCCGACAGCAACGGGTCGACGGTGCCGATCAACAGGTTCGCGCTGTAGCCGCCGGATACCCCGGCGAACGCTGCCGCGAGGCCGGCAAGCGGGTGCCTGCCCAGCGAGTAGAAGACGACGGCGGCCAGCGGCACCAGCACGACGTAGCCCATTTCCGACGCCGTGTTCGACAGCACGCCGGCGAGCACGATAATGACCGTAACCAGCGCCGGGCGCGCATTGAGCACCATGCCCCGGATAACCGCGGTCAGCCACCCGGATCGTTCGGCAACGCCGACGCCGAGCAGCGCCACGAGTACCGTGCCGAGCGGCGCGAACTCGACGAAGTTTTTCACGAGGTTGAGGACGATCATCCGCAAGCCGTCGGCATTCATGAGGCTGACGACCTCGATCATCCCGTTGTCCGCACGACCCTTGGCGCCGGGCGGGCGCGGATCCACGACGGCAACGTCGAAGAAACCGAGGATGCCGGACAGCAAGACCACGCCGGCAGCGAACAGCGCAAACAGCGAAACGGGGTGCGGCAACGCGTTGCCCAGCCATTCGACGACGTGCAGGAAACGCGTGATCCGATTCCCGTTCTTCCGCGGCGCGGATGCCTTTGCCATAGCGACGACTCGATCCAGAAAGGACGCAAGGCTATAGCAAACTTGAATGAAAAGAAATTTTCATATAGTGTTACAAAATGAAAAATAACAATGCAGAACGAAATAAGGGGGATCAACCGGACGAGCCGGGTGGCGGCATTCGCGACCGCGTGTCGCGCCACGCGGCAGAGCTTTCTCGCCAGCAACGCGCGGTTGCGGACTACGTCCTGGATCACCTGCAGCAAGTGCCTTTCCTGTCAGTGCCGGAACTCGCGGAGCGCACCGGTGCCTCGGAGGCAACCATCGTCCGGTTCTGCCAGCGCGTCGGCTATTCGGGGTACAGCGACCTGAAGATGGACCTGGTCGACGCGCTCCAGGAAGACATCCGCGCCAACGCCACCGTGACGGGCGTGCCGACCGTCGAGGAGATCGGCCGCGATTCGCTGGCCGCGATGGCCAAGCTCGAGCAGCAGAATATCGAACGCACGCTGCAGAGCACGGACCGCCGGGTTTTCCGCAGAGTCGCCGCAGCATTGTTCAACGCAGACCACGTCTTTACGTTCGGCCTGGGTATTTCGGCTTACCTCGCCGACTTCGCGTCGTACCTGTTCACGGAACACGGCCTGCGCTCGACCTGCCTCGCGACTCGCTTCACCTCGCCGCGCGAACAGCTGGTCGTCCTGCGCCCCAGCGACATCGTCGTCGCCTTTTCGTTCTCGCCCTATTCGCGACAGACCCTCGAGGTACTCGAGGAGGCCGGGGAAAAAGGCGTGCCAACCGTTGTCGTGACCGACCGGGCGACGGCGCCGGGCGTTCCTGTCGCGCAGGACGCGCTGGTCGTGTCCAGCCACGGCATGACCCTCACCAATGCAACCGCGTCGGTCGGCGTTCTCCTGAACGCAATCGTCGTAGAAATCGCTTCCAGGCACCGCGGGGAGACAGTCGATGCGATTTCCCGGATCAACCAGATTCTCCGCGACCAAACGTACCTGGTCGATGAATAGCGCCGACAGCAATACGAACCGTTCGAGGATGCCAGACACCTACCTGGTGATCGGCGGCGTCGCGCTGTTCGTGTTCGTGCTGAGCTACCTGGTCACGCCGGGTCAGTTTCTGATGATCGAACAGGTCCGCGGCGACGACATCGTCACGGTCGTCGACCCCGAGACGTTTTCCTACGCAAGCGAAGACTCGGGGCTGCCGCTGTTCTCCGCGGACGGTTCACCGGCGCTTCTCAATGCTGTCTTCGAAGGGCTCGTATCGGGCAGCCGCACGGGCGGAGCCGTCGGTATCATGGCCTTCATACTCCTTGTCGGCGGCAGTTTCGGCGTCGTGCTCGGGACGGGCGCCGTCAATCGCGGCCTCGGCCGACTGATCGCGCACGGCGCGCAGCGAGGCCCGGTATTGCTCGGCGTGCTGTTTCTCGCGTTCTCGCTCGGCGGCGCCGTTTTCGGCATGGGCGAGGAGGTCATACCGTTCGTCCTGATGCTGCTGCCCGTGATGGCACGGCTCGGGTACGACAACGTCACCACGTTTCTCGTCACCTACGTCGCGACGCAGATCGGGTTCGCCACCTCGTGGATGAACCCGTTCAGTATTGCCATCGCGCAGGGTATTGCGGACTTGCCGCTCCTAAGCGGCATGCCACTGAGGCTCGTCATGTGGAGCGTCTTCACGGCATTCGGCATCGCGTTCGCTCTCAGGTACGGCTCGCGGGTACGGACCGACGACTCGGAGGCCGATGTCGACGCCGGGTCCGACCACGACGAAGCGATGGGGGTGGGCGACTGGCTCGTGCTTGCCTGCCTGCTGGCCACGATCGTATGGATCATCTGGGGCGTCGTATTCGGCGGCTACTACCTGCCTGAAATCGCAACCCAGTTCGTCGCGCTCGGCATCGTCGCCGGCATCATCGGTTCCGTATTCGGCCTCGACGGAATGACCGGCAACGGCGCCGCAGAGGCGTTTCGCCGGGGCGCGATGGACCTGCTGCCCGCGGCGCTCGTCGTCGGGTTTGCGCGCGGCATCGTTTTCATGATGGGGGGCGATGACCCGACGCAACCGAGCCTGCTCAACAGCCTGCTGCATTTCGGCAGCGAGTCGCTGGGCGACCTGCCAGGCTGGCTCGCCGCATGGGGAATGTTCCTCAGCCAGTCCGTGTTCAATTTCTTCGTTACCTCGGGGTCGGGGCAGGCAGCGTTGACGATGCCGCTGATGGCGCCGCTCGCCGACCTCATCGGCGTCACGCGCCAGGTCGCTGTCCTCGCGTTCCAGCTCGGTGACGGGCTCGCCAACATGATCGTGCCGACGTCGGCTGCGCTCATGGGGTGCCTCGCTGCCGCACGCATGGACTGGGTGGACTGGCTCCGGCTCGGTCGCGGTTTGTTTGCCGGCCTTTTCGGGCTCGCGAGTATTTTCGTGATCGTTGCGGCGCTCACCGGCTACAGCTAGGGGCGGAACATGCTTACGCTAATAACCAACGTTCGAGTCTTTGCACCCCATGCGCTCGGGAGTATGCAGGTGCTGATCGCCGGCGATCGCATTGCGGCGGTCGCCGAGCAGATCGACCTCAGTGGCAAAGAGCTCGATATCGTCGACGCGGACAACGGTATCCTTCTGCCCGGCATCGTCGACGCGCTGACGCATCCCTGTGGTGGCGGCGGCGAGGGCGGATTCCAGAACCGCACGCCGGAAATCGAATTCGCCGGCTTCGTAAATGCGGGCGTTACGAGCCCGATCGGCGCACTGGGCACCGACTCCGTCGCGCGCAGCCTCGACGTGCTTTACGGGTGCGTCATGAGCCTGCGGGCGCAGGGGCTTGGTGCATTCATGTACACGGGCTCCTACCGGATACCGCCAACCACGCTCACCGGCGACGTTACGCGCGACATCACGCACGTCGAGCCGGTGATTGGTGTGGGCGAGATTGCCATATCCGATCATCGCTCCTCCCAGCCGACGATTGAGGAGCTGCGACGGACGGCAGCCGATTGTCGACTGGGCGGCATCATTGCCGGTGCCGGCGGCACGACGCTCGTTCATGTCGGCGACGGAACGTCGCGGCTCGCACCGTTGCGGGAAGCCCTGGACGGCTGCGATCTGCGGGCCGGCTGCTTCTACCCGACGCACGTCAACCGCAACCGTGCGCTTCTCAATGAAGCGATCGAATTCTCGAAACGCGGCGCCGCGATCGACATCACGGTATCGACGGTTCCGGAGTTCGTCGAAATGGGCGAAGTTCCGGCGCTACAGGCCCTGACCGACGCGCTCGACGCCGATGCGCCGCCCGAACGAGTCACCTTGTCGTCCGACGCGGGCGGCTCGCTGCCCGTTTATCGCGACGGCGAACTCGAGGGGCTGACAGCGGCGCCGCCGACGGCGCTGCTGGAGCTTCTGCAGCGGGTGCTGCGCACACAGCCTGAGCTGGCGGCGGTCGTAATCGCAGCCATGACCCGCAACCCGGCGGCCGCGCTCAATATTGCGGCAAAGGGGCTTATCGCGCCCGGGCAGGACGCCGATCTGTTAATTCTCAAACCCGATTCCTTTGCGCTCAGCGACGTCTTCTGTCGAGGTCGCTGCCTGATGCGCAACGGTAACGTCAACATCCATTCGACAGATGGGGGATGAATCAATGCGTACTCTCAAATATTTTTCTTCTGCCAGCCGGCTTCACAAGCTGGGCTGCGTGCTGCTGTCGGCGGTTTTGCCGACCG
>JAAUXY010013284.1_pt1 | contig 11600 bp, 15 predicted proteins | sample 7278121 | NCBI WGS metagenome assembly JAAUXY01 (sample SAMN14350117, study PRJNA611818) | marine sediment metagenome | isolation source: surface marine sediment (1.8m) | place: French Polynesia: Moorea | collected 2018-08
AAACGGCTTGAGGCGATTCTCCATCCATTGGTGCGACAGTCCGAGGATGATTTTCTCGAGCGCCATAGGGCCGCAGGCGCGCAGCTCGTCGTTCTGGACATTCCGTTATTGTACGAGGTCGGCGCTGAGGATCGGGTCGACGCGGTCCTGCTTGTCACCGCGCCAACTGAAATTCAGCGCGCCCGCGTCCTAAAACGCCCCGGCATGACCGAAGATCGTTTCAATCAGATCATCTCGCAACAACTTCCGGACGCCGAAAAACGAGCCAAAGCACAATATGTTGTGTATACAGATGGCCCACATACCTATACTGCGCAAAAGCTACGTGAGATTGTCGATTCGTTAAGGACCGATAGTGCGCGAGATTGTTCTGGATACAGAGACGACCGGGCTTGATCCCAATGGCGGTGACCGCATTGTGGAAATCGGTTGTGTCGAACTGCAGGGCTTCGTACCGACCAGCAACGTCTTTCACCGATACGTCAACCCCGAACGCGACATGCCGGATGACGCGTTCCGAGTGCATGGGCTCACCACCGCGTTTCTCTCCGACAAGCCGGTCTTCGCCGAGATTGCCGGGGAGCTAGCCAAGTTCCTCGACGGCGCCAAGCTCATTGCCCACAACGCCAGTTTCGATATCGGCTTCCTGAATGTGGAATTCGCCGCCCTCGGGCTACCCAACATAACATTCGACCGCGTTATCGACACAGTCGCGCTGGCCCGCCGTCGGTTTCCCGGCGCTCAGGTGAGTCTTGACGCCCTCTGTCGTCGGTTCGAGATCGACCTGTCAGCCCGCGAAAAGCACGGCGCGCTGCTCGACGCAGAGTTATTGGCGTCGGTCTATCTTGAACTCATGGGTGGACGCCAACCGGCTCTCACTCTGGCCGCCGGCGCGGCGGGATCCGCGATCAAGGTACAGCGCGTGTATCGACCGCCCCGGCACTTCGAACCGGACGCAGCCGAACTCGCCGCCCATGCCGCATTCCTAGAACAGATAACCGACCCAATCTGGCTACGTTCAGGCTGAAGTTTCCGAAGTAGCCGCCGGCTGGGCCGCTGCCTGCTGCTGCTGTCGCGCCTGGGCCACCCGCTGCTGATACAGCGCAAGGAAATCGATCGGCTGGATACTGAGCGGCGGAAATCCGCCGTCACGGATACTGTTCGCGAGAATTGAGCGGGCGAACGGAAACAACAGCCGCGGCGCCTCGATCAGCAGCAGCAGCTGCACATGCTCCTTGGCAACGCTATCGGCGATAGAGAAGACACCCGCATAATGTACTTCTGATAAAAAGACCGTGTCTTCCTCGTTCTTGGCTTCGGCGCGCAGCGTCAGGACAACTTCGTACGCCTTGTCGCCTTGCTCGTTCGCGGCGACATCAACGCTCAACGCGACCCGCGGGCCCGCCGTCGGAACCAAAGTCTTGGGCGCCCCCGGATTCTCGAAGGACATGTCTTTCAAGTACTGAACACGGACCGTAAGCGGCGGGCCCTTTGCCGCCGTTGCCGTTCCACTGTCGCCGGCCGCCGTTGTTGTTCCGCTGTTGCCGGCGGCTGTTGCCGGCCCTCCGTTCGGTGCCTCGGCCATGATGTCCCCAATGCTGATCGTCTATCGCATCAATCGCTCGGATCGCTAACACGCTTTCCTGGCAGCCACAACGCCCTCACCGGAGCCGCGGCCGGTTCGGATCCTCGTTATCCGGATCGACCTCGTAATAATCAGCATCTACGATTGTTTCGTCCGATCTTTGCTGCGACCCACCGGATATGTTGAACGAGAAACCGCCGTGCGCGCTGACATAGCTCCACAGCCACCGGCCGATCGCCTCCCGCAACGGCGGTACCAGCAGCGCAAAGCCGACGGCATCGGTCACGAATCCTGGGGTCAGTAACAGCGCCCCGGCCAGCAGGAGACAGATCCCGTGGAACAGCTCGCGCACCGGGACCCGCTGCGCCGCCATCTCCTGCTGGGCCCGCGCCAAGGTGGCCAGTCCCTGCTGCCGCAACAGAGCCGTGCCGATCAGCGCGGTCAGGACGATCGTCGCCAGCGTTGGCCACAGACCAATCAGGCCGCCGACTTCGATGAACACTGCGATTTCGATGATCGGTGTGACGATCAGAATGATTAATATCAGGCGGCCCATGCTTGCGCTCCGACCTGCTCAACCTATTTACATTGGAGTAATTCGGCTTGGCCGGACTAGTCGTTGACTCTGGAAGGCCGCTGGCATTGAGTGACCTTGTGGGAGGTCATCACTATTAACGCAGGCGTCCAATGGGGTCCAGCCGGCAACCCATCGGGCTCCTTGGGATGTGTGCCGACGGCGATAGGCAGCTGACGTGGGTAGTCTCGATCTCATTTTATTCGCAATGGTCGCCGCGGTCCTGGTATTGCGGTTGCGCAGCGTATTAGGACGCCGCACGGGCCATGAACGGCCGCCGACCGATCCCTACTCGAGCAAGCCCAAAGCCGAACCTGCAGACAACAAAGATCGTGTCGTTGCCTTGCCGCCGCGCGGCGACCGGCGTAAGCCGGCGGACCAAGCGGCGCAAGCTGCCGACCCACTAGAGGCCGGACTGACCCAGATCCGGATCGCCGACAGCAATTTCGACCCCGAACAGTTCGTTCAAGGAGCAAAGTCGGCGTTCGAGATGATCGTCAATTCCTATGCATCCGGCGACCGCGAGACCCTGCGTCCCTTGCTCAGCGATGAGGTCTACGAGAACTTCGGTCGGGCAATCGACGAACGGGCCGCGAAGAAAGAGACCCTCGAAACCACCCTGGTCGCAATCCGCACGGCGGATATTCTCGAAGCATCGATGGACGGGCGCGTTGCGTTTCTGACGTTGAAATTTGTGACCGAGCAAATCAACGTCACCCGCGACGAAAAGGGAGAGGTGGTGGACGGTGATACCAGCCACGTTGCGACGGTCACTGACATTTGGACATTTGCCCGCAACACACGTTCGCGAAACCCCAACTGGACCCTGGTCGCAACGGAAGCGCCGAACTAGCCGACGGGCCTCGCCCGGTCGTGCATCCGCTCTCACCCTTGTTCTGTTCATGGTCGCCTGTGGCGTAGACGAACCCGACGTGCCGCCGGCAGACATCGAATTCACCCCTGCGTCATTCGCCGATCTACCAGGATGGGGGCAGGATGAGTTAGCCGGCGTTTTGCCGGCCTGGCAGCGCTCCTGCGAACGTCTCGTCAGCATGCCGCCAGAGACACCGCTGGGGCCGACCGGGCTCGCCGGCTCCGCCCGCGATTGGCAGGTGATCTGCGCGCGTGTCCTGGCGGCGCCGGCCGACAACGGGGCGCTTCGCGGCCTTATCGAGAATGAGCTACGTCCTTACCAAGTGGCCGGCAACGGGCAGGCCGAAGGCCTGTTCACCGGCTATTACGAGCCAATTTTCACCGGTTCGCGCACGAGATCGGCGCAGTTCAATGTCCCGCTCCACGCGGTACCGCCTGACCTCATCGAGATCTCGCTCGGCGATTTCGACCCAACGCTGACCGGGCGGCGCTTTGTCGGCCATGTTGTCGACGGCACCTTGCAGCCCTACCACCGCCGGGGCGATATCCAGAACGGGGCGATCGACAGCAAGAACGCGGAACTCCTCTGGATGGCCGACCCCTTGGAGGCATTCATCCTGCACATCCAAGGCTCCGGCATAATCCACACGCCGGAGGGCGAAACAATCCGGGTCGGCTATGCCGATCACAATGGGTTCGACTATGTTTCGGTCGGGAAATGGCTGATCGCGGAGGGCGAGCTGCCGCCGGATCAAGCCGACTTCGACGATATCCGCGCTTGGCTGGATAAGAACCCGAACCGCGCTGCCGACGTGCTCGCGATCAATGACCGCTACATTTTCTTTCGTGAGCTCCCCGGCGACGGACCGATCGGCGCCGGCGGCGAGGTGCTGACGCCGGAGCGAAGCCTGGCCGTGGACACGAACCTTTTGCCGCTCGGCGTCCCAATTTGGCTGGACGCCGAACATCCCGATCCGACCCGCGACCCGCCGCAGCGCCTGATGATGGCCCAAGACTCGGGCAATGCCATTCGCGGTGCGGTGCGTGGCGACTTCTATTGGGGAACAGGCGGCGCTGCGCTCGCCTTGGCCGGCCGGATGAAAAGCAAGGGCCAATATTACGTTCTGCTACCGCGCTCTCTCGACCTGACCAAGGTCGCGGCGCGATAGGGGCTATGTTGGCACCTCCTGCGGGAGGTGCTAATCAGCCGCCATGACAGCGGACACCCCCCGGGTCGGCCTATTCGTGACATGTCTCGTTGATCTGTTCCGGCCAAGCATCGGCTTCGCGGCCATCAAGCTATTGGAAGCGGCCGGTTGCCATGTCGACGTCCCGCGCACGCAGACCTGCTGCGGCCAGCCCGCTTACAACAGCGGCGATCGCCAGGACTCGCGCATAATTGCGCGCCAGGTCATCACCGCGTTCGAGGCGTATGACTACGTTGTGGTCCCGTCTGGCTCCTGCGCCGGCATGCTCCGCAAACACTATCCAAGTCTATTCGCGGCCGACCCGGCTTGGCACCGGCGGGCAATGGCCCTGGCCGAACGCACCCACGAACTGGTGTCCTTCCTGGTCGACGTTCGCGGCTTGGACAAAGTCGAAGCGACCTACGACGGCACCATCACCTATCATGATAGCTGTTCCGGTTTGCGCGAACTGGATGTTCAGAAACAGCCGCGGAAGCTGCTCGCCTCTGTCAGCGGCACACACCTGCGAGAGTTGCCGGACGCCAATGTGTGTTGTGGTTTCGGCGGCACCTTTTGCGTCAAGTACCCTGACATCTCGAACCGCATGGCCGAGGACAAGACTGCCGACATCGTCGCCACCGGCGCCGACACGGTCCTTGCCGGCGACCTTGGTTGCCTGATGCAAATCGCCGGCAAGCTGCAACGGCAAGGGATCGATATCCAGGTGCGCCACGTTGCCGAAGTTCTCGCTGATCAAGGCCGCGACGTACCGATCGGGGGCACCTCATGATCGGCAGCGCGACTCTCGACTTCCCCAAGAACGCCCATTCCGCGGTCCAGAACGAGACGCTGCGCGCCGCCCTGCAGCGCGGTGGTGCCCATTTCAAAGGCGGCCGCCGGGCCGCCGTTGATGCCCTGCCGGAGTTCGACACGCTCCGCGACGAGGGCCGCGCGATCAAGGATCATGTGCTCGAAAATCTCGACCAGTATCTTGAGATCTACGAGCGCAATGTTCAGGCGAGCGGCGGCACCGTGCACTGGGCGCGCGACGCGGCCGAGGCCAGAAACCTCGTTCTCGACATCTGCCGGTCGGTCAACGCCCGGACGATCAACAAGGGCAAGACCATGATCGCCGAGGAGATCGGCCTCAACGAGTTTCTTGAGGAAAACGGTCTGAACCCGGTCGAGACGGATCTTGGCGAATACATCATTCAGCTGCGCAAGGAACGGCCCAGCCACATCATCGCGCCCGCTGTCCACCTGACCAAAAAGCAGGTTGAACAAACATTCCGGAAAGAGCACGACCAGCTCGATCCGGCGCGCTCCCTTGAAGAACCCATCGAGCTGGTCGCCGAGGCTCGCCAAATTCTTCGCCAAAAGTACTTCGAGGCCGAAGTCGGTATCACCGGCGCCAACTTCTTGGTCGCCGAGACCGGCTCGAGTGTCATCGTCACCAACGAAGGCAACGGCGATCTGTCCATGCTGCTGCCGCGCGTTCATATCGTCTTGGCCAGCCTCGAGAAGATCGTCCCGACCATCGAGGATGCCACCACACTGATGCGGCTGCTCGCACGCTCGGCAACCGGCCAGGAGATGAGCGTCTATACGACGTTTTCGACCGGGCCGCGCCGCCCAGACGAGACGGACGGGCCGGAGCAATACCATGTCATATTGCTCGACAACGGCCGTTCCGGAATGCTCGGCACCGAGTTTCAGGACATGCTCCGCTGCATCCGCTGCGGTGCCTGCATGAACCACTGTCCGGTTTACCAGGCGGTTGGCGGCCACGCCTATGGCTGGGTCTATGTCGGCCCCATGGGCGCCGTTCTTACGCCAAAGTTCGTGGGCGTCGACACGGCGAACCACTTGCCCAATGCCTCGACCTTTTGCGGTCGTTGTGACGAAGTCTGCCCAATGCGCATTCCCCTGCCGAATATGATGCGCCATTGGCGGGAGGAAGCGTTCGAGCACGGGCACATGCCGGCCAATCAGCGGCGCGGGCTTAAAATGTGGGCCTTCTTTGCCCAACGGCCGCAGCTCTATCGCCACGCAGCGCGTACGGCGGTCCGTTTCATGCGACTGTTGGCCCGCGGTCGGGGCCGACTGCAACGGCTGCCGATGGGGAGCGCGTGGACCAGATACCGCGACTTCCCGGCGCCCCAGGGGTCGACCTTTCAGCAGCAATGGGCGGCTCGCCAACGTGGTCGAGGCGGATGAGCAGCGCCGCCCGGCAAGACATACTAGGCAAGATCCGCGACTCCCTTGGCCGAACAGGCGACATTGCGGAATCCGACCGGGCGGCGGTTACGGCACGAGTGTCAAACCATCCACGCAACACGGTGCCGGCCCGCACCCAAGCCTCACCGGCGGAGTTGCGTGCCTTGTTCGCCGAGAAAGTGACAGCCGTCCAGGGCACCGTTACCACAGTGAATGACATGGACGCGGCCCCGGCCGCCGTTCTCGACTATTTGCGGCAACACAACCTCCCAGCGCGGGTCAGCTTGGCGCCGGACCCGGCGTTGCACGCCGCACCGTGGGACGAGACGACATTGCTTGAGGTCAAGCAGGGCGCCCCCAACCCGGACGACCAGGTGACTGTGACGTCCGTGTTTGCGGGGATCGCCGAAACCGGCACGCTAATGGCTCTCTCAAGTTCGGCCCATCCCTCGACCCTCAACTTCCTGCCGGAAACCCACATCGTCTTGCTGCCCGCAAGTCGCATCGCCAAGAGTTACGAGGATGTGTGGGACGACATCCGCCGCCGCTACCCGAATGGCCTGCCGCGCACTGTGAACATGATCACCGGCCCGTCGCGCAGCGGCGATATCGAACAGACCCTGACCCTTGGCGCGCATGGCCCGCGGCGCTTGCATGTGATTGTCGTCGATGATGCTTAACCGCCGACCGGTAGAGTTCGTCGCGATGCCCAGCAGCCATGGAGATGACGAGTTTCGCCGCACCGTCGGCGACGTCCGGCCGCTCAAGGACGCCAAGCAGCGAGTTGAACCAGCGCGCAGGTCGTTACCAACGCAACCTGTCGATGGCCCGCCGGCTGTTCATCCCCCACCCGCTGGCGCGCCGATTGAGATCGGGCGTGCCGCCGGTGTTGACCGCCGCACGGCCGAGAGATTGCGTCGCGGCCGGCTGCCGATCGAAGCGCGGCTCGACCTTCATGGCTTCAGCCAAGACACTGCCCATGCCGCGTTGACCGAATTCATTACCGGCAGCGTCGCGAAGGGTCGGCGCTGCGTTCTCATCGTCACCGGCAAGGGTGCCGTCAGCCAGGGGGGTGGTGTTCTGCGTCGCCGCGTGCCGGAATGGCTCAACTTGGCGCCGTGCCACGGCCACATCTTGGCGATCGCCCAGAGCCAGCCACAGCACGGTGGCGCCGGCGCCCTGTATGTGCTCTTGCGCCGTCGCCGGACAGCAGACCAGCAATGACACCCTTCGGCGCCAAAATCAGGGAGCTTCGGAAAGCGCAATTAGTCTCCCTGAAGCAAATGGCGGCGGATCTGCAAATCTCCGCCGCTTATTTGTCCGCCCTCGAACACGGCCACCGCGGCTTGCCGAGCGAGGCCCTGGTCGTCCAGATCTGCGAATACTTCCATCTAATCTGGGACGACTATGAGGAGATGCAGCGCCTCGCCGCCCTGTCGCATCCGCGCATCGTCATCGACAGCTCCGGCCTGACTCCTTCCCATACCGCCCTGGCGAACGAGTTGGCCCATCGCATGCGCACCTTGTCCGCGGATACGGCGGATCGCCTATTGACCATCCTCCGCACCGCCTAGGTCCGATGTCGGTTGAGATCCAAGATCTGCGGGCCGTCCCCGATCTATTGCCGGCGGCCGTCTCTCTCGTTTGGAATGAGTGGCGGTATTTGACTGACGAAACACTCGCGGATGCCGAGGAGGCGTGGCGCACCCACCTGAGTGCGCCCAAATTGCCCACACACCTGGTGGCCAACACCGACGGGGCGTGTGTCGGTACCGCGACGCTGGCGCCCTACGATCTGCCGATCCGCCCCAATCTGACACCGTGGCTTGCGGCCGTGATCGTAGAGGCGGAATGGCGCAGTCAGGGTATCGGCGGCCAGCTCGTTGCGGAAGTGGAACGGATTGCCTGGGGTCATTACGGTTTCGAATCGATCTACTTGTTCACGACCGATTCGGACGATTTCTACCATCGGCGCGGATGGCTGCGGCGGGAGGGCGCGACCTATCGCGACCAGCAGATCACCATCATGGGCAAGTCGCTGCTCACAAAATAAACCGCGACAGATCGGCGTTCTTCGCCAATTCGGCCACCCTGTCATGCACTTCGGTCGCCTCGATAAGGATCGTTTCGCCGGACCGATCGGTCGCGGTGAAACTGATCTCCTCCAACAGCTTTTCCAGCACGGTCTGCAGGCGGCGCGCCCCGATATTCTCCACGCTCTGATTGATCTCGGCCGCCAGGTCGGCAACCGCGTCGATCGCCTCCTCGCTGAAGCTGAGCGAGACGTCTTCCGTCGCCAATAGGGCGGTGTACTGCTTGATCAAGCTGTTTTCGGGCTCCCGCAGGATCCGCCCGAAATCATCCCGGTTCAGAGCCTTTAGTTCGACCCGGATCGGCAGACGGCCCTGCAACTCCGGCAGCAGGTCCGAGGGTTTCGCCAGATGGAACGCGCCCGACGCAACGAACAGGATGTGGTCGGTTTTTACCGCGCCGTGTTTGGTCACCACGGTCGTGCCTTCGATAAGGGGTAACAGGTCGCGTTGCACACCCTCGCGGCTGACATCCGCGCCCGCCCGATCGGTGCGCGCCGTGATCTTGTCGATCTCGTCGAGGAACACGATCCCGTTCTGCTCCACCGAGTGAATCGCGTCCTGCACAATTCGATCCTGATCCAACAGCTTGTCGCTCTCGTCGGCCATCAGGACTTCGTAGCTCTCCGAAACCGACATGCGCCGTGGCTTGCTGCGTTGGCCGAACGCTTTACCCAGCATGTCGTTCAGGTTGATCATGCCCATCTGGGCGCCCGGCATGCCGGGAATGTCCATTGTCGGTAGCTGAAAGCCGCCTTGGTCGGCGACCTGAACCTCGATTTCCTTGTCGTCCAACTCGCCGGCGCGCAGTTTTCGCCGAAAAGCCTCGCGCGTCGCCTCGCTCGCTTTCTCGCCGACCAGCGCGTCCAGCACCCGCTTCTCAGCGTTGATTTCGGCCTGCGCCGAAACCTCTTTTCGTTTCTGTTCGCGCGTCATCATGATCGAGGACTCGACCAGGTCGCGAACGATCGACTCCACGTCCCGGCCGACATAACCGACCTCGGTGAACTTCGTTGCCTCCACCTTGATAAAAGGCGCACTAGCAAGCCGCGCCAAACGGCGTGCGATCTCGGTTTTGCCGACGCCCGTCGGCCCGATCATCAGAATGTTCTTCGGTAAGACTTCCTCGCGCAACTCTTCTGGCAGCTGTTGGCGACGCCACCGGTTGCGCAAGGCAATGGCGACCGCGCGTTTCGCATCGTCCTGGCCGACGATGAAGCGATCGAGTTCGGAGACGATTTCGCGCGGCGAGAAGTTGGTCATAGGGATTCGACGGTCAGGTTTGTGTTTGTGTAGATGCAGATCTCGGCGGCTATGGCCATGGCGCGCCGGGCCACGGCCTCGGCGTCCATATTTTCATTGTCCATGAGCGCGCGGGCCGCCGCTAGAGCATAGTTGCCGCCCGACCCAATGCCGATGACGCCGTCGTCGGGTTCCAGTACGTCGCCCGTGCCGGTCAGGACCAAGGACTCGTCGTTATCCGCGACAACCATCATCGCTTCGAGCCGGCGCAGATACCGGTCGGTCCGCCAGTCTTTCGCCATCTCGACGCAGGCCCGAACAAGTTGTCCGGGATGTTTCTCCAGCTTGCCCTCAAGACGCTCGAACAAGGTCAAGGCGTCAGCGGTCGCCCCGGCAAACCCGGCAATCACCTTGCCGTCCCCGAGCCGCCGTACTTTCCGCGCCGTTCCCTTGACCACCGTTTGGCCAAGGCTGACCTGGCCATCCCCCGCGATCACGACCTGGCCGCCCTTGCGCACCGATAGGATCGTCGTGCCATGCCAGACAGCGCTTTGGCTCGCCATTGGGTCTCCCATTGCAGGTATTGCGTCAGACTAGGGGCAAGAAACTAGGATTTGGGCGCTCCGGCCATTTGATCAAGGCCGCCAAAGATGGCTTGGCCTGGGCGGAACTGCTACAACCGCGACCAGCTTCGGCAGGAACGAGTGTCATGAGTTCAACAGTAGAGCCGATCACCCGCCCGGTCACCGGTCGCCACGCGTCCGTGCACCGCAAGACCAACGAAACGGACATCCGAGTCTCCGTGAATTTGGACGGCCACGGGCATCGCAGCGTCAGCACCGGCATCGGTTTCCTCGACCACATGCTGGAGCAGCTGGCGCGCCATGCTCTGATCGACCTGGAAGTCGAGGCGAAGGGCGACCTCCATATCGACGGCCACCATACGACCGAGGACACCGGTTACGCCATTGGCGAAGCCATCAGCCAGGCACTCGGTGACCGCCGCAGCATTCGTCGTTTCGGCGATGCGCTCATCCCGATGGACGAAACGTTGACGCGCGTCGCCATCGACGCCTCCAATCGGCCCTATCTCGCCTGGAAGGTTGCGCTCAGCCAACCACGGCTCGGCGCCATGGACACCGAGTTGTTTGCCGAATGGTTCAAGGCCTTCGCCCAATCAGCCGGCCTCACACTCCATGTGCAGACCGTCTACGGCGAAAACAACCATCACATCATTGAATCGGCCTTCAAGGGTCTGGCACGCGCGCTGCGCCAAGCCGTCGAGCGCGACCCGCGCCAGGGGGACGCCGTACCATCCACCAAGGGCGTGCTTGGCGGCTCTCTGAAGACTTGACCACGGAACGCGCGGCCGAGACACCGGGCGCACTGCTGACGCAAGTCAGTGCGCAGCGGTTCGGGCCGCTGACCCGTCTTCGCAAAGCGGTCGCCGACCGTATGGTGACGGCCCGGAACCGACAGGCCGAGCGTACCCTGCGCGCTGACCGGGAGCTCTGGTCGCTAATGACCGACTATGCCGCCGCCACCGCTGTCACCGGCGCCGCATTCTCCGACTATCTCACGCTCTACGAGCAAGTGCGCCGGTATCGGCCGGTGGAGATTCTTGAGTGTGGGACCGGCATCTCGACCGTTGTTCTGGCCCAAGCGCTGCGCGCGAACGAAGCGGACGGCGCGCCGCGCGCAGCGCTTGCGCCAGAACAACGGTCGAGATGCCGGTCCCACACTCAAGGATCTCCACCGGCCGATACCGACGCACTTGCTCATAGAGCGTGAGATAGTCGGAGAATGCGGCGCCGGTGACAGCGGTGGCGGCG
>JAAUXY010122391.1_pt1 | contig 11592 bp, 9 predicted proteins | sample 7278121 | NCBI WGS metagenome assembly JAAUXY01 (sample SAMN14350117, study PRJNA611818) | marine sediment metagenome | isolation source: surface marine sediment (1.8m) | place: French Polynesia: Moorea | collected 2018-08
CGACTTCCACCTCGGCCAGAGCCTTGGCGACGCGCGCGTACGTATCATCTATCGTCTTATCGATTTTCTCGCCGTCTTTCGACGCGAGTCGATACTTCGCGTCCCAGATATCGATGGACGCGGCCTGAAACGGAATATCGGTGACCGTGTGTGCTTCCAAGTGAACGGCAGACTTCATTAGTCTAGTTACTCCCCTGAACTCCCTATGGAGACCCCATGCAGGCGTTATTATTTGACCATTTACCGAGGGAAAAGAGCCCCCCTCGCCGGCAGCCAGAAATGCGCGGCGAGCGCCAGAATTGGCCTCTTTTCGCTCGTTGACTGAACACAAGATGTTGTGTCCGAACGGTGACAAGATTATGCCCGTAGCGGTCGACTGTCAAGGTTTTCGGCGAAAAAATTGTTGGCGTTTTTGTCCATCAAAAACAATTACTTATAAGATCTTTGAAAAAAATTGCTTTAAAAACAACGCAAAAAACGTGACGTTTTTGTGAAACCCGCGAACCACTACATATAGTGCCATTACGTTAAGCGGGTATTGCCGCTTGAAATGCCGTCCTGAGGCCTTATTTCAGCGCTCAATACGCACTTTTTGAAGGAGAAAATCATGACTCTTGCACGCTTTGAGCCCTGGTCGGTGATCGACCTGTTGCACCGCGACCTGAACCGCCTGACGCGCGGCCGCGGCGGCTTCGCAGACGGCGACGACAGCGTCGCTGACTGGGTACCGGCCGTCGACATCATCGAGGAGTCGAACCGCTTCGTTCTGCGCGCCGACCTGCCGGGTGTCGTACCGGAGAACATCGATGTCAGCATGGACAAAGGCGTTCTGACCGTATCTGGTCAGCGCGACGCAATCGCGAGCGCCGAAGACGCCACGTTCCAGCGCCTCGAGCGGGCCAACGGCCGCTTCCTCCGCCGCTTCTCGCTGCCCGAATCCGCGGATGCCGACAGCATTTCCGCACGCAGCAACAACGGAATCCTGGAAGTCACGATTCCCAAGCAACCGGAGATCAAGGCGCGACGTATCACGGTCGAATCCGACTGACCCGCCGATGCGCTTGCCGTGCCCGGCTGCAACTTTTTGTTGCAGCCGGGCATCAAACCACTTCATTCACGACCAATTCAGGCAGAACACGCTATGCTCAATGCGTTGAGCATCGATTGAGGCACCAATGATCGTCAGGACTCGAATTTTACTTATCGCTGTTTTCACACTGCTGGCGCCGACCGCGTACTCGGCGTTGCCGGCCGAGGTCAACGGCCAGGCGTTGCCCAGTCTCGCGCCGCTGGTCGAGACGACCTCGCCCGCCGTCGTCAATATTCGCGTACGCCAGACGGTCGAGACCAGCTCGCCCTTCGGTGACGATTCTTTCCGGCGGTTTTTCGGCCTGCCCGACGTGCCGCGCGGGCCGCGTGATGTGCAGAGTGCGGGATCTGGCGTTATCGTCGACGCCGAGCGCGGCTATATCCTGACGAACCACCACGTCGTGGACGGTGCGGATGAGATCCGGGTGTTTCTGCACGACGAAACCGAGCACAAGGCCGAGATAATCGGCTCGGATCCTGCCACGGACATCGCCGTGTTGAAGGTTGAGGCCGATGACCTCATCGAAATGCCGATCGGCGATTCGGACGAGGTTCGCGTGGGCGATTTCGTCATCGCCATTGGCAACCCGTTCGGACTCGGCCATACCGTAACCTCAGGGATCGTCAGCGCGCTCGGGCGCACCGGTATTGGTGACGGCCTAGAAGACTTTATCCAGACAGACGCATCGATCAATCCCGGCAACTCCGGCGGCGCGCTCGTCAACATGCGCGGTGAACTCGTTGGCATCAACTCAGCGATCATCAGCCGCTCCGGCGGCAACGTGGGCATCGGTTTTGCGGTCCCGACGGAGATCGCAGAATCCATCATGCGCCAGTTGCTGGACTTCGGCGAAGTCCGTCGCGGCCTGCTCGGCGTGTCAATCAACCCGATCGATGCGGAAGGCGCGAAGGCGCTCAATGCGCCCGTGGACAGCGGCGCGATCATAACCGAGGTGCAGCCGGGTTCGGCGGCTGAGCAAGCCGGACTCAAGGTCCAGGACATCGTCGTCGAGGTCAACGAGAAAAAGATCAGCGACCATCGGGAGCTCGCAAACGCGATTGGCCTCATGACCGCCGGTGACGAAGTCGATATCCGCTACTTCCGCGACGGCAAGGCGTTCATTACGACGGCGAAGCTGGGCCAGCAGAGAGACACCGTTGGCAATGGCCGCGACATTCATCCGGGACTCGACGGCGCAAGGTTCGCGTCGTCGTCAGCGACGGCCACCGCCGATGGCATCGAGGTCCTCGAGGTAGAGCCCGGCAGTCCCGCCGCTCAGCGCGGCCTGCGACAGGACGATGTCATCATCGCCGTCAATCGCTTGCCCGTCAGAACGCTGCAGGAGCTTACCGCTATCGCGCGGCAAAACCCGATACTGTTCCTGCTTGTACGGCGCGGCGACCGGACGATCATGCTGCAAGTCCGATCCTGATAATGTAAGGTCGACGCAGTCCTGAGGTAGTTTCCAGATAGCGGAGGCGAGTGCATGAAAAACGGCGACAAAGCAACCGCATTTTGCTCTGTCGCCTTGCTCCTCGCACTCGCATTTCTTTCCCCGCACATTACGCATGCGGGCGCCACCAGTCTCGATCGCCAGCGTCAGCTGTTCGTCGAGGTGTATCCCGCTGTCGAGCGCGGCGACTGGTCGGCGGTCGATGCGCTTTCGGCCAGGGACCGCAGACTACTGCAAGCCTATGTGCTCTGGCCGGACCTGCGCTCGACCTGGCTGAAAGCGACAATCCGCAACGCCGATCACAGCGAGATCGAGGCGTTCCTCGATCGCTACGGAACACTGAAGCCGGCGCGGGAACTACGCTACCGCTACGCCATGCACCTCGCCCGCACCGGCAATCTCGCCGCCTATCTCGACATTTACCAGAGTTTCTACCAGGGCATTGCGCTCGCCCGCCTCGACTGTCTGGCATTGCAGGCAGAGCTCGAGACCGGCCGTGAAGCTCACGTCGTAACGCGGGCGATCGACCTATGGCTGGTGGGCCGAAGCCAGGTCGACGAGTGCGATCCCGTTTTCGACTGGATCAGAAACAACGACAAGCTCGGCATCCTCGAGTACCGGAAGCGCTTCGAGCTGGCGATCGAAGAGCGCGAGTTTACTCTTGCCCGCTGGCTGGGAAGGGCGATCGACGAGCAACATGAATACGAGGCCTCGCGATGGCTGCAGGCACAACGCGATCCCGAACGATTCGTTCGCCGTCACAACCGTACCGACATCAGCGATGCGGATCGGGCGCAACTCGTCTACGCCGTTGAGCGCGTCACCTACAGGGACCCGGGCCTCGCCGCGGAGCTCTGGAAAGGCCTCAGTGGCAAGTATGCGTTCAGCCGGGAACAGAAGCACCGGACAGCACGGCACATCGCGCTCTGGAAGGCGAGAGACAATCTGCCGGACGCCTACACGGCGCTGGTGCGCCTGCCGCCAGCCGCGCAGAACGACGAAGTCGCGCGTTGGCGAGCGCGCACCAGCCTGCGCAATAACAACTGGAAAAACTTGCTCGATGACATCGAGGTCCTGAGCGACAGCGAGCGCCAGTCAGAAGAGTGGCGCTACTGGCGCGCACATGCCCTGGACCGGACCGGGAGGCAACAGGACGCTCAGCTGGAATTTGGCAAGCTCGCCGAGGAACGCAGCTACTACGGCTTTCTTGCCGCCGACGAGATTGATGTTCCGTATCTGCTGGATCATGCCGAGACGGCGGCTGACGAGGCGATCATCGCTGCGATTGCTTCGAAGCCGCCCATCGTGCGTGCGCGCGAGCTTTTCATCGTCGGACTGGACGGCCGCGGCCGCTCGGAATGGGACAACGTCGTCGCGTTCATGAACCCGGAAGAACAGACGCAGGCTGCGATCCTCGCAGATCGCTGGGGCTGGCATTCCCGGGCGATCTCGACCGCGGCCAGGGTTGGTGAGTACGACGACCTCGAGCTGCGCTATCCGCTCGCGTTTCTCGACGATTTCGAGCGGCTTTCCGAACAGGCACGTATCCCGCCAACCTGGGCCTACGGCATCGCTCGCAGCGAAAGCCTGTTCATGCGCGATGTTCGTTCACATGCCGGGGCGATCGGCCTCATGCAACTCATGCCCGCGACTGGCAAGCAGGTAGCCCGCGAGATCCGGCTCCCCTACTCGGGCCTGGCCACACTGACCGACCCGGTCAGCAATATTCGGCTCGGCACGACGTATCTCGCGAAAATGGCCGAACGCTACGACGGAAATCGCGTACTGGCGACGGCGGCGTACAACGCCGGCCCGCACCGCGTCGATGAGTGGCTACCCGTTGAAGGAGCGCTGGACGCCAGGGTCTGGATCGAAAACATCCCGTTCGACGAGACGCGCAAATACGTGCGCCGTGTACTGGCCGCCGAGACCATATTCCACTGGCGCATGACTGGCGACATCCAGCGCCTGTCGGACCATCTGATGCCGGTGGTGTCGGTCGACGAGCCTCAGCAGTTAGCCAGCCGATAGCGCTTTCGCCTTCTCATAAAAGCAGTCGAAATCGTCGTCGCACTGCTGCATCAGATCGCGAAACTCCTGCAGGCGTCCCTCGTACAGGTTCATGGGTATGAGTCGCGCGTTATTGAGGTCGCCGGTCATCCAGGCTGAGGGATCCCGACCCGCTGCAGTCATGGCTTCGGCGAGTTCCTCCTGCAGCCGCTCCAGGCGGTCTTCCTTGAGCAGCCGTTTCTCGTCATCGTCGATGGACTCCGCGTAGTAGAACTCGAGATCCTGGCGTGCCGCGGCGACCAGGCTCATCATCGTTTGTCGCAACTGCCGCGATCGCCAGTACTCATCCACCGCATCGGCCTCGCCCCGGGACTCGAGCCAGCGAACGACGCCGAACTCCTCGACTGCCGTCGCGAATGACTCGTTGAAGCCGGTATCGCCCTTGACGTAGATCACCTGGTGAGCCAGCTCGTGAAACAACACGGCCACGAGTCGCGTGTCGTCCCATTGCATCATCGTGTTCAGAACCGGATCGCTGAATCTGCCAAGCGTCGAATACGCTGCCGCGCCGCCGACGGCAACGTCGTAACCCTGTTCCTTGAGACCGCGCGCAGTTTGCAGGGCGCGCTCCTCGGCGAAGTAACCTCGATAGGCGACGCAACCGACAACCGGGTAACACCATTTCTTGGGTTCGAGCGAGAACTCGGGCGCAGCGAATACGTTCCACACGACGTACTCGCGCTCGAGGTCCGCGTAGCTCGTATAGCTGTCGTTGTCCGGAAGCTTCAGCGCCTCAACGGCAAACCGGCGTGCCGCCCGAATCAGCTCGAGCCGGCGCGCGAGTTCCTCGGAAGTCCCGGGCGATGCCAGCACCTCGTCTATCGGCTCGCGTTTGCTCATGAGGTCCATGTGGCCGCGAACCGCCTGTGTGTAGTAGCAACCTTGCAGCAAGAAGCACAAGGCGATGAGTAGACAGACGTGAACGCGCGTATCGGTGCGGTACATTCGGCAATGCTACTATGATTCGATGCAGGTATATCTTGTGGGCGGAGCCGTTCGTGACGAGCTTCTCGGGCTCCCGGTCCGGGAACGGGACTGGTGTGTCACCGGCTCAACGCCCGAACAGATGGTCGACGCAGGCTACAAGCAGGTCGGCAAGGACTTTCCCGTTTTCCTGCATCCCGAGACGCGAGAGGAATATGCCCTCGCACGCACCGAGCGCAAGACAGCACCCGGCTATCACGGCTTTTCGTTCGACTTTTCACCGGGGGTCAGCATTGAAGACGACCTGCTTCGGCGCGACCTCACGATCAACGCGATAGCAAGGGACAGCGACGGCAAACTCTGCGATCCGCACGGCGGTGTCAGGGATCTCGAGGCAAAGCTGCTGCGTCACGTGTCGGACGCGTTCGCCGAAGACCCGGTTCGCATTTTGCGAGTTGCGAAATTTGCGGCGCGCTTTTCTCCGCTGGGCTTTACCGTGGCTGACGAAACCATGGAGCTGATGCGCGACATCGTCGACAGCGGAGAAGCCAATGCACTCGTTCCGGACCGCGTCTGGAAAGAAACGGAGACGGCGCTTGCGGGGCTTAATTCTCGCGTGTTCTTCGAAACGCTCAGGGCATGCGGCGCTCTCGCTGTCGTGTACCCCGAGATCGATGCGATGTTCGGCGTACCGCAACCGGAGCGATGGCATCCCGAGATCGATACAGGCCTGCACACTATGCTGGTGCTCGACCAGGCCGAGCGACTCGGCAACGACCCAACCGTCAAGTTCGCATGCCTCGTGCACGACCTCGGCAAGGCGACGACGCCAAAGTACCGATTGCCGAGCCACCCGGGCCACGAAAAGCGAGGCGCAAAGCTCGTCCGCGAACTTGCACAACGCTTGCCGGTGCCGCGCGCCAGTCGCGAGCTCGGACGGCTCGCCGCCGAGTATCACACGCACTGCCACCGAGCCCTCGAGTTGCGCGCCAGAACAGTTCTTCGCGTGCTCGAGGCAACGGATGCGTTTCGCCAGCCAGAGCGCTTCGAGAACTTCCTCGTCGCCTGTGAAGCGGATGCGCGAGGTCGCACCGGCCTCGAGGACCGCGACTATCCGCAGGCGGACTACCTGCGCGGTGCGTTCGCCGCGGCGGACAGTATTGACGCCGCTGGCATAGCGAGAGCGAACGAGGGCAGTGACGTCGGCGGCGCGATTCGACGGGCGAGACTTAAGTCAGTCAGGCGCTACCGGTCGTCTCGTCAGGTGCCATAAAAGAAGAAGAACACCGAGAAGAAGGTCACGTCGCCGTACAGCTCGGAATCATCCAGGCCGATCCCGAGCTCGATGTCGCTGGAATCCGTCATGGGTAGCAAAAAGCGCAGTGTGAACGAGTCTGTCCGACCACCATCGACCTCGCCGCGCCACGTGGCAACGTCGAGCTCCCAGTAGCGAACATCATCATCCAGACCGAAGGTCACGTTCGCCCGGTAATCGACAAGGCTGTTGATGAGGCTCAGTCGGCTGAACGAGATCAGATCGACGAGGCCGGGGTTGTCGGTCACGCTGATATCGCGGCTGTATTCGTAATCGACCCCGCCAACGCTGAGCGTGAACGCATCCGTGATATCGAATCTTGCGCGCCCTCCCCATCCGTCGGCGTCGAATCCGGCGCGCCGTGCGGGCGTGACGCCGAAGCTCGGAAACGTCAGTTCGAAATCGCGGAACTCGTATTCCGCCTCGAGCGAGACCCGGTCGTTGCGCCAGTAGACAGAGGCACGCCAGTCGATCGAATCGAACGTGTCTGAGTCGCCCCAGTAGGCAACGGCTGCGCGGATACCGACCGGGTCGAAAAAATGATCGATGCCGACGTCGCCGTACCAGGTTTCAAGATCCTCCCGGCGAGGCAGCTCGGCGACGTTGCGGGCGACCGAGCCAAACAGCCAGGTTTCTGCGCCGACGCCGACTTCGCCGAATGCGGCAATGGCCATTGCATCTGCGTTGTCCGCCTCAACGCCGCCGCCAATGATGTAGTCACCGACGTCTGCAAACGCAGTTCCGGACAACACGATCAATGCCAGGGCCTTAGACCAGTACATAGAGAATCACAGCTGCCAGCACGAGGCGGTAGGCCGCGAACGGAAGCAGACCGATGCGGCGAACGAAACGCATGAAAAAGTCGATGCTTGCATAGGCGACTATAGCCGATACGGCGGCGCCCACGCCAAGTTGCAGCCACGGCACCGGGTTCTCGCCAGCCAGCAGTTCCCAGGTCTTGTAAACCGTCGCCAGCAGGATCACCGGAGCCGAGAGCACAAACGAGAACCGTGCTGCGTTCTGGCGCTCGAATCCGAGCATACGAGCCGCCGTAATCGTGACGCCGGACCGCGATGTTCCAGGCACGAGTGCCAGAGCCTGCGCGCAGCCGATCAGCAGCGCGTCGCGGATTCCGACGTTGGTGATGTCGCGTTCGCGGCGCCCGAAACGGTCCGCGAGTGCCATGAGCAGGCCGTATCCGGAAAGGGTGAACACGATCACGGCGGGGCTTCGCAGATTGGCTTCGATCCAGCCGGCCAGGAGCAGTCCCGCGAGCGCGGCGGGAACGGTACCTATGCCAATGGCGAGCGCCATGCGTGACTCGATCGTCTCGGGCCTGCGCGCTACGAGTTCCACACCGCCTCTGAGCAGCGCCAGTATGTCGCCCCGAAAGAACACACAGACCGCAACCAGCGAGCCGAAATGAACCGCAACGTCAAATGACAGGCCCTGGTCCGTCCACTCGAAAAACGCCGGCACCAGCACCAGGTGACCCGAGCTGGAAATAGGCAGAAACTCGGTGAGCCCCTGCACGATCGCGAGTACAACGACCTGCAACCAGGTCACGGCCTGGCCTCCGCCAGTATGTGTGAATTCATAAGGTGTGAGTCCTGTCACCCAGGAGGAATGCAGAAGGTGCAACGACAGGACCTTTCAGCAAACCCAGGCACTTGATGTTCTCGCCCATTTCGCCGGGCAGGGTAAGTGTCTTGATCTGCGTCGACATTGCAAGCTGCTGTGTCTCGGAAAGCTGATCGAACTCCTGGAATTCCCGTTCGAGTCCGCCGCCCGCAATGAAATGGGCCTGCGACTGGTAACCCCCGATCCGGAATCCGTGATCAACGGCTGCCCCCGCGAGCGCCGTAAAATCGACCCAGGCCGTAATGTCCTGTATGCCTGCGAGGACCAGCGGATCGTCGTGCGCATGGTGACGAAAATGGCATCGAAGCCAGCCATCGGCACGGTCTTCGGCGTAGTACTCCTGGCGCGTACCGCCATAGTCGAACAAAAGCACGCAGCCGCGTTCGAGGACTTGCGCCAAATCGGCAATCCACCCGGCCGGACCGAGCGAGATCTCCGATACGAATCCCGGCGCGAGCGTGCGGCCAATGTCCTTTTCGACACTTTTGACCGCGTTGACCAGCAGCTCGGGCGCCGTCCCCGTCGTGAAGCAGAATCTGCCCTGTTTCTCCATCACCCGCTGCTGCAAAACGCCGTCGCGGGTGCGCTCGAATCGCTCGACAGGCATCGCATCGAGTACTTCGTTTGCGAGTACGACACCGGCATGCGAGACCGGCAGTCCGCTTAGCCATTCGACTCGACCCATGAGATGAGGCACTGCTGCAGCCAGATTGTCCTTCTGGCGCTGCGCGAGATCGGGGGACACTTCGAGTATCCGGTAGCGCTCGGGCAGTGTGCCCAGCGCCTCGAGCATCATCAGCACGTCTATTGCGAGTCTGCCGGTGCCTGCACCGAACTCCAGAACCGATCCTGTGCCGGTATTCTCCAGCACCTCCGCGGCCTGGCGAGCGACGATGCGGCCGAACACCGGGGAAATTTCCGGCGCCGTGACGAAGTCTCCGCCGGGCCCGAATTTCGTCGCGCCGGTCGCGTAGTACCCGAGGCCCGGCGCGTACAAGGCATGCTGCATGAATTCGGCGAAACTGATACTGCCGCCGGACCTGGCCATTTGCTGCGAGATGTACTCGATTACCCGGCGCGAATGGGCTCTGTGATCTTGATCGGGTTCGGGCAAGCCAGTGTGCTGCGTGTATTGCATAATGATGACGTTATATCGCGCCTGAGTATCAAAGTCCGGGAATCCAGCTCATGGAAGATAAGGTTATTCTTGTCACCGGCGCCGCCAGACGGATCGGTGCCGCCATTGTCCGCCGTATGCACGGCGCCGGCGCAAACGTTGCCATCCACTACCGCGGCTCGCAAAGCGAGGCTACGGCGCTCGCCGATGAACTGAACGCCGCGCGCGATAACTCGGCGGTAACATTTCGAGCTGATCTGAATTCCAGCGAAGACCTCCCGCGGCTCATATCGGACGTGATCGCATGGCGCAAACGCCTCGACTGCCTCGTGAACAATGCCTCCACGTTCTACCCTACTCCGATAGGTGAGATCACCGAGGAGCACTGGGTCGACCTGGTAGGCACCAATCTCAAGGCGCCCTTGTTTCTCACACAGGCTGCGACGCCGTACTTGCGCAATACCCGTGGCGTCGTAATCAATATCGTCGACATTCACGCGCAGCGCCCGCTGCGGGATCACCCGGTGTACGGCCCCGCCAAGGCGGGGCTCGCGATGCTGACGCGTGCCCTGGCGAAAGACCTCGCGCCCGATATTCGGGTCAATGGCGTGTCGCCGGGAGCGATCTTGTGGCCGGAAGACGGCATGTCGGATGCGGTGAAACAGAACATTATCCGCCAGGTCCCGCTTGAGCGGCCCGGCGACCCGGACGATATCGCCGGCTGCGTGCTTTACCTTGCCAGGGATGCCGCGTATGTGACCGGGCAGATCATTGCCGTTGACGGCGGACGGAGCCTTGGCTGGTAGCGACTAGAAGGCGTTCGCGAATTCGCGCCACACGTTTCCGTCGCGGGCGGGCCTCGTGCGAGCGACCGGTCGCTGCGCTTTCTGCTGGGCGACGGGCACCGACGCCACCGGGCATGCCCCGGTTTCGAGCCACTCGATCGCCGCTACGATGTTCGGATCCGTGTCGTCGCCGACAGGAATGTCCAGATCGTCCGTTGCAGCGCAGTCGGCCGGCAGTCCGCCAAAGTAGTCACCGAAGTCGAGCGCATTCACCGTTTGAAACGAGGTCGGCCTCAGGATCTGGTCGCAGAATTCGATTCCGACCTGGCCCACCGGTTTGCCGAAGGTCCGGTCGCCGACGATGCCCACGTTGACATGCGGTTCCATCGAGTTCGTCACGAGCTCGCTCGCCGACGCGGTGGTCTGCGACGCAACGACGACGAGTTGCGACAGGTTGATCGAGCTGCTGCGCCGTTCGAAGAACTCCGTGACGTTGTTAGCGGCAGCGCGCTCGGCGTTGAACTGCGTCTTCGAGAACACGAGGTTTTCGGCCACGTCTCCGCCAAGATAGTCGCCAAGGCGCTCGGCGGTGTTTACCAGGCCACCGCTGTTGTAGCGCAGGTCGATGATCACGTCGTTGACGTTGTTTGCGAGAAAATTCGCGAACACACCGTCGAGCTGGGCGTCGGCGGTGCTGATAAACGTCGCGAGTTCGACGTAGCCGATGTTGCGCCCCCCGGCTGCGGGGATGATTCGCGACTGAGGAACCGGATCGATTGTCACGATGTCCTTGTCGATCGTCACGGTGAACTCCGTGCCATCGACGCGCCGCATCCTGAAGTCGACGGGCGTCGTATCGAGTACGGCGGACACTCCTTCGGCGGCGTTGATATCGGCAATCGTGCGGCCGTTCAGCTCGAGTATGTATTGGCCGCGCGCGAGACCGGCGCGGTTTGCCGGGCTGTCGAAGAAAACCCTGCTGAGCCGTATTTGCGTGCTTGATGAGTCGAAATCGGCCATGCTGAAACCGAAACCTTCGTACCTGCCCTCACCGAAGAACTGCGCATCGGCCTCGGCATCGTTGATGAAGCTGAATATTGGGATCGGGTTTCCGCTGGAGTCCACGTCCGGGCGAAATCCGACCAGGTGATCGAGCACAGCCTGTGCATCGGCAAAGCCGGACAGGTCGAGGTTTGC
>JAAUXY010009977.1_pt1 | contig 11590 bp, 9 predicted proteins | sample 7278121 | NCBI WGS metagenome assembly JAAUXY01 (sample SAMN14350117, study PRJNA611818) | marine sediment metagenome | isolation source: surface marine sediment (1.8m) | place: French Polynesia: Moorea | collected 2018-08
AAGATCGCCAAGGAGCCGATCAGCCTGGAGACGCCGATCGGCGACGAGGAGGACAGCCACCTCGGCGATTTCATCGAGGACAAGAACGCGGTGGTGCCGCTTGACGCGGCGATCCAGTCCAATCTGCGCGAGACCACGACCCGGGTGCTCGCGACGCTCACCCCGCGCGAGGAGCGCGTCCTGCGCATGCGCTTCGGCATCGGCATGAACACCGACCACACGTTGGAAGAAGTGGGGCAGCAGTTCTCGGTGACCCGCGAGCGCATCCGCCAGATCGAGGCCAAGGCGCTCCGCAAGCTCAAGCATCCGAGCCGCTCACGGAAGCTCAGGAGTTTTCTGGATACCTGATCCAGCCTTAGAGCCCCGCACCATTGCGCCAAGCTCATCTCCGAACCTACGAGCTGGAGTTCGCCCTGGTCGAGTGATCGTGGTGGCACTTCTTGTTGCTTTCACAGGGCTTGCGACATACCGGTTCTGGCCGATGACGTCCTTGCCGGCGGGCGCAAAGGCCGACAGCGTGGTTGTGCTAAAAGGCAACAGGGAGCTGATTCTCTATGCCGATGGGAAGCTGCTAAAGACCTACCCGGTCTCGCTCGGAGGCGTCCCGCTCGGACACAAACAACGTGAGGGCGACGAACGCACGCCGGAAGGCAAATACCGGATCGATTGGCGCAATCCAAACAGCGCATTTCATCTCTCGCTGCACATCTCCTATCCGAACAGCGATGACAAAGCTCGTGCGCGTGAACGGGGTGCCAATCCCGGCGGCGATATCATGATCCATGGCATTCGAAATGGCTTTGGCTGGATCGGCCGCCTACACCGCTGGATCGACTGGACCAATGGCTGCATATCCGTGACGAACGAGGAAATGCGAGAAATTTGGCGCGCGGTACCGAATGGCACACCCATCGAGATCCGTGCCTGATGCCAGCCGTAGGCCGTTCCACGACAAGGCAAGGCCAGAAGCCCTGGGAGTTCCTCGATACGTGAACCGCTATCGGTTCCGGAAGCTCTTCCGCTCAGATCTCGGCCTGATCGAACGCTGGCTCGCCGCACCCCATGTGCGGCGATGGTGGGGCGACCCCGAGCGTGAATTTGCCCTGATCCGCGACGGTCTGGGCGAGCCGTCCTGGCGCCCCTATCTGGTGAGCCTCGCCGGCCGGCCCTTGGCCTATCTCCAGTGCTACGACCTGCAGACCGATCCCAACAAAGACTTCGCGGGTCAGCCGCCGGGGACCCGCGGCATCGACTACTTCATCGGTGACTCTCGGATGACCGGCCGCGGCCACGGGGCCGCCTTGCTGGCCGCGTTCCTGCGCGGCGCGTTTCGCGTCCCTTCGGTCTCGCGCGTGATCGCCGATCCCGACCCGTCCAATGAGGCCTCGCTGGGCGCGCTGCGCCGCGCCGGCTTTGCCGACCATGGCGAGGTTGCCACGCCCTCTGGGCCCGCACGGCTGATGGTGTGCGACCGGCCGGCCGGACCAGGCGGATGACCGCATCGTCGCTCCCGCTTGTCGCGGGGCCGGGCCTCCACTATGACTGTCCGCTGGCACCCGCCCATCAAGGGGCCCGTAGCTCAACTGGTTAGAGCCGGCCGCTCATAACGGTCTGGTTGCAGGTTCAAGTCCTGCCGGGCCCACCATTTTTGTGGACCGTCCGCGCAGCGGGCGTAAGCCACAAAAATCCCCCGGAGGGAAGCCGTCGGTGCGCGTCAGCGCACAAGACGCTCCGGGGGAGCGTTTTGAGACGGAAAATCCCCCGGAGGGAATGTGGACCGTCCGCGCAGCGGGCGTCATCCGAACATGACAACCGGGACTTCGGTCGGGCCGGTCCTCAGTCGATCGGGGCGAGGAGCTGCGGCGCCGTTACCAGCTGGCGCACGCCGTGGGAGTAGTCCTCCTTGAAGACGTTGCCGTTGGCCGCCCATCGGTGCAGCGAATGGACGTCGATCTTCGCGCAGGAGGGGCGCACGCTCCAGGTGGCCTGGAGCGGCGAGCACTTGATATTGGTGTGCCTTGGGCCAGTGGTCGAGCCGGCGTAGACCACCGGGGCGCCGGTGCCGGTCGGCAGCGCCTTGGCCTGGTGCCGGCCGTCCACCACGTTGCCGGCGTAGGCGAAGTCCGCGAAGTCCAGGGCCTTCGGGTCGTTGACCACGAGAAAGACCTGGGCCTCGACGCGCAGCTGCGGGTTGGCGCAGGCGTCGCTGAGACAGGAGCCGAGGGTCTTGCCCGGGGCCACGTCGCAGGTCGTGTAGACCCAGTGCACCTCGAGGGTGTCGCCCGGCTTGACGCCCTTGAAGCTGGCCTCGCCCTTTGGCGGCGCGAGCTCTGCTTTCGAGAGGGACGCCGATTCGTTGCACTTCCAGCCGCCGTGCTTGCCGTCGCCCGCCGAAATGGAGAAGCCCGGTCCCTTGTGCTCAGCGTGGGTGTGGGTGTGGATGTTGCAGAGGTTCATGCGGCTCGCCGGGGGGGACAACGTGAACGGCATCCGGTTGGCGCCGGCGTGGCTGGAGATGTCGCGGGGTGCCTGGGCGCCGTAACCCGTGCAGAGTTGCTGGCCGAGAGCGGGTGAGGGGGCGCAGACGGATGCCGCAGCGAGGAGGCTCGCGGCGGCAGCAAGCGCGTCCCTGGCAGGGGAGTTGTCTAGGAGCGGGGTCTTTCGCATTGATCGATCCGCGATATCGGTGACGTCTCGGTTCGCAAGACCACCATGGTTTCGCATGTCATCGGGCTGCCGCGATTGCCATTTGACGCCATGCGCCGGAGGACGCCGCCGGGCCCTCCCTCAACACTCCAGCTTGATGCGGCGGTATTGGCGCGGCGTGACGCCCGCCCAGCGTTTGAAGGCGCGGGTGAAGTGCGCGGAATCGGAATAGCCCAGCTCCATCGCGATATCCGTCACGGGGGGCATGTCGTCTTCGAGCAGGCTGCAAGCGGCCTGGAAGCGCGCCTGGTCGACGAGTTGCGAGAAAGTGAGGTTCTCGGAGGCCAACCGCCGCTGCAGCGTTCGGATCGTGAGACCGGTGATTTCGGCCATCGGCCCGACCTGCGGATGACCCTCCTTCAGCAGCGTTCCGGCCACCTGGCGCAGCGTGTCGACAAAGCTGAAGGCGGGCGCCGTGCGTTGAAGCCGCGCCTGCGCATCCTGCGGCCAGGGCAGCGGCGCAATGCCGCGCTGTTTCAGAGGCCAGGCGAGGAGCGGGCGCGGGACGGCGATGCCGGTGACCTTCTGGCCGATGAAGATCTCGGGATCGCCGAGCGCTTCCCGCAGCTCGACTCCCGGCGGCTCGTGCGTCTGCAGGCAGACCTTGGCCGGCTGCCAGGACGGCCCCGCGCCCATGCGGACGTGTTCGATCAGCCGCATCAGAACGTACTGCTCCAATTGCCAGCGACCGGCCTCCGGGCCGCGGAACTGGCTGCGCCAGAACCAGACCACGTCGCCCGCCTCGGTCAGCCAGTTGTGTGCAGCGGAGGTATGCAGGTAGATCAAGCGGCAGCTCGTCGCGAAGGAGTGATAGGTGGTGAGCGAGTTCGCGATCAGCCGGCCGAAGGTGCCCAGCGTGGCGACGCTGTTGTCGGCGCCGACCAGCAGCCCGAAGGCCGGGTTGCCGAGCTTGCGGGCGGTCCGGTCCAGGAGCGTGTAGATGTGGTGCGTCGGGATCAAGTCGTCCGGGTCGCAGAAGTGCCACATCGGCAACTTCGCGTCCTCGAGCATACGCTCGGCCGACAGCCCGTGTCGCTCGAGCGTATTCGTCACATGAATCAACTGACTCGCCCGCGTAAGTGGGATGCCTGCCATCCGTCCCACCTCTTGGATCTGTGCTGCCACTACCCCCAGTGGCTTGTTGGAACTGTGGTGTGCCCAACCCCCGTGGCTTGATGAAAACGTTTACGAATCATGACACTACGGACTGTTCCTTAATATTTCGTTAAGGAACGTTTGGTAGCGCAATCGTTAATCGAGGAAATTTGGCATAGGGCACCCCAAATCACTTGCCATCATGCGACAAAGGGCTGGCGCGCCATGACAGGCGGAGGGCCGGAACCGTAGGCCGGGAGGCCTGGTTGGGCGGTGGTTAAGGAATTGCGCGCTCGGGTTGCCGGACGTCGATCCGCATCAATCAAGCCGCCTTTACATCTATCCTTATCAGCCGCTTACGACCCGTCATTGGGAACGCCTGTCGGACGATGGCAGGACGGGGGGCTCATCGCGGCGATGCGCAAGGCTGTCTGGACCAGCCCGTTGCCGCGGGCAGGGGAAGGCAGGAATCGTCGGCGCGGGGGTCTGGACGAGGCGTCCGAAAAATCCGGCCACTGGCACTTGATGGCAAGCGATGCGGCCGGAGCTTCGCGAGGATGACGTCCGATCGAATTCGGAAAGCACCGGGTGACAGCCACCTCGCCAAGCAACTGGGAGGCCCCTCATGCGGAAGACCTGTTTCGTACTGACAGCGGTCGTATTGGTTGTTATCGCCGGGTCGATGGCATCGGGCTCGATGACGCCCGCCATGGGGCAGGCCGTGGAGCTCCGGCCGCAACTGGCCGACGCAAGGTCGGCGTCCCGCGCCGCCCGGCTGCCCTCGGTCGAGGCGCTGCAGAAGCTGGTGAACGAGGCGCATGCCAAGTTCAAGGATGTCAAGGAAGGCAAGAACGCCGACTACATCCCCGCGCTCGCCGAGGTGGATTCGAATCTCTTCGGCATCGCCATCGTCACGATCAAAGGCGACGTGGTCGCCGCCGGCGACGTCGACTATTCCTTCGCCATCGAATCGGTCGCCAAGCCTTTCACCATGGCGCTGGTGATGCAGGAGCAGGGGACGGAGGCGATCCGCGACAAGATCGGCGTCGAGCCCACCGGCATGCCGTTCAACTCGGTCATGGCGGTCGAGCTGCTCAAGGCGCGCTCGGTCAACCCCCTGGTCAACGCCGGTGCCATGACCTCGGTCAGCATGGTCCGGGCCAAGGACGGCGTCGAACGCTGGAACAGGATCCTGGACAACCTCAACCGCTTTGCCGGTGAGGACCTCAAGCTGCTCGACGTGATCTACAAGTCGGAGGCGGCCACCAACCAGCACAACCGCGGCATTGCCGAGCTGCTCATGTCCTATGAGCGCTTCTACAGCGACCCGCAGGACGCGGTCGACATCTACACCAAGCAGAGCTCGGTCGGCGTCACCGCCAAGCAGCTGGCGATGATGGGTGCGGTGTTCGCCAACGGCGGCGTCCAGCCAAAGACAAGCGAGCGGCTGCTCGATGCCGCCCACGTGCCGGAAGCGCTTGCCCTCATGCTGATAGCCGGCTTTTACGACGAATCCGGCGCCTGGGCCTTCGATGCCGGTCTGCCGTCCAAGACCGGCGTCGGCGGCGGCATTGTCTCTGTCGCACCCGGCAAGCTGGCCATTGCCGCGTTTTCGCCCCCGCTCAACGAGGCGGGCAACAGCGTGCGGGCACAGCTGGCCATCAAGCATATCGCGAGCGCGCTCAAGCTCAGCGTGTTCGGCGCGGGCGAGTAAGCCCGGTCCCGCCCGCCGAGGCCGATCGCGAGATTGCTGCGCAGGGCAGCGATCAGTGCATCTGTCGGTGACTGCGATACTCGCGCGGCGTGATGCCGGCCCAGCGTTTGAAGGCGCGGGTGAAATGCGCGGAATCCGAATAGCCCAGCTCCATGGCGATATCCGTCACCGGAGGCAAGTCGTCCTCGAGCAGGCTGCATGCGGCCTGGAAGCGCGCCTGGTCGACGAGCTGCGAATAGGTAAGGTTCTTGGAGGCGAGCCGCCGCTGCAGGGTTCGGATCGTGAGGCCGGTGATCTCGGCCATCGTCCCGATCTGCGGATGACCCTCCTTCAGCAGCGTTCCGGCCACCTGGCGCAGCGTGTCGACGAAGCTGAAGGCAGGCGCCTTGTGCTGAAGCCGTGCCTCCTCATCGCTCGGACTGTGCAGCGCCGAAAAGCCGCGCTGCTGCAGCGGCCAGGCGAGGAGCGAGCGCGGCACGGCGATGCCGGTGATCCTCTGCCCGATGTGGATCTCGGGATCGCCGAGTGCCTCCCGCAGCTCGCGTCCCGGCGGCTCGTGCGTCTGCAGACAGACCTTGGCCGGCCGCCAGGAGGGCCCCGCGCCCATGCGCACGAGTTCGATCAGCCGCATCAGAACGTACTGTTCCATCTGCCAGCGACCGGCCTCCGGGCCGCGGAACTGGCTGCGCCAGAACCAGACCACGTCGCCCGCCTCGGTCAGCCAGTTGTGTGCGGTGGAGGTATGCAGGTGAATCAGGCGGCAGCACGACGCGAACGCGTGATAGGTGGTGAGCGAGCCGGCGATCAGCCGGCCAAAGGTGCCCAGCGTGGCGATGCTGTTGTCGGCGCCGACCACCAGCCCGAAGGCCGGGTTGCCCAGATTCCGGGCGGCCCGGTCCAGGAGTGCATAGATGTGGTGCGTCGGGATTAAGTCGTCCGGATCGCAGAAATGCCACATCGGCAGCTTCGCGTCCTGCAGCATCTGCTCGGCCGAGTGTCCATGTTGCTCCAGCGTATTCGTAACATGGATAAGTTGGCTCGCCCGGGTAAGTGGGATGCCCGCCATCCGCCCCACCCCTTTGATGTGTGCTTCGCCCGCCCGTCATTGGCTTGCGACAGCATGTCCCAACCGGCTTGCTACGCTGCGCTCTTCAAAGAATTGTTGAAGATCGCGTTGTAGTGCAGTCTTCGATCAGGGAAATTTGACAGACGACCCGGTGCGCGACTTGCCATCATGTGACAAAAGGCAGCCCGGATATGACAAAACGGCGGACCGGAACGCGCGGCGTTCAAGGGGTTGGCACGCTCCGTTTGAGAGGCGTCGATCCGGATCAATGAACCGGTCTTCTGGTCGGTTTTCGCCGTCCTTCGACGACGGGACGCTCAGACCATCTGTCGGCCAACAGCAAGGCGCCCCGCGGGCGTCAGACTTCGAGCGCTCATTGGCGAGGTCACATCTGACCATCTCTTGCTGCGGCGCAATATGACGAAACCGCCATGACGCGGATGAGAGGGACAGTGGTGCGCTCGCCGGAGCCAGTCGCATGCGCATCGCGCCTTGTGGCATGTGATGGCAGGGCGCGGGCCACGCTTTGTTGTAGTGGTCCTGCGAAGCCGCGATCGTGAGATCGCGATCAAGGTTACCTCCGCTGGCGACAAGTAAGAAGGTGACCTCCGCTGGCGACACGATCGCAACAACTGGATCTGGACGACGACGCTGACCTCGCGGCTTTCGTCCGACACGCCATCGCCGGATCGCTGGCGGACGGCATGCCGACCATCGCCGGGGCCGCCATGGCGGCCGGCCTGAGCGTGCGCAGTCTGCAGCGGCGGCTCGCCGGCGCGGGGGTCACCTACAGCCAGCTGCGCGAAGAGGTTCGCCGCGAGGCGGCCTTCCGCCTGATCGAGGACTGTAGCCTGAACCTGTTCGAGATCGCCGCGGCGCTCGGCTATTCCGATCCCGCCCACTTCACGCGTGCTTTCGTCCGCTGGAGCGGGACGACGCCGCGCGCCTATCGACGACAAGTTATGCGCGCAAGCCTGCCATAGGCCTTCGGCCGGGACCGCCGCCGGCGGTCATATGCACACCGTCATTGCCATCGCCGGGACGCAATCTGGATGCGGCGAAGACCGCAGCGCTTCGCGCCGCTCGCGAAGACCGAAACAGAGTAATAAGCATGCGGTTCGGGGCGGCGCAGCCGGAAAAAGTTCCGAGTGTCACTTAATGGCAAGTGATGGACCTGCTGCTTTGTCAAACTCTTGTCCTCAAGAGCACAAGTATCGCATCAAAGCTAGCAAACGGGTTTTCCATCTACCGCACACGACTCGCCGAACTGCTTGGGACAAGCGAACAGATACGAGACGTTCGACCATGAGGTGGGTCACGGATGCGGAGTGCGGCACCGGGTCGGCGGACGGCTTTTCGAGCAACGACAACCACGGAGCGTATTGATGAGAACGACACCTGGCATGGGCAAGGCCGATTGGCTGAATGAATCGGTAGGCAAATGGAGCCTGTTGGGCTCTTGCGCCAGCATGGCCATCTTGTTCCAGGCCGGAGCAGTGTCGGCGGGTGAGCTCGAGGACACCCTAGAACAGCTCCGTTTGTTGCAGGAGCGGATCGCTGTGCTCGAGGCCCGGCAGGGCATGGACGAGGTGGACGAGCGCGAAAGCGTCGGCGTCGCCGCCCCCGCGGCGGCGGTCGAGGCCGGCGACAAGCCCAGGTCCTGGAAGCTCCCGGGCACCAACACGTCGATGCAGATCGGCGGCTATGCCAAGCTCGATCTGATCTACGACGTCGGCCCGTCCCTCGGCGACTCGGCCGCCTATACGAACATTCCGGCGGAGGATACCACGGCCGACCGCCGGCAACAGACCTTCCGGGCGCATGCGCGGCAAAGCCGGTTCTGGATCAAGACCTGGACGCCAACCGACTGGGGCGAGCTGGCCACGCATATCGAGGGCGACTTCTACGGGTCCGGCGGCAACGAGCTTACCTCGAACTCGAGCACCTTGCGGCTGCGCCGGGCGTACGGCACGCTGGGTCCGATCCTCGGCGGCCAGGACTTCACGACCTTCGAGGACCTCGCCTCCGAGCCGCAACTGGTGGACTTCGCCAACGCTCCCGGCACGGCCTTTGCCCGTCAGGCGATGCTCCGCTACACGCATGTGTTCGGCGGCGGCCAGACCAGCCTCCAGGTGGCGGTCGAGAACCCCGAGACCACGGGCCTGCCGCGGGACGTCGTGGGCAACGCGGGGCCGGGCCTGTCGTCCGACGGGATCGCCATCGACCGCGTCCCGGACGTGACGGGCAAGCTCCAGTACAAGTTCTCCCAGGGGCACGTGGCACTGCGCGGCCTGTTCCGCTACGCCGCTGTCGACAGCGGTGGCGGCGACAACGACTCGGTACCGTCGGATCTCGCGGTTGCGGACAACACGCCGGGCTGGGCCGTCGGCGTCTCGGGCAGGTACAAGATCACCTCCAAGGACGTCGTCGGCGGACAGTTCAACTACGGCGAAGGCGCCGGCCGGTACCTGGCCAATGGCGGCTCACGCAACGGCTTCGCCTGCTCGCTCGGTTGCGAAACAAACGGCTCCGGGCTCAAGGCAATGACGAACATGGGCGGCAACATTTGGTACCGCCGCGCCTGGACCGACACCATTCGCACCAACGTGTCCGGATCGGTCATCTTCAACAGCCTGCAGACGAACAATATTGGCGCCGAAGGCGTCTTCGGCGAAACGACGCGCATCTATGCGATACACGGCAACATCTTCTGGAGCCCCGTGCCGAATACGGACTTCGGCCTTGAGGTCAACTACGGCAACAGGCTCATCAAGCGGCAGGGCAACAACGACTCCCTGCGCATCCAGATCGGACTGAAGTACTCGTTCTAGGACGACCAGAACCCCGGAGGCGCGACGAGCCCAGGTCGCGCCTAACCCCGCAGCCCCTTCCGCCTAAACCCCTCCGGCGGAAGGGGCTGCTTCCTTTTTCGGGCGGCCTGAATCGCTTCGCAGCGCCGGTGATGACCGAGAGAGATCAACAGGCACAAGGCCCCGGCGGGCAGCCGGAGAGGCGGTCCGCAGCCGCCTATTGGCAAGTGATGCCGTTCGGGGCTTGGTCAAACGCGCGCACGAACAAAAGGTCATGGGCCCCTTGGCGAAGCGGCCCACCCGGCAAATGGCGCGCAGCCTTGCCGCACCGCAGGTCTCAAAACACCGCGCCGCCCAGACCGATCGGTCAAAGAATCTCGTCCATCGAGCGACCACAAGCCACGCGCGAGCGCACCCGCGTCGGGGTGACCCACGCAACCCGCGTCCGTGACGTATCGGATAGGAGGAGCAGCGAAAATGTGCCGGTGGCTAGGATATGCGGGAGCGCCCGTGTACCTCGAAGAGCTGATCTTGAAGCCAGACCATTCCCTGATCGATCAGAGCCTTGAGGCACGATCCGGTGCGACGACCACAAATGGCGACGGGTTCGGGATCGGCTGGTATGGCGATCGAGAGATCCCCGGTGTCTACAAGGACGTCAAGCCCGCTTGGAACGACAGCAACCTTCGGGACCTGACGGCTCAAATCAAGTCGCCCCTGTTTCTGGCGCATATACGCGCGGCGACCGGCACGTCGATCCAGCAGAGCAACTGCCATCCGTTTCGCCACCACAAGTGGCTCTTCGTACACAACGGTCTGATCCGCGACTTCGAAATGACCAAGCGGGATTTGGCTCTCGCCGTGGCGCCCCCGCTCTATCCGATGATTGCGGGAACGACCGATTCGGAGCTCATGTTCTATCTGGCTCTGACCTTCGGCTTGGATGAGAATCCTCTGGCCGGACTCGAACGAATGGTCGGCTTTGTCGAAAAGATCTGCGCGGCACACGGGATTGATGATCCCGTCCAGCTCAGCGTTGGGCTGACCGACGGCGAGCGTTTGCTGGCGGTGCGCTATTCGACGGAACGGCGTTCGCGCACGTTGTTCCACAGCAACAGCATGCAGGCGCTGCGGGAAGTCTACCCGCATCTGGAACGGTTCTCGCCGGATGCCCGCGCGGTCGTGTCCGAACCGCTCTCGAATCTCAGCGATGAATGGGAGGAAATCCCGGAGTCGATGGCGGTCGTCATTCACCGTGGCGAGGTCGAGCGGTGCGCATTCGAGCCGCAGGTTCCTTACTGAACCGAGTCCGCCGGTCGAGACGCCCTTCGCCGACCTCGAGAGACCGATCGGTCTGATCCACAAGAACATGCAGAGGAACGGACTAGCGGCCGGTGCCGCCATCGGCAGCCGCAAGTCCGTCGTGATCGCGATCGCCGCGAAGCACTCCGGAGGCCTTGCACAGCTTGTGCCGCCTCGCGCCGCCGGCGACTCACCAAAGCGACCAACGAGCGGGCGGCGGGGAAAGCGGCCCGCTGTCACTTAATGGCAAGTGATGCACGTGCCCCTTTGACACACTCTTGTCCGAACAAGCACGAGCATCACGTGCCATGCAGCAAGCTGCTTTTCCACCTACGGCACATCACTCGCCGAGCTGCTTCAGACAAGCGAACAAGTGAAGGGGAGTCCGACCATGATGTGGATCGCGAGCCAACCTATCGGCCGTTCGGCGCGGATCGTCGCGCTGGTCTTGCTGACGCTTGGTGCGTTGTGCTGGACGGCCGTCGCCCATGCGAACACCGAAAGCGCGTTCGACGGGCCGGTGCATCAAATCGCGGCGGCCGCACCCGCGGCACCGGGCGTGGCCCGGGATTCCACAGAGGCGCCCTTGCCTCTCCAGCTCGCGCAGGCCCAGGACGAAGACGAGGAGGCCGAGGAGGGCGAGGAGGCCAAGGAGGCGGCGCCGACGGGTCCGGAGCCCAGCCAGTTCTGGATCGTCAACACCCTGCGCAAGAATCCGATGCTGGTGATCTTCCTGACGCTGGCGATCGGCTATTGGGTCGGGGCCATCAAGCTCGGCAACTTCAGCCTCGGCTCCGTCACCGGCGTGCTGCTCACGGGAGTCGCCCTCGGGCAGCTCGATGTCGACATCTCACCCCATGTGAAGACGATGTTCTTCCTGTTCTTCCTGTTCGCGGT
>JAAUXY010022917.1_pt1 | contig 11586 bp, 10 predicted proteins | sample 7278121 | NCBI WGS metagenome assembly JAAUXY01 (sample SAMN14350117, study PRJNA611818) | marine sediment metagenome | isolation source: surface marine sediment (1.8m) | place: French Polynesia: Moorea | collected 2018-08
AATTTTTGCCGGATCGGCGCGCGGTCAGGCCGGCTGGCAGCTGTTCGCCGCCTCGACCAGGGCCTCCAGGTCGGGGATCACCACCTGTCGGCCCGAGAACTGCGCCAGCTCCTCCTTCTCGAGCCGGCTCATGACCCGCGACAGCGTCTCGTGGCGCGCGCCGATCATCGAGGCCAGGTCGCGGCGCGAGATCGGCAGGTCGATGGCGTGGGCGCCGTCCTCGGTCGCCCGGCCATGGTGCTCGATCATCGAGACCATGACGTGCAGCAGCCGGCCGCGGTTGCTCAGCACCGCCGAGCGGACCAGCGATTCGTGCAGCTGCTCGATCTCGCGGCTGGAGCGGCGCAGGAATGCGAAACCCAGGCGCGGATGGCGCTGGATCAGGTCCAGCGCGGCCCTGCGATCGATCCGGCAGGCGTGGCAGGGCCCCAACGCCTCAGCGCTGGTCTTGTGGTCCTCGCCCGACACCAGGGAGCGGTAGCCGAGCACGTCCCCGGGGTAGGCCAGAGCGAGCAGGACCGAGTTGCCGGACTCGTCGAGCTGGCGCAGGGCGACCGTCCCGGAATTGAGACAGAACAGACCCCCGTTGACATCTCCCTGGGCGAACAGGGACTGACCAGCGGCGTAGCTGCGCGAGGTCTTAGCGGCGGAGAGGACCGCGATGTCTTCCGTGCCGAGCTCGCGCCACTCGGTCTGCGCAATCTGGGCGCAGCTCTCGCAGTCTCCTCGACCTGGGTGCGGGCAGTCGCGCGTGCCGGCCTTGGGCATGACGTTTCAATCCTCGGCCGTGCAGTTCGCGAATTTGACGATCGTCAACGCTCCGCAGCGGTCCAGCCGGTAGCCTGCCGTCCATTGGGCATCGCCGGTCCTGGAGCGAGTCTCTGCGGAGGGGGCCTCGACATGTCGCGTTTCGGATCTTTCGTGGTCGCCGCCGGCGTCGCCGCCGTCGTCTTGGTCGTCGTGCTCTGGGGCGGCGACATGGAAGGCCGCTCGGCGGCCGGGCTGCTGCCGGCGCCGCCGCGGACCCCTGCGGTGGGCGAGGTGGTTCTGGCCGATCGCCCGGCGGGTGCCGGAACGGCGCTGCAGGAATGCGTCGTGTGCCACGCCGTCGACCCCGCCGACGCCTCCCGCGCGGCGCCCGATCTCCACGGCGTCGTCGGCGCCGAGAAGGCGGCTTCGCCCTGGTTCAACTATTCGAAGGCGCTGCGCGCCGCCGGCGGCGTCTGGACCGAGGACGAGATCGACAAATACCTGACCCATCCCGTCAGCTACCTGCCGGGGACGAAGAAGACCATCGTCGGGATCGCCGACCCCGAGAAGCGGCGCGAGATCATCGACGCCCTCAAGGCGACCTCTGTGAACTGAAGGCAGCAAGGCGGCGCGTTCAAAAGAGGCGCCGGGAGACACAGGGGAACTCCCGATCCGATCCGAAGACCGGGCCAGGTGCTTGCCCCCAAGTGAAGTCGCCACCCCGTTTCCGTGGTCGGGCGGCAGCTCATACCGCGTGACCATGACCGGCCCGGCCCGTTTTCATGTTGAGTGGCCAGCTTCCTCGCCGATCGGTTGGGCGTCCTTGACATGAGTCAAGTTTTCGTCGCGGCAAACCGTGATGGGGCGAGCTTGGGGATCGGCTTCGACACACGTGGATTTCGCGGCTTGGATAGCGTAAGCCTGAGCCCGGGCCCGGCGGCGTCCGGGCTGGGGGACCCACTAGAGCGGAGAAGGGCGGGAAATGGCGAATCAAGAGCAGGGCACCTGGCATCGCGTGGCCGCGGCGAGCGAGGTCGAGGAGAACGAGCCGCTGCAGGTGAAGCTGAACGACCGGCTGATCGGGCTGTTCCGGGTCGATGGTCAGGTCTACGCCACCGACGATGTCTGCACGCACCAGTTCGCCATCCTCTCCGAGGGCTACCAGGACGGCGACACGATCGAGTGTCCGCTGCACCAGGCTGTGTTCCACATCCCCACCGGCGAGGCGCGCTCGGAGCCGGCCGACGAAAACCTGCGCACCTATCCCGTCAAGGTCGAGGCGGACGATATCTACGTCCTCCTGGACTAGGCGGGATCTGCCCCCAAACCTCTTTGACCGACTGAACCTTGCCTAGCGAGCCCCATTTCGCCGTGATCGGCGGCGGCCAGGCCGCGGGCCGCGCCGTCGAGGCCATGCGCGCGGCCGGCTTCGAGGGCGCCATCACCCTCATGGCCGAGGAGCCGCATCTGCCCTACGAGCGGCCGCCGCTATCCAAGAACGTTCTGGTCGGCGAGGACCCGCCCGAGACGACGCAGATCCACGGCGCGGATTTCTACCGCGGCCACGGCATCGCGCTCCGGCTCGGCACGCGGGCCGAGACAATCGACCGGGCGCAGAGGTCGATAGGGCTTTCCGACGGGTCGACACTGACCTACGACAAGCTGTTGATCGCGACCGGCGCCAAGCTGAGGAAGCTCGGCATCCCCGGCGCCGAGCTCGACGGCGTCTGCTATCTGAGATCGCGGCAGGATTCGCTGGAGATCCAGCGGCGTCTGGCGCCCGATGCGCATCTGGTCATCGTCGGCGGCGGCTACATCGGCCTCGAGGTGGCGGCCGCCGCCGTCAAACGGGGCTGCCGGGTGACGGTGGTCGAGCTGCTGGACCGGGTCATGGCCCGCGCCGTGGCGCCGGAGATCGGCCGCGCTTTCCTGGACTATCACCGCGAAGCGGGAATTGCGTTCCATCTCGGCGTCGGGGTCGAGGCCTTCGCCGGCACCTCCGCCGTGCAGGCGGTTCGCTGCAGCGGCGGCTTGGAGCTGCCCGCCGACCTGGTCGTCGTCGGCGTCGGGGTGGAGCCGGCGACGGAGCTCGCCGAGGCGGCTGGCCTCGCGGTCGACGACGGCATCATCGTCGACGAATACTGCCGCACCGCCGATCCCGCGATCTATGCCGCGGGCGACGTGACCAACCACCCCAACCCGCTGCTCGGGCGGCGGGTCCGGCTGGAGTCCTGGCAGAACGCGCAGAACCAGGCGATCCGCGCCGCCCGCAACATGTGCGGCGAGGCCGAGGCCTACGCCGAGATCCCCTGGTTCTGGTCCGACCAGTACGACATCAACCTGCAGATGGTCGGCCTGCCCGAGGACTGGGACCGGGTCGTGTTTCGGGGCAGCGCGGAGGAACGCAAATTCACCGCGCTCTACCTGAAGGACGGGCGGCTGGTCGGCGCCAACTGCGTCAACAACGCGCGCGACATCCGCCCCTGCCGCGAGCTCATCGCCCGCGGCAAGGCGCTCGATCCCAGCGTCCTGGAAGATCCCGCGAAGCCGCTGCGGGATCTGTTGAAAGAAAGTTAGATCAGGGGCTCATGGGTATAGTCGCGACGCCCCCCTCACCCAGCTCCGGCTAAGGCTCGGCTTGCAGCCTCGCCAAGCCTTCTCAACCCTCTCCCCCCGGAGGGGGGGAGAGGGATGCGTAGGGTTGGTGCGGCGTGAGCCGCACCCTACCCGAAGCTGGGTGAGGGGGGCGATCCCGCCTAAATCGAATGAGCCCTCAATGGCAGGGGAAGGCGAAGGCGTGGCGCGCGTCGTGGGCGGCGTTATGGATCACCTCGGACCCGGCGAGCCCGGCGCCGTAGAGCAGCAGCACGCCCATCAGCGCGGCCCCGATCACGCCCGCCAGAACGCTCCACGGCACGGCACCGCTTTGGACTTGGCTCAGCAAGCCGGTCGACTGATTCGTTGCGCTCATGACGGCCCCTCCTTCGTTGCCGCCATAGTGTTCGCATCGCGCGCGGATTTCAATCCGGTACTTTGCCCAGAGCAAGATCGAGTTAAATCATTCCGATCTAACTCGATCTTGCTCTACTTCAATAATCTAGAGACTGATTCACGGGTCACACCGTTTCGGTGTGACCCGATCAGGCTCTAGGCGAGGGCGCCGCGTCTAAGACAGGGTCCGCAGGAACTCCAGCAAGGCGGCGTTCACCTGATCGGGGGCCTCTTGCTGGATCCAATGGCCCTCGCCCTCGATGATCCTACTGAGGCGCAGATCCGCGCAGTTCTCGTCGGGGTGCTCATAGCCGTCATGGCCGGGCACGAATCGCCGAACGATGTCCTTCGAGCCGGCGAGAAAGCAGGCGGGCTGCAGGATCGGGACCGCGCCCATTTGGGGCAGCCGGTCGAAGTCTCGGTCCTGATTGCGATAGCGGTTCAGCGGCCCGCGAAAGCCGCCGGCGCTGAAGTTCTCGACGTAGTAGTCCAGATCTTCGGCGGTCATCCACGCGGGAAAAGGATCCGGGTCTGTCAGGGCGTCCAGCAGGCTCGTGTCCGGGGGGCGTTGCAGCCACTCTTGCGATGACGGGGCATCGCCCGAGGCCGAATAGTAGATCTTGCGCAGCGACGCGCGCACGTCCGACTCCAGTTCCGCTTCGGCCACCCCCTCTTCCTGGAAGTAGAGCTGATAGAAGAACTTGTCGGCGTAGAGCTTCTTCCACAGCGAGATGGTTGAGGTCCGGCCGCGCTTGCGATAGGGCACGCTGAGGCCGGCGACCGCCGCAACGCGCTCGGGGTGCAGGGCCGCCGTGTTCCAGCAGATCGGCGCGCCCCAATCGTGACCGATCAGGGTCGCGCGATCTTCGGCGAAATGATCGATGATCCCGACGATGTCGGCCATCAGCGACGCCATGTCGTAAGCCTCGACCGCGTGCGGCTTGTCGCTGCCGCCATAGCCGCGGACGTCGGGCGCCACGACCCGGAATCCTGCGGCGGCCAGTGGCCCGATTTGATGACGCCAGGAATACCAAAGCTCCGGAAAGCCGTGGACCAAGATCACCAGCGGGCCCGACCCCTCGACCGCGGCGCGGACGCTGATGCCATTGGTTTCGATTGAACGCAGCGTGAAAATTTCGGGCATGGCTCTTCTCGTTCCGGAACCCAATTCGACGGAGACGGCATGCTAGGCGGCTTGAGCCTCGCGATGGAAGGGCGACGTGGCGCCATGAGGCATCGGTGGGCTGTATCCCGGCCTGGTCCCCAGCCGTGGGCGTTCAAATCTGTCTGTCCGACCTGCAGAAGCTGCCGTTTCAGGCGGACAGGCGATCCATTAGTCTCCGCTGGCGCACGTCCTGTGGAGATTTCGATATGTACGTCCCCGATCTCTTCGCCCTGGAAGACCGCGAGGCCGTCTTCGCGCTGATGCGGCGCTTCGACTTCGCCCTGGTCGTGAGCGCGCCCGGCGGTGCGGTCACCGCGAGCCATCTGCCGATCCTGCTCGACGAGACCCGGGGCGAGAACGGCACGCTCTGCGCCCACATGGCGCGCGCGAACCCGCAGTGGCGCGACTTCGCGGCCCTGGCCGAGGCCGGCCAGGAGGTGATGGTGGTCTTCAGCGGGCCCCATGCCTATGTCTCGCCGCGCTGGTACGGGCACGCGGGCAAGGCGGTGCCGACTTGGAACTACATGGCGGTGCACGCCTACGGGCCGCCGCGCCTGGTCGAGCACGGATCCCATACGCGGCGCCACCTCGAGCAGCTGGTCGCGACCCAGGAGGCCGGCCGGCCGGAGCCCTGGTCCTTGGACGGCCAGGACGACAGTTACATCGATGGGATGATGCGCGGCATCGTCGCCTTCGAGGTGTCGATCACGCGGCTCGAGGCCAAGGCCAAGCTCAGCCAGAACAAGACGCCGGAGGAACGGGTCGGCGTCGTGGCGGCGCTGGACGCAGCCGAGGACACGCTGGCGCGGGAAGTGGCGCGGCAGATGCGGGTCTTGGTGGGATAGCTAGTAGGTCCGGGCCAACAAGGTTTTTCCCACGCCCCTGACCTATGCCCCCATCTCCGGCCGTTCCCACGTGCTAGTACGATGGTCCCGAATTTCAGAACATCTCATGTTCTGAACTGCGAAAGCTGAATCAGACTAGGAAGCGATCGAGGCCGAATCTGTTGACCTCGAGAATTGCGGTGACCCAAGGTCAACGCTCAATCCGGTAGACCGGCCCTACGGAGGGAATCGAGAAAGTAGTCGTCGGAGGGGCGATGCATTGGGCCGATTATCGTCGAAATGGTTGCCACCGAAAGATCCGGCTGCATTCGCAGCGCGTTATCCACGGCGGCGCGCGCCTCTTCTCTTCGGTCGAGGGCCACATACGCGGAGGCAAGATTGATGTGTGGCCAAAAATTGCAGTTGGGATGCTGGGCGGCTTTTCTCAGCCATACGACCGCCTCCGCATGCTCGCCCAGCTGCGCGTAGGCGGAGCCGACTAGATTTTCGAAGCCCCACCGGAATGGAGCGTTGGGGCTTTGGCGGACTGCCGTGAGGAAACGCGGCAGCGCCTCTTGCGGTCTGCCGGAACTCAGCAGTACGTGACCGAGGCCGTATGAGGCGAGTGCCAGATTGGGGTTGAGATCGATCGCCCTTTGTGATTCGGAGATTGCGGTATCGAAGTCTCCCAGCATCATGAGGACGCGACCCAGCGCGAAGTGAGCGAAGGCGTCCCATTCGTCCAGGGAGACTGCCCGTTGTCCCGCCTCTAGGGCTCGGCCGAGTGCTTCGTCCCTGTCGTCCGTCCATCCGGCCTGTACGACCAAGAAGAGGAGGTAGGCGAGGTGCGCGTAGGCGGCACCAAAACCCGGATCTAGCTCGATGGCGCTTTGGAGCAGCTTATCCGCTTTCTCGGAGTCCTCTTTGGTCATCTGCCAGATGTGCCAAATTCCTCGCTGGTAGCGGTCCCAGGCGTCGAGGTTTTCGGGCGGCTTTCGTTTCGCGCGTTCCCGCTCGGCGACACCGAGTTCAGGCTCCAGCGCGCCGACGATGGTCTCCGTCATCTCGTCCTGTAGCTCGAATATGTCTGCGAGCTCGCGGTCATAGCGTTCGGCCCAAATGTGATTACCGGTTGTGGCGTCGATCAGCTGGGCGCTGACCCGGACCCGACTGCCGCCCTTGCGGACACTGCCTTCCAGCACATAACGGACACCGAGCTCCCGCGCCACCTGCTTCACGTCAACCGATATGTCCTTGTAGCTGAAGCTAGAATTGCGGGCGATCACGAAGAACCAACGAAACTTCGATAGAGCGGTGATGATGTCCTCGGCAATGCCGTCGGCGAAATACTCCTGGTCCGGATCGCCGCTCAAGTTGTCGAACGGCAAGACGGCGATCGAGGGCTTATCGGGCAGTGGCAGCGCTTCGCCGGCACCGGGCGCGGCAAGGGGTGATTCGCCCTGCGGCCAGCGCCAGACGTGGATCGGCCGGTCGATGTTCTTGACCTGGTGTTGGCCGAAATCGGCGAATGTGATGTCGAGCTTGCCTTGGACCTGCTCGTAAACACTGCCGGCAATCGCAATGCCGCCGGGCTCGGCAATCTCTTGCAGCCGCGCCGCGACGTTCACCCCTTCGCCGTAAATGTCATCGCCTTCGACGATCACATCGCCGATGTTGATCCCGACGCGGTAGACGATCTGCCGATCTTCCTCGATCGCGGCGTTGCGCTCCCGCATGGCGCCCTGCACCTCGACGGCAAAGCCGACGGCGTCCACGACGCTGGGGAACTCCATCAGCGTCCCGTCGCCCATAAGTTTGATGGTGCGGCCGCCGTACGGGGCCGCCGTGGGCTCAATCAGCTCGGCCCGGTTGGTTTTCAGCGCCACCAGGGTGCCGGCTTCGTCCGCGCTCATCAGGCGGGAATAGCCGACCACGTCGGCGGCCAGGATGGCAGTCAGGCGCCGTTCCAAAGATCCCTTACTCCAACCACGGATCCTTACTCCAAAAGGAGGGCAGACACCAAAGAAAGGGTAGCCGAGCGCCGCTTCCTAATCTATGCGATCGAACTATGCCGAGAAAGGTCATTCCTCACCTCACGTGGACGTAGTCGGGGAGGCCTCTGACCGAGCCCAGCCGGAGCTGGATGTGGACGACTGCAAGGTCTCAGGTTTCGTCGGTTTCCAACCCCGAATTCAACGGGCCTTCCCCGCCCCCCGGGGCTATAACCACCCAATGCCCCCCGCGCCCCTCGACATCCTCCGCACCGTCTTCGGCTTCGAGTCCTTCCGCGGCCATCAGGCCGAGATCATCGACCACGTGATGGCCGGCGGCGACTGCCTGGTGCTGATGCCGACCGGCGGCGGCAAGTCGCTGTGCTACCAGGTGCCGGCGCTCTGCCGGCCCGGGCTCGGCCTGGTGGTCTCGCCGCTGATCGCGCTGATGCAGGACCAAGTGGGCGCGCTCCGGCAGCTGGGTGTCAACGCGGCCGCGCTCAACTCAGCCATGCCTTATCACGAGGCCAACGAGGTCGAGCGGGCGATGCGCGCCGGCGCGCTCGACCTGCTTTACGTGGCGCCCGAGCGGCTGCTCACCGAGGGCTTCCTCAACTTGCTCGGCGACTGCGAGATCGCGCTTTTCGCCATCGACGAGGCGCACTGCGTCTCGCAGTGGGGTCACGACTTCCGGCCCGAGTACCGCCAGCTCACCGTGCTGCACGAGCGCTTCCCGCAGGTGCCGCGCATCGCGCTCACCGCGACTGCGGACGGGCCGACCCGCCGCGACATCCTGGAGCGTCTCGACCTCGGCGGCGGCCGCGCCTTCGTCGCCGGCTTCGACCGACCTAACATCCGCTATCGGGTGCAGCCCAAGGTCAACCCGCGCGCGCAGCTCCTGGACTTCCTGGAGAGCGAGCACCGCGGCGAGTCGGGCATCGTCTACTGCCTGACCCGCGCCAAGGTGGAGGAGACGGCCGCCTGGCTGCAGGGCAAGGGCTTCGACGCGCTGCCCTACCACGCCGGCCTGGAGAAGGCGGACCGCGCCCGGCACCAGGAACGCTTCGTCAAGGACGAGGGCGTTGTGATCGCGGCGACCATCGCCTTCGGCATGGGCATCGACAAGCCGGACGTGCGCTTCGTCGCCCACCTCGATCTGCCCAAGAGCCTGGAGGCCTATTATCAGGAGACCGGCCGTGCCGGCCGCGACGGCCTGCCGGCCGACGCCTGGATGGCCTACGGCATCCAGGACGTCGCCAAGCTGCAGCAGCTGATCATAGGCTCGGACGGCCCCGAGGTGCAGAAGCGGGTCGAGCGCCAGAAGCTGGACGCCTTGCTTGGCTACTGCGAGACCACGCGCTGCCGCCGCCAGGTGCTGCTCGCCTACTTCGGCGAAGAGCTGCGCGCGCCCTGCGGCAACTGCGACACCTGCCTGGAGCCGGTGGAGAGCTTCGACGGCACCGAGGCGGCGCAGAAGGCGCTGTCCTGCGTCTACCGTACGGGGCAGATGTTCGGTGCCGCCCACGTGATCGACGTGCTGCTCGGCGGCGAGACCGAGCGCGTCCGCAAGTTCCACCACGACCGGCTCAGCACCTACGGCATCGGCGGCGAGCTCTCGCGCGAGGCCTGGCGCTCGGTGATCCGCCAGCTCGTGGCGCTCGGCCTGCTGACGGTCGACGTCGAGGGCCACGGCGGGCTGCGCCTCGGCCCGGACTGCCGCGCCGTGCTGCGCGGCGAGCGGCGCATCGAGCTGCGCCGCGACCCGACCTGGCGCAAGGCGCCGAAGGCGGCCAAGCCGCGCCGCCAGGTCGCGCTCGAAGACCCGGCTTCGGAATCCCTGTTCCAGGCCCTGCGCGCCAAACGCTTCGCCCTGGCCAAGGCGCAAGGGGTGCCGCCTTACGTCATCTTCCACGATGCTACGCTCATGGAGATGGCGCAGGCCAAGCCGCGCAGCCTGGACGACTTCGCCCGCTTGAGCGGCGTCGGCCAGGCCAAGCTGGAGCGCTACGGCGCGACCTTCCTCGCCGTCGTGGCGGACTACGATGCCGGACTCGGGGAGGCGGGCGAGGCCAGCACCGCCTAAGCCGCCCGCCTCGCCAGTCGGGCTCGTCTTTCGATCATCCGCCGCGGAGCCTCGCCAGATGGTGCTCGATCGCCGCCAGCCCTTCATCCATGCCGCGGCGGCCGAAACCGATGCGGAAACGGTCCCTCGGAGTCTCGGTCAGCTCCGAGGCGTAGATGCTGCCGGGAAGCAGCAGCACGCTGCCTTCCTCCACGAGGCGCCGGGTGAAGGCTTCGACGCCCTCCGGCCCCTTGTAGCGCGGGAAGCCTATGCAGGACCCGTCCGGGGTCCGCCACTCGAAGAGATCGGCATGCCGGCCGAAGAAGGCATCCAGCTTGGGCAGGTTCTCGTCGATGATCGCGCAGTTGCGCGCCAAGATTCTGTCGCGGTTGTGCAGCGCGATCTTCGCCAGCCTTTCGCTCGGAGCGGAGTTGCAGATCGACAGGTAGTGCTTCATGCGCTCCATCCGGGAGAGCAAGTCCCGGTCGGCGCAGGCGATCCATCCGACCCTGAGACCGGGCAAGCCGTAAGCCTTCGACATGACGTTGAGCGAAAGCCCGCGCTCGTAGTGGTCCGCGACGGCCGGGAGGTGCGTCGTGCCCGTGCGGCCGAGGCCCTGGAAGATCTCGTCGCTCAAGATGTAGATGCCGTGTTTCCGGCAGAGCTCGATGAGGGCGTCGAAGCGATCCCGGGAAAGCATTGCGCCCGTCGGGTTGTGCGGGAAGTTGATCGTCATCAGCTTGGTGTTGGGCCGCAGCGCGGCGGCGACGCGGTCGACATCCAATGACCAGTCGTCGGAGGGCTCGAGCGGCACCCCCGTCGCCTCGCAAATCGCCAGGGCGAGGGTTTCGTGGGACTGATAGTTGGGCGTGACGACGATCGCGTGACTGTCCTTGTCGAGAAGCACCGCGTAGGCCGCGAAGATGCCCTCGCTGGCGCCTGCGAAGCACAGGACGTCCTGGGCGCTGCGGCTCTCGAAGGACTCGGCGATGGCCGCGCGCAGGTCGGGCGCGCCGAAAGTCTCGGTGTAGCCGAGCCACAGCGCCTCGAAATCCTCCCGCTCCTCGGGCGTGGCCATGGCGAGAAGATCGCGCAGGGACATGCTCTCCGCATCCGAGGCGGTCATGTGATAGCGGACCTTGAACTCCCACTTGGAGAAGTGAGTTTCCAGCCTGAAGTCGGGCAAGGCGGTCATGCCGCGTACCCTTCGCTCCGGTCCGCGCGCGCGTCGGCGATGTAGTTGTAGACGGTGGCCCGAGAGACGCCGATCAGCTCGGCCAGATGCTCCGCCGCCTTGCGGGTTTCGAACAATCGCTTGCTGTCGAGAAAGCGGACCAGAGCGACCTTGTCGGATCTGGCCAGCGCGGCCTTTGTCAGGTTTTTCGCCTTGAGCCATTCGTGCAGCAGGAAGTTGATCTGCTCGCGCCAGTCGCCGGCGAACAGCTCGGCCGGACGATCGCCGTCCAAAGACAAGAAGTCCCGGATCACCCGCATCGCGCCGTCGAGGGCGGAGACGTCGAGATTGATGCACAACAAGCCGCTGGGCCGGCCAGCGTCCGGCGACGGCAGCACCGCCGTCACCGATCTCAGAAGCCGTCCGTCGGCCTCCCGCTTGGGATAGGGCCCCAAGACCGCCGCCGGTCCCTGAAAGGCATCCGGGTCGTCGTCGAGCAAGGAGTCGTCGCCGACGTCGCGCTTCGAGAAGCGATTCCAGAGTCCCACGATCTTGCCCGTGGCGAGGTCGTGGAGCACGACCTCGGCATGCGGCGCGAGCAGCGCGGCGACCGCCGCGGCGATCGCGGA
>JAAUXY010008329.1_pt1 | contig 11584 bp, 9 predicted proteins | sample 7278121 | NCBI WGS metagenome assembly JAAUXY01 (sample SAMN14350117, study PRJNA611818) | marine sediment metagenome | isolation source: surface marine sediment (1.8m) | place: French Polynesia: Moorea | collected 2018-08
CCGAAGTTCGCGCTCGAGCACAAGCCGATCGTCCTCGGGTTTGCCCTCCTTCTGCTCATTTGGGGCTTGAACGTCTTTCTGACCGCGCCGCGCCGCGAAGACCCCGAGTTCCTGATCCGGGAAGCGGTGGTGAACACCGAATGGCCGGGTGCGACCGCACAACAGGTCGAAGAACTGGTGACCGACAAGGTCGAGGTTGCCGCCGCCAACATCAAGCAGGTGCGGCGGGTGCAGTCGACGAGCTCGGTCGGGAAGTCCACGGTCCAGGTCACCACCATCGACGACGTCACGGATACCGCGGCGATCTGGGCGAAGCTGCGCGCGGAAATGGCGCTGATCGTTCCGGACCTGCCGGAAGGCGCTTCGCACCCGGCGGTCGACGACAACTTCGGAGATACCGCCGCCTTGATCCTGGCCATGTATCAGGATCCGGAATCCGCCGAACGGCGGCGCTACACGCCGAAGGAAATGGAGATCCTGGCGAGGCGGCTGCGCGACCGCCTGATGGACATTCGGCCGACGGAGACGGATTCGGACGGACGCATCGTGCCCATCACCACGGCGCCGGCCTATGTTGCGCGTCTCGATCTCTATGGCGTACAGCGTGAAGTCATCTACCTGGAAACCGATGCCGGTGTCTGGAGCCAGCTCCAGCTGACGACCGACGAGCTGCAGCAGCTCCTCGCCCAGCGCAACGTGATCGCGCCCGCCGGAACCTTCAACACCGCCACCGATCGGGTTCACACCCGGCTCTCCGGCAACTTCGACGCGGCGCGCGAGATTGACAGCGTGGTCGTCGGCCGGGTTGCCTCGGGCGCCGAAACGCCCGGACGTCAGACCCTTGCCGAGCTGAAGCGGGACATCGAGGCCGGCGAAGGCGTCGATGCGGGCCGCCCATCGTCCTTCGAAGTGCCGGTCTATCTGGACGACCTGCGGATCAATGTGACCCGCGGCTACGCGGATCCACCCGAAACCCTGGTGCGCTTCGCCAATAGCGATATCTCGGCCGACGCCATCGCGCTGTCATTTACCATGAAGTCGGGCACCAACATCACCTGGCTGGGTGATGAGGTCGCACGACTCCTGGAGACTCAACGCGACACCTTTTTGCCGCCGGACATCGTGGTTCATGTGGTCTCGGATCCGCCCTTCTTCGTCGAGAAGAAGATCAGCGACGTGGTGAACAACCTGATCGAAGCCGTCGTTCTGGTCCTGCTGATACTGGGCTTGCTGGCCGGTCCGCGGGTCGCCCTGGTCACCGCCGCTTCGGTTCCCTTGATCATGCTGAGTTCGCTGGCATTGATGCGGATCTGGGATGTCGAGATCGAGCAGATCTCGCTCGCGGCGCTCATCGTTTCCTTGGGACTGCTGGTCGACAACGCCATCGTCACCTGTGAGAACACCACCCAGTTCCTCAACCGAGGCATGGACCGCGAGCAGGCGGTGATCGAAGGCTGCAACCAGGTGGGCACCTCGCTGCTGTGGTCCTCGCTGACGACGATCAGCGTCTTCATCCCCATGACCTTCGCGCTGCCTGCCGATATCGGAGAATACGTCTTCAGCCTGCCGGTGGTTGTGACCCTGACGCTGACCGTCAGTTGGCTCTGTGCCATGACGGTGACGCCCATCCTCAACTACTATGTGTTGAGGCCCACGGACGGCCGCATGCCTCTCGTCGCCCTTTTCGCTTGGATCCGGGGCAAACTGGGTGGCAGCGGCAGCCGAGAAGAAGAAGCGACGAGCGTCTCGGACGAGGGCGCCGCGAAGCCTGGTGCCTGGTACGTGCCTCTGTGCCGCTTCGCCATGGCCGGCCGCATTCCGACCATCGGCGTCGCCTTCGCCCTGCTGGTCGGGGCCCTCGCGCTGCCGGTGAAGCCCTCGTTCTTTCCCTTCTCGGACCGTAATCAGTTCACCGTCGACCTCTGGGTGCCGACCACGTCGCCGATCTATCGGACCAACGAGGTGGCCAAGCAGGTCGAGACCCTTCTGCAGCGGCTGAGCAGCACGACCTGGCAGGATGGGGAATGGGTTCCCCTCACGGATGAGGACGGCGAGCCGGTCCAGCGCCTCAACAACATGCTGGTCTACGTCGGCACCGGCGGCGCGCGTTTCTACACCGGCCTCGATCCTGGACCGCAGACGCCCCGCTTCGCGAACATCATCGTCAACGCCAGGAGCTACGACGATGTCGATCCCTTCGTGGCCGATATCCGCCGGGGGGCCTGGGCCGGCGTCGGGGAGCCGGGCAGCGAGGACTACCTGCCGCCGATCGCGGGCGCCCGAGTCGTTCCCCGGCAGCTGGTCATGGGCACGCCGGTTCCCTCGCCGATCGAATACCGCCTCCACGGGCCGCGCCTGGGCAGCGAGAAGGTGTTGCGCTACTACGGCAACCAGATGAAGGACGTGCTCCGTGACAGCGGTTACGTCTGGGACGTGCACGACAGCTGGGGCGAACTCGGATTTCAGTATGATGTGAACCTGAAGTCGGCCGAGGCGAATATGGCGGGCGTCACCAACGACACGGTGGCGCACACCTTGAACGCCTACTACAGCGGCTTCCACCTGACGACCTTTCGGGAGGGCGACCGGCAGCTCCCGGTCATGCTTCGCCTGCCTCCGGAGCAGCGGCGCAAGCTCGAGAACGTCGAGAGCGCCTTCGTGGAGGGCTACACCGGAAAGGTACCGCTGAACTCGGTGGCCGACTTCGAGCTGACGCGGGTCCCGGTCGAGATCACCCGCTATCAGCGCGAGCGCGCGATGCGCATCAGGGCGCGGCCGGAACCCGGGCTCCTGGCGCGGGACATTCTGTTGCAACTGAAGCCGCAGATGGACGCGATCGAAGCGGAGCTGCCGCCCGGCTATCGCATCGAGAACGGCGGAATCGAGGAGGAGGCGCTGAAGGGCGAACGCGGCAACGCGACCTCGCTCATGGTCGGCCTCGTGCTGGTGGTGTTCTGCCTGCTGCTGCAATACAACTCGGCGATCAAGCCGTTGCTGGTCCTCCTCACGGTGCCGCTCTCCATCATCGGCGCGATGCTCGGACTTTGGATCCGCGACATCCCGATGGGCTTCATGGAGACCCTCGGGTTCCTCGCCCTCTTCGGCACGGTTCTGAATGCGGCTATCTTGCTAATCGATTTCACGGAACAGCTGATCAGGCAGAAGCTTGCCGACCGCGACGGCATTGCGCCGCCCGGCGAACGCTCCTACTGCGGCCTGACCCGCGAGGCCTTCCGCGCCACCTTGGCCGAGGCTGGGCGGGCCCGATTGATGCCGATCTTCCTGACGACGGCGACGACCGTCGCGGGCTTGACCTCGCTCATGTTCGGCGGCGGGCCCTTGTTCAAGGGCCTGGCGACGGCCTTCGCCTCCGGTCTGATCGTGGGCAGCGCGATCACGCTCTTCGTTTTGCCCGCGCTGATGGCCCTCTTCGTCGAGAACTTCCGCTTCCAGCTGGTGAAGCCGCCGGAACCGGAGGACCTCTCGCCAGAGCCCGCCCCGGCCGCAGCCGAATAGGGAAGGCGGGGCGCGGCCTTCCCCCGCAATGGGGCTGGGCCCGGGCTGACGTCGGCGTTTGTGTCGGCCTTCCGGATCGCCGCCGCCGGTGCTCGAAAAGGGTCTCGGGCTCTCTCGTCGTGCTCAGAAGAGCGGGATCTCGCCGCTGTCGACCCGGGTGAGCAGGTTCTGGATGCGTTTCCAGATCGCCTCGATCTCGAACTTGGCGAGGCCGAGCTGCACGGTGTCGCCGGAGATCCGCACGCCTTCGTTGGGATTGAGGTTCTCGCCCGGCGGGACCGAGCGATAGATGCCGCGCCTCCCCTTCTCCAACTGCGCGACGACGCCGAGACGGTCGAGGTCTTCGCGGCGCAGCTCACGCAAGCGCTCGATCGAGTCCCGACGCAGGGCCGGCACGAAGATGACGTTCCAGCGATCGGCCAAGGGAAGGCGGAAGAGCTCTTCGAAAGCGATGTCGTTGTCGGGTGCGAAGACCTGCCGCCGCTCGAGCTCCTTCGAGACCAGGAAGTTGCTCGGCGTCGGATCGGCGTAGTCGATGAGATAGGTGAAAAGATTGAAGTTCGCGAGGTAGTAGGCGTAGGTCGGGTCCGAGACGAAGCGGGCCTCCTCGTAGAGGCTGTCGTCGAACCCGGTGTCGAGCAGCCAAATCTGTATCAGCCCGAGCACGCAGTTCGAGCCCGGCAAGGTCGGCTCGGAGGGACCGGCGCCGCCCTGCTCGTAGCGCGCGCGCGAAGCGCAGAAGGCGAGGGCCGTCGGCACCACGTAGTCCTCCGGGTCCAGAAAGAGCTTCTGGATCTGGTAGGCCGCAATCTGCCGGCGCGGGCTGTCGTTGTGGGCGTCCAGGGCCGTGGCGTCGAGGGTCGCCTTGCGCGGCATGTCCTTCCACTTGAAGCGAACGACCTTTCGTTCGCCCGGAGCGTCGGGGAACTTCAGCTCGATCGAACGCGCGCCGGAGCTTCCGTAGGCGGTGCGCTCGTCCGAAACGACCTCGAACTCCATGGCATCGAGGTCCTTGAGCAATTTGGCCTCGATGACATCCGGCGGGTAGGGCCAGTTCGGGAAGGACTTGGCCGCCGCCGGCCGCTCGGCCGATTCGAACTTGAGCGGCATACCGGTGTTCGCCGGGATGTTCACGCATCCGACGAGGCAGAGACCGAGCGCGGCACCCGCAGCGGCCGCCGTGAAGCCGGTCGCGCGATCGCGGGCGCTCCTCTGCCAGGATCTCAGCCCAGGGTCGGGTGCCGCGAAGGACCGCGCACTGTGGGTCGCGCGGCCTTTACAGCTCAGGTTCTCGGACCACATGGCTCCACCTTCCTTCCTGTTTCGTCCCTTTCCTCCGGTGAGACCGTCGCTCCCTTTCGGTGAAGGTCATTGAGGCATATGAAAGTCGCTCTCGAAGCCTGCCCTCGATCACACAGCCTAAGTCGTGCCTGACGCTCCATCTATCCGCTTTGCGCAGGTTTCGCTTGCGGCCCGCGGCCGCGGATTCCGGGTCACCATTGTGCTCTTCGCCACATTGCGGGCGCGCCACACAGGTTAACTTCGAGGGTCTATACCTGCGCGGAGAAGCTCGATGCGCTGGATCGCCTCGCTTTCGGTCTTCCTCATCCTCGGTGCCGTTTTCGGCACGCCGGTTGCCGCCCAGGACTGTGCACGTGATCCCGAGCTGGAGACGGCGGGTCGCCAGAGCTTCAGCCTGACGTTCTTGGCGCGAAACAAAATCGACGGGGTCACCCAGCCTTCGGGTCTGGCCCTTGCGGGCGACTGCGGTGGCCTCTGGACGATCAGCGACAAGAAGAACGAGATCTTCAAGCTCGATCTCGAGGGCGAAGTGATCGATGACGAGTCCTTTGAAGGCCCGGTCGAGGAATTGGAGGGGATCGCGCTCGATCACAGCGGGGGCTTCCTGCTGGTGGTGGACGAGGACAGCAACGAGATCGTCAAGTTCGCGCTTGCCGATCAGGCGGTCGCGGACCGCCGCCGTCTCGATCAGATGGCGGGCTTCGACCAGGTCGCCGCCGCCTTCGCCCAAGGCGATCCGAACAAGGGCCTGGAGGGCATCGCGTGGAACGGTGATACCGGCACGGTCTTTGTCCTGAAGGAGGGCGAGCCGGGCCTCCTGCTGGAGATCTCGGCGGACCTAAGGACGATCCGAAGCCACAGGACCCTGGACGGGCAGAACGGCTTTCGCGACCCCGGTCTGGACGACGACGAGATCGATTTCTCCGGGATCTTCTATGATCAGAGCCGGAGGGCCTTCTGGATCGTCAGCGACAAGGCTCAGCGGCTGTTCCTCTACGATTGGGCGGGCAACGCGGTGGTTCAGTCTGCGACCCTCGGCTACGGCAGGGAGGGCAAGTATCGAGAGATAGAGAAGGCGGAGGGCGTGGCCGTGGACCCGAAGTCGAAGCGTCTCTATGTCGTCAGTGACGACGAAGAGCGCCTTTACGTCTTCGATATCCGTCCGTGAGCGGACAACGGGACGACCGGAAGACGGCCTCGATCGCTTCTCCGGCCCCGCAAGACCTCCCGGCCGCAGCGAAGCGGGCCGCGGCCGGCCCGTCTCTGGGATGTGGCGCCCCGTGAGGCCGCCGCTATTCCCACAGCAGGAAGTAGCCGTAGGCGACCAGGAGTGCGGGTAGGGCGCTGTAGAGGGTCGCCAGCAGGGCGGCCTTGGGCGCCAGGGCCAGGGCCGGGAAGAGGGCGTCGCCATCGTTGCTGATCGCGTTGCCGAGCTGGGCGGAGAGCGGCAGGCTGCCGTTCAGGTAGAGGGTCGTGACCACGATCTGCGGCCCGCAGCCGGGCAGGAAGCCGACCAGGATCGCGGCCAGGGGCACCAGAGGCCCCCAGAGCGCGAAGGCCGCTGCCAGGTCGAGGCCGCTGAAGTGCACGCCCAGCTCGTAGGTCAGGAAGGCGAAGACCACCCAGGCGGTGATGAAGTTGGTGTCGGCGACGATCCGCTCGCCGAGTCCCTCGCGGCAGGTGTCGCCCTGAGCGGCCGACGGGGCCTCGCCGCGGGCCGCCCACATGCCCAGCGCCAGCAGGCTGCCGGCGAGGCCGATCCAAAGGCCCGGCTCGAAGCCCGCGGGCAGCGGGACCAGGACGCCGGGCTCGACCTGGAAGGCGTCCAGCAGGCCGAGCGTCAGCCCGGGGACCATCAGCAGCAGCCAGAAGGTGGCCAGGGGATTGCGTCGGGCTGGCTTGGTCGGCGGGGCATTGCAGCGGCCGGAGGCCGCCTGCTCGGGATGGCGGACCCGCAGGAAGTCCTGGCCGTGCAAGGCGTCGACGATCAGGCCGAAAAGCGTACCCACGACCAAGCCCAGGGCGGCCACGGCGAGGCCCGTGCGTGGCTCCATGGCCAGCAGCAGGAACATGGCGTCGCCAATGGTTGCGGTCAGGGTCGCGACCAGGGTGCCGAAGCTGACATGGCCCTTGGTGTACTGGGTGACGATCACGATCGCCCCGCCGCAGCCGGGAAACGCGCCCAGCAGGCCGCCGGCCGCCACCTGCCAGCGCCGCAGCCCGGCGAGGACTTGGCCGATATCGGCCTTGAAGGCCCGCTCCAGCCCGTAGACCAGGGCCAGGGTGCCGGCGACGAAGACCGCGACGGTGAGGTAGGCCTCGCTCAAGGCTTCGGCCGCGATCCGCAAGGTCTCCTGGGAGGAGAGCGCGACCGCGGCCAGGACGGCGAGCGCAAGATAGCGGGGCACGGCGCCGGCCGGCCGGGGGCCGAAGGCCTTGCGGCCCGAAGCACTCAGGTTCAGGGCGGCGACGAGCTGGGACATTCGTTGGCCTGCCTTTCCCTCCGGAAGTCATCGCGAATTAGAATTATTCTAGATATAGGGCCTTGCGTTTTTAAGACAATGTCGATTGTCTGTATTGAAACCATTGATAGCTTCTATCGAAGGCGGGCGTGAACCTCAGGGACCTCAGATATCTCGTGGCGGTGGCGGAGCAGCGGCATTTCGGCCGCGCCGCCGAGCTTTGCCATGTCAGCCAGCCGACCTTGAGCGCTCAGCTGAAGAAGCTCGAGGCGGAGCTCGGCGTGACGCTGCTGGAGCGGACCAACAAGTCGGTTGCCGTCACGCCCCTGGGGGCGGCCGTGGTGCAGCGCGCCCGGGCGGCCCTCGAGCAGGCCGACGCCATCCTCGAGGTCGCCAGAGCCGGCCGCGATCCCATGGCCGGGCCGCTGATCCTGGGCGTCATCCCGACCCTGGGGCCCTACCTGCTGCCCTGGATTCTGGCCCCGATCGGGCGCCGTTTTCCGGCGCTGGAGCTGGTGCTGCGCGAGGACCTGACCGACCGCCTTGTCAAACAACTGCGGGCCCACGAGATCGACGCTGCGCTGCTGGCGCTGCCGGTGACGGATCCGGAACTCGCCGCCCTGCCGCTCTTCGAGGAGCCCTTCTGGGTCGCCTTCCCGCCCGGCCACCGCTTCGCCGGCCAGGCCCGGATCGCCGAGAAGGACCTGCGGGCGGAGGATCTCTTGCTGCTCGCGGAGGGCCACTGCCTGCGCGACCAGGCGCTCTCGGTCTGCGGCCAGCGCGGGACGGCGCCGGCGGACCGGATCGGCAACCTGCAGGCGACCAGCCTGGAGACCCTGCGCCAGATGGTCGCCGCCGGCTACGGCTGCACCTTGCTGCCGGCCCTGGCGCTTCAGGCGCCACGGGCCCAGCGCAGTCCGGTCGACGCCAAGCAGCTGCGCGCCGCCGCGGCCTCGCGGCGCATCGCCATCGTGCATCGCCGCTCCTTCCCGCGCGTCGCCGGACTCGAGCAGCTCGCCACCTTCATCCGCGAAAAGCTCCCGAGCTCCGTCCGTGCCATCGACTGATCCGGCATCGGCCGTCGACCCGGCGGCCGCTCTTGCTCAATTACTAAAATTTTAGTATTTTAGAGCCGAAGGAGGTCCAGTGATGACCCGGCTCCTGATTCTCTGGCTGCTCGCCGAGGGCCCGCTGCACGGCTACCGGATCCAGAAGATCCTCGGCGATCCCGGCCTGGCCTTCTGGTTCCGGATCGAGGACGCCTCGATCTACGCCATGCTGCGCAGTCTGGTGAAGCAGGGCCTGGCCCGGATCCAGAGCCAGGAGCGGGAAGGCCAGCGCCCGAGCCGGACGGTCTATCGCATCACGCCGGCCGGCCGGACGGCGCTGCGCCGGGACCTGGAGGCCGGTTGGCGCGGGTTGGAGCCGAGCCGGGAACTCTTCGCCGCCGCCTTGGCCGCCGCCGACGAGCTGGAGGCCGAAGAGACCCGGCAGCTGCTGGCTGAGCGCCGGGAAGCGCTGGGCGAGCGGCGCGCCCGGCTCGGCCGGGTGGCGCGCAGTGCGCCTTCGGGCCTCCTTGCGCGCCGCGAGGCGGCGCTGCTCGACGCTGAGATCGCCTGGCTGGCGCAGGAGATCGAAGGCCCTTTACCGAACCAGGGAGAAACGCTGCCATGACTGACGACGCTAAGTCCAAGGACCGGGTCGACATCCAGATCATCGCCAACCTGGTGGTCCGCAACCCCGCGGGCGAGGTGCTTTTCGTCCGCTACGATCCGGAGAACGAGAAGTGGTGGCTGCCGGGCGGCGACGTCGCGCCCTTCACCCACCCCGACCAGACCCGCGACGAGACCCTGCAGGACTTCGCGACCCTGGAGGTCAGCGGGAGCCGCCTGAGCTTCGTGGAGTCCTTTCGCGGCCGTCGCGGATGGCACCTGGTCTTCCACTACGACGTGCGGGCCCAGGGCGAGCCGGTCGGCCTGCGGGAGGCCGCCTGGTTCCCGCCCGAAAGCCTGCCGCGCTCCGTGCACGGCCAGTGGGAGAAGAGCGTGGTCGCGCGGGTGTGCGGCGGTTAGGCGCGGCGGCAGGATCCAGGCTTGCGAGGCGGTGTTCGGGGCGCTAGCACGAAGGTCTGCCGGACCAGCGCGGGAGCCTTGCCTTGACCAGCGCCCTGATCGTCATCGACATGCAGCTCGGGTCCTTTACGCCCCGCAGCGTGAGGCATGACGTCCACAGCGTGGTCTCGCGGATCAACCTGCTGGCCGAAAGGGCGCGCTCCGGGAAAGGGCTGGTCGTCTTCGTGCAACACGATGGCCCGCCCGGCGATCCGCATCATCCCGATGCGCCGGGCTGGCACCTGTTGCCGGAGCTCAACGTGCAGGCCGGCGATCGCTTCGTCCGGAAGTCGGCTTGCGACGCCTTCCTCGGTAGCGGTCTCGAGGACCTCCTGCGGTCGGCTTCGGTCCGGCGGCTCGCGGTCACCGGCTGCGCCACCGACTTCTGCGTCGACACCACGGTCCGAAGCGCTCTGGCGCGCGGCTACCGGACGGTCGTGCCGAAAGACGGGCACACCACGGCCGACCGACCCTATCTCTCCGCCGAGAAGATCATCGAGCACCACAACGCGGTCTGGGCCGACTTCATTTCGCCGGCAGGTCCGGCAAGAGTCTGCGCGAGCCGGGAGGTCGCCTTCGACTGACGGCGGCCTCCGCCCGGCCTCCAGGCTCAGGTCACTTCCAGGTGATGCGGTACTTCACGATCCGGTCGTTGCCGCTGTCGGCGATCCAGGCGGTGTCGCCGCTCAGCTCGACGCCCTCGGGCGTCCGGAACCAGTTGACGCCCTTGCCCGAGGCGCCGTCGCCAAAGAGGCCGACGAGCGTGCCCTCTTCATTGCGCGCGCTGTCGCCCTGCCGCGCGGCGCCGACGAGCGCCCCGCCGGCACCGGGGCCCGTGGTGGCCCTGCCGTCGCCGATGACACCCAGAAGCCGGCCATCCTCGGCGATGACCTTGACGCTGTGGCTGTACTTGTCGGCCACGACCAGGGTGCCGTCGGGGGCGACGTCCAGGTAGCGCGGGCCGCTGAAGTCGTAGGGCGCGCCCTCGAGGACCGTCTTGGTCTCGAGGTCCGGGCTCATGCGGACCATCCGGTCGTTGGCCGCGTCGGCGATCCAGAGGTCGCCGTCGGGCGCGAACTCCAGGTCGTGCGGCGCCGAAAGGCCGCTGGTCTCCTTCTCGACAGCGCCGTCCCGGTAGACCACCAGGTTGCCGGTCCCGGCGCCGGTGACGTAGACCCGGCCGTCGCGCCCGACCAGCACGCCCTCCGGCTTGCGCAGGCCGCCGGCGATCTCACCGACCAGCTTGCCCTCGGTGCCCTCGAGCTCGTAGACGGTGACGCGGTGGTTGTGGGTGTCGGCGACGTAGAGCCGGCCCTCGGCGTCGAAGTCGACGTCGTGGGTGCCGTCCTGGTGGTCCGCCCCGAAGTGGCCGAGCAGTTCCAGGCTCTCGGCGTCGAGGACCACGACGCGGTCGTTGCCGACGTCGGAGACGAAGAGCCGCTTTCCGTCGGGCGAGAGCTTCACGTCGTGGGGATTGTCGAGCTCGACCGTGCTGGCCGAAAGGAAGGCCGCCTCGAAGGCGGCCGCGTTCCACGGCAGCGTCCAGAGGCAGAACGCGGCAGCCAAGACCGGCCATCTCATTCCCGGATCCTCCGTCGGTTTGGTCTTGCAGTCTGAATGTAGGGCCCTGGGTAGAGGATGGAAGGTCCCGAGGCGGCAGGGTTCGGCGCTATCCGGCGATCAGATAGGGGCCGAAGATGAGCCAGGCCATGACCACGGCGCCGAGGGCGCAGATCAGGACGGCGGCCGCGGCGACGTCCTTGGCGCGCTTGACCGAGGCGTGGAAGTCGGGCGAGACCACGTCGCAGAGGTGCTCGAAGGCCGTGTTCATGGTCTCGGCGAGCCAGACCATCGCGATGGTCAGAACCAGCCACTTCCAGTCGGCGCCGTCGAGCCCCAGCGCGATGCCGGCGGCGATCGCGAGGAGCGTCGCCACGGCGTGGAGCCAGGCGTTGTGCTGGGTCCGCAGCATGAAGCCGAGGCCGCTGAAGGCGTGACGGAAGCTGCCCGCCCGCTCCCTGAAGCTGAAGCCTGCCAAGGTCCTATCCCTCCCGCTTGTCGTCCAGTCGCCAGGCCGACGCGCCGTCCCGCGCCCGGCCGGTGAGCCGTCGTAGGACGCCGAAGCCGAGCGCCAGGACGCCGGCGGTCACGATACAGCACAGCATTCTAGAAGCGCACCCGGAGCTCCGAGCG
>JAAUXY010000750.1_pt1 | contig 11582 bp, 7 predicted proteins | sample 7278121 | NCBI WGS metagenome assembly JAAUXY01 (sample SAMN14350117, study PRJNA611818) | marine sediment metagenome | isolation source: surface marine sediment (1.8m) | place: French Polynesia: Moorea | collected 2018-08
AAATCGTTTGACCATGAACGCCGCGCGCGGCAAAAGCACCGTTGTCGTTGTGCAGCACCCACCACATGCTGCGATAACTACCGCCGGCAAGCGTTGTGAACCCGCCTTTTGCGAACGCCGCTTTGTCACCGCCGAGAGAGATCTCATCAACCACCTTGGCCGGGAAGAGACGCTCACCGTTAACTTCACCCCGATTCAACATGAGTAGCCCGATCCGCCCGAGATCGCGTAGTCCCGCGCTCAAGCCACCGCCGGCAAACGGCGTACCTTTGGCATCTACCGTCATGTAAGCGTCCTGCTCGGCGCCCATCCGGCTCCACAGGCGTTCGCTCAGAAGCTCGGTGATCTCTTTACCGCTGACGCGGGACACCACCCAGCCGAGGGCGTCTGAATTGACGGTTTTGTAGCCAAACGCGTTGCCATGTTGCCCCTGCTGGCGCACCGTCTGCAGATACTCGAAATATCCGTCCGGCCCCGAATAGCCGGGAGCCTTGGGGAGAGGGCTCGCCGCTGCGGAATAGAGCCAGATACCGGCGTTCGGATCCGCATAGTCTTCGCTGAAATCGAGTGCGGTAGTCATGTCCATCAGCTGGCGCACCGTGGCACTGCCAAAAGCGCTGTCCGCGAGCTCAGGCACAATGGCGTCGACGCGGGACAGCTCGTCCAGCTTGCCCTCGACAACGAGTATTTCCGCCAGCAAACCCGTAAGCGATTTAGTCATCGACATGGCGGCGTGCTTGCGTGATTCGTCGAGACAGCCCGAATAGCGCTCGTAGACCACTTTCCCTTTGTGCAGAATGAGCATGCCATCGCTGTAGTTGGCGGAAAGCGACGCCTTCCAGGTCATCGGCTCAGTGGCCCCGATCGGCACGAAAGTGACTTCATCAATCGCTTTTTCATCTAACGCGTAGGGCAGCGGCACAGGTGCACCCAGACCACGACCGACCCGCTCTGTCGGCAAAAATTCTCTAAGATGACAAACAGACCAACGCAGCCTTGGGAAGCTGAAGTAGTTGGCATCCGGCTGCATGATCAACTTGTCCGGCGGCGGCGGGCTGCCTTCCATCCAACCCATGACACGCGGGTCTGATTCCCGAGCGGAAAGTGGTCCGTTGGCGGACGCCGGCTGCGACACTGCGTTGGCGACAACCAGCGGGGTCAGGATCGCCAGGGTTCTGACAAAGATGGAGAACATCGAAGAGCCTCATGCTGCAATCACTGCGATGCTATGGGCGTTCTTGTGAAAGACGTATCAATGCTGCTGCGCCGCTTGCGACGTGCTTCTCGATCGTGCAACGATGGCAGCTTGCAGTAGTCAGAGATTGCGATGGAAACCACCCTCATTGCCGACATTCACGGCGACCTGCCCGAGCACGACGATCACCCGTATCGCAGCGGACCCTGGCAACCGAATACAAGGGAATACGACGTCATCGAGCCCGAGATCACGGGCGAGCTGCCGGACGATCTGTGCGGCGTGTACATCCGCAACACGGAAAACCCACTGCACCATGCCCTCGGTCGCTACCACCCGTTTGACGGCGACGGCATGCTGCACAGCGTCTACTTCGACAGCGGCTACGTCGAATACCGCAACCGCTACATCCGCACCGACGGCTTCGAGGCGGAGCTTGCGGCGGGTGAACCGCTGTGGGCGGGGCTACGCGAGAGCCCCGACAAGTCGCTGCGCGACGGCTGGGGCGCACGCACCCGCCTGAAAGATGCCTCCAGCACGGACGTTGTCGTGCACAACGGCGTGGCGGCAACCAGCTTCTATCAGTGCGGCGAAATCTACGAGCTCGACCCGCGCACGCTCGAAGGTAAAGGCAAAGCCGATTGGGTCGACGAGATCACGCCGGGCTGGGGAGTCTCTGCGCACACCAAGGTCGACGAAGCCACCGGGGAGATGCTCTTTTTCAACTACGCAAAGGCGGAGCCGTACATGCACTACGGCGTCGTGGATGGTCATGGCAAGCTTGCGCACTACATCCCCATTGAGCTGCCCGGACCGCGCTTGCCTCACGACATGGCGTTTACGGACAACTACGCGATCCTGAACGACCTGCCGCTCTTCTGGGACCCCGAAGCGCTCAAACACAACGCCCACGCCGTACGGTTCTTCCCGGAGCTGCCGAGCCGCTTTGGCATCGTGCCGCGCCGCGGTCATCCGGATGACGTGGTCTGGTTCGACGCCAAGCCCACCTACGTGCTGCACTGGATCAATGCCTATGAAGATGGTGACGAGGTGGTGCTCGACGGCTACACCCAGGATCCCCGTCGCGGCAAACGCACCAGCGGGCTGCCGGAAAGCCTGACGCCATTTGCCATGCTCGATATCAATGCCATCGGCGCGCACGCTTACCGCTGGCGGTTCAACATGAAGACCGGCGCGGTCAGCGAAGGTCCCCTGGAAGACGGCCTGTCGGAGTTCGGCATGATCAATCCGAGCGTGGCCGGCAAACCCTACCGCTATACCTGGCAGATGACGGCCAGGCCCGGCTGGTTTTTGTTCGACGGCATCAGCCGTCTCGATGTGAAGACCGGCGCTACCCAGCACTACCAGTTTCCAGACGGAGTGTACGCCAGCGAGTCGCCGATGGCGCCGCGCCAGGGAAGCACGGCGGAGGACGACGGTTACGTGGTGACGCTTGTCACAGACATGAACGAAGATACCTCAGCCTGTCTGGTATTCGACGCCGGCGACATCGCTGCGGGGCCGATGGCCAGCATCGCCCTGCCCCAGCGGATCTGCGTGGGCACGCACTCCTACTGGGCGGACAAAGGACGGCTCAACGATTAGGGACTAGACGGGCTCTGCCAGGAAAACCGGGATCTTCCGCGTCGTTTTTGCCTGGTATTCCTCGTACGGTGGGTAGGCTTGGACGCTGGCAGCCCAGAGCCTCGCGCGCTCATCTTCGTCTTCAACCTCGCGCACGCGCATCTTCGTGACCTCGGTGGCGTCGCGGATTTCCACGTCCGGGTTCGCCCTCAGGTTATAGACCCAGACCGGATTTTTCGGCTGGCCACCCATGGAGCCGATCAATACGTAGGCCTCATCCACCTTCACCCGCATCAGCGGTATCTTGCGAATGGCGCCGCTCTTGTTACCCATATGCGTGACGATGATGCAGGGCATGCCGGTGTCCAGCAGCGTTGTGCCCTTGGTGCCACCGCTGCTTTCATACAGCTCTACCTGCTCACGCACCCAGTCCAGCGCCGGGGGGATATATTCGGCCATGTTCCTGCTCCCAGAAGAAATCTGCAGCAAGCATGCGTGCGCAATCCGGTGTTTACAAGGCCGGGGCATCAACCGCTACAATTTTGACCGACAAAGAGAGGGGAGATCTGCGTGCGCCAGGTCGTCTGCACACTGACCGTTTTGCTGCTCTGGTCGTCCGCATCACACGCGGCAGAAACGTATGCCGAACGCCTCGGCTGGCCTGCCGGCAGCCGCCTGCTGATTCTGCATGTCGACGACGCCGGCATGTCGGCAGAATCCAACGCGGGCACCATCAGCGCCGTTGAGGACGGCGTGGCCAACTCATTCAGCGTCATGATGCCAACGCCGTGGGTGCCGCAGATCGTCGACTACATCGCCGAGCACCCGGATGCGGACGCGGGCCTGCACCTGACCCTCAATGCAGAATGGCGCCACTACCGCTGGGGACCGCTTGCTGGCAAACCGGCGGTGCCGGGGCTGGTCGACGATCAGGGCGCACTCTGGCACAACGTGGCTGACGTCGTGGAGCACGCCAGCGCCGCTGAGGTGGCCGTCGAGATTGCGGCACAGCTGGAACGCGCTTTGAGCATGGGTTTCCAGCCCACGCATCTGGATTCCCACATGGGTACTCTCTTCGCCACGCCCGGCTTTCTGGAGGCGTACATGCAGCTTGGCATCAGGAACGACATCCCCATCATGTTCCCGGGCGGACACAACTTTTATGCGCGCCAGCTCTACGGCGAACGGGCTGAGGCGGAGGCCCGGGCAGCCGGCCGCGCGCTCTGGAACGCGGGCCTGCCTGTGCTGGACGACCTGCACAACACCAGCTATGGCTGGGCGCAGGAAGACAAGGTAGCCAACTACGTGGAGGCCATCAGGGGCCTCAAGCCGGGCGTCACGATGATGATCATGCATTGCACCGCGCCCGAGGCGAACTTCGAGCTCATCTCCAACTCCGGGCCTTCCCGGTTCGGCGATCTGGAAGCGATGCTGTCACCGGAGGTCAAGCAGGCGCTCGAGGCGGAAAACATCACTATGACCACATGGCGCGAGCTGCATGCCCGCCGCAAAGCTGCATTGAACCAGGAGTAACCATGGACAAGTCTCAGTTCTACAGAGATGCCCGCGAAGACACCACGGGCCCCTTGAGCGGCGTCACCGTCGTCGAGGCAACAACCACCTGGGCAGGACCGATGGCAGCCTGCGTGCTCGCCGATTTCGGCGCCCGGGTCATCAAGCTCGAGCTGCCGGCGGGCGAAGTCGTGCGGATGCTGCCGCCCTTTGTGCCGGACTCGTCATTGACCGTGGCGAACGAGACGGTCAACCGCAACAAGGAGTCTCTGACGCTGGATCTGCACCAGCCGGAAGGTCGGGCTATCGCGCTCAAACTTGCCGCAACCGCCGACATCTTCATCGAGAACTTCCGCCCCGGGACGTTGGCTGCCTGGGACCTCGGTTACGACGACCTGAAAGCCGTCAACGAGCAGATCGTCTACGTCAGCATCAGCGGCTTCGGACAATTCGGCCCCCTGAGCGACCGCGTTGGCTACGACCCGCTGGCGCAGAATTACTCCGGCTGGGCGGCCATGAACGGCGAACCGGATCGCGGGCCCGTCAAAGCCCCCACCTTCCTCGGCGATGATCTGGCCGGACTGCACGGCGCCCTTGGCGCCATGGCGGCGCTCAGGCATCGAGACCAGACTGGTGAAGGCCAGCACGTCGACATTGCCCTCGTCGACAGCATCGTATTCCAGAGTAACGGCCTTGCCACGATGGGCGCGCTCGGCGTAACGCCCGCACGCATGGGCAATCAATTTGCCATCGCAGCACCGGTCAACAACTACGCCTGCACCGACGGTCACGTCTTCGCCGGGGTTCTGCTCGACACGCACTGGCGGGTACTGGCGCGAGAGCTGGAACGCGAGGACCTCAGCGGCATGAACGCCCTGGAGCGTATCCAGGAGCGGGAAACCGTCGACCCGCTGCTGGCTGAGTACTGCAGCACGCGCACGGTTGAGGAGGTCGTCGAACGTTTTGCCGAGCTGGGATTGCCCGCGACCCGGGTCAATGCGCCGGAGGATCTGCAGAACGACCCTCAGATTGCTGCTCGTGACATGCTGATCGACACCGAGCTCAGCGATGGCGCCAGCGTACCCCTGGTCGGTCCGGCAGCAAAATTTTCCCGCACACCGGTCACCATCAGACACCGCGCCCCGGCGCTCGGGGAAAACAATACCGCCATTCTCGACGAGCTCGGCATCAGCGCAGACGAGCAGCAGCGCATGCGGGAACAGGGCATCATCGGCTAGGATATGGAGCTGATGAGGAAGGAGGCACTCCGGATGGGCAATATCACGATCACCCCGATTCCCGACAAGGTCTTCGGCGCCACCGTCACCGGCGTGAAGCTCAACGCGCTGGACGAGCCCACCTTTGCTGAGATCAAAACGGCGCTCCTCGAGTTCGGTTTCCTGATTTTTCCCGACCAGTTTCTCACCGAGGCTGAAAACATCGCTTTTGGCGAGCGCTTCGGCAATCTGGAATTCGGCGCGTTGCCCATGTCCAACCAGGGCCAGGATGACAAAATCTTCGATCTTCAGACCCAGCGCATGCGCACCAACGTCGGCAACGAAGCCTGGCATACCGACTCGACCTACATGCCCATCAGTTCAAAGTGCGCCATGCTGTCCGCCGTGATTGTCCCGGACGAGGGCGGCGAAACCGAGCTTGCCGACGCCCGTGCAGCTTACGATGCGCTCGATGACGAGACGAGAGAACGCATCGCAAACCTGAGTGCGTATCACTCGACCCAGTATTCCCAGGCCAACGACATTGGCGACTTTCCGCAAGCCGCCCCGGACACCATCTACCACGGCGAGGCGTACCTGCGACCGCTCGTCAAGGTCCACCCGGAAACCGGCCGGAAGAACCTGTTCGTCGGGCGCCACGCCTTCGGCATACCTGGACTCACGCGCGAAGAAAGTCGCGCGCTCCTGACCGAACTCGTCGAGTTCATCGTCGCCGACCCGGACCGGGTCTACACGCACCACTGGCAGCCCGGCGAGACGATGATCTGGGATAACCGCGCGCTACTGCATCGCGCGCGACCGTATGACTACGCAGAACCTCGGGTGCTCATCGGCACGCGGGTTGCCGGAGATCCCGACAGTGAGCTCGCGTATTACCCGGATGATCCCGAAGCTGAGGCCGGCCGCGCCGCGCTGGCGGGCGAGCTCGAGCTCCTGCGCGAGGAGACCGCGGGCAAGATGTACGGCTGAGAGCCGACCAACTAGGGCTTGACGCCCTCGATATAGTCGTCGATCAGCTCGTGATAGCGGCGGATGCGCAGCTCCTGGTTGGCGAGATACACGCCCTTGAAGCCACGCGAGCGAAAACCTCGCTGCTGAGTGACAAATACACGCACGTCGTCTTCGATGGCGGGACCAATGGAGTCCTCGCCGTAGGTGAGCATGCGCTTTTCTACCTCACCGTTGTCGTCCGGGGCGCCTTCGAGATCAATTGCTCCACGCTCGAGACCCGCCTCGATGGAGGCCGGACTTGCGTACCACCAGTTGTCGAAGAGGCACTGCTCCGGGTCGCTGCGATGCGGGCGCGCACGCAGGAAGTGGAAACCGTCTGACCAAACGGATACCGCAAAGTTGGGGAAAAGCGTGTAGTGGAACGCGTCCGTGAACTGCTCATCCGGAATGCTGGCGTAGTGGGTATAACCCTTCTCCGGTCCCAGCCGCCGCTTGGCTTCCTGCACCGCCTCGCGGGTGTCCTCCGGGCGGCCTTTGAACTCTTCCGGATCAAGGTCCCAGTAGCGCAGCTGGCTGGCCAGCGGCTCGAGGATGTTACCTTCCTTGTCCGTGGCGCCGACCCCATAACCACCTTCCATGATCATGCGGTTGTGCCCTTCATTGGAAAGATCGAACCGGGTTTCCTTGAAGTAGGTATTGATGTTGCCGCGGATCTGCTTGCGGTTCGTATCCGTCGTCGCACCCATGTGCACCGTCGGCACGTGATAAGACTCGTTGAAGTTGTCGAGCACCACTTTCCAGTTGCACGGCAGCCACATGGTGTTGGCCATGGTGCGTTTCCAGGTATGGATCTCGCGTGCCTCCCACTCATCCCAGATCGGACCGAGAAACTCTTTCAGGCTGGCGCACTCGGGATCCATGTTGATCCAGATGAATCCGGCAAAGGTTTCGCAGGCTACCTCCGGCAGGCGCACCTTGCCGCAGGGATTACCTTCCGCAAAGTCTTCTTTGTCGGGCGCGAAGTTGAGCTCGCCATCAGGCATGAACGCCCAGCTGTGATACTTGCAGACGAAACGTTTGACGCTGCCTTTGTCGTCCTCGACGAGCGGATTGCCGCGGTGCTGACAGACGTTGTAGAAGGCTTTTACCCCGCCGTCCTGCTGGCGGACCATGAGGATTTCCTCGTTGCCCACCGGCTCCATCTGCCAGTCGCCCGGATTGGGAAGCTCGGATTCACGGCCCAGCAGCAGCCAGACCTTGGTCCACATGCCTTCCCACTCTTTCTCCATGAACTCTCTGGAGGTATAGCGGAATCCTTCGAGCTTGGAATCCCCGGTTTTCTGCTCCGGATAACTTTCTATCTGACGCACTTCAGCCATTGTGCACCTCGCCCCTGAAACTGTATTGCGGTACACATTTTGGCACCACAAAGGCGCTGCTGACAATGCCGCTGCGATCAAGGTAGAACCTGGTCAGACAGCACCAGGCATCGTGAAAGCCTTCAGTTACCGAACCGCCATCTGAGCTTCAGGACAAACGAGTCGATGATGGGGTCGTCAAACACGTCGGTAAAAAGATCATCGAAGGAAGATGACATCTGATTCGGCAGGGAGTTGCCGCGGTTATAGACAATGAAAAGGTCGGTCAGCGGTGCAATCTCCCAGCGATAGCGCAGCTGCGCGGTCAGGAGACTGACGGTGAAGTCATGGTCGGGCAGCGTGCGCGCCGCCGGCTGCAGCTCACCGTCACCCACCGGCACCGCAAAAAAGCCGTTTTCCCTCGCACGCACGCCGGCCCACTGCAGCGACAGGCGGAGCTGATGGTTGTAGGCGAGAAACCAGTTCACATCCAGGGCCGGCTGCCACTCGGTGCCGTCGTAGGCGCCGAAGTTCCGCCCGCCCTGGTAGACGAGCCAGCCGCGCCGGCGTTTGTAGCGGACGTCGAGCTTGACGGCGAGGCTGTCCGAGGGTCTGATCGTCACGCCGGCGCTGGCGTTCAGGGTCCAATCTCCCAGGTGCTCCTGCAGACCACCAATGGAAGCCGAGTAGGAGAAGACGTTCTGCGAGTTGGTGGCAATGAGAAAATCGGCGTAGCCACGCGGATCCACCTCGTAGGCACCGTTACCGCGGCTGTCCCGGTCTTCGTATCGCTCCGGCAGGTAGGCGAACGCCGCTTTGAACGTGTTGCGGCCTGGCAACACCATGGACGAGCGCCAGTACAACCCGGAGTCAGTGACCTGCCCCGGATCGATGTTGTACTGCTGCTCGGCGACGACCGTGGTGCGGAAATTGCTGATGTTTTCGGTGAAACGCTGCTTGTTGTAGAGCAGGATGTATCTGGCGTTGGCATAGTTGTTACGACGCAGGAAACCCAGATCGTTGATGTCGACTTCCTCGTCCATGTACTCGAGCTCGAATTTGTGACGCAAATTGCCGCGCTGCGCGTAGAGGAAGTCGAACACCGCGCCATAGCCGTCTTCGTCGTCGACCGAAGAGCTGATGAGCTGCCCGTCGGCGCTGAAGCGTCCAGACGAGCTGGTGTAGTGCGCATCCACGCTGTGCACCGTCGCGTCGTAGAGCGGTCCGCTGACCCGCGTGCCGAGATAACCGACTGACCGCCGCGCCACACCGACGTCTTCGTAGATGAAGCGAGCCACCGCAAAGTCACGCCCTTCGTCTTCAATGTCGACCTCACCGCCGGCGCCGTTCAGACCACGCCACTCCACATCGTCCTCGAACGCGCCCATGATGCCGTAGCGTGTGTCGCCGAGCCCGCCGGTGAGCTTGGCCGCACCCAGCAGATCCGTCGGCAGATCGCGCTGTCCGCGCAACGGCGTAATGCCGGACGGCACCGTCACCTGGTTGGCGGTACCGCCGATTCGCCGCGTGTTCACGAGCGAGATAGGCGTTGGAATGAAGTCCCGCTCGAACACGCGACGCGACGTCGAGGCGAAGTCCGCGTTCGTAATGATGCGCTGAATGTTGCCCGTGCTGTTGCGCGGCATCGCAGAGAACACTTCGTTGCCTTCGAGGAAAAACAGACGTTTTTCCGGAAAGAACGTCTCGAACGCGGTGAGATTCAATACGACGTCATCCGCTTCCACGGCGCCGAAGTCGGGATTCAGCGTCGCGCTCAGCTCCAACTTCGGTGACGGCTTCCAGGTCAGGTCCATACCAACGCGCAGGTCATCGTCGTCGTTGGCTTCATCAACCGTTGCCGCCGCAAACGGAATGACCGACATCTGCGCCACCGGCTGCACCCCGCTCACCTCAATCTCGTTGAGCGCCGACAGAAACCGTGCTGAGGAATACGGATGTCCGGGCCACTGATAGCGCTCGTTCTTGTGGGAGACCTGGCGCGTCGCCACGAATCCGATCTTACGTTTCCCCTCGACCACGGGCATGTTCATCATCGACCAGGGAAAGAACATCTCCGCGCTCCAGCCGTCGTCGCGGCGGTGCGTCTTGCCGGTCCATGGACCGTCCCAGTCACGCTGGTAGTTGCGCTCGGGCAGGAGCTTGCCATCCTGCACGCTACCCCCGAGCGCGGTGATGAACCAGTAACCGACCAGCCCCTCGCCGCTCGCGTCGATGGTGAAGCCGAACGTGTCACGGTCGATGAAGTCGTCGCGATTCGACAGCCGCTGCACCAGCGTCTCAACGGGCTGGTAGAGGATGGCGCTCACGTAAAGCCCCTTTTCGGTCGTGAAGACCCGCATTTCCGTGGGAAATTCACCGGGCACACCCTTTGCGGGTACCGCCACCATGAACTCGTCATAGTGCTCGAGCGTCTGCCACAGCGGTTCGTCGACCCGGCCATCGAGCTTGATGTCCACTTCCGCCTCGGCGAAGTTCTCCACCTCGATGCGATGCCGAGGAATGCCGCTCACGGTTTCGATGAGCTCAACCTCACCTTTACTGACCGGCGGCACCGGGATTGCACCAGAGATTGCATCGGGGACAGCGACCGCCGTGCGTACCGGCTCGGTCGCCGCAGTCGGGATGAGTCTCGGGGAGCGGATGTCGCGCGGGGCGTTGTGCACTGAGCGCTGCTGCACAGCGACGGTCGGCGTCAACGGCCACGCCCCGGCATAACCCGCCGCACGTAACTCCGCGATCAGCGTGGGGATGGCGGTACCGTCCCCGGGTGCCACGACCAGGCGATAGAACCGTTGACCATCAACCTCTGCACGGCGCAGATACACATCGTGCTGCGGTAATGCGTTGGAAAGCTGCGTCCGTTCAGCCAGAGCATTCGCCTGATTGCTGTAACTTGCCGCTACCGCCAGTTCCTGCGCCGCAATTCCAGGCGCACACAAAACGACAAGCAGCGCGAGCGCTGACCTCAAACCCGTCCCCTGAAAGATCCAAACGGTTAACTATGCGTAAATTCCGCCGTTCTGAACAGACCGCTACGGGGATGTACGTAGGCTTTACCCGCGCCCGGTGCGTGCCGCATGGAAAGCGGCGAGCCACTGCGGACAACCGGGCAGGCTGAGCCGCGTATCCGCCCAGCGGTAGAGCCCCGAATAGATCCATCCCACGCCGAACGCGCTGAGCGCAATGTGCTCCGCGTAGAAGAGCGGCCCATATGCCCGCAGATCGACGTTCAGTATCTTGGCAATGGCGTAGGAGACAAAGGCGAGGATCATCACCGCACCGCAAACGGCATAAACAATCGCGCCGCAGGGTCGCGCTTCGAGCTGCCACGCACGGTGCGCGAAAGAGAACATGAAACCGATCAGGACCGTGAAGAAGAACGCCGCGGCAATCAGGTGGACCATTCCGGTCGTCAGCAGATCCAGGCCAAGGTAGGCGGGCGCGCTACAGGTTGTCATCGGGCAATCCGAAGTCGGGAAGAGCGCAACCGCCAGACAGAAGCAGGCAGCGGCTTTAGCCATCCAGAACTCGCGCCGCGCCAGCGGGTGGCCCTGGTAGGCGGCCAGAAAGGCGCTGGTCACGAACAGCGCACCGACAAACGCATCGCGCCCGTCGGTATGGTAAGCGGCGCTCACGGAATCCAGCAGGGTTCCTGAAAACCACGCGGCCACAACCGCCAGCGAGAGCGCTATGGCGCCGACAATACCGCGCAGAACCCGGTAA
>JAAUXY010064197.1_pt1 | contig 11580 bp, 15 predicted proteins | sample 7278121 | NCBI WGS metagenome assembly JAAUXY01 (sample SAMN14350117, study PRJNA611818) | marine sediment metagenome | isolation source: surface marine sediment (1.8m) | place: French Polynesia: Moorea | collected 2018-08
CGATTGTCGATACAGGCCTGCCAGGCAACGACCCCGTCAAGCTTCGAGTAGATTGCCGTCACCGGTACAGTCAGCGGATTTTCGTAGCGCTCGTCCACGAGGCGTTCGATGTCGTCCAGGCTTTCGGTGCCGGTGTCGAAGTAGCGGGCCCCCGCGGTGTATTTCGGACCGCCGACGACCGGGCTGCCCAGGGTGACCACGCGACGCACCAGATCCGGGCAGTCGCGGGCGACCTCGCGCGCGAGGTAACCGCCGAGACTCCAACCGACCAGGCTGATCCGTTCGTTTTTTGCAGTCTGCCGCACCGCATCGCTCAACTCGTCGAGCATGCTGAGGACGTCACCGTCGTTACGACCAAGCTGCCAGCCGCGGGCGTCGTAGCCGAGGTAGCCCAGAAAGTTACGCAAGACGGTGGTCGACGCGTTGCCGGCACCGAAACCGGGCCAGACCAGCACCTTCTCGCCTTTGCCGCGAGGTGCGCGTGCAAGACTGGCTGCGTTGAAAAAAAGGCGTGAAAACTGCCACGGGGTGAGGGCTTCGGACCACATGGCCGTGGGCGATGGCGCGGAAATGGATCGGTTTTCGTTTTTCATGAGCTCAGGTTAACCAGACGCCATCAAATTTATGTGAAGCGCTTGCCCAGGCGTTCAGCGCCGGCGGCTTAGCGCAATCGTCGGACAGTTCACGGTTCATTCACGAGGGGGCGACGCACCGTTCACGGCGCCGCATCGAATCTTACCGCGCCCCCTGAAAAGGGGTAACGACTCATTCAAATCCCTCTTTTTGGAGCAACAGATTATGAAAATGACCTTCAAGCTGGCGTCCGCAGCAGCGGCGCTTCTGCTGGTGGTTTCCTCAGCGTTTGCTGGCAACCACGCGAAAAACAACACCATCGTCGACGTCGCCGTCAACACGGAAGGCTTCAGCACGCTGGTCGCCGCGCTGCAGGCCGCGGAGCTGGTCGACACGCTGAACGGCGCAGGCCCGTTCACCGTATTTGCACCGACCGATGAAGCGTTTGCCGCTCTGCCGGAAGGCGCCCTGGACGCACTCCTTGCCGACAAAGAAAAGCTGACTGCTGTGCTGACGCTGCACGTCGTGGCCGGCCGCGCCGAAGCATCTGACGTTGTTGGTCTCGACAGCGTGACGACGGTGCAGGGCAAAGCGCTCGATATCGACACCAGTGAAGGCGTAAGCGTTGGTGGTGCCCGTGTGGTACAGGCCGACGTCGGCGCCAGCAATGGCGTGATCCACGTCATCGATCGCGTCATTCTGCCGTAAGCTGAAAGACCGATACGAACATGACGCCGGGCAATGCCCGGCGTTTTTTTTGCCTGTCCGGTTGACCTCAGGCTCCCCCCTCCGCTGACAATCTTCGCCCGATTGGCTATAAGAGTGCCTTCTTCAGGTAGGGGTGATTCGAGATGGCGCGGCTGACTGGTCAGACGATTCTCATCACGGGCGGCGCGTCGGGTCTGGGCGCCGCCATCGTGGCAAAGTGTATAGCCGAAGGGGCCAACGTAGGCGTCCTCGACAAGAGCGTTGCGGGCTGTGCAGCGCTGCAGGAGGAACATCTCGAACGCATCGTCACGATCCCCGGTGACGTTCGCAGCCTGGCGGACAATGAACGGGTGGTAAGAGCGTGTGAAGAGCGCTTTGGTGCGCTCGACTGCGCCATTGGTAACGCCGGTATCTGGGATTATTCCGTGCCGCTCGTAGATCTGCAGGGCGACAAGCTTGCAGACGCTTTTGACGAGATCTTCCAGATCAACGTGCTTGGCTACATGATGCTGGCCAAGGCCGCGATGCCCGCCCTGGTCCGCAGCAAAGGGTCGATGGTTTTTACCGTTTCCAACGCCGGTTTTCTGCCGGATGGCGGTGGGGTCCTGTACACGGCTTCGAAACACGCGGTGGTGGGATTGATCAAGCAGCTCGCATTCGAGCTTGCACCCCACGTGCGCGTCAACGGCGTGGCGCCCGGGCCCATTGCCACGCAGCTGAAAGGTCCGGCGAGTCTCGGCATGGAAGAACGTAGATTCCCTGGCGAGCGTCTCACGGAGAACGCTGCGGGGTTCGTGCCGCTCGGCAGAATGCCGGCGCCGGCTGAATACGCCAGCGCCTACGTGTTTTTTGCCTGCCGCGAGGACAACGTGCCGGCTACCGGCAGCGTGCTGAACTATGATGGGGGTTTTGGCGTGCGCGGATTTGGCGACCGGCTGCGCGGGGGCGACGATCTCGAAAGCAGAATTCAAGATACGTGAGGCGGGGGAAGGTGATTTGAAACTATATAGCTACCCGGGCGCGCCGAATCCGCGGCGCGTGCTCATTTTCGCGGCGGAAAAGGCGCTACCCCTGGAGGTCGTGAACGTCGACCTGCCTGGCAGGGAAATCAAAAAACCCGAGTTCCTCGAAAAGAACCCGAGCGGCAAGATTCCCGTGCTGGAACTCGACGACGGCCGCTGTATTGCCGAGTCGGTTGCCATCTCGCGGTATCTCGAGGCTCTGGTGCCAGAGCCGAATCTGTTCGGGGTTGATGCCTATGAGACGGCGGTCATCGAGATGCACCATCGTTTCATCGAGTTTGAGCTCAACACGCAGATTGGTTTTGCGTGGGTGCACGGTCCGATTGTCGCCAGAATGGGCCTGATCGAGCCGATCGAGGAGATGCGTCGTCGTGGTGACGCCGGCGCGCGCAGCTATTACAAGCGCCTCAACCGCGAGCTGGCGGCGCGTGACTACATCGCGGGTGATCGCTTCACCATCGCTGACATCACCGCGCTCTGCATGATCGACTTCGCGAGCGCGATGGTGGACCTCAAGCCGGATGAAAGCCTCGATGCGCTGTGGGCGTGGCATGCGCGTGTGAGCGCACGCCCGTCTGTAGCGAATCAGGCCGGCTCGAGTTGACCGCGGCTGATCCACAGCCAGGCTCGTCAGTCAGGCGCAACACGTTTGCGAAACTCCGCTGGCGCCACCCTGTGCCAGCGCTTGAAAGCACGGCGGAAGTTCGCCGCGTCGTGATAGCCGAGTAGCAGCGCAATGGCCTCGACGGTCATGCTCTCGTCTCGAAGGTAGCGCGCGGAGAGCTCAGCCAGAAGCCCCTCTCTAACCGTTCGGTAACTGGTGCCGCGCTCGGTCAGGCGTCGCGCCAGGGTCCGCTTGGAAACGAACAGAGCGCGGGCAACGTCCTCCTCGGACGTATCGCCGAGGGCGCTGGAAAGCAGCTCCCGGCGCACTTTGTCGACGATGTCGAGGGAGGCGTCGGGGAGCTTACTCAAAAGTTCCTGGCAGAGCGCATGCGCGGTTGCGTAGGCATACGGATCGCGATTCGGATGAGTTCGTCGCGCCACCTCTGCGGGTAAAAACAAGGCTGAACACGGTGCGTCGAACGATACCGGGCAGTGGAAATAGTCGGCGTAGGCGCCTGCGTGCGCGGGGCTCGGGAAAGCAAACTCGAAGCGGGCAGTCTGCATGGCTTCGCCGAGGTAGAGCTCAACGTTCGTCTGCACGGTCAGCGCAAACGCCTCCAGGATGATCTGCTGCACCTCCGGTTCCACCTCGGGCATGACCTGCAGCTCACACTTCAGCTCGTCCGCCGTGAAGCTGAGCTCGGTATTCACCAGCGGCAGGCGAATGGGCGCAAACTCCGCGGGTGTCATGAGCGCGGCATAGAGATCGGGTGCGTTCATGGCGAGATAACCGATGGGACCGTGCACGGAGCGCTGCAGGTTCTGACCGCAGCGCAGCCCGATCTCCGGGTCGCCGAGAAGCTGCTGCCCGTTGCGGATCACGGTGAGGAACTGGCTGACATCCATGTGCAGACCGCTGCCGTCGTAGAGCACCTCGGGCGGGAGCCCGGTGCCGTGCAGATAGCGGGGCAGGTCAGCTTCCTTGAGGCTCAGCACCTGGGCAATACCCTGGGCGTAGCCACTGCAGTCGAAGGTGGAGAGGGACTCGCTCATCTTTCACTCACGAGGGTGTACCAGCGCACAGTTCTGAATATTTGGCAATAAATGACCCTCTAATGTCAATAAATGACTCCTTAGTGGCAAAAAATGACCCGGCAGGATGCCTCGCTCTCAACCACACTTCCCGACATTCACGTGCAGGCTGAGCCGCTGGCAGGCCATGCACCACCATTACCAGACGCGAGAACCTCTGACGCCATGGCCGAAGTAGAAAAACTGGAAGACAAAGACATCATTGAACTGCCCACGGTGGCTGATCTGGACATGGAATCGCCGATTCCGGATCCCTATGACCTGCCGCTCGAGGAGATCAATCCTGCAAACGCACGTCTATTTGCCGAAGACAAGTTCGAGGCGTACTTCGAGCGGCTGCGGGAAGAAGACCCGGTCCATCTCAACGAGACCGACTTCACCGGCCGCTACTGGAACCTGACGCGCTACGACGACATCAAGATGGTGGACCAGGATGATGGCCGCTTTTCGTCGGCCAAGGGTTTTGTGCTGGGTCCGCGGCTCGACGCCCGTCTGCCCGAAGACAGCCTCAGCGCGCTCAACCTGCCCATGTTCATCGGCATGGACAATCCAGAGCACAACGACCAGCGCAAAACGGTGTCACCAATTGTGGGGCCGTCGAGCCTTGCGCGGATGGAGCCCATCATTCGCGAACGCGTGCAGAATATTCTCGATAATCTGCCGGTTGGCGAAACGTTCAACTGGGTGGATCGGGTATCGATTGAGCTCACCACGCAGATGCTGGCGACGCTTTTCGACTTTCCCTTCGAGGAGCGACGCAAGCTCACCTGGTGGTCGGACGTTGCCACCGCCCAGCCCGGCACCGGCATCATCGACAGCGAGGAAGAGCGCAATCAGGTGATGATCGAATGTGTCACTTACATGGCTGAGCTTTTTGCCGAGCGCAAAGCCAACCCGGGGCACGACCTCATCTCGATGCTGGCCCACGGCGAGCACACCAGGCACATGAACCCCATGGAGCACCTGGGCAACCTGCTGCTCTTGATCGTGGGAGGCAACGACACCACGCGGAACTCACTGAGCGGCGGTGTCGTGGCGCTGAATCGGTTCCCGGCGGAATTCGAGAAGCTCCGCGGCGATCATTCGCTCATCAACAACATGGTGGCGGAGATCATCCGCTGGCAGACGCCGCTGGCGCATATGCGCCGTACCGCAAACGAAGACTGCGTTATCGGCGGCAAGCACATCCGCAAAGATGACCAGCTGGTCATGTGGTACATCTCGGGCAACCGCGATCCGCGCATGTTCGAGCGCGCGGATGAGCTCATCATCGACCGACCTAATGCCAGGCAGCACCTGTCGTTCGGGTTTGGTGTGCATCGCTGCATGGGCAACCGGCTGGCGGAAATGCAGATCCGCATTGCCTGGGAAGAGATAGTGAAGCGCTTCCACCACATCGAAGTGGTCGGTGAGGTCGAGCGTACGTTGTCATCGTTCGTGAAAGGCTATTCGCAAGTGCCGGTGATCGTGCACCCGAAGTAGCAGAGCGGTCTGTGGCCGGAGCCGCCGCCGAAGCGGCGGCCCGGGGGTGCTCAAGCCGCGGAATCGTTCAATGCGGCAACCAGTCCCGGCGGCATGTCCATGGCCGCGGCAAGCTGTTTGAGATGCTCCGCACCTGCCTCGCAGTCGTCATCGATTGCCAGCTTCGAGGCAGTGTAGACCTCAATACGAGTTTTCATATCACCGGCCTGGGCAGCCAGCGCCTGGACCGGCTGTGGAGACTTCAGCATGAGCTGCAGGTCCTCCAGCGCTGCGGACGGCAGGTCCTCACCCAGCGCCTTCTGCCAGATCTGGCTTCTTTCCGTCTCGCTGAGGTGACCGTCGGCATAGCCTGCAGCAATCATGGCCTGCAGGATCAGCGCGGCGGTATCGTGCTCCTGCGCGGTTTCAATGAACGCCTGTTCGTCCATAGCCGCCGTCTCCGGTGGCGGCAGCTCCGCCGCGACGGGTGCCGCGTCGGCATTCTGATCGCGCCCTTGATACTTTTGATAGGCGTGCCACGCAGCGCCGCCCAGAGCAACCAGGCCGCCGGCTTTCAGCAGCTTGCGCGCTGACTTTTTGTTGGTGAAAGCGCTGACGAGAGCGCCACTGGCGGCGCCACCCAGCGCACCGGAGAGGGCAGCGCTGGTGTTACCGGAATTCATAAGTTTGTCGATTGGCAGAGGTACTCCTCGAGTTTCCCCAACATTTTCGATCCGCCGACTCTTCGCGTCTATCTGATAATCGTTGATCAATCATCAGCTTGTCTCGAATCGTCGCAAACTTCGACCGGGTCGAAGTTGCGCTGCGTAAATCTCTGCTTTTTTTTGCCATCAACCTCCAAGACGATGCTGCCGTACCAAGGAGATTGAAATGATTGTTGAGATCGATATTGACACCGGGCTCGACGCGGTCTGGCGCGAACGGATAGATCGTCAGATCAGCTATAAGTTTGCGTCTGCGGGGGCTATCGTGCGGATGCTGAGCGTGCGGCTCGAGCTGGACGAAGAGCGGGGCGCTTCCATTTACCATTGTCGGATGCAGGCTCGGTTGAAGAATGGCGAGCGTCGAGACGCTGAAACGAAGGGCGCCTACCCGAACATGTGTGTGGCCGATGCGGCGGCCCGCCTGGCCAGGTCGATTCGCCGTGACCGGACGCTCGCATCGGCTAGACAGGCGACGCGTTGATTGTCAGTCGAGGCGTTTGCGCGCACTCTCGGTAATGGCAAGCACGGCAGGATGTTTCAGGCGACGCTCCGGAGAGATGGCGAAGTAGCGTTCACCGATGTCCGGCACCCGGCCGAGTATGCGCGAGTGGTACATCGAGCAAACCTCGTCGGCGATGGCGCTCGGCGCCGGGAAAATGCCCAGGCCGGCCTCGCCGAACGCTTTGAGCAGGGCGCTGTCATCAAACTCCGCAACCACCCTGGGGGTGACGTCTTCACGCTCGAACCAGTCGTCGAGACTGCGGCGGAGAGGACTGTTGGCGACCGGGAGTAGCATCGGCGCGTCGTCCAGACTGTCGGGAAACTTTGCGAAGCGCCGGGCAATGGACTTATGGGCGAAGAAGCTGATGTCGCTTTCTCCCAGCGCGTGGTTGTATGCCTTGACGTGGGAGCCCGATGGCAGCGGATGGTCGGAGATGATGAGATCGAGCCGATGCACGGCAAGGTCGCCGAGCAGGTAATCGAGATCACCTTCCTGGCAGATCACGCGCACGGGATCGTCCAGGCCGAGTGCGGGCTCGATCACGCGCAGCGCAACCAGCTTTGGTATGGAGTTGACGATGCCAACGTGTAACGTGGTTGGCAGCAGCGCCTGCTTGCTTTTGACCCGTTGCGTGAGTTCAGCGCCCAGTTGAAAGATCTCGTCCGCGTATTGGTTGACGACACGGCCTGTTTCAGTCAACGCGAGTCCCCGTCCCACTCGATTGAACAGAGGTTCGCCGACGGCCTCCTCCAGAAGCTTCAGCTGTCCGCTGATGGTCTGCGGGGTCAGGTGCAGGATCTCCGCCGCCCGTGCAATGCTGCCCTCCCGCGCCACGTTCCAGAAATACAAGAGGTGCGTGTAGTTGAGATGCCTCATCTCGATCGCTGCTCCGCATCGCGCCGGCTGCGGCGTTCTTCGATGCGTGCCGGAATCCACAGCGCTCGCCGACGGTCCGATCTGATGGCCCACATGCCGTAGGCCGCCATGGCGGCAGCGACAACGATAGTGCTTACGAGCAGAGTCATCTTCTTCTCCAGGTGCAATTTCAGGGTTAATGATGCAGGCGGGTGATAATAAGAAAAAGACGATATATCAGAAAGGAAAAATCGGTTTTGACGAACAATCTGAATATTTTTGATACATCAGATTTTTCGAAGGGTATGCGCGCAAACTCCGCATGGTGGATTGTCCGCGGTTGCGACATATTGTTGGAGTACACAACGGAGGCGTTTGATGGACCGTAATACCCTGCTTCTCTCGCTGGTCAGTACCACGCTGCAAACAGTGCGCAGCGTGCCCGATGCCAAGCTGCCTACGGCACCTGTTCGTATCGATCGTCTGGCGCGCCTTATTGTGGAACAGGGTTTGCAAGAGGAGGCGTTCGCTCTGGTGTATGGATTCCTCGACCTCAGCCGCTGGCAGGATCGCGTCTATCTCGCCGACCTCGCGGAATGGCTGATCCTGCCGCCGACGACGATGCGGCTCATGATGTCGGAGCTCGAGGGCTCACGCTCACTGGCTGCATGAATAAACACATCGGCTAGACCGAACTAATTGTGCTGAAACAGTGAATGGACCTGCGGGTCAGGATCGTTAAATTGATCGCCAAATCAGTTTGAAATCGGAGGCGATCATGGCTCTGGAGACCCTGGAAACGCGCTCTGCAGGCGCGACATCTGCTGAACTCGGGCAACACCGAGTCTTACGACAAACCTATCAATTGCTGTCTCTGACGCTGGCTTTCAGCGCGGTGGTAGCGGCTACGACCGCGGCTTTGAACCTGCCGCATCCCGGATTGCTGCTTACGCTGGCCGGCTACTTCGGTCTGCTTTTCCTCACCAGCTACCTGCGCAACAGCGCATGGGGAATTGTCAGCGTGTTCGCGCTCACGGGCTTCATGGGATACACGCTGGGTGGGCTGCTTGGCGGAGTGCTGGCGCTGGCGAATGGCGCGGCCCTCGTAGCGAGCGCAATGGGCGTTACGGCTGTCGCATTTGTCGGCCTGTCGCTCTATGCCCGATCGGAGAATGCGGTGGATATGTTGCGCTTCGGCAACTTCCTGTTCATCGGGATTCTCACGGCGTTCTGCCTCGGCCTGATATCAGTGTTTTTCTCTCTGCCTGGGATTGCGCTTGCAGTGTCCGGTATATTCGTCCTATTAATGTGTGGACTCATCATGTTTGAAACGCAAAACATCGTGCGTGGTGGTGAAACCAACTATTTGATGGCGACCGTGACGTTGTTCGTGGCGGTGTACAACCTCTTTGCGAGTCTGTTGCACCTCTTCACGGCATTCGGCGGAGACGAGGGCTGACCTAAACTTTGGAGTTTTTCGCAAATCTTACTTCGCCGCCGCTGTTATTTTTCTTATTGGGCGCAGCGGCGGCGCTTTTTCGCTCGGACCTCGAGATGCCCGAGCAAATCGCCAAGTTCCTCTCGATCTATCTCTTGTTTGCAATTGGCTTCAAGGGCGGAGTAGCGCTGTCCGAAAGCGCGATCGATATCGGCGTTCTTCTGACGCTTGGCGTCGCTCTTCTGCTTGCATCCGTCGTGCCCTTCGGCGTCTTTTATCTTCTCAAACGCAAGCTGTCGCTTGCCGACGCCGCAGCAACGGCGGCGACCTATGGTTCCATCAGCGCGGTCACGTTTGTCACAGCTACGAGCTATCTGGACGGACAGGGGATAGCCTGGAGCGGCTATCTGGTCGCGGCGATGGCGCTGATGGAGTCGCCGGCAATCATCGTGGGTCTCTTTCTGTATCGTTTGTACAAAGGCAACGGCGAAGGCGAGAGCTTCTATGCCCGTGATCTCCTGCGCGAATCGTTCCTGAACGGCTCTGTTTTCCTGATTGTGGGCAGTCTCATCATCGGCTGGATTTCCGGCACTGAAGGCAAAGCGCAACTCAGCCCGTTTGTCGAAGATCTTTTCATCGGCGTGCTGTGTCTTTTCCTGCTCGACATGGGCATCGTCGCCATGCGTCGCATTCATGACATCGGCTCAGCAGCAGGAAATCTGTCACGTCTCGGGATGAGCGGCTGGGGACTGACGCTGCCGCTCGTAAACGGCGCGCTTGCCGCCGTATGTGCCGGTCTCCTGGGGCTCGGTGAAGGCGATGCTTTGTTGCTGGTCGTGCTGGCTGCAAGTGCGTCTTACATTGCCGTTCCGGCAGCCATGCGGCTTGCGCTGCCTGAGGCGAGCCCAAGCGTCTATCTCGGCATGTCGCTGGCAATTACTTTTCCGTTTAATCTGATCGTTGGTATCCCCCTCTATCACTTCGTGCTGCGCGCGCTTTACTTTTAGGTGACTGATGAAACCGTGCAAACGTCTAGAAATTGTCATTGAGCAACCGCTGGCTTCTCGTCTCGCTGACCTGCTCGTGGAACTGGGGGTGCCTGGATATACCCTGATCCCAAACGCAGCCGGTCGAGGCGATCGCGGCGTACGGCGTGCGGACGAGCCGACGGGAACGTCGACAAACTGCATGTTTGTCATTGCGTGTGATGATCAGGAGCTGGTGCAGACCATCGTGGAAGCCGTGCGCCCGGTGCTGTCACGTTCCGGCGGAATCTGCCTGGTTTCCGACGCGCAATGGGTCCGCCACTGAAGCTTCGAATTAACCGCATTCCTTTGCCGACACAAGCGAATTGTTAGCTCGCGTAGCTCGTTTAAAGTATCTCCAGAGACATTGAGGAGATGCTGAGATGAATGTGGTTTTGAAGACGAGTGACGTGAAACTGCCGCGCCATGCCAACCGTCAGCTGCGCAGAAGGGTGGCGGAATCCCTGGAAGGCGTCTCGGATCGCATCCGGTCGGTGTACGTCTCGTTGAAAGACGTCAACGGCGCCAAGGGCGGCAAGGACAAGGTCTGCTTGCTGGAGGCTCGCCTCGAGAGTGGCGGCGGTCTGGTTGTCGTGCGCAAGGACCGGCATCTTGCCGCAGCTCTGGGCGCGGGGTTGAAAGGCATCCGACGCCTGGTAAACGAAGAGCTCAAGAAGCGACGCCGGCACCGGGGTGCTCAACTGCCGGAGGCTTCGCCATGAAGGTAGTCCTTCTCACCCTCTTTCTCCTCACCGGATTGCCGTTGGCAGCCCACGCTCAGTTCAGCGCGGGGAGTCTGGTGGATCTCTGTAACAGCGAGAACGAGACAGACAGGTACCGCTGTCTTGGGTATCTGCAGGGTTATCTCGAAGGTGCAAATGACGTCAATCAGCGGACGGCAGACGAGGTGATCAACCAGGCCGCACAGCAGAGCGCGTGGGTAAAAAGGGCGCTCGAAACCCGAGTTGGCAGGGAATTCTGGCGCATGAGCCGGGACGCCATGCAACCTTTCTGTCTGGACGTTGAAGACCCGACAGGTCGACTGAAGGCCAGGATTCTGGCTGAAACCGACGGCGCAGGACGCCCGGAAGGCGATGTGCCCGCAGCCAGATGGTTGCACGGCCTGGTCGACAGGGAATTCGCATGCGATCAGCCTGCCTGAAACAGCGCCCGACCCGGTGCGCTCGCGGATGACAGCGCGGTTGCGCTAAGGGGATGTACGCAGTTAACTTTGTCCGGTTTCAAGAGTAAAAAATCGGGAGGAGGGTGAGATGAAGTCACCAATCTGCGACATTCTGGGCATCGAGTTTCCGCTCGTAGCGTTCACCCACTGCCGCGACGTTGTGGTGGAAGTTTCCAAGGCCGGCGGCATGGGCGTGCTGGGGGCGGCGGGGTATGACGCCGAGCAGCTCGAAATCGAGCTCAACTGGATCGATGAGCACATCGACGGGAAACCCTACGGCGTCGATCTGATCGCACCCACCTCACTCGCGGCTTCAGACGAAGACACCAGTGACACGCTGCTCGCCAGGGTGCCGGACGAGCATCGCGACTATGCCATCAACATTCTGGC
>JAAUXY010137105.1_pt1 | contig 11580 bp, 10 predicted proteins | sample 7278121 | NCBI WGS metagenome assembly JAAUXY01 (sample SAMN14350117, study PRJNA611818) | marine sediment metagenome | isolation source: surface marine sediment (1.8m) | place: French Polynesia: Moorea | collected 2018-08
AGATCGGCATCGAGCGCCTGCACATGGAGCAGGACGCCGGCAAGAGCCTGCACGACCAGCATCCGACCAAGACCTACGTCGACCTCAACCGGGCCGGCGTGCCGCTGATGGAGATCGTCTCCAAGCCCGACCTGCGCTCGGCCGAGGAGGCCGGCATCTACCTGCACAAGCTGCGCTCGATTCTGCGCTACCTGGGCACCTGCGACGGCAACATGGAGCAGGGCTCGCTGCGCTGCGACGTCAACCTCTCGGTCCGAAAGCCGGGCGAGCCCCTGGGCACGCGCTGCGAGATCAAGAACCTGAACTCGATCCGTTTCGTCCAGCAGGCCATCGAACACGAGGCCAAGCGCCAGGTCGGCGTCCTGGAGGAGGGCGGCGAGATCGAGCAGGAGACCCGCCTGTTCGATTCCGCCCGCGGCACGACCCGGACCATGCGCACCAAGGAGGAGGCGCACGACTACCGCTACTTCCCGGACCCGGACCTGCTGCCGCTGGAGCTCGAGCCCGCGTGGGTCGAGGAGCTGCGCCGTGCGCTGCCCGAGCTGCCCGACGACAAGAAACAGCGCTTCATCGACGACTACGGCCTGCCGGCCTACGACGCCGGCGTGCTGGTCGCCGAGCGGGAGACCGCGGAGTTCTACGAGACCGTGGTCGGCGGCGGCGCCGACGCCAAGACGGCGGCCAATTGGCTGACCGGCGAGTTCTTCGCGGCGCTCAACAAGAGCGGGCTCGAGATCGCCGAGGCGCCGGTCGACGCCGGGAAATTGGCCGGTCTGCTCGCGCTCATCGCCGACGGCACGATCTCCGGGCGCATCGCCAAGGAGGTCTTCGAGGCGATGTGGCAGAGCGGCGAGGACGCCGCCAGGATCGTCGAGGACAAGGGCCTCAAGCAGATCACCGATACCGGCGAGATCGAGGCGATCGTCGCCGAGGTGGTCGCGGGCAACCCCGGTCAGGTCGCGCAGTTCAAGGCCGGCAACGAGAAGCTGATCGGCTGGTTCGTCGGCCAGGTGATGAAGGCCAGCCAGGGCAAGGCCAACCCCAAGCTGGTCAACGAGCTGCTGCGCAAGGCATTGGGCTAGTTGCAGGCAGCCGCCGGGCCGCGCCGCGTTTCACACGGTGCGGAGCTTCCTGGCGCAGGCCCGGGCCGCCGGCGTCTCCCGGCAATCCGAAACACGAAAGCCCCAGCGTGGGACTGGCCTGATGGAATCCCGCCGCGTGAGTCGCGCGGCGGGTTTCTTGCGTATAGTTTTAGTGCATTAGATTATACAAACTATACATAATGTATATAAGATCTATATAATTAGCTTAACAAATCGTATAAAGTCGAACAAATTTTCTCTCAAGTAACCAAGGATTCATCTGTCATCCGCACTATGCCACAAACTCGAATATACACGTTGGCGGCGAATTAACGGGATACCACAGCACATGTTCAAGAACATGAAAATCGGGCCCAAGATCTATTCGGTCATGGGTATCTGCCTGGCGGGACTGGCTCTCGTTGCCGCCATAGGCATCTGGAACATCTCACGCATCGGCATTGAGATCGCGGGCATCGCCGAGCGCGACATGCCGCTCACCGAGATCATCACCAAGATCACCACGCATCAGCTCGAGCAGGCGGTGCTGTTCGAGCGCTCCTTGTTGCTGTCGGTCCAGGGCGAACAAGAGAACGCCTCGGCGGCCCAGCACGAGTTCGAAGAGCTGGCGCACCAAGTCGACGCGGAGATCCTCGAGGGCGAGGAGCTCGCTCATCATGCGATCGAACACGCCGCCAACGATGCCGAACGGCAGGAGTTCGAGCACGTGCTGCATGCGCTCGAGGCGATCGAGGGGGAGCATAAGACCTACGATCAAGCCGCCTCGGAGCTCATGAGACTGGTGATCGGCGGCGAGCTCACGCAGTTCTCCGAACAGCTGCACAAGGTCGAGGCCCTCGAGGACAAGTTGAATCACGAGCTCGAGGCCCTGCTGACCGAAATCGAGACATTCACGCTCGAGGCGGCCAAGACCGCCGAGGCGCACGAGAAGACCGCCGAGGTGCTGCTGGCCGGCATCTCCTTGATGATCTTGGTCGTCTGCAGCGTGCTGGCCTACTTCCTGGTGCGGAATCTGATCGCCAGGCCGCTCACCGATGCGGTCAATGGGCTGAACGCCCTGGCCGACGGGGACACCTCGGTCGAGGTCGAGGTGCGCAGCAACGACGAGGTGGGGCAGGTCGCCAAGGCGCTGGAGATCTTCCGCCAGCGCACCATCGAGGCGCAGGAGGCCGCGGCGAAGGCCGAAGCGGCGCAGGCGAAGGCCCGGGCCGAGGCGGTCGAGCAGATGACCGGCTCCTTCGACCAGATGGTCAAGGGACGCCTCCAGGGCGTCGTCACCGGCATCGCGCAGATGGAGAGCGCGGCGAAGACCGTCTCGGGTAGCGCCGACACGACCAAGTCCCAGGTGACCGGCGCCTCGGCCGCGACCGAGGAGGCGTCGAGCAACGTGCAGACCGTCGCCGCCGCCGCGGAGGAGCTCTCCAAGTCGATCGACGAGATCGCCCGTCAGGTCGAGCAGGCCACAACGGTGGCGCAGAGCGCCGTCGCGGAGGCCGATCGCAGCAACTCGAGCGTCGGCGAGCTGGCCCAGCTGGCCAACCGCATCGGCGAGGTGGTGAGCCTGATCCAGGACATCGCCGAGCAGACCAACCTCTTGGCGCTCAACGCCACCATCGAGGCGGCGCGCGCCGGCGAGGCCGGCAAGGGCTTCGCGGTGGTCGCCTCCGAGGTCAAGGCGCTGGCCAACCAGACCGCCAAGGCGACCGAGGAGATCGGCGAGCAGGTCACCGCCATCCAGGAGGCCTCCGGCGGCGCGGCTCAGGCGATCGAGGCCATCGGCCGGGTCATCAACCAGGTCGAGGAGGTCAACTCGAGCATCGCTTCGGCGGTCGAGGAGCAGCGGGCCGCCACCGGCGAGATCGCCCGCAACGTCCAGGAGGCGGCCCAGGGCACCCAAGAGGTCTCGCGTTCGATGTCCGAGGTCACCGGCGCCGCGAACCAGACCGAGGGCGCCGCCAAGGAGGTGCTCGAGGCGGTAACCGAGGTCGGCAAGCAGTCCGAAGCCCTGCGCTCCGAGGTCGACAAGTTCCTGGCCGAGGTCCGGGCCGCCGCCTAAGGCGGCCCGCGGCCCCGCGTCCAGCAGGAAGGATCACACGATGAAAAGACGCACCTTCACCCTGGCCCTGGCGGCCGCGCCGCTGAGCTGTCTGTGCCTGACGGGTGCCCTGGCCGGTAGCTCCGAAAGCGCCGTCGACGGACATGGCGGCGGTCACGCCGCGGCACCGGCCGCCGAGCAGCCCTCTCATTCGGGGACCGCCCATTGGGGCTATAGCGGCAGCGAAGGCCCCGAGCATTGGGGCGGGCTATCCGACGAGTATGCGGTCTGCGGCACCGGCCGCGCCCAGTCGCCGATCGATCTCGCCGAGGCCGAGCACAGCGGTCTCGCCGAGCTGCGTTTCGACTACCGGCCCGTGCCGCTCGACATCCTGAACAACGGCCATACGGTGCAGGTCAACGTGCCGTCCGGCAACTTCATGCGGATCGGCCGGCGCAGCTTCGAGCTCCTGCAGTTCCACTTCCACACCCCGTCCGAGCACCAGGTCTCCGGCAAGGCCTTTCCCATGGAGGTCCACTTCGTGCACAAGGACGCCAACGGCGAGCTCGGCGTCGTCGGGGTGTTCTTCGAGGAGGGCTACGACAATGCCTTTCTCGGTTCCTTCATCGATCGCTTGCCCCATTCCGGCGGTCAGAAGGACCAGGACCACAGCCGGTTCCTGGACATCTCGGGCTTCTTCCCGCACAACCGCCGCTTCACCCGCTATTTCGGCTCGCTGACCACGCCGCCGTGCAGCCAGGGCGTGAACTGGTACGTGATCGACCAGCCGGTGCAGGCCTCCAGCGACCAGATCTCGGCCTTCAACCGGATCATGGGGACCAACGCGCGCCCGGCGCAGTCCATCAATGGCCGCATGGTGCTGAAGGGCTCCTGACCCGAGAACGCCCACGGGCGGGTCCGGCCCGTCACCAAGCCCGCCGCGTCGCCGCCGCGGCGGGCTTTTCCTTTGCCGGCATACCGACCCGTCTCCGGGCCGGAACGTTTCGACCGGCAGGCACAGATGGTGTGACCGCAGCGGCCCTTGCTTGCTAAGTTGTCCGCGCAAACCTGCGAAGGGTTAACCTGAAACCGACAGCGGATGGCACGGACCATGATCGATCTCTACACCTGGCCGACGCCCAACGGGCACAAGATCCACATCATGCTCGAGGAGACGGGCCTGCCCTACGAGGTGCACGCGATCGACATCTCCGCAGGCGACCAGTTCGATCCCGAGTTCCTGAAGATCAGCCCGAACAACAAGATGCCGGCCATCGTCGATCCGGAGGGTCCGGACGGCGCGCCCATAAGCCTGTTCGAATCCGGTGCCATCCTGATCTACCTGGCCGAAAAGACCGGGCAGTTCCTGCCCCAGGCGCCGCGCGCGCGCTACACGACCCTGCAGTGGCTGATGTGGCAGATGGGCGGCATCGGGCCCTTCCTCGGCCAGGCGCATCACTTCATCCGCTACGCGCCGGAGGACATCCCCTACGCCAAGCAGCGCTACATCAACGAGGCCAAGCGGCTCTACGGGGTGGCGGACAAGCGTCTGGGCGAGGCGCGCTTCTTGGCCGGCGACGACTACACCATCGCCGACATCGCCTGCTGGCCCTGGATGCGCACCCCGGACCGCCAGGGCGTCGAGCGCGACGACTACCCCAACTTCAAGCGCTGGTTCGACGAGATCGCCGCCCGCCCCGCGGTGCAGCGCGGCGTCCAGGTGCTGGCCGAGCGCCAGTCCGTCGGCCCGATGGACGAAAAGACCCGCGACATCCTGTTCGGCGCCACCCAATACCAACGTCACTGAGGTTGGACACTAGCGCCAGAGCGCATCCCGGTCGTTCAGCTCGCGCGGGGTGAGCGCCTGGCAATAGGCGCCCTGGGTCCACAGCAGCTTGCAGGCGGCCCCGGCCTGCTGCTGCTTCAAGCCGACGAGGGCGGCGCTGTACTGCAGCCCGGCCTCGCGGTTGCGCCGGACCAGGGCCGGCCGGCTGCCGGCCGCGAGCTTGCCGAGCGCCTTGCGGTTCTGCCGGATGACATGGCGCGCCTCGCCGCGCTCGTGGAACGAGCCGAAGACCACGCCCCAGCCGGACAGCCGGGTGGAGATCCCGGCGCCGCTCCGCTGGAGCTTGGCGACGGAGGCGCCGGCCTTCAGCTTGTCGATGTAGGCGAGGGCGCGCTGCACGTAGACTTCGGTTTCGGCATAGGGCGGGATCTTGTAGCCGTAACCGACCACCGCCTTCTCGCCGGCGTTGTAGGCGGCGAGCACCAACTGGACGTCGCCGAACTGCGCCTCCAGGTCGCGCAGATAGCGCACGCCGCCGTCGATGTTCTGCGCCGGGTCCCAAGGGTCGGCCACGCCGTAGCGGCGCGCGGTCTCGGGCATGAGTTGCATCAGGCCCATGGCGCCCTTGTGCGACAGCGCCTTCGGCTGGTAGAGCGATTCGGCGAGGATCACGGCGTGCACCAGTTCCGGGCGCAGGCCGTGGCGCTTGGCGGCGCGAAAGGCCAGCTCGATCGCGGTCGGCGGCCGGGCCGCCTTGCGCCGCGGGATCGGCGGCGCCGGCGTGGCTTGGCCCGACACCATGGCGACGCGTTCGATGTCGCCGGCGGCCGGGCCCGCCCCGGTGCCCCAGACCAACAAGCAGGACGCCAGCATCACGCATCCCAGGGATAAGCCACGCCTCGCGGGCCGGCGCGACCGCCCGCAGCTCGCGTTCGCCATGGATGTCGCTCCGTTCTCCCTCGGGGTCGGCGCGCTCTTGCCGGGGAAGGTCCCCTTTTTTCGGCGGGATCTTGGCGTCCCTTAGATGACGATAGCACAGATCTCATGTGGCCATGACTCCGGATCTCCCGAAGTGGCAATCTTCACAGTCCTGTCGGATCGCATCGTCGGCGCCTTCCCTCGAACCGCGGGCCGGGCGATACTGTCCGCAGCAGTGATCGGGCTTCCGGGGGCGCCATGGAGCTCAGCGGTGAACAGCTCGCGCGCTTCGAGCGCGACGGTCTGCTGGTCCTCCCGGGCCTGTTCTCGCCCGCGGAGGTCGGGCGCCTGCGCGCAGAGCTGCCCGAGCTCTTCGCCGAGGACCATCCCGGCAACATCCGCGAGCAGGACAGCGCCGAGGTGCGCACCGCCATGGGCTTGCACCTGCGCAACCCCATCTTCGCCAAGCTGGTGCGCCACCCGCGCCTGGTCGCCCCGGCGCGGCAGCTGCGCGGCGCTGCGCTCTACGTCCAGCAGGTCAAGGTCAACGTCAAAGCCGCCTTCGAGGGCGAGCAATGGCAGTGGCACTACGACTTCGCCACCCATCACAGCGAGGACGGCGTGCCCGATCCCCTGGCGCTCAACCTGCACGTCTTCCTCGACGACGTCACCGAGTTCAACGGGCCACTGTTCTTCGTACCTGGGTCGCACGCGTACGGGCCCGCGCCGGCGCATCTCGATACCCGTACGACCTCCTATCCGCTCTGGGTCGTGGCGCGCGACACGGTGAGCGAACTCGTCGCCCGCCACGGGCTGGTCTCCGCCACCGGTCCGGCCGGCACCGGCCTGATCTTCGGCGACACCATGGTGCACGCCTCGCCGGCCAACATCTCGCCCTGGGATCGGGCGATCTTCTCGGTGATCCTGAACCCGGTGGCGAATGCGCTCACCCGGCACCGGCGGCCGGACTACAAGCACCATCGCGATCTGACGCCGGTGTCGCCGCTGCCGGACGATTGCCTGCTGTCCGCCGCCGCGGCCGAATGAGGCGCGGATTGTCTGGCGACATTGGTGCGCTTGGCTTTTGCCGGCCGCCGCCTAATCTGCGGCCATGAGCAAGCCGACCGACGTCAAGCCCGAGACCCTGGCGGCCCACGGCGCCTACGAGGGCGACCCGGACTGCGGCGCGATCATCCCGCCGATCCAGCCGGCCACCACCTTCGCCCGCGACGCCGACTACCGGCTGATGCGCGAGGGCATGAGCTACGCCCGCGACGCCAACCCGACCTTCCTGCCGCCTGAAGCCTTGCTGGCACAATTGGAGGGGGCGGCGGCCGCCTTGGTCTTCAGCGCCGGCAACGCCGCCGCGTCGGCCGTGATCCAGGCGCTCGAGCCCGGCGACCGGGTGGTCGCGCCCAAGGTCATGTACTGGGGCCTGCGCGGCCGGATCGGCGATTTCGCCAGCCGCTGGGGGCTCGACTTCGCGCTGTTCGACGCGGCCGACCCGGACGGCCTGGGCCGCGCCATCGCGGGCGGCCGCACCCGCCTGGTCTGGATCGAGACGCCGGCCAACCCGACCTGGGACGTGATCGACATCGCCGCCGCGGCCGAGCTGGCCCACGCCGCCGGCGCGCGCCTGGCGGTCGACTCCACCGTGGCCACGCCGGTGCTGACCCGGCCGCTGGAGCTGGGCGCCGACCTGGTCATGCATTCGGCCACCAAGTATCTGAACGGCCACAGCGACGTCGTGGCCGGGGCCCTGGCGACGGCTCGGGTCGACGACTTCTGGCAGCTGGTCGAAAGCAACCGCGCCGGCGCCGGCGGCATCCTCGGTTCCTTCGAGTCCTGGCTGCTGCACCGGGGCATGCGGACGCTCTATCTGCGCGTCAGGCGTGCCAGCGAGACGGCCCTGGCGATCGCGCGCCACTTCGAGGCCGACCCGCGGCTCGCCGCCGTGCTCTATCCCGGCCTGGCGCGCCACCCGGGCCACGCCATCGCGGCGCGCCAGATGAGCGGCGGCTTCGGCGGCATGCTGTCGCTGCGCGTCGCCGGCGGCGCGGCGCCGGCATTGGCCACCGCCAAGGCCTGCCGTCTGTTCAAGCCCGCCACCTCGCTCGGCGGCGTGGAGAGCCTGATCGAGCACCGCGCGACCATCGAGGGGCCGTCCAGCCCGATCCCGGAGGACCTGCTGCGCCTGTCGATCGGTATCGAGCACCCCGACGATCTGATCGCCGACCTGGACCGGGCGCTGCCGAAGCCTTAGTTCACGTCCGACGGTTCCCGCCATGGTGCGGCGGGGCGGAGAGGGAAGGGACGCATGACCATCGATCTTTACACCTGGAAGACGCCCAACGGCCGCAAGGTCTCGATCATGCTGGAGGAGCTGGGCGAGCCCTACGACGTGCACACCATCGACATCACCAAGGACGAGCAGTTCGCACCCGAGTTCCTGGCGATCAGCCCGAACAACAAGATCCCGGCGATCGTCGATCCCGAGGGTCCCGACGGCGAACCCCTGTCGCTGTTCGAGACCGGCGCGATCCTGATCTATCTGGCCGAGAAGCACGGCCGGCTGATGCCCGAGGCGCCGCGCGCCCGCCGGCTCGCCGAGCAGTGGCTGATGTGGCAGATGGGCGGCTTCGGCCCGATGCTCGGCCAGGCCCATCACTTCCGGCGCTTCGCGCCCGAGCAGATTCCCTACGCCATCGACCGCTACAGCAACGAGGCCCGGCGACTCTACGGCGTGCTCGACACGCGCCTCGGCGAGGCGGACTACCTGGCCGGCGACTACTCGATCGCCGACATCGCCACCTTCCCGTGGGCGGCGCGGCACGAATGGCAGGGGATCGATCTGGGAGAGTTCGCCAACGTCAAGCGCTGGTACGACGCGATCGCCGCGCGACCTGCGGTCGAGCGCGGCATGGCGGTGCCGGCCTGAAGGCCGGCGCGGGCGCTCAGGCCTGGGCGGCCCGCGGGCGGCCGCGGCCGCGCTTCGGAAAGTCGAGCACCGGCGCGCCGGCCCCGTCCCTGGTGCCGACCAGGGAATGCAGCTCGTTCAAGGTGTGTTCCAGATTGGACTGCTCGCGGGCGTCTTCGCGGTCGAAGACCTCGAGGCAGCTGAGCTTGTTCTCGACCAGGTCGATCAAGGTTTCGAGCGTGCGCTGGGTGAGTGTCATGGCTGAAGCCCCCACGTCGCGGTCTGTTCACCATGAAGACTGGGCGTCTATGCTTAAGATCGGATGAATTTCGGACCCGGATGTGGCGGGAATTTTGCTTGTTTAGCAAGATGTTAACGGGCGCGCCCTAGGCTCGTCGCAGGCCGTGCCGGAGGTTCCGGGACGGCCCGAAACGTGCCAGGAGGGCCGACCCCATGAGCGAACTATCGGCGGGCAGCGCAGCGGCGGTGACGGCCGCCGGTAATCAGGGCCGCCGGCTGTCCGACAAGATCCTGTCCGCTTTCACGCTGGCTTACGAAGCCGGCGAGCACGAGATCGCCGAGGTCTTGCGCGAGGCGCTGATCCAGGCCGAGGCGCGCCGGCCCGAGTACGGTCACGAGCGCCGCAGCCAGAGCGCCCTGCGCCGGGCCGAGCTCTGGGCCGACTTCGTCGAGGCGCGCCAGGCCCACGACCGCGCCGCCAGCGAAGCCACCCTCGAGGCCATGAAGCAGGCCTACCGCCGCTGGAGCGGCGACGCCGGCTAGGGCTGGCCGCCGGCACCCTCCGCAGGTCCGCGGCGGGGCTGTCGTTGACAGTCCGGCCCGACGGACGCTAGAACGCCCCGCCGCAAACGTCGTGGAATTACGCCGCTCTTGCGGAGGGGTGGCCGAGTGGCTGAAGGCGACGGTTTGCTAAACCGTTATACTGGGAAACCGGTATCGTGGGTTCGAATCCCATCCCCTCCGCCATTCTCCTAAGTGCCTGGAATCCCAAGGCTCTCTACTCGCCAAGTCTGCCTTCAGCAGTCCATTTGTGTAGCATATTGTGGAGCAGAGTGAATCCCCTCGCGTGCGCGCGTGCGCGGAATCAGGGGAGTGTCGAGGTGCGGCCGGGGCGATCCATGGGCAGCGGCTGTGATGCCGGTGGAAGGCCCCTAGGTGCCCGCTGAGTCGCGCTAGAGAGTGTCGCCGACCCTTTTACGCCTTCCGCTCTCAACGTGCGTCCTGGTGAGTCTAAGGCGTTCGCATCTTGTTGGCATCAAGGGGCAGATCAGTTTGCAATCTGTTGGCATCGGGTATCCAAGGAGGGGGGAGCAAAAACGAGGGGGGTTGGTCGCGCTCAGATATCGCTACCCAGAAATTTTCCCAATAAATTCATATACTTAAACGTTGCCCAGACCCCTCTAAGCCCCCTAGACCCCACCAGGGCTCAGACGGCACGGGCCTCTTCCCAGCTAACAAACCGAAACTCCGAAGCGGTTGCACGGTTGCACGGTTGCAGAGGAGAGAGCCCCTTGAGGCCACTTCCTACAATTCGACAGTGGCTGGGTCATTGTTTATGATGAAAAAAAAGTAGCTAACGAGGAAGGGGGAGGATGATGTACCGGCAATTCCTCGTGTTAGCGCTTGCGCTGATTGCATCTTCAGCGTGCGGTCCGAACAGGGCGGCCAAGATTTCTGTGATGTCGGCTGCCGAGCTTAAACAGGTCTCTGATAAGGAGCTCTGTGTCTCGCAGGTCGAAGAGACTCCACAAGTATTGTCGGAAAGACGCGAGCGTAGCCTCGGCGATTGCTCAAAGGAGCATATGACCTGCGCGTCATCGGGATATGAACTGGGAACGGAGCTATATCTAAAGTGCCGAATGTACCTAGTGCAGGAGAAAGAGATTAAGAGGAAAAAGCGGCGCGATGTAAACAACGCGATGATGATGCTCGGTCTGAGCCTGATGCAGAGCGGACAGCCAGTTGCCCGTAGTACCACGCCCGAGACAACCTACTATACCTTCAGAGGCCAACCGCTTACCTGCACTCGAACAGGCAACGTGGTGAATTGCTTCTGATCCCCCGTCTTGGCATAGCGATTTGCGAAGCGTAGCCGTTCTGCGTTGTCTGGTCGATTATGCGGGCGGGGATCTCTTAGCGGCTCATTTAGTTCCCCCGAGTCGGCTGACACGTTTCTGGCGATCTACCAATTGGTCTCTGCAATGAGTGGATTGTTCGCGTGTATTGCGCCTGTCTTTTCTGTTGGTAGCTTATTCCGGCGGTCCTGCAAATCTATCGCCCCTCTTTAGATCCTGCCTATTCGAGACCGGGGCGCTTGGAACCTTATGATCGCGTGGGGCATACTATGCTCGCTAAATCGGAAAGTGGCTCCAGACATCAAGATGCGAAATTTCAGCAGGACGGATGTTATAGGCATTTCTGGCATCGTTGCTACTGCAGGTGGTATGGGTGTCGTTGTGTCTTTGGGCCAATCAGGTGCGGTCGCCTTAGCCCTCGCCCTTGCATTCGTAATTTCCATAACCTCGGTGTTGTTCGCTGCCTATCGTCTGTCGAATAGCGGTGCCTATGCACAGCTCGCTGCCTACAATATCGCCTTGTTTTTCATGATCGCCGCTGCTCCTGCAGCTGGCTCCTATTATGGCATCGTGGCCCTCATAGTTGGGGCAATCATCGGCTCTGGTATCGCCGCGTTTCGTACCAGCTCCTTCGGTGTTACCTTCGCTATAGCAGGCGTAGTTGTCTATTACGCCGTTCTTGCGACACTAAGCCTGCTCGTGCCAGATGAGTGGTTCGACTGGAT